>JADMIO011482901.1_pt1 | contig 10574 bp, 12 predicted proteins | sample 8958161 | NCBI WGS metagenome assembly JADMIO01 (sample SAMN16585339, study PRJNA669376) | soil metagenome | isolation source: Crop rotation soil | place: USA: Cullars Rotation, Alabama | collected 2011
AGGCACGCCGGCGCGCGCTCCGCGGGCACGCCCGCAAGCAGCCCGCCGGCGGTCTGGGGGTCGAACACCAGCGCGTAGCGCGGATGACCCACCATCGCCTCCTGGTTGCGCAATGCGCGTCGCAGCCGCACGTTGGCCGGCTGCAGCGAGCTGAGGATGCCAGCCTTCACCGTTTCCTCCGCGCCTTCCAGCACCGGCAGCGCGGAGAGGTCGATCTCCGCATCCACCTCCGACGCCTTGGTCATCTCCACCAGGTGCCCGAGAAGGCCGAAGCCGGTGAGGTCGGTGCAGGCGGTCGCGCCGTGGTCGATGAGGCACTTTGCGCCGAGGCGGTTGGACTGCACCATCGAGGCGAGCGCCGCGTCGATCCACCGGCCGCGGGCCTGCAGGCGCGCATCCGCGGCGAACAGCGTGCCGGTGCCGAGCGGCTTGGTGAGGACCAGCACGTTGCCCGGCGCGAGGCCGCCCTTCTTGAGGACGGCCGCCAGCCGCTCGTCGATGAGGCCGTTCACGGCGAACCCGAGCGCGAGCTCGGCGCCCTCCCCTGTGTGACCGCCGACGAGAGCGCAACCGGCGTCGTTAAGCACCTCGATGGCACCGGTCATCATCTGCATCAGCACGTCCTCGACCTTCGCCTCGAGGCCGGGGGGCACGGTGACGACCGCGGTCGCGGACTGAGCCTCGGCGCCCATCGCAAAGATGTCGCCGAGGGCGTGGTTGGCCGCGACCTTGCCGAAGACATAAGGGTCGTCGATGAAAGCGCGGAAGAAATCCACGCTGTGCACCAGCGCCTTGCCGGGCGGCACGCGCACCACCGCGGCGTCGTCGGGCGCCTTGAGGCCGATCAGGACGTCGTCGCGCTCGATCGGATTGAGGTTGCCCAGCGCCCGCGATAGGACGCTCGCGCCCACCTTGGCGCCGCAGCCGCCGCAGCGCATGGCGATCGCCGAGATCGCCTGCGCCGCTTCCTCGGCTTCCAGCTTGACCGAGGGTCTACCGTTCTTGGGCGCTGCCGATTCGTCCATGGCGGGCAGGTCCGAGAATTTCGCCATGAAGCGGCGGTCGATCCAGTCCTTCCAGCGCCAGATCCAGCCGCCCTCGGCGTGCAGCCCGGCGCGGGAGGCGATGGCGTACTTGTCGCCGGTGCTGATCAGCGCGAGCCAGTGCCTTTGCGGGTGGAAAGGCTCGGGCTCGAGGCCTTCGACGGCGCGCCGCAGGTTGGCCGCGAGTGGCGGACCTTGCCGGACTGCGAACACGCCGGCTTTCTCGCGCGGATAGCCCACGACGTTGGCGATGTCGCCCGCCGCGTAGATCGCCGGGTCCGTCTCCGTCTGCAGCGTGTCCTTCACGCGGATGAAGCCGGACTCGTCCAGAGCAAGGCCGGTGCCGCGCAGCCATTCCGCGCCGGAGGCGCGCGTCACCCAGACGACTTCGTCGGCCTCGATCGAATCGCCGCCGGCCAGGTGCACCCGGCCGCCGTCGACGCGCTCGACCGCCGCGCCCAGCACCAGGCGCACGCCCCGCGAAGACAGCACGCGCATGAATTTCTCGCGAACCGCGGCATTGTGCGTCGGCAGGATTTGCGGGTCCGCGTCGACCAGGTGGAAGGTCGGCGCCTCGGCTTCCCGGCCCAGCGCCCGCAGCTCGTTACGCAGGCGGAATTGCATTGCCAGCGTGAGCTCGACGCCGCCGGCGCCGGCCCCGACGACGACGATCGAGTCGGCGCCGCGGTGTTTCAGCACCCGGTCGAGCAGCGCCAGCCAGCGCGCGTTGAAGGCGTAGATCGGCTTGACCGGCACCGCGTGCTCGAAAGCCCCCGGCACGTTGTGCAGCATCGGCGCCGAGCCGATGTTGATCGACAGTTCGTCATAGGCGACCGGCGGTCGGTTCGCGCAGAGCACCTTGCGCGCGGCCCGATCGAGGCCGACGGCCTCGTCCGAAAAAAACCGCGCGCCGGCAAAGCCCGCCAGCCTGCGCAAGTCGATGTGCACTTCGTCGTAGGTGTAGTGGCCCGCGATGTAGCCCGGTAGCATGCCGGAGTAAGGCGTGTGCGTGTCGCGGCAGATCACCGTAAGGCGCACGCCCGGCATCGGCTTCATGCCGAAGCGCTTCAGCACCCCGACGTGGCTGTGCCCGCCGCCCACCAGCACGATGTCCCTGAGGACGGGTTGGCCCGTCGATTGGATGGTGGCGCCCTCCCCGGCGTCGTCTAGCGGTTCAGTCCGATTCCTCGATCCACAGCATCTGGATCGCCTCGAGGATCTTCTCGCCGGATTTCTTCGGGTCGTCGTCGAAGCCCGGCAGCTCGAGCACCCAGCGGTGCAGGTCGGTGAAGCGCACCTGTTGCGGGTCGACGTCGGGGTGCGCGTCGATGAGCGCGAGGGCGATTTCGCGCGAGTCGGTCCATTTCATCAATGGTTCTCCCGGGCATGGTTGATCGTGTACTTGGGAATCTCGATGGTGAGGTCTTCGCCGGCGACGATCGCCTGGCACGACAGGCGCGACTGCGCTTCGAGCCCCCAGGCCTTGTCGAGCATGTCCTCCTCGTCCTCGGAAGCCTCGGCGAGCGATCCGCCGCCGGCCCGCACGATCACGTGGCACGTGGTGCAGGCGCAGGATTTTTCGCAGGCGTGCTCGATCTCGATGCCGTTGGAGAGCAGGGTGTCGCAGATCGACACCCCGGACTTGGCATCGATCTCCTTGCCTTGCGGGCAGAGGTCGGTGTTCGGCAGGACCTTGAGCTTGGGCATCTAGACCTTGAGGTTGGCGATTTTCTGGCCGGTGAGCGCGGCCTTGACGCTGCGGTCCATGCGGCGCGCAGCGAAATCCTCGGTCACCCGGTTCAGCGCATCGGAGGAGGCCTTGATCGCGCGGTGGTCGATGCCGGCGATGGCCGCCTTGAGCGCATCGACGCGACAATCGATCTCGGTGCGCTCGGCCTGCGAAAGGAGCGACGCGTCGGCTGCAAGCGCCGCCTGCACGGCCTCGAGCAACCTTTCGCCGTCTACGCGCGCCTCCTGCAGCGCGCGCGCGTGCATGTCGTCGCGGGCATGGTCGAACGAATCCTTGAGCATGCGCGAGATGTCCTCGTCGGCCAGGCCGTACGAAGGCTTCACCGCGACCGAAGCCTCGACGCCCGTGGTGCTCTCGCGAGCGCTCACCGAAAGGAGCCCGTCGGCGTCGACCTGGAAGGCGACCCGGATGCGCGCCGCCCCCGCGGCCATCGGCGGGATCCCGCGCAACTCGAAGCGCGCGAGCGAACGGCAATCCGACACCAGCTCGCGCTCGCCCTGGACCACGTGGAAGCTCATCGCGGTCTGCCCATCCTTGAACGTGGTGAACTCCTGCGCGCGGCCGACGGGGATAGTCGAATTGCGCGGCACCACGCGCTCCACGAGGCCGCCCATGGTTTCCACGCCCAGCGACAACGGGATCACGTCGAGCAGCAGCCAGTCGTCACCGGCGCTCTTGTTGCCGGCTAGCACGTTGGCCTGCATCGCCGCGCCGAGCGCCACCACCTTGTCGGGGTCGAGGTTGTTCAGCGGGTCGCGCTTGAAAAACTCCGCCACCGCGCGCTGGATCTGGGGCATGCGCGTCGAGCCGCCCACCATCACCACGCCCTTGACCTCTTCGATCGAGAGGCCCGCATCGCGCAGCGCCTTGCGCGTGGGGCCGAGCGTCTTGGCCACCAGCGTCTGCGTGAGGCCGGTGAAGATCTCGGTGGTCAGCGTCGCTTCGACGACTTCGCCCGACCCGAGCTTGGCGGTGACGCGCGCGACGCCGTGCAGGGTCAGCGCCTCCTTGGCCTCGCGCGCCTTTGTGAGCAGGAGGCGCGTGTCGCGCGCGTCGAGCGGCGGAAGCTTCGCCTGCTCGAGGATCCAGCAGAAGATGCGGTGGTCGAAGTCGTCGCCACCGAGCGCGGCATCGCCGTTGGTGGCCAGCACCTCGAAGACGCCCTTGGAAAGCCGCAGGATGGAAATATCGAAGGTGCCGCCGCCGAGGTCGAAGACCGCGTAGATCCCCTCGGCCGCATTGTCCAGGCCATAGGCGATCGCCGCCGCGGTGGGCTCATTCAGAAGTCGTAGCACGTTGAGGCCGGCAAGCCTGGCCGCATCCTTGGTCGCCTGGCGCTGCGCGTCGTCGAAATACGCAGGCACCGTGATCACCGCCCCGGTGAGTTCGCCGCCGAGGGAAGCTTTGGCGCGCACCGCAAGCACCTTGAGGACTTCCGCGGAGATTTCCACCGGGCTCTTCACGCCGGCGATGGTGCGAAGCTGGACCATGCCGGGCGCGTCGACGAAGTCATAAGGCGCGTTTTCGACGTTGGCGACGTCCTTCAGACCACGTCCCATGAAGCGCTTGGCCGAAAGGATGGTGTTCTTCGGGTCTTGGGACTGCGCCTCCTGCGCGGCATAGCCTGTCTCTGCATGGCCGTCAGCGAAGAAGCGCACCACAGAAGGCAGCAGCACGCGCCCCTGGTCGTCCGGCAGGCAGACGGGCGCGCCGCTGCGCACCGTGGCGACGAGCGAATTTGTCGTGCCCAGGTCGATGCCGACCGCGAGGCGGTGCTCGTGCGGCGCGGTGGACTCGCCCGGCTCGGCGATCTGCAGCAGCGCCATCAGCGGTCCCCGGAGGCCGAGGCGTCGATCGCCTCGTAAGCGTCACCCACTTCCTCGCCGAAGCGGGCGAGGAACTGCAGCTCGCGCAACGTGCCCACCGCCGCCGGGTAATCCTTCTCGGCGTCGATCTTCGCGGCGAGCAGGGTCTCGAGCCGCTGGCGGTCGCGCGCGAGCTGGGACGAGATCGCGTCGAGCGCGGCGGCGTCCTTGGCCTCCTCGAGCGATTCGCGCAGCTCGAGCTGTCGCATCAGGAAAGCCTGCGGCATGGCGGTGTTGGTCTCGAAGCCCACGTCATGGCCGGCCTGCTCGAGCAGGTACTTGGCGCGGAGCACCGGGTCCTTCAGCGTCCGGTAGGCTTCGTTGACGCGCGTCGTCCACTGCATGGAGGCGCGCTTCTCCGCTTCGCCGGCATTGACGAAGCGGTCAGGGTGGATGCGCGCCTGGATCTCGCGGTACGCGCGCTCGAGCGCCACGGCGTCCAGCGCATAGCGCACGGGCAGCCCGAAGAGCGAGAAATGGTCCTGCGCGACGTTGGGATTCATGCTGGTGTTCATTCGAAGGGAAGCCACGCCACCAATGAAAAAGGGGCTTTCGCCCCTTGGATGCCGCCCGGCTGCACTGACCTCCCACGCGCCTCCGCAGGCGTATGCCGTCTGTCGGCAGGTCACGCGAGGGTCGTGCAACCGCTATGGTAACCCGGGTCGGTTACCTAAATGTTAAAACTCTCGCCGCAGCCGCACTCGTCCTTGACGTTCGGGTTGCGGAACTTGAACCCTTCGTTCAGGCCCTCGCGCGTGTAGTCGAGCTCGGTGCCGTCGATGTAAGGCAGGCTCTTCGGGTCGACGAGCACCTTGACGCCGTGGCTGTCGAACTCGAGGTCGTCCGGATTCACCTCGTCGGCGAATTCCAGCTTGTAGGCCATGCCCGAGCAGCCCGTGGTCTTCACGCCAAGCCGCAGGCCGATGCCCTTGCCGCGCTTGGAGAGGTACCCGTTCACGTGGTTCGCCGCTTTCTCGGTGAGGGTGATTGCCATTGCCTTGCTTCTCCGTTGTTGGGCCAATCAGCCGTTCGCCGCCTGCTTGGCAGGCTGCGCCGCGGCCTCGTCGCCGTGTTTCTGCTTGTAGTCGGCCACCGCGGCCTTGATCGCGTCCTCGGCGAGGATCGAGCAGTGGATCTTCACCGGCGGCAGCGCGAGCTCGGCCGCGATGTCGGTGTTCTTGATCCCCATCGCCTGGTCGAGCGTCTTGCCCTTGACCCACTCGGTGATCAGGGAAGACGAGGCGATCGCGGAGCCGCAGCCGTACGTCTTGAACTTCGCGTCCTCGATCGTGCCGTCCTTGCCAACCTTGATCTGCAGCTTCATCACGTCGCCGCAGGCCGGCGCGCCGACCATGCCGGTACCGACCGAATCGTCGCCCTTCTCGAACGAGCCGACGTTGCGGGGGTTTTCGTAGTGGTCGATGACTTTGTCGCTGTATGCCATTTTCAGCCTCCTAATGCGCAGCCCATTGGACCGTGTTGAGGTCAACACCGTCCTTGTACATTTCCCAAAGCGGCGAAAGCTCCCTGAGCTTGGCCACCTTGGTCTTGACCAGGTTGATCGCGAAATCGACTTCCTCCGCGGTCGTAAATTTGCCGAGCGTAAAGCGAATCGAAGAGTGCGCCAGTTCGTCGGAACGGCCCAAGGCGCGCAGCACGTACGACGGCTCGAGCGATGCCGATGTGCACGCCGAGCCCGAAGACACCGCGATGTCCTTGATCGCCATGATGAGCGACTCGCCCTCGACGTAGTTGAAGCTCACGTTGAGGTTGCCGGGAATGCGCTTTTCGAGGTCGCCGTTGAGCTCGACCGCCTCCATCGACGAAAGGCCCGCCCATAGCCGGTCGCGCAGCATGCGGATCCGCTCGTTGTCGGTGGCCATTTCCTCGCGAGCGATGCGTGCCGCCTCGCCCATGCCGACGATCTGGTGCGTTGGCAGGGTGCCGGACCGAAATCCCCGCTCGTGACCGCCGCCGTGGATCTGCGCTTCGATCCTCACGCGCGGCTTGCGGCGAATGTAGAGCGCGCCAATGCCCTTGGGCCCGTACATCTTATGCGCCGTGATGGTCATCAGGTCGACCTTGAGCGTCGAGAGGTCGATCGGCACCTTTCCGGCCGCCTGCACGGCGTCGCAATGGAAGACGATGCCCTTGGCGCGGCAGATCTCGCCGAGCTCGGCGATCGGCTGGATCACGCCGATCTCGTTGTTCACCATCATGATCGACGCGAGGATCGTGTCGGGGCGGATCGCGGCCTTGAATTTCTCCACGTCCACGAGGCCGTTCTCCTGGACGTCGAGGTACGTGCACTCGAAACCCTGGCGCTCGAGCTCGCGCATCGTGTCGAGCGTGGCCTTGTGCTCGGTCTTCTGGGTGATGAGGTGCTTGCCCTTGGTCTTGTTGAACTGGGCCGCGCCCTTGATCGCGAGGTTGTTGCCTTCCGTCGCCCCCGAGGTCCACACGATTTCCCTCGGATCCGCGCCCAGGAGCTTCGCCACCTGCTCGCGCGCCTCTTCGACCGCTTCTTCCGTCTTCCAGCCGTACGCGTGCGAGCGCGACGCCGGGTTGCCGAAGTGCTCGGTCAGGTACGGGATCATTTTCGCGGCAACGCGCGGGTCGACCGGCGTGGTCGCGGAGTAGTCGAGGTAGATCGGATACTTCATCTTCTTCTTCCTCAGGCGAGGGCTTCGGCTGCCGGCTTCGCCGGGGCGCGCAGGTCCTTGAGCACGCTGGTGTCCTTGCCGCGCTGGTGGTCGACCAGGTCCTGCAGCGACACCGAGCTCAGGTACTCGAACATCTTGGTGTTGAGGTTGGCCCACAGGTCGTGGGTCATGCAGCGCTTCTCGCCGTCGATGCAATTCTCCTTGCCGCCGCATTGCGTCGCATCCAGCGGCTCGTCCACCGCGAGGATGATGTCGGCCACGGTCATTTCCGCGAGCGGCATGGCAAGGTTGTACCCGCCGCCCGGACCGCGGACACTGGACACGAGCTTGTGGCGGCGCAGCTTGCCGAACAGCTGCTCGAGGTACGAAAGCGAAATGTGCTGGCGTTCGCTGATCGCCGAAAGCGTCACCGGGCCGCCGGATTGCCGCAGCGCAAGGTCGACCATGGCGGTGACCGCGAATCTGCCTTTGGTAGTGAGTCTCATGGGGATTTTCCTTTCAGCGCTTTGCAGCGGCTGGATACCTGATCTGATTACTCAAGTATAGTCTTTCCGACCGAATTACTCAAGTATTATTTCTTTTTATTTCACGACCCTGAGAGGTTCTTCGGGCTTGGCCCGCTGGTCCATTTCACGCTCCAGGCGGTCCAGTTTCGCGCGTAGCGCGTGGATCGTCTGGTCCAGCTCCTGGGAGTGGTCCACCAAGGTCCGGATCGCCTTCGCGTAGGGATCGTCATGGTCGTGGACGACCGCGTAGGCCGCGAACCTGACGGCGCCGGCTGCGTCTCCTTCGACCACCCGCCCGGGGACCCCGACCACCGTGGCGCCCGCCGGGACTTCGCGGACGACCACCGCGTTCGACCCGATTTTCGCGCCGTCGCCGACGAAGATCGGCCCGAGCACCTTGGCGCCCGCCCCGATGACTACGCCCTTTCCGAGCGTCGGGTGGCGCTTGCCGCCGTTCCACGAGGTGCCGCCGAGCGTGACGCCGTGGTACAGCGTGCAGTCGTCGCCGATTTCCGCTGTCTGGCCGATCACTACACCCATGCCGTGGTCGATGAACACGCGCCGGCCGATCGTGGCGCCGGGGTGGATCTCGATACCCGTCAGCCACCGGCCCAGGTGGGAAACAAACCGGCCCGCCCAAAGTAATCGCAAATCCCAAAGCCGGCGCGCCACCCGATGGATCCACAAGGCGTGCATGCCCGGATAGCATGTCAGCACCTCCCAAGTCGTGCGGGCGGCGGGGTCGCGTTCGAAAACCGACCGGATGTCTTCGCGAATCTGGGTAAGCATCGGGCAATGGTAGGAATGCCTACCTTTTTAGTCAACTATTCGGCCCGTCGGTTCCGGCGCTTGAGCAAGGCTTTCAGCAAGCCCCTGAGAATATTGACTTCTTCCCGTTCCACCCGGCCCCGGCCAAAGAGCCGCCGGAAGCGCTCGTCGAGCCTTCCGGGGTTCGCGGGATCGAGGAAGCCGCAGTCGGTGGCGGCTTCCTTGAGGTGGCCATAGAGGCCTTCGAGGTCGGAGACCGTGGCTTTGGGTTCCGTGCGCGCCTCGGGCATGGCCCCGCCCGTCGCCGCCATGCGAAGTTCATAGGCGACGATCTGCACCGCCTGCGCGAGGTTGATGGAGCTCCAGGCCGGATCGGTGGGAATCCGCACGTGATGCTGGCACGCGAGGAGCTCCTCGTTCGACAGCCCGGAGGCCTCATTGCCGAACACGAAGGCGATCGGCCCCTCCTGCGAATGCGCGATCGCATCCATCGCGGCCTCGCGAACGGAAACAACTTGCGGCCCCCACTCGCGCAGCCGGGCCGAAAGCGCGAAGGCCGCGACGCAGTCTCCGATGGCGTCGGTCAGCGAGCCGAATACTTTCGCATTGCCAAGCACGTCGTCGGCCCCGCTGGCGAGCGCGGTCGCCTCGGGATCCGGGAACCGCTTCGGCGCCACCAGCGCAAGCTGCGCCATGCCCATGTTCTTGATCGCCCTCGCGGCCGAGCCGATGTTGCCGGGATGCGTGGTGCGCACAAGCACGACGCGGATGGACGATAGCGGGCTTGCGCTCATTGGCGGAGTTTAGAATACGCTCCCCGCGCCGTCCCCCGGCATCCGCCCCCCTCGAAGAAACTGCATGCACCAGACGCACCCTTTGCTGAACACCGCCGTGAAGGCCGCGCGCCGCGCCGGCTCGATCATCAACCGCGCAATGCTCGCCGGCGGCTTCGAGGTCCAGGCCAAGCGCGCCAACGATTTCGTCACCGAGGTCGACAAGGCGGCGGAAGCCGCGATCATCGGCATCATCCGGCAGGCATATCCCGAGCACGCGATCCTTGCCGAGGAGACCGGCGAAAGCGCCGGCGCCGACAAGACCGAATACACCTGGGTCATCGACCCGCTGGATGGCACGACCAATTTCATCCACGGCTTCCCGCAGTACTGCGTGTCGATCGGCGTGCGCCATCGCGGCCACGTCGCACATGCCGTGGTCTACGACCCGGTCAAGAACGAGCTCTTCACGGCGTCCAAGGGCCGCGGCGCCTTCCTCGACGACCGCCGGCTGCGCGTCACCAAGTGCGCGCACCTGCGCGACGCGCTCGTCGGCACCGGCTTCCCGTTCAAGGAGCTCGGCCGCCTCGACCTCTTCATGAAGCAGATGCGAACGGTGATCGAGAACAGCGCCGGCATGCGACGCGCCGGCGCTGCGGCGCTCGACCTCGCCTACGTCGCGTGCGGGCGCATGGACGCGTTCTGGGAGATGGGCCTGTCCAAGTGGGACATGGCCGCGGGCGCCCTGCTCGTCAAGGAAGCCGGCGGCCTCGTCGGCGGCCTTGCGGGGGAGGACGACTGGTACGAAACCGGCGACATCGTGGCCGCGACGCCAAAGGTCTTCCCGCAGCTCCTCCAGGCGATCCGGTAATTTCGCTCGAATCGCAGAGGCAAATCCCGCCGGGTTCGTTTGCAACGATTGCGTGCCCTGCCTATGGCTATAAAATTGAAGCGCCCATGAGCGACGAACTCGACTTTTCCGCCCCTTCGGCGCCCAAGCCGCCGCCTGCGGTGAGCGCGGTGCAGGGCACCGCGCAGAGCACCGCCTACAGCCCGGCCCTCGCGCTGGAATTCTTCCGCCACACCGGCACCGTGGAAGTGAAGCCGGTGGGCAAGCCGATCTTTTCCGAGAACGAGAAGGCGGGCGGCCTGTTCTTTCCAGCACAGTGGGATCCGAAGCTTGGAATTCACGTGACTTGAAGTCGC
>JADMIO010828378.1_pt1 | contig 10573 bp, 6 predicted proteins | sample 8958161 | NCBI WGS metagenome assembly JADMIO01 (sample SAMN16585339, study PRJNA669376) | soil metagenome | isolation source: Crop rotation soil | place: USA: Cullars Rotation, Alabama | collected 2011
CTTTCCCGCGCCGAGCGCGCCCAGCGTGCCGAGGCGGCGGCCGCCGCCGGTCGCGCCGGCAACGAGCTCCAGCAGACCGCCGCCGTTCCCAACGGCGACGCGCAGGTGCCCGAGGAGCATCACCACGCGAACGAGCCCGCGCACCCGCGCAAGGGCATCTTCGGTCGCGCGGCGGACTTCCTGCGGGCCTCCTACGCCGAGCTGCGCCGCGTGCAGTGGCCGGATCGGCGCCAGGTCGGCCAGGGCACGGCGGTCACGCTCGGGTTCGTGGTGGTCGCGGGCGCCTATCTCGGGCTCCTCGACGCGATCTGGAACCCCATCATCCAGGCCATCCTGTAGGCCCGGCCCCTCCTTTCCCAAGGCATCCCCATGTTTCGCTGGTACGTCATCAACACCTATTCCGGACACGAGAACAAGGTCAAGCAGAACCTTGAGCACCGTGTCTCGTCCCTGAACCAGACGCGCGCCGTGCGCCAGGTCGTCGTTCCGACCGAGACGGTTCAGGAGATGAAGGACAACCAGAAGATCTCCGTCGAGAAGCGGACCATGCCCGGCTACGTGCTGGTGAACATGGACCTCAACGAGGACTCCTGGCAGGTCGTGAAGGGCACGCCCGGCGTCACCGGCTTCGTGGGGGCCTCCAACGAGCCGATCCCGCTGACCCAGGCCGAGGTCGACCGGCTGCTGCACCGCGAGGTGGCGCAGAAGGTCCCCAGCAGGGCCCAGTTCTCGATCGGCGAATCTGTCAAGGTGATCTCGGGCCCGCTCTCGGACTTCTCAGGCGAGATCTCCGAGATCAACGAGGACGCGTCGAAGCTCAAGGTGCTCGTCTCCATCTTCGGCCGCGAGACTCCTGTCGAGGTCGGGTACGACCAGGTGAAGAAGATCTGAAATGGCCAAGAAAGTACTGACGACAATCAAGCTGCAGGCGCCGGGTGGACAGGCTTCCCCGGCCCCGCCCGTCGGCCCGGCTCTGGGTCAGCACGGCATCAACATCATGGAGTTCGTGAAGGCGTTCAACGCCCAGACCTCCGGCGACATGGGGGTCACGATCCCCGTCGTCATCACGGTCTACGAGGATCGCTCGTTCACGTTCGTCACCAAGACGCCGCCGGCCGCGGTCCTGATCCGCCAGGCCATCGGCATCGACAAGGGCTCCGGTGAGCCGAACCGCACCAAGGTCGGCACGATCACCAACGAGCAGGTGCGCGCGATCGCCGAGAAGAAGCTCGGCGACCTCAACGCCCACGACGTCGATCAGGCGGCCAAGATCATCGCCGGCACGGCGCGTTCCATGGGCGTGGAGGTTGTGGCGTAATGGCCAAGCACGGGAAGACGTACGCGGAGTCGCTCGCGAAGGTCGATCGCACCCGCGAGTACACGCCGCACGAGGCCGTCAAGCTGCTCAAGGAAGTCAAGCGCGCGAAGTTCGACGAGACCGTCGAGGCGCACTTCCGCACGGGCCTGAACGTCCGTCACGCCGACGAGCAGCTGCGCGGCACGATCGCGCTGCCGCACGGGCTCGGCAAGGAAGTCAAGATCGCCGTCTTCGCCAAGGGCGACAAGGCGCGCGAGGCCGAGGAGGCCGGCGCGGACGTCGTCGGCGCCGAGGATCTCGCGACCCGCGTCCAGGAGGGCTTCATGGACTTCGACGTCGCGATCGCGACGCCGGACATGATGCCGATCGTCGGCCGCCTCGGCCGCATCCTCGGCCCGTCGGGCAAGATGCCGAACCCGAAGGTCGGGACCGTGACGATGGACGTGGCCAAGGCCGTCCAGGAGTCCAAGGCCGGCAAGGTCGAGTACCGGACCGACCGCACGGCGATCGTCCACATGACCGTCGGCAAGACCTCGTTCTCCGATGAGCAGCTGCTCGAGAACTACCAGGCGATCATCGAAGAGCTGATCCGCGCCAAGCCGTCCGCGGCCAAGGGCAAGTACATCCGCACCGTGACGCTCGCGTCGACCCAGGGCCCCGGCATCAAGGTCGATCCGACGCGTACCAAGGACCTCGTGGAGACGGAGGCTGCGTCCGCCGCGTAAGCGCGCCGACACAGCCTTCTCCCCAGACTCCGGCGGCGCGTTCGCGCGTAAGACCGGGATAGGAGAAATCGCTTGAATCGAGAGCAGAAGGCTCAGGTCATCGAGGAGGTGGCCGGGGCGATCCAGGAGTCCTCGGCCGTCTTCGCGGTCGACTATCGCGGCATCTCGGTGCCGCAGGCCGCCGAGCTGCGCACCGCGCTGCGCGCGGCCGACTCGACCTTCACGGTCGTCAAGAACACGCTCGCCGAGCGTGCCGCCGACCAGGTCGGCGCCGACGGCCTGAAGGAGCTCCTGCAGGGCCCGACCGCGATGACGTTCGTCCGCGGCGACGCGGCCGCGGCCGCCAAGGCGCTGCGCGACTTCCGCCGTGGCACCCAGAACACGCTCCTGGAGTTCAAGGGCGGCTGGATGAACGGCCAGGCGCTGTCGCCTGAGGACGTCGACGCCATCGCCCAGCTCCCGAGCCGCGAGGTGCTGATCGGTCGCCTCGTCGGCCTGATCGCGTCGCCGCTGAGCGGCCTCGCGACCGCCCTCAACAACCTGCCGGCGGGCCTCGCCCGTCAGCTGCAGCAGATCGTCGACCAGGGGCTCCTGGGCGGCGGCGCTGCCGCGCCCGCCCCCGCCGCCGACGCGGCGGAGGATTCCGCTTCCACTGAGACCCCCACGGAGGAATAAGACATGGCCACCAGCACCCAGGAGTGGATCGACGAGCTCAAGTCGATCTCCGTCCTCGAGCTCTCCGAGCGCATCAAGGCCCTCGAGGAGGCCTTCGGCGTCTCCGCCGCGGCTGTCGCCGTCGGCGCCGCCCCGGCCGCCGGTGGCGGCGGTGGCGAGGCTGAGGCCCCCGAGGAGCAGACGGCGTTCGACGTCGTCCTGACCGCGGCCGGCGACAAGAAGATCCAGGTCATCAAGGTCGTCCGCGCGGCGACCGGCCTCGGCCTCAAGGAGGCCAAGGCGCTCGTCGACGAGGCCCCCAAGCCCGTCAAGGAGGGCGTCGACAAGGAAGAGGCCGAGAAGCTCAAGGCCGAGATCGAAGAGGCCGGCGGCTCCGTCGAGATCAAGTAGGGCGCGGTTCGCGCCTGAAACGCCAAGGGCGCCCCTCGGGGCGCCCTTTGTCGTTAAACACGAGAGGGCGCCGTGACCAAGGCGCCCTCTCGTGATGTTCCCTCTAGGAATCCCGAGCTATGACGGTGTTGCCGGAACGCGCCGGCGGGACAGGCCGGGGGCGGTGACGGGCCGCTTCCCGGGTGAGGCTCGGTGTGGGTGTTCGGACTGTTGGGAGATTAGGGGGGTGCGGGTAGCCGCACCATCCCCCGTCCGTGGTAACTGGAAACCGGTGTGGCGGCGGGAGACCGCCATGTGAGCTTCCAGAACCTTGACCCCGTCGCTATCCTTCGGGCCACTCGACCGATAGTCGTAGCCGTCCACAGCGCCCTTCCCGCCACATACGGGAGCCGGGCCGGGCGGGGTCCGTGAGCGTCGAGCGCCCCTCGCCGGGGGGTTCGCCTACCCCTGTGCTATCTTGGCTGGTCGCGCCCGTATGCCCTCGGCACGATCCGCGCACCTCGCCCGCTCCATCCCGACCTCCCCGAGGAGTCGCCGTCTTGGCTTCCGTTGATGCTTCCCGCACGCGCCGTACCTTCGCGCGCCTCGACAAGTCGATCGAGGTTCCGAACCTGATCGACATCCAGAAGAAGTCGTTCGACTGGCTGGTTGATCCGGAAGGGGGCGGGTTGCGGGAAACGATCGACGACATCTCACCGATCGAGGACTACACCGGCAACCTGGCCGTCCAGTTCGGCGAGTTCACGTTCGATCAGCCGGTCGCGTCGCTCGACGAGTGCCGCGAGAAGGACCTCACGTACGCCCGTCCGCTGACCGTCACGGTCGGCTTCATCAACCGCGAGACGGGCGAGATCCGCGAGCAGTCGGTGTTCATGGGCGACTTCCCGTGGATGACCGAGCGCGGCACGTTCGTCATCAACGGCACCGAGCGCGTCGTCGTGACGCAGCTGGTCCGTTCCCCGGGCGCCTACCTGATGGAGCCCAAGGATCCGGAGAAGCAGGTCTTCGTCGCGAACCTGATGCCGGCGCGCGGCTCCTGGCTGGAGCTCGAGATCGACAAGAAGGGCCGCGTCTACGTGCGCATCGACCGCAAGCGCAAGCTGCCGGTCACGGTCCTCCTGCGCGCGATGGGCTACAGCACCGATGAGGAGATCCTCAAGCTCTTCAACGACTCGCTGTACATCCGCAACACGATCGACGCCGACACCGAGGTCACGCGCTCAGAAGAGGGCGCGCTGATCGAGCTCTTCAAGAAGCAGCGCCCGGGCGAGCCGCCGTCGGTGGACAACGCCCGCAACCTGCTCAACCAGCTCTTCTTCGACCCCAAGCGCTACGACCTCACGCGCGTGGGTCGCTACAAGCTCAACTCGCGCCTGGGCCTGGACATCGACCTCGACGTCCGCACGCTCACGCACGACGACATCATCGCGCTCGTCCGCGAGCTGGTCCGCCTCCCGAACGTCCTCGGCATCTCCGAGGAGCTCGACGAGGACCTCAAGGACTACGCGGCCGAGGCCATGGCGCGTCCGCGCGAGGCCGTCGAGGAGCACCTCGACGAGTACGAGCACTTCGGCAACCGCCGTCTGCGCACGGTGGGCGAGCTCATCCAGGAGGCCTTCCGCATCGGCCTCTACCGGATGGAGCGCGTCGTCCGCGAGCGCCTCACCACCGAGGACGCGGACACGATCACGCCGCAGACGATCATCAACATCCGCCCGGTCGTGGCCGCGCTGAAGGAGTTCTTCGGCTCCTCGCAGCTCAGCCAGTTCATGGACCAGACGAACTCGCTGTCGGGCCTGACGCACCGCCGCCGCCTGAACTCCCTCGGCGCCGGCGGCCTCACGCGTGAGCGCGCGCCGATCGAGGTCCGCGACGTCCACCCGACCCACTACGGCCGCATGTGCCCGATCGAGACGCCGGAGGGGCCGAACATCGGCCTGATCGGTTCGCTCTCGTCGTTCGCCGAGGTGTCCGAGTACGGCTTCGTGATCACGCCCTACCGCGTGGTCAAGGACGGCAAGGTCACGGACGAGATCGTCCGCATCGACGCGACCGAGGAGCAGGAGCGGCTGATCGCGCAGGCGACCGAGCCGGTCGACGCCGACGGCAAGCTCCTGGGCGACAGCATCCTCTGCCGCACCCAGGCCGGCCAGTACGTCTACGTCGAGCCGACCGAGGTCGACCTGATCGACGTCTCGCCGGAGCAGATCTGGTCCGTCGCGACGGCGATGATCCCGTTCCTCGAGCACGACGACGCCAACCGCGCGCTGATGGGCTCGAACATGCAGCGCCAGGCCGTGCCGCTCCTGAAGACCGACGCCCCGCTGGTGGGCACCGGCATGGAGCGCCGCGCGGCGCTGGACACGGGCGACCTGCTGCTGGCCCGCAACGCCGGCGTGGTCGACTTCGTCGACGCCACCCGCATCGTCATCAACACCGAGGACGGCGGACGCGACGAGTACGAGCTGCAGAAGTTCATGCGCTCCAACCAGGGCACGCTGATCCACCAGAAGCCGTTCATCAAGGCCGGGCAGGAGGTCGTCAAGGGCCAGCTGCTCGCCGACGGCTCCAGCTCGGACAAGGGCGAGATGGCGCTGGGCAAGAACCTGCGCGTCGCCTTCATGTCCTGGGAGGGCTACAACTTCGAGGACGCGATCATCCTGTCGCGCCGCCTGGTCAAGGACGACGAGCTCACCTCGATCCACATCGAGGAGTACGAGATCGACGCCCGCACGACCAAGCTGGGCGACGAGGAGATCACGCGCGACATCCCGAACCGCTCGGAGGAGTCGCTGCGCAACCTCGACGACCGCGGCATCGTGCGCATCGGCGCCGAGGTCGCGTCCGGCGACCTGCTGGTGGGCAAGGTCACGCCGAAGGGCGAGACCGAGCTGACCGCCGAGGAGAAGCTGATCCGCGCGATCTTCAAGGAGAAGGCGCGCGAGGTCCGCGACACCTCGCTCAAGGTCCCGCACGGCGAGGGCGGCGTCGTCATCGACGTCAAGACCTTCAGCCGCGCGGCGGGTGACGACCTGTCCCCGGGCGTCAACGACCTCGTCCGCGTGTTCGTGGCCAAGAAGCGCAAGATCTCCGAGGGCGACAAGCTCGCCGGCCGCCACGGCAACAAGGGCGTGATCTCCAAGATCGTGCCCGAGGAGGACATGCCGTTCCTCGAGGACGGCACCCCGGTGGACGTCATCCTCAACCCGCTCGGCGTGCCGAGCCGCATGAACATCGGCCAGATCCTCGAGACCCACCTCGGGTGGGCAGCCGCCGAGGGCTGGTACGACGACGGCACGGAGGCGTTCAAGCGCGCCCCCGAGTCCGACAACGGCCGCGTCTACGTCGCGACGCCGGTCTTCGACGGCGCCACGGTGCAGGACGTCGACAACGCGCTCGTGCAGTGGCAGAAGGAGCACAAGGGCGCGATTCGCATGGACGTCGACGAGAAGCGTCGCGCCGGCGAGAAGGCGTCGGGCAAGCTCCAGCTCTTCAACGGCCGCACCGGCGAGCCGTTCGAGAAGCAGGTGACCGTCGGCTACATGTACATCCTGAAGCTGCTCCACCTCGTGGACGACAAGATCCACGCGCGGTCGACCGGCCCGTACTCGCTCGTCACCCAGCAGCCGCTGGGCGGCAAGGCGCAGTTCGGCGGCCAGCGGTTCGGCGAGATGGAGGTGTGGGCGCTCGAGGCCTACGGCGCCGCATACACGCTCCAGGAGATGCTCACCATCAAGTCCGACGACACCGTCGGGCGCGTGAAGGCCTACGAGGCGATCGTCAAGGGCGAGAACATCGCCGAGCCGTCGATCCCCGAGTCCTTCAAGGTCCTCCTGAAGGAGATGCAGTCGCTGGCGCTCGACGTCAACGTCGTCTCCGACGACGGGGCCCGCGCCGAGATGGGCGACGAGGACGACGACCTGCTGCGCGCCGCCGAGGAGCTCGGCATCGACCTCTCGGGCGTGCGCGCGACCGACGGCCAGGCCGCGGATGAGAGCGAGGACCTCGAGATCAACGAGGGCGACGAGGGCCAGACTGACGACGACGAGGCGACCGACGCGGGCTACATCGAAGCCGGCGCGGCGACCACCGACGCTGAGGAGACCGAGTAAGTGATCGACATCAACAATTTCGACGCCATCGAGATCGGTCTCGCGTCCTCGAAGCAGATCCGGAGCTGGAGCTCCGGTGAGGTGACGAAGCCGGAGACCATCAACTACCGCACGCTCAAGCCCGAGAAGGACGGCCTCTTCTGCGAGCGCATCTTCGGTCCGACCAAGGACTGGGAGTGCTACTGCGGCAAGTACAAGCGCGTCCGCTACAAGGGCATCGTGTGCGAGCGCTGCGGCGTGGAGGTCACGCGGTCCAAGGTGCGCCGTGAGCGCATGGGCCACATCGACCTCGCCGCCCCCGTGAGCCACATCTGGTTCTTCAAGGGCGTGCCGTCGCGCATCGGCTACCTGCTCGACATGGCGCCCAAGGAGCTCGAGAAGGTCCTCTACTTCGCGGCCTCGATGGTCACGTGGGTCGACGAGGACGCTCGCGCGGCCGACCTCGAGGAGCTGGCCGGCAAGGTCAACGAGTCCCTCGACGAGTACGCGGCCGAGAAGAACCTGCGCCTGCAGGAGATCGACGAGTCGCTCGAGCGCCGTGAGGCCTACCTCAACACCGGCTCGCAGTCGAACTTCTCCGACGAGGACCACCTCTGGGCCGAGCACCTGGACATCAACACGTCCAAGCTCGAGGACGACGAGCGCGCCAAGCACATCAAGGACATGCGCAAGGCCCTCGAGGCCGACCGCGCGGACACCGAGGCCTACATCGAGGACGCCATGGAGCGCCTTCGCCAGGTCTGGGACCTGTTCCAGGACATGACGCCCAAGCAGGTCGTCAACGACGAGACGCTGTTCCGCGAGCTCAAGGAGCGCTTCGGCTCGCCGTATGGCTGGGGCGAGTACTTCCGTGGCGGCATGGGCGCCGAGGCGGTCCGTGACCTGCTCGAGCAGGTCGACCTCGAGGCCGAGCGCGTCGAGCTCGAGGACCAGGTCCGCACGGCCAAGGGCCAGAAGCAGCAGCGTGCCGTCAAGCGCCTGAAGGTCGTCTCGGCCTTCCTGCACTCCGGCAACAAGCCGGAGATGATGATCCTCGAGGCCGTTCCGGTGATCCCGCCGGAGCTGCGCCCGATGGTCCAGCTCGACGGCGGCCGCTTCGCGACCTCAGACCTCAACGACCTCTACCGCCGCGTCATCAACCGCAACAACCGGTTGAAGCGTCTCCTCGACCTCGGCGCGCCGGAGATCATCGTCAACAACGAGAAGCGCATGCTGCAGGAGGCCGTCGACGCGCTGTTCGACAACGGCCGCCGCGGCCGGCCCGTCACGGGCCCGGGCAACCGCGCCCTGAAGTCGCTCTCGGACATGCTCAAGGGCAAGCAGGGCCGCTTCCGCCAGAACCTGCTGGGCAAGCGCGTGGACTACTCGGGCCGCTCGGTCATCGTGGCCGGCCCGTCGCTGCGCCTGCACCAGTGCGGTCTGCCGAAGCTGATGGCGCTCGAGCTCTTCAAGCCGTTCATCATGGCCCGGCTCGTCGAGCGCAAGGCCGTCCAGAACATCAAGGCGGCCAAGAAGATGGTCGACTCGATGATCCCGGAGGTCTGGGACGTGCTCGAGGAGGTCATCCACGAGCACCCGGTCCTGCTCAACCGCGCCCCCACGCTGCACCGTCTGGGCATCCAGGCCTTCGAGCCGGTGCTCGTCGAGGGCAAGGCGATCCAGGTCCACCCGCTCGTCTGCCACGCGTTCAACGCCGACTTCGACGGCGACCAGATGGCCGTGCATCTCCCGCTCTCCGCCGAGGCCCAGGCCGAGGCGCGCGTGCTGATGCTCTCGTCGAACAACATCCTGTCCCCCGCGCACGGCGCGCCGCTGGCGACGCCCGCGCAGGACATGATCCTCGGCACCTACTACCTCACCTACGGGCTCGAGGAAGAGGAGCTGTCGGCGATCGACCCGGCGACGCACGAGCCGAAGGTCCACGTGTTCCGCTCCGCCCAGGAGGCCGAGCTGGCCTACGAGCACAAGCTCGTCGGTCTGCACGACCCGGCGCACTACCGCGCCGAGTGGGCCGAGGGCGGCCACATCGCCACCACGGTCGGGCGCATCATCTTCAACGACAAGATCGAGCGCGCCCTCGAGGAGACGATGGGCGAGGACTTCGATCGCTCGCAGTACACGTTCATCAACAAGTCCCTGCGCAAGCGCGACACGACGGCGTTCGTGGACACGCTGGTCCAGTCCTTCGGCGCTTCGGCCATCTCCCAGGTGCTCGACGCGTTCAAGGACCTCGGCTTCCGCTTCGCCACGCAGGCCGGCATCACGATCTCCAAGAACGACGTGGTCGTGCCGCCGAGCAAGCCGGCGATCCTCGCCAAGTACGAGGAGCGGGTCGCGAACCTGCAGGAGCAGTACGAGGACGGCCTGATCACGCAGGAGGAGCGCCACCTGGCGGTCACCGATCAGTGGAACGCCGCGACCGACGAGGTCGCCGACGCCATGATCGAGAACATCCAGAAGACGGACCAGCTGAACTCCATCTACATGATGGCCTCGTCCGGCGCCCGTGGCTCCTTCAAGCAGATCCGCCAGCTGGCGGGCATGCGCGGCCTCATGGCCAACCCGAAGGGCGAGATCATCGAGCGTCCCGTGAAGGCCAACTTCATGGAAGGCCTCGACGTCATCGAGTACTTCACCTCGACCCACGGCGCCCGCAAGGGCCTCGCGGACACGGCGCTCCGTACGGCGGACTCGGGCTACCTGACCCGCCGTCTGGTCGACGTCGCGCAGGACGTGATCATCCGCATCGAGGACTGCGGCACCGAGGAGTACCTCGAGGTCCCGCTGTTCAAGCCCACGGGCGAGCAGGAGGACCAGCTCGTCGGCCGGATGGCGGCGCTCGACGTCAAGGACGGCAAGAACGTCGTCGTCGCCAAGGGCGAGGAGATCACCCTCGAGGTGCTCGCCGCGCTCGTGGCCGCCAACCAGGACTCGGCGGGCGCCAACGGCTCCGGGATCAAGATCCCGGTCCGCTCGACGCTCAAGTGCGAGGCGACCGTCGGCGTGTGCCAGCAGTGCTACGGCCGCGCGATGGCGACCGGCAAGACGGCGATGATCGGCGACGCGGTCGGCATCGTCGCCGCCCAGTCGATCGGCGAGCCCGGCACGCAGCTGACCATGCGGACGTTCCACACCGGCGGCGTCGCCGGCGCGGACATCACGCACGGCCTCCCGCGTGTCGTGGAGCTCTTCGAGGCCCGCAAGCCGAAGGGCCTGGCGAAGATCGCCGAGGTCAGCGGCGTGGTCTCGATCGAGGACACCGACAAGGCGCGCACGATCGTCGTCACCGACGAGGCGCTTTCCAGCACAGTGGGATCCGAAGCTTGGAATTCACGTGACTTGAAGTCGCGGCC
>JADMIO011560837.1_pt1 | contig 10573 bp, 7 predicted proteins | sample 8958161 | NCBI WGS metagenome assembly JADMIO01 (sample SAMN16585339, study PRJNA669376) | soil metagenome | isolation source: Crop rotation soil | place: USA: Cullars Rotation, Alabama | collected 2011
ATCTTCGCCCACCACTCCGATGACGATGGGTGTGGTCGGCCCCGGAAATGCCCCGGCTGGCCAATCGACGAATTGTGCGAAATTGAAAAGGAAGACCGCCTTGATCTGGTACTCGGAGACAGCCTGCGCGTCCAGGGGTACGTTGCTTGCGATGCCGATCGCCAACGCGGCGAGCCAGGGACCGAGATAGACCGGAATCTCACGCGTCGCGTCCGCCTTTGGTCGATGCCAAAGGTGCCGTAGAGAACGGAGCGCGAATTCTCCCAGGACCATAGGATGTTGCGAACAGGACGGCAGAAACAACGGGATGAATCGACCGCCAGCCGATCCGCCGTAGCCCGCGGAGCTGGAACGATTCGCGAAGCTTCCCCCTGCGTAGTCCCCCCGTAGCACCTCATGAAGTGTGGGGACTACCGGAAATCCGGTAGATGACAACTGCAGCCACCAAGCCCGGATTCAGCGCCAGATCACGGAGTCGTCGATCGACGCGATAGTGGGACGCCCGGTCGACGCCATCGCCATCTCGAGCTCACGCCGCAGAATCCGAATTACGTGGGCCACACCGGCCGCGCCGTTGACGACGAGACCCTGTAAGCAAGGCCGGCCAATCAGCACCCCGGTCGCGCCGAGGCCGACCGCCTTGAGCACATCGGTTCCCCGTCGAACGCCTCCTTCTACGAAAACCGGAATACGCCCGGCAACTGCTGCGGCTATTCCAGGCAGCGCGTCAATGGTCGCTGGCGCGGCGTCGGGGTTTGGCACGCCGTAGTTTGAAACGATGATTCCTTGAGCTCCCTGCGCGATCACTTCCGCGGCATCGCTTGGGTTCGCGATCCCCTTCACCAGGACCGGCATCGACGTCACGCCGCGGACGCAGCCGATGTCTTTCCACCCGGTCGACCCGTCTCGCCCCAGATCGGTGATGAGCGCCTGGTATCCTGCCCCTTGCGCCCGCTGCACGAGTTCGCGCGTCAGCCCGCGATCAGAATCACCAGGCATCTGAAACCACAATGACGAGTTCGCCGCTCGCGCGATTTCTTCCAATGAAATCGCCCCGCTTGCGCTGACGATCCAGGTCGCCCCCGTCATCCCGGCGCCCTTGGCCGTAGCGATTTCACCTTCGGGACGCAGGAGGGTGTGATTTCCGTTCGGTGCGAGTACGATGGGAAACGGCATTTCCTTTCCGAAGACCTTCACGCGGGTATCCAACTGCGAGACGTCGACAAGGACCTTGGGTCGCAAACGGAGCTTCTGGTATGCCGCCTGATTCTTGTGCCGCATCCGCTCGTCGGCGAACCCTCTCTGTAAATGCTCCGCCGCCACCGGCGTCATTCGCGCCGGCGCCAGCCGCTCATAATCGGCGAGGTCAACCGGTTCGAACGCCTCCACCGGTCCCGGCATGCTGCCGCCCGCGATAACGCCGACGGCGGGAGATAAAAGGAATTGGGCGGTGGCCGGGCGACTCATGCAACAGCAGCCCCACCGTCACAGAAGGCCCTCGCGCGAAGCCAGAAAATTGTCGGCCATGCGCGGGCGTGACCGCAGTCATCGGCTAGGGCACGAGGGTGGTTTTGGGGGACGCTCGCGAGGCCAATTCCGCGCGCCGTTTTTGCCACGCATGCCATGAACTCGGCATTTCGCCGCTGTAGCCTGGGAGCAGCAGGGCGATCATCATCTCATCAACTCCACCGAGCACCTGCAGGCCTACCACCATATGAAACGGGGTCGCGGTACCGCCGCTCAGGAGCGGAATCAGCGACAACACGCAGGTCACCGCGCCAATTTTTGCGAGCCAGGTATGGTAGCAAGGCGCCCGGCCCAACCGGACAAAGCCATACACGACCACGGAAAAAAACGCGCCGAGGCCCGTGGCGATCCAGGGGAGCTCGCGATGCACGATATCCGGCCACAAAAGCGCAATGCCCGCCAACCCGACGATCATCGTCAGGTAGTCGGCGATGCTGTCCAGCTTGCGCCCGAAATCCGAATACGCGTTCAGCCGTCGGGCCAGGAAGCCGTCGAGCGCATCGGTCAGCAGCGATATCCCGAGCAGCACCAGAAAGCATCGGCGCGAATCGGCCATCGCTGCGGTCAGCACCGCTGGCATCAGCGCAATGCGGGCCGCGCTCACCACATTGGGCCACAGTTTCGCGTTCATGCTCAGACGCGGACGAGCTCCCATCCCGTGACCTTGCCGCCAGCCACCGTCAGCCAGGCAAAACTTGCCGGGGCGCCGCGATTCGGCCGGGTGATACAGCCGGGGTTCAACCAACGGACGCCGCCGGGATCTGTTTCATCGCGCGGCACGTGGGTATGACCGTGCAGGACGACTTGGGTTGCCTTGGGCAGGCGCCGCGGGGGAACATGCGTGAGATGGAAGTGCACGCCCTCGCGCACCACATCCTTCGTGACCGGCCAGCCAGCGTAGCCATCGCAATTACCCAGCACGACGATCATGGGTCGCGCCAGTTGCTCGAATTCGACGAGCGTTGCTGGATCGCACACGTCACCGAGATGCCAAATCTCGTCCGCGGCGCGCAAACGAGCCGGCAGATCCGGTGGAATGCGATCATGTGTATCCGAGATGACGGCAATGCGCACGGCCGGGAACGCTAACGTCCCGCCGCTTGGAAATGAAGCCAAACCACCGGCCGGGCCAATTGACGCTCGCTCCGATCTCGCCAGCTTGCGCGAATGAAACGGTTGCTGCACCCCGTCGCGTTGATTGCGGCGCTGACCTTTTCCCCTTCACTCCCCGCCCAAGTGGATCGCATTACCGGCCGCGCCTTCGCCACCCGTTCGCCCGTCATTGCCCAGCACGGGATGGTGTGCACCAGCCATCCGCTGGCCACGCAGATCGGCATCGATATCCTGAAGGCCGGCGGGTCCGCGGTTGACGCCGCCATCGCCGCGAACGCCGCCTTGGGATTGATGGAGCCGGTCAGCAACGGCATCGGGGGCGATCTCTTCGCCATTGTTTACGACGCGAAGACAAAACAACTGTACGGCTTGAACGGTTCGGGACGGTCGCCGCTCGGATTGAGTTACGAGCAGATGAAGGCGGAGTTGGCGCAGGCAGGCACCCCAAAGCACATTCCACAGCGCGGCTTCCTGCCGATCTCCGTGCCTGGCTGCGTTGACGGCTGGGCGGAGTTGCACGGCAAATTCGGCAAGCTGCCGCTCCGGGATCTGCTTGCGCCAACGATTCGTTACGCCGAGGAGGGATTTCCTGTCACCCAATACATCGCCTACCTTTGGGGCATCGGGATCAGCAATGCGAAGGCGGACAAATTTCCCGGTGCGTTTCTCCCGACGTATTGCGTGAACGGCGCCGGCCGCGATCCCAACGAACTGATCACGATCGGCCGCGCGCCCGTCGAGGGTGAAATTTTCCGCAATCCCGCGCTCGCGCATGCACTGCGCCTCATCGCCGACAAGGGCCGTGACGTTTTCTATCGCGGCGAAATTGCTGACATGATCGATGCCTTCATGCGGGAAAAGGGCGGTTTTCTGCGGAAGATCGATTTCGAGAAACACACCTCTACCTGGGTCGAGCCTGCTTCGGTGAATTACCGCGGTTATGATGTCTACGAGCTGCCGCCGAACAGCCAGGGCATCGCGGCGTTGCAGATCCTGAACATTCTCGAGGGTTACGATCTGAAATCGCTGGGCTACAACTCGCCCGACGCACTCCATCTGTTAATCGAAGCCAAGAAACTCGCCTTCGAGGATCGCGCAAAATACTACGCCGATCCCGCGTTTGCAAAAATCCCGCTGTCCGGCCTGCTTTCCAAGAAATACGCCGCCGAGCGGCGGGCCCTCATCAAGATGGATCACGCGGCGAAGACCTTCGACGCCGGCAATCCCGCGATGAACCAGGGCGACACCATTTACCTCACGACCGCGGATGGCGAAGGAAACATGGTCTCGCTCATCCAAAGCAATTACCGCGGCATGGGCAGTGGGATTGCCGTGCCGGGCCTGGGATTCAGTTTCCAGGACCGCGGAGAGATTTTCACGCTCGAGGCCGGCCACGCGAATGTCTACGCGCCGGGCAAGCGCCCCTTCCAAACCATCATCCCCGCCTTCGTGATGAAGGACGGGCAGCCGTGGCTGAGCTTTGGCGTGATGGGCGGCGCGGTCCAACCACAGGGGCACGTCGAAATCCTCACCAACCTGATTGATTTCGGGATGAACGTGCAGGAGGCCGGCGACGCCGCGCGCTGGCGGCACGAAGGCTCGAGCGAGCCCACCGGGGAAAAAATGACCGACGGCGGCTACGTGGAAATGGAATCGGGGATTCCTTTTGAGAGCGTGCGCTCCCTCGTCCAACGCGGCCACTCGATCCGGGCCGGCGACGGCGGCTTTGGCGGTTACCAAGGCATCCTCTGGGATGCGAAGAACAAGGTGTATCACGGCGCCAGCGAAAGCCGGAAGGACGGCTGCGCGATGGGCTTTTAGCGGCCTGCTGCAAGAGCTTGGTCTGCCCTTTCGATTGATAGCCGCGGACAACGACGGGGGAGCAAGGACAAGGCCCAGACGGGAACGTCGACATGCCTCTTTCTCCTTGCTCCCTCCTCCCTTCTCCCTGTCCCCACGCCCGCCCTTGACAGCCCTAACCGGCTTCGAAACCCTGAACCTCTTTTCTCTAAAACGTTATGAAGCCTACATTCCGCCCGCACCGCAAAAAGCGTGCTCGAAAGATCGGTTATCGTGCCCGCATGGCCACCCGCGGCGGTCGCAAAGTCATCAAGCTCCGTCGTCGGAAAGGTCGCAAGCGGCTGACGGTCGTCTAATTGCGCGCAGATCCGCCGGCGAATGCGGGGCGGCGTCCGCCATTCCCAGCCATGCGATTTCGTTCCGAACAGCATTTGCGCCGCCCGGGTGAGATTCGCGCCGTTCGAGAACAGGGCCGTCGACTCGATTGCCAGGCGTTCACCCTTTGGTGGAAACATCGCGAGCAACCCACTCCGGCTGGTGCGCGGGTTTGTGTGATTGCCTCCACCGCGGCCGTCGGCGGCGCGACGCAACGCAATCGCGCCAAGCGCCGGCTGCGGGAAGTCTTCCGGCACCAGCAAGCGAGTGTCCCCGCGGGATGTGACCTCCTCCTGATCGCCCGGGCCGCCGCGACCCACTGGCCGGTGCCGGAGCTCGAGAAGAAATTCGCCGACGCCTGCCAGCGCATCCCAGCCCCGGCGGGTGCCGGGCAATAGGACACCTCTTTTTTCGTCGCCTGTCGTTGGGAAACTCATGACCGCTCGATCCGCCCTCGAATTCGTCACCCGGCTGCCTGCGCTGGTGCTCGTTGGGATCGTGCGAGTGTATCAACGGACGCTCTCCCCCGCCCTGCCAATCCTGACCGCGGGCGCCTGCGGTTGTCGCTTTGCCCCGACCTGCTCCCACTATGCGGTCGAAGCCGTGCAGGTACATGGCGCAATCCTGGGGTCGTGGCTCGCGTTCTGCCGGCTAGTGAAATGCACCCCCCTGCACCCGGGTGGTCTCGATCCGGTGCCCGCCCGCAAGCCTGCCGCGCCGTCCTGCCACCGCGTCAGCGCGGCGTGATGCGTCGAACCGCTCTCTTTCATGGATAAAAAGAATTTCACCATCGGCGTTGCGCTGCTGATCGCAGCCTTCGCCATGTTGTATTTTGGCCCGAAGTCCGCGCCGCCCACCAATCCCAAAAACGCCCAGCCCGCGGCCACGCCCTCGGAGGCTCCTGCCGCCGCTGCCGCCGGTGCGCCGACCACGTCGACGGGCGCTCCGGCAGCTCCCGCCGCTCCCACGACCGACCTCGCCGCAGTCAATGTCGAGTCGCGCGAGGCCCGCGTTCTCACACTGAGCAACGATTTCATCGAGGCCCGGCTCACGAACTACGGTGGCGCGGTGCGCGATGTCGCCTTGAAGCAACACGCGGCCACCCTCGGCAAACCCGAGCCATACGTCTTCAACCTGCTCCACGATGAGCCGATGCTCGCGTTGACGGAATACCCCGGACTCGGCCGCGACAAGGTTTACGACGTTGTTTCCTCTTCCCCGACCGAGGTCGTCTTTCGCACCGTGCTGGACGGCCGGCTCGAGGTCACGCGCACCTATCGTCTGACCACGAACGGCGAGCCCGGCGCGGACCCGTATCGCATTCGCCACGAAACGACGTTCCGCAACCTGACCGACGCAACCGCACCGCTCGGCCGGGCTGGTTTGAGTGTGGGCACCTCCACGCTCCTCAACGCGAACGATACCGGGCAATACCTCAACATTGTCGCCAACGACGGCGAGGATTCACATTTCATCCCGCGAAGCGATCTCGAGGGCGGTGGCTTCCTGTCCATGTTTGGCGCAGGCAAGGCTCCTGTTCCCATGCTGGAGCGCCCCGGCCAGGTGGTCTGGTCCGCGGCGAAAAATCAGTTCTTCACGAGCATCTACACCGCCGACAAGCCGGGCACGGGCGTCACGGTGCGGCGCGTGGCCCTGCCCGCTTTTCCAGAGGCTCCCCAACGGCCGAACATTGGCATCAGCGGGACGGCGCGATTCGACCTCCCGGCGCTGCCAGCAAATGGAACGACCACGCTGTCCGGCCTGCTCTACGTCGGACCGCAGGAATACCGGCGTCTCGCGCGCTTCGAGCACCGGGAAGACAAGGTGCTGCCTTACACGCAGCTCACCTACTACAAGATCTTCCTGGCGGGTTACGTCGCGCCGCTGCTCAACACCCTGCTGAACACGGCGCATCGCTGGGTCGGCAATTGGGGCGTCGCCATCATCATCATGACGCTGATCCTGAAGGTGGTGAGCCTGCCGTTCACGCTCGCGGCTTCGCGCTCGGCCAAGCGCATGGCGAAACTGCAACCGGCGATGCAGGCCATCCGCGAAAAGTACAAAGACAATCCCGCGAAGCAGCAGCAGGCCACCATGGAGCTCTTCAAGCAGCACAAGGTGAACCCGGTCGGCGGATGCATCCCGGTGCTGATCACCTTCCCGCTCTTCATCGGATTCTTCGTCATGCTCCAGTCCACGACGGAGCTGCGGTTCCAGTCCTTCCTCTGGGCCAAGGATCTCGCCGCACCCGACACCATTGCCCGCATCCTGGGGTTTCCGCTGAACATCATGCCGCTGCTGATGGGCGCCACGATGTTCTACCAGATGCGGCTGACGCCCACGCCCTCGGTTGATAATATGCAGATGAAAATGATGCGGTTCATGCCGGTCATTTTCACCCTGTTCTGCTACAACTTTTCCTGCGCCCTTTCGCTCTATTCGACCATCAACGGCCTCTTCACCATCGTGCAGCAGATCGTCATCAATCGGGCGAAGGACGAGCCGGGGCCCGTCGGGCCCGGCACCGCCGCGGCGAGCACCGTCTCGTCGCTCGGCCGGGGAATGAAGAACGTCACGCCGCCGAAAGGCCGGAAAGGCTGAGGCGCAGGAGACCGGGAGGCCGGCGAAAGAAAAAATGCTGCGCTGATGCCTGAGTCCTCCGCTCCTCCGCGCCTCTGCCTCTGCTAACGGATCCCATGGCCGGCCATAATAAATGGTCCAAGGTGAAGCGGCTCAAGGCCGTCACCGACGCGCGCAAGGGCAAGGTCTTCAGCCGGCTCTCGCGTGACATCACCCTCGCGGCCAAGGCCGGCGGCGGCGATCCCGAGGGCAACGCGCGGCTCCGGACACTCGTGCTGAAGGCCCGCGACGCCAACATGCCGGCGGAAAATGTCGAACGGGCGATCAAGAAAGGTACCGGTGAATTGCCGGGAGTCGTTTTTGAAGAAATCACCTACGAAGGCTACGGGGCGAGCGGCGTGGCCTTCATCGTCAAGGTGACGACCGACAACAAGCAGCGCGCCGCGCAGGACGTGCGTTCCGCCTTTGCGCGGCACGGCGGGAATCTCGCCAGCAGCGGCGCCGTTGCATTTCAGTTCCTCCACGCCGGCCAATTCCTGATTGCCCGCGATCGCACGACCGAGGACGCATTGATGGACATCGCGCTGGAGGCGGGAGCGGACGATGTCATTGCCAGCGAACATGGTTTCGAAATTCGGTGCAGCATTCACGCCTTCGACAAGGTGGCCCAAGCCCTCGAGAAAAACGGCATCAAGGCTGACAGCGCCGAGATTGCCTACATCCCCAGCAACACCGTGCCGGTCACCGATCCCGCCGTCGCCAGGAATATCCAGGCGCTCCAGGATGCGCTGGAAGAACTGGATGACGTGCAGATGGTCTTCTCGAACGAGGAAATCGACGACCGGATTTCGGCCTGAGTGCAGGCTCGTCGCCCACGTGTGGTCGCAGTCTTGCTGCGCCCCGGGGACCGAGGCACGGTTTCTATCTCGGGCGCAGCGAGACTGCGCCTCTACCTTAGCCGATTACTCCACGATTCCCGTGCGGAGATACGTGTGCTTCCCTTCCAGCAGCGACTGTGCAAGCGAGTAGTTTCGACGGTCGTTGTAGGCACCCCGCGGACAGAAGCAGCTGGAGGTGCTCGGCGCGGAGTACGTAAACCCGTGAACGTAGGGGCGCAGTCTAGCCTGCGCCCGCCGAGCGAATAACGGTTTCGATCCTGGGCGCAGCGAGACTGCGCCCCTACCTTACCCGATTACTCCACGATTCCCGTGCGGAGATACGTGTGCTTCCCTTCCAGCAACGACTGCGTGAGCGAATAGTTTCGACGGTCGTTGTTGTGCTTCAGCGCTGCGAAGCTGGCAGCTACTCTCGACTTCGCATCCGCCACGAAACACTGCACGAGTTGCTCGATTTCCTGCCGCGGGTACATCGGATCCCGCTTTTTCACGAGCGCATCCGCGTAGAGCGCCGTCGCCGCCACGGCGAAGAGTTCGGTGCCGATATCCACAATCCGGCCGAGGGTGAGCTGGTCGCGTTCGAGCTTCGGTCCCTTCTTCGCCATCGCGTGGAAGAGTGTCCGGGCCAGCCGGCGGCTCGTCTTCGCTGCGTAAGCCAGTGCGGGCTTGAACGCCGGCGTGAAATCCGACGGCACGCCGCTCCGGGGCAGCAATAATCCCGGATACCAATGGGCGTAGAAGCCGAACGCCTTCATCGCCGCGGCGGCGCGTTTGCCGGCCGGCAGTCGCGAATCGAGGGCGCCACCGGCGACCTTGAGATGCGGGTCGAGGGCTTCACGCGCCAGGAAGAGCCGCATGATTTCCGAGGAGCCTTCAAATATCAGGTTGATTCTGGCATCGCGCATCATCCGCTCGATCGGCACCGCTTCCTCGCCGCGATTCTTCAGCGACTGCGCCGTCTCGTAACCCCGGCCCCCGCGAATTTGCATTGTCTCATCGATGGCGCGCCATGCGGCCTCACTGCCCCACATTTTGCTCATCGCCGCTTCGAGCCGGATGTCGGCCTTGTCGCGATCGACGAGCGCCGAGGTCAGCATCACCATGGCCTCGCACGCGAAGGCATTCGCCGCAATCCGCGCAATCTTGTCGGCGATCGCCGCGTGCTTGCCGACCGGCGCGCCCCATTGCACGCGGCTGCCCGACCATTCCCGCGCATAACCGAGACAACGCTTCATCAGGCCAACGCAACCGGCCGGGATCGTTACGCGCCCGGTATTCAGCGTCGTCAGCGCGACCTTCAATCCGCGGCCTTCACCGCCGATGATCGCGTCGCGATGCACCTTCACATTGGTGAAGCGCACCACGCCATTGTAGAGGGCGCGCAGGCCCATGAAGTGGCAGCGCGTCACGACCTCCACCCCGGGCGAATTCATTTCGACGATGAACGCCGTGATCTGGCTCTTCGCCTTGCCATTGGAAACTTTGTCCGGCGTCCGCGCCATCACGACGATGACGCCCGCCTTCACGCCGTTCGTGCACCACAGCTTCTCGCCGTTGATGATGAAGTGCTGCCCGTCCGGCGTGGGTTCCGCGCGCGTCGTCATTTTCGCCGGATCGGAGCCAACGGAATTCTCGGTGAGCGCAAAGGCCGAGATCTCGCCATGCGCGACGCGCGGCAGATATTTCTTCTTCTGTGCCTCAGTGCCGAAGAGCTTCACTGGCTGCGGCACGCCGATGGATTGGTGCGCGGACAGGAGTGCCGTCAGGTTGCCATCCACGCTGCCGAGCAGCATCGCGGCCCGCGCGTAATTGGTCTGCGACAGCCCGAGCCCGCCGTATTCCTTCGGGATCTTGATCCCGAACGCCCCGAGTTGCGCCAGGCGGTTGATCACCGCATCGGGAATTTCGCCTTCCGCATCAATCTTGTCGGAATCGACCTCGTTTTTCAGGACGTGGTTGAGCTCCTGGAGAAACGCGCGTCCCGCCTCGATATCCGCACCAGGCTGCAGCGGAAATGGGTAAACATGCTCAACCGAGAATCGGCCCATGAAAAGGTCACCGGCGAAACTGCCCCGGTTCGACACGGCGCGCGCAGCCTCCGTCAACTCGAGCGCCTCGCGCTGCGCCTGGTTCATCTTCGACGTGTCGATGACGGTCTCCGGCTCACGCTCCGGGGGAGGCGGCGCCTTGGGCTCGATCACCCGCGGCGGGTGTTCGACGGACTTGGTCAGGGGGCGGTCGAGAAGATCGGGAGTTTTCATGGAGATTTTGAAACTGGAGTT
>JADMIO010785156.1_pt1 | contig 10572 bp, 4 predicted proteins | sample 8958161 | NCBI WGS metagenome assembly JADMIO01 (sample SAMN16585339, study PRJNA669376) | soil metagenome | isolation source: Crop rotation soil | place: USA: Cullars Rotation, Alabama | collected 2011
GCGCCATCTCCCGCGCATCAACACCCTCCCCCTCGGCGGGCGTCGGCACGGCCGAACTAGAATCGGTGACCTGCGGCGTCTGGGAACTCGGATCGACAGGGCTGCTGCTGTTCGGAACGTCCGGCATGGTCGTCAAAACCTCCAATTGGTTATCGTCGTACCACTCCGGGCCCTGAACATTTCAACCACCGGTCACACAAGGCGTCCCATAACGCGCCGGCAGCCCCCTTTGACGCCCCCAATGACCATCGGTAACATGCCCGGCCCCAAACCACCAAGGAGAGGTGGCAGAGCGGTTGAATGCGCCGGTTTCGAAAACCGGTGTACCGGCAACGGTACCGGGAGTTCGAATCTCCCCCTCTCCGCATTTCCGAAAACCCGGCGAAGTTCGGGCCGGATTCACCAACCCCACGCGCGGCCGTCACGGCCGCGCGTGGCTCGGGTTGGGCAAAACGACCTGAATCTACAAGGGTTTTCGTGAGAATGGCCCACGCCCCGCGTGGGACGAAACTGAGTCTTCGATCCGTGATCTTCAGGTTCGAACCGGACTTTTTGAGGAAGTCGCGCTTTTCAGCGTCTGTGCCGCTGTCTGCCAGAAAAGCCGCTGATTTTGCGGCTTTCACGAACCGAATCGCCGGTTCGAACCGTTCGTCGCTATTTTTCGATAATGCCGCCGTTCGGGCAGTCAGTTCCTGCTTCTGCTCGACAATCTTGTTCTTGGCTTGGCGGTACTCGTCCAGTCCGATCGCACCCTCGACGAATGCGGTCATGAGCCGCTCCAACCGCAGTTCCGCGGCTCCGATCTGCTCGTTCAGATCCTCGGTCAACGCCGCGGTAGAATGTTCCGCACACTGTTGGTCTGCTTGCAGTTCCCGCACCATCCAGTCGGCCCAGTCCGACGGTAGCGCCACCGAGCGGATCGCGTCGGTGACTTGACGGGCCAGCGCTTCCTCCCGCATGAACGGCTGTGAGCAATCTCGTTTGACCCGCTTGGTGCAGTGGACGTAGTTGTGCCCCTTCTGCGTCTCGGTCGTGATGAAGCATCCGCACTCCCCGCAGCGGAACATGCCGCGGTAAAGGTACGACTTAAGTGCGGGTGACTTCGGTTTGCTCTTGCGGCTCATGACCGCCTGCACCTGCTCAAAGAGTTGCTTGGAGATCAGCGGCTGGTGCTTGCCCTCGTGCAGTTCACCGCCGTAGCTGATGACCCCGTAGTAGATCGGGTTCTGGAGCATGCGGTGGTACTGCGGCCGCGTCAGTGCGCGTCCTTTACACGGCTTGCCCCGGTACGTTCGCTGGTGTGAGACCAGTCCCATGGCGTTGACCGTGTCGGTCAGCCGATCGAGCGTGTAGTTGCCGGTCGCGTGCAGTTCGAAGGCTTTGCGAACCAAGGGCCCGGCCACTGGATCTATGACGATCGTGCGGGTGCTGCGGTCGTTGACGTAGCCGACCGGTGCGACCATGGGCCAAATACCGTTCCTAACCTTCTGGCGCTGACCGCGCCGAATGTTTTCGGAGAGGTTATCGACGTAGTACTTGCTCATCCCGAACAGCATGGCGAGTGTCAGTTTCCCCTGGCTGTTCGGCTGGAAATCGATAGTGGGAAACTTGAGGTCACTGAGCACGCCAGTGTCGAGGAGGTGGATGATCCGTCCGCCGTCGAGCATGTTGCGGGCCAATCGGTCGGGGTGCCAGGCGAGGATGCCATTGGCCTCGCCGCGTTCAATCCGCGTGAGCATCTCGTTGAACACCGGTCGCCCGGGCTTCTTGGCGCTCTGCTTCTCAAGGAGCACGTCAACGACGTGCAGACCACGACGCGAGGCAAGTTCACGCACTTCAGCCAACTGGTCGTCGATCGACCGGACTTGGCGATCTTTGTCGTCAGTTGACTTGCGGGCGTAAATGAAAAACTTCGTGCCGTTCATGCTACCAGTGTAGCGCGACATGGCGGGGGCGCGAAGACAAACTTGTCCACAGCCCCGCGCGGGATCGCGCGGGTTTTGTCGTTCTCGCCGCAGACGGGTACGAAGTGGTGGTATGGAACCGATTTTCGCTGAAGCGGCGGAACCCCTGGATGAATTCGAGAGTGCAGCGCTGCGGCGGGCGACTTGCCGGCGTCTGATCCGCTATTAAAACCGGGCAGGCCCGTTCGAGTGCACGAGTTCGCGGCGCGATTACGCGGCGATCTCTTGATTGTCGGCGGCGTTGGCTGGCCGTCATCGCGCGTTGCGTCACTGATCTCCATCGTGCCAACGTGATGAATGGCAATCGCGTGAACCTGCTGGTCGGAGGTGAGCCAGGCGCCGTTGCGGCTAGTTCAATCGCACTTCGAAGACCGAAGCTTCCTTGGTACGAAAAGTTCAAGATGAAGTCGTGAAGTTCTGAGTTGGCTTGTCTCTTCGGAGTGCACGCGAAGGGCGTTTATGCTACTGATCATATAAATGCAGCAGGAGTAGTTAACATCATTACTGCAAGAACTGAGTGTGCGAGACTCGGTCGTCCTTCTTGGTGAAGAAGACCATGGGCTGTTGTGATTTCGGGTCTGCTTTTCGGATTGATGTAGATTCAGGTCGTTTTGCCCAACCCGAGCCACGCGCGGCCGTGACGGCCGCGCGTGGGGTTGGTGAATCCGGCCCGAACTTCGCCGGGTTTTCGGAAATGCGGAGGGTGTTAGACGAAGTTCGAACCTTCTTCAAGGACAATCCTGGCTGGGAGTGACGACTCAGGATGTCTTTGAAGTCCGCCTGGCGTACGCTTTGGGTATCCCCAAGGGTATCCCCGCGACCGGGATGGTCGCTCGTCCCGATTCGATGCGCATTAGCAAGGGTTTGCGCGCTCTCGTTGAGCATCTCTCCACCCCCGACTTTTCTGTCGCTTTCGCCTGATGTAGGCGTGGCTCACGCCGGGTTCCGTCCTCCGCTCCTCGCCGCCGCTCACGCGTCGGCTGCGGTGCTCGGCCGGGCCCTGGCGGGCGGCTGCTGGCAAGGCCAGCACTTGCGGGTTCACATCACATCACATTCGGTTCTGCATTGAGCTTTTCCGACGAGCGCATCGAATCAGGTTGATCCGAAGTAATTGAATCGAATGGTAATGCAATATAGTGTGTGTGCGAACGAACCGATTACGCCTTGAATGCCACCGCGACAGGTGCCCATCGGATCGACGACAGTTGCTCCGCGAGGATCGACATCAACTCCGCGTTGGGCGGCAGATCTCCCGTGAATGTCGCATGGGGCAGGAGCAGCATTGGCACGCGCCCCGTGCCTATTGCCTTGTAGATCTCGAGTGCCTGTAAAATCGGCGCATCGATTTCGGGATCAGGTGCATCGGCGTCGAAGGATTTCGAGCAAATCAATTCAGCGGCCTTCGCGCAGGCAATGCCCAACGGCGGGGCCTCGTCAGTTTCGAAAAACCATTGGTCGTAATCATTATAAGCCGCTGGGCTGGTGAGCCACAGGGCCATCGCCAGCCTGGCGTACCTGCATGCGTGTGCGTGAAGCACGTGGCGCTTGTGCAGGTAAGGGTTACACGCGGGGTCCATCGGCACTGGAAGCAGCAGCACCGCCAGTCCGCCGGGGTAAGTTGATGAGAAGGTTCTGAGGCGCTGGTGTGTCTTTCGGCATTGTGGACAGGTGTAGTCGAACAAGCACGCAATAACGTTTGTCGAGTCGCGATTGCCGAGTATCGGCCAATCGTCCAACGCGAGCGAGAGACGATTACTTAGCAGGGGAACGCTACGGCCGCTGCGGACCTGTTTTCTGGGTTCAGTCCTCGGCGCAGTGGTCAAGGGAACCTGAGGAGAAGTGGGCGCCTCTGCAGAGGCGGGCTCAATCCTGTACAACCGGGGTGCGACGAGCAGTTGCCCCGCTATCAGCACGGCCACACCCGCCGCCGCAGCGTAACTCGGCCATCTCGCACTCGGCGGTCCTGCCGCGCGCATGATCGACAGGGCGAGCGCTGCCGAAGCGATGCCAATCACGTGGAGAGTCGAGCAATACGCACAGAACCTGCGCAGGACAACGGCCTGGAGTATGACGAACCAGACTGCCGCCCCTCCTAGCATTATTGCAATAGCGAGCATCATCTGAAGCATCACAGCATCGCCGGCCACCTTTAGCACCACACATACTGCGGCGCCAAGCATGCCAAAGTACGCGAGGAACGCGGGCAGTGCGACGGACATCCCGAACCAGCGAGACCAGCGACTGGCGGTCACGTGATCGCATCCGGAGCCCGCGCCGCACCCTGGCAGGGGCAGCCCTCGGCGGTGCTGATATGCCAGCCAAGCGATCAAGAGAAACCCCATTGCTCCCAACGCTCCCAGGCCGACGGTTGCGCGTGCAGAAACAATTGCGCCATTCACGGGCACCTCCGTGTTTTTCGATCTTCGCACCTGTTCCGGGTCGGTCACCAACCCGGTGACGCTGCATCAAATTTGATGGCCGAAATAACCACGGAGCAGTGTACCGTTTGGCCACGTGATCACATGGAAAAAAATCGCGCCTCTGCCAAAAGCGCGGCTATACTGGCTACCCAGCGGAGTTCCATGCGGCATGAGCGTATCGCCAGAGCAGCTAATCGACACCGCGTGGGCGTCGCTGTTGGCCGGGCGCGCCTCGGAGGCCGAAGCGATTTCTCGGCGAGTCCTCCAAGGTCATCCCGCCAAGGGTCCGGCGCTTCAGGTATTGGGTCTGGCGTTACATCAGAGCGGACGTACGGCGGCGGCCATTCCCATCCTCGAGAAATGTGTTGAACTCAATCCAGAGCGTGCCGAATACCACTCGAATTTGGCGCTGGTACTGGGAGAGTGCGGCAGGACGAACGAAGCGATTGCCCTCTTGAAGCGTGCGGTGGAACTCAAGCCGAACTCCCCGGAAGCGCACAACAACCTCGGAACGGCCTTCAGCCAACTCGGGCGCTTGACCGACGCCGAGATGGCATACCGACGAGCGATCGAGCTCAAATTTGAATATACCGACGCCCACAACAATCTCGGGAATACCCTCCGCAGAATGGGCCGACTGCTCGCCGCGATCGAAACGCATCAAACCGCGCTGCGGCTGCGGCCGGGCGACTCGGGGGTGCTGGTGGGCCTGGCAACCGCGCTCCAAGAACTGGGGCGAGCGGGGGAGGCACTGAGATGTCGGCGATCTCTGGCGGCGCGGCCCGACTGTCCCGCAGTCGTTCATAGCGCATTTCTGTTCAGTTTGCATTCGGGCGATGCCGTCCCGCGGGAAGTGATCTTCACGGAGCACGTGGCCTGGGCACGACGACACACTGCGGCGCTGGGCCGACGTGCTCCAACACAAAGCTATTCGAATGATCCAGACCCGGGCCGTCCATTGCGCGTCGGGTACGTTTCAGCGGATTTCCGGGGACACGCGGTCGGGCGGTTCGTCGAGCCCGTGCTGGCGGCACATGATCGCAATACGGTAACGCTGATTTGCTACTCGAATTCGAACGTGACCGATCAGTGTACAGCTCGAATCCGGGACGTCTCCGTCCTCTGGCGAAACATCGTCGGGATGGCAGATGAGGAAGTCGCGGAATTAATCCGAAATGACGCGGTGGACATCTTGGTTGACTTGGCGGGTCATACCGCGGGCAATCGCTTACTCGTGTTCGCTCGTAAGCCGGCGCCCGTGCAGGTGAGTTTCCTTGGGTATCCTGACACCACTGGGTTGACGGCGATGGACTACCGGATCACGGATTCCGTCGCCGACCCGCCGGGCATGACCGACCGGTTCCACACGGAGCAGTTGATACGGCTCGATCGGTGCGCCTGGTGCCATCCGATGCCAATCTCTGCCCCATTCCCCAGCCCGCCTCCATCACTGGTGGCGAATTACATCACATTCGGAACTCCGAATCGTTTGTGGAAGCTGGGCCCGAAGACAGTGGCGCTTTGGGCGCAGATTCTGCGCGGGGCGCCCGCATCACGTCTGCTGGTCCTTGGTCCGCAGGAGGCCGTCAGCGAATTACGTAACCAATTTCAGGAACAGCAGATCGAACGCTCACGCATTATCGGCTACTCCCGCGGTAGCGAGAAGAGCTACTGGGAGACATTGCAGCGAATCGATATCGCGCTGGACCCACTGGCGTACAACGGCACGTCCACGACCTGTGATTTGCTGTGGATGGGTGTTCCGGTCATCAGCATGGCAGGGGCGATGCACGCGTCGCGAGTCGGCGCCAGCCTGCTCTCCGCATGCGGCTTGAGCGAGTTAATCGCACACACGCCCGAGGATTACGTCAGGATTGCCGTCCGACTCGCCACGGATCGTGACCGCCTGTTATCTCTCCGTCGGAGTATCCGCAACGGAATACGAAACTCGGCGCTGGGCAATGCGCGTGACCTGGCCGCGAACATCGAGGCGGCCTACAGAAAAATGTGGGTCAAATGGTGTGAGAACACCAGACGTCAAACCTGAAACCTCAAAATCCTTCTCGATTCGCGCGTTTTTTATTTGACTCTGAGTTGCAGAGATCGGTAGGTTGAGCGCGGGAGAGAATTGGGTTCGGGCAATAAGGTTCCTGCGGACAGATTTAGACGACAACTGAATACTGGGAAGGAGTCCCCATGGGGCAGCGCATCTTTTCCACGCGAGAAGTGACGTTCTGGCGGTCCATTCCTCCTTGCCGTCGAAGGGCCACTGCGAATCGCCCTCTCGGACGCTTGCGGGAAGCAGTGCGTTCGGTGGTGGAAGCCTTGGAACCGCGGCAACTGCTCAACGGAGCGTTCTCACTCGAAGACGTCATCTTTTGGGATGATTTCCTCGAAATGGTGGTTACCGTGCCCGGCGGTTCCCCCGCGAACAAATACACCCCGAGCTTCGTGAACGACGATCCTTGCCCCGATTGCGGTGATCTAGTCGATGCGGGGCCTCAATTGAATAAGACGCCGAATTACGCCGATGGCGGTGATTCGCCGAGCTACGGTGCGACCGAGGCGCCGGTTCGCTACTCCGATGGCAAGCCGTTCATCTACTCCAACGATCTTTGGTCGGAGGGCTTCGGGTTCGGCTGGGGTCATTCGCGAAGTTGGAGTGACGCGGTCGGAGACGGGCTCAATGGCTACGGGTGGTTTGTCAACCAACTGCCGTTCATCACCAAGAGCGCAGACGGCGATCACCTGGCCGCGGTGGGCGCAGCAACTAGTGTCCTACAGTTCCGCCACGTATATGACCCCTCACGGGATGAGTGGCGGTGGGAGCCGGTTCTGTATGAGCATCCGTACATCATTGCGGAGAATCCGACCGGCGGGAAGATTACGATTACAGATCACGTCGGCAACCAAATCTCCTACCATGATTTTTCCAGCGGAACACCGGTGAACCAACGAGGAACCTTCGCCGGATTCCGCGACCCCTGGGGGCACGCGGTCGAAGTCGTCGATGCCAACACGAACGGCCGGCCGGAGGAAATCATCCGGTCAAATGCCCCGGATACCGGAACGCACTGGAAGGAGTCGTACAGCTACGAGTATTACACAAGCGCGAACGCCAACAGCGGGAAGATTAAATCCGTGACCTTAGGGCGAAAGGAGTGGACGGGGGACGACCCCAACGACGAACCTAACGCATACACGAATGTCCGTCGGGTCGATTTTACATATTACGACGGCAGCTACGGCGACGAAAACTATTATGGCAACCTGGGCGACCTTAGGACGGCGGCCATCACTGACCTTGAGCCGTTGGTCGAAAAGGACATGTCCGGCGGATCGCACGACCTCACGCGGTCCAACGGCCTAGTGACTGCGAACGTACCCGGCCACGGCTTCCACGACGGGGACACCATCGTCATTCGCGGAGCGGATGAGGATAGCTTCAACGGCACGTTCGTGATCTCGAACGTCCACACTGATTACTTTCAGTACAGGGCAGGAAGTTATACCTCCGGTGGTTTTGCGGACGGCGCCAAGGCGTACAAGCCGATGGACGTTAGCTATTACCGCTACTACACCTCAAACAGTTCGACTGGGTTCACGCACGGGCTCAAGTACGTCTTCGGGCCGCAGTCTTACTCGCGTTTGGCGTCGGGCACTGCAAACGCGATGCTCGGCGACGACGTCGGCGCTTTTGCCGACAACTATTTCGAGTACAACGCCGACCACCGGGTCACCAGGGAGATCGCCCAAGGCGCTGGGTGCTCCTGCACCGGGAACGGAGGCCTGGGCGAGTACAAACTGGATTACACGTTCAACTCGCACTCCCAGACCACGGACTTCCAGCCGAACCTGTGGACGACGCGCGTGGAAGAGACATTGCCCGACAACACGCGAAACTACGTGTACCTCAACGAGGCCGGTCAAGTCCTGCTGAAGGTCTTCCAGCTCGGCGAGGAGGAACCCGATGTCGGAGATCCTTACAGCGGTGACCGTTGGGGGTGGTTCTACGTGTACGATGACAACGCAAATCTGGTCATGAGCGGCGGGCCTGCGGCCCTTGACCTCCCCTCGACCCTCGACGACCTGGAGCTCAATGACACAATCCTCGACACCGAGGACGTGGATTCGGATAATAACTATGGTCGCATCCACAACGACCAGGGCCTGATCACCGAGTACGTCTACGGCGAGACCGGCGACACGCTTGCCACCACTTCGTCGGCCGGGGCCGCCCTGGGATATCTCAAAGAGGTGCGGATCAGGCACGGCGAAACCGGAACGGCTATCAAGCAACTGTCGCAGAATTACATCCGGCGAGATGGCACGCCGAGCAACGGGGCGAGCGCGTCGATCTACGTCCTGAACAGCGTGACGCGGTACGAAAGCGACGCGAGCGGCGGGAGCGACGGGCGCACCACGTCCTACGAGTATGCGTGGCACGGTAGCACTCTGCAGGTGCAGGAGATGCGGATCCATCTGCCTGTGGTGACCGGGGCAAAGAATGGTCCTGGTCAGTCGGGCACGAACACCACTCGGTTCGACGAGTTTGGCCAGGTGATTTGGAACCGGGACGAAGATGGCTTTATTACCTTTTACAGCTACGACGTCGGCACCGGCGGGATCGAGCAGATGATCCGGGACGTGGACACTACGGCCGTGTCGAATGAGCCGACCGGGTGGGCCACACCAAGCGATGGCGGACGGCACCTCGTTACCGAATCCGTCGTCGACCGGCTCGGACGGCCCACCGCAATCACGGTCAAAGATTCGACATATGGGGACCGAACCACTTATTTTTACTACGACGATCCCAATCATGAAGTGAGGACTTATCGTGGTTGGACCGCTGGTAATACCACAACGGGCCCGATCGAGGTCTACCGCGAGTACCGGCCGCTCGCGAACACCAATTCTGGCGAGCAGACGGTCTACCACGAGACCATCACTACGTCTGCCACGCCTTCACTCGACGGGAGCAACAAGCCCACCGGCCAGGAGACGATCAGCGCGGGGAACATCCAAAGTCTCTCGCGCGAGATCACCAACAACAGCGGGCAAACGATCGAAGTGGACGACTACTTCTCGCTGAGTGGCCTGACCTACTCGACCGCGACGCCCCAACTGGCCAGCGCGTCGATCAGCAACAACAGCGCGAGCGGCCACTACCACGCGACCAAGTACGGCTACGACAGTCGCGGGCGGCAGAACAGAATCGAAGCACACACCCTGAGTGGAGCGTCGGCGACCAGCGCCGCGACGATCACTCGCTTCGTCTACGACGGTTTGGGCCGGCTCACCGGCACGTGGGTGGGCACGGATGATACCGATGCGACGTACGACGATCCCGACGGCAGTGGCTCGCCCAACAACATGAAGCAGGTGGCGGGTTACGAGTACGACGACGGCGAGGACGGGGGCGACTCGAACCTGACCAAAGAGACCCTGATGCCCGACGGCGCGACTGGTCAGCGCGTCACGCGGAATTACTACGACTGGCGCGACCGCCTCGTGGCCAGCAAGTCGGGTGTCCAGGACAGCGAGGTTGAGGACACGCAAGGTCGCGTGACCTATTACGCCTACGACAACATGAACAGGGTCACGACGGCCGAGGACTACGACGGGGACACGGTCTCAATTTCCAAGACGGACGGCGTGCCCAACCGCCCGTCCTCCTCACGCTTGCGCGCGAAGACGACGTTCGCGTACGACGAACGTGGCCAGTTGTACAACTCGGAGATCGTCCACGTCCATCCGACCAACGGCGCGACGGCCGGTCCTTCGCTCAAGTTCTGGTACTGGTACGACGCTCGCGGCAACCTCATTAAGAGCGTCGAGGGGAGCAAGATCATAAACAAGTACGCGTATGACGGGGCGGGCCGACTGACCACAGAGTTCATCACCGATGGCGGGGGCGACACCCGGCCGGGGAGCAACGGGAGTTTCTGGGACGCCGTAGATCGCGACGGGGACGTGGTGTTGGAACAGCGCGAGTACCTGTACGATGTCGCGGGAAACATCGTCTTCGCCACCAGCCGCCAGCGATTCCACAACGCGACGAATTTGGGAGACCTGGACCTGAATAATCCGACCAATCACGCCCGGACAAGCTTCGCGGCGTTCTACTACGACAAGGCCAATCGGCTCACGGACCAATTGGACGTCGGCACGTTCCAGGGCAGCAA
>JADMIO010817254.1_pt1 | contig 10571 bp, 10 predicted proteins | sample 8958161 | NCBI WGS metagenome assembly JADMIO01 (sample SAMN16585339, study PRJNA669376) | soil metagenome | isolation source: Crop rotation soil | place: USA: Cullars Rotation, Alabama | collected 2011
CCGCGACAACTTGTCCACGTGGAATTCTAAGCTTAGGATCCCAATGTGCTGGAAAATCGAAACGACCTCTCCACGAGAAACATCTCCCAGTTCGGGTCTATTCTGTAAAAAGATAGCCGGCGGAAACTCGGGCAGGAAAGCTTCCGGCAGGTCGAAATCTACATCGAAGCGTTCCAGCCGCGGAAACATCTCGATTTGTGCCTGAGGAAATACCTGCCCCCCCGGCGTGTGTTTTGGATGTGGCAACGAAGGATAAGGAAATGCACCTGCTTTACGAATATCCGCGGCGGACCTTTCGCTCAATTGCTCCCAGGTCAGTCCATCCTTCCTCTTGGCAGTGGGGCCAATGGGCACCGGTTTTCCCCGCGACATCGTCACATTGGGGTCGAATTTGGGAGATAGCTCGTAGCGAGATTCCAGAAGTTTTCGTTGAGCTTCCTTCACTTTTGGCCGATCGGCCTGGTCCGTCTGCATAATTTCCTCGGCCGTTTGCATAGGCCGCTTCGCGTTTAGTGGATCTCGCGCGAAATCGAAACCGCGAACTTCTCCTTGTTCGGGCTGTTCCTTCAAAATCGGCGAGGAGGCTGGAGCATTCGACGCTGAGAAAATGGTGGATCGATCATGCTCAGTTTTTCGTTGTTCGGGCCGGGCGGTATTGGTAGGAGATCGGGACGTTTGCGCCTCTTCGATCGTATCGAGCGCGCGGCCCGGATTTTCTCCTGTGCGTCCTTGAGCCAGAGCCGGATTTTGGCAACCGGATGCAAAGACGAGGCCCGCTAGCAGCGCAAAGACGCGGCCTGTTGCGAAGGTGTCGTTCGATTTCATGAAATTCTTTCACAGAGGGGGATTAGTTATTCGTGCACGATGAAGGCTGCCCCAATCCTTCGCGGCCTTGTCCCTGCAGGAGGCGTACCAGCGGGAAATTATCTCACTCAAATTAGCGACGCGGCCTTTGGAACGCTCTTGGCGACTCCGTTCTTTATTATTTCGAGCCTCAGAGTCCCGAGCGGCCGCTGGATGGCAGGACCTCGACTTATTCTGTTAATTCCGGACTTGGGCGTTATGCACGGAACCGTTGCGTCAATTTGCAGCGTTCATTTCACACTATCACTTGCCGCCTCCTCCACGCCCTCCCGAATTACCGGAGCTCTTTCCGCGAGAGGCTCCTCCTGCGCGCGGACTTTTGGGGCCCGAACCTCCTTTTCCCGGCGAAGCACTTCCGCCGTTTTTCTGCTTGTTTTGCACCCCGCGTCCAAAGGACTGATTCTTGGTAGCCATAAAATAATTATCTCAAAGTTTTACTTCGCATGCCCTTGAAGAAAGATCCGAGCCAACGCGCTGCGCAGACACTCGATGATAAGCCGGTTTAGGAGAGGGCAGGGTTGATTCTCCTACGGCCTCCAATCCGGATGATCTCCTCTGTTCCGCAGCAAGGTCGATTCACCGGTGGCGAGCGTCAGCTTGTAAGTGCAGTTCCGCAATCGAAGAGGCGCATTGCAGTCTTTCGCTCGCCTGTCATACTCAGCACGAGGTGATGTGCGAAGTGCGACCCCGGGAGAGGGCTTTCCCTGTCCCGCGAACTCAAACATGAGGATCATCCATAAAAACCTTTGGCCGGCCCGCGAATGCTTGATTTGGGTGCTGGTGCTCTCTGCGCCGTCCTTGAGTGCGCAGCTTGTCAATGATGGTGCCACCAACACGCTCAACAACGTCACAAACATGTTCGCCGGCGATGTGACGGTGGGGACCAATGGTTCGTTCAGCGCCGTAATCCTGACCAACAATACGCTCCTGACCAATTCGGCCGACGGAATCATCGGTCGCAATCCGGGCGCAAAGTCGAATGTCGTGCTGATTGCCAGTCCTGGCGCGCGCTGGCTGTTGAGCAGCAATCTCACCGTGGGGAACCTCGGATCGTTCAATCGGTTGCTGATCAATGGGGGCGCGGTGCGGGATTATGCCGGCCACCTCGGCTACAGTTTCAACAGCAACACCAATACTGCACTGGTGACCGGCTCGGGCGCGCTCTGGAGCCATGCGAGCAATTTGTTCGTCGGCGTTTTCGGCGTGGGCAATCGTCTGGTGGTGACCAATGGGGGAATGGTGCAGAACCGCTTTGGCTACGTGGGCTACGACCCGGGAAGTTCCAACAATGCGACGGTCGTGACCGGAACCAACTCGGCATGGAGCAACTTCGGCGATCTTTTCGTGGGCAATGTCGGAACCGGAAACCAATTGATCATCACCAATGGCGGCCTGGTGCAAAACACGAACGCCCTCATCGGCGGCGGTGCGGGTGGAAACAACAACGCCGCCGTCGTCACCGGCCCAGGCTCGCTCTGGAACAATTTCGGCAGCTTTTTCGTTGGCTATTCAGGTGCGAACAATCGGTTACTGATCAGCGATGGCGGCACAGTGCAGTGCAACAACGGACAAATCGGTCTCGTCACCAGCAACAACGTCGCGATCGTGACGGGCACGGATTCGGTCTGGAGCAATGCCGCCAGTTTTGTCGTTGGGAACCTTGCCGGTGAAAATCTGTTGGTCGTGAGTAATGGCGGCTCGGTGTTCGCCCGCAGCAGCGCCTTCGTCGGTTTGGAAGCCAGCTCCACAAGGAATCGCATGGTAATCGATGGCGGCACACTTCGGGTTACGAATTTGCCCAGCGCGCTCGATATTCGGCGGGGTACCAATGTGCTGAATAGCGGGCTGATCGAGGTAAGCCAGTTGGTGATGACCAATTCGTCAGGCGTGTTCGAGTTTAACGGCGGCACATTCAACACCGCGAAGACGACGAACAACAATGGGCGAGTGTTCACTGTGGGCAACGGTACGAACAGCTCCAAACTGGGGTTGCGGGGTGGGAACCATTTTTTCGCGAACCGCCTTGTCATCTCCAGTAACGCGTCGTTACTTGGCAATGGCACGGTCATTGGCACTGTCACGATTCAACCGGGCGCCGCGATTGAGCCCGGCTACCCCGTTGGCGTGATGTCCTTCAGCAATTCGCCCGTTCTGCAAGGGGCGACGACGATGGAAATCAGCCGGAACGGAGCGGTGCTGACCAACGATCAGATTCAAGTGTCTGGTCCAATCACCTATGGCGGTTCTCTCACCGTCAGTAACATTGACGCCTCCACGCTGAGTTTGGGCGACCGATTCAAGTTATTCAACGCCACCGCATATGCCGGAGCATTTTCAGCACTTTCATTGCCGCCGCCCCCCAGCGGACTGGATTGGACGAACAAACTGCTGGTGGATGGCTCGATCGAAATAAGCGAAGCCCAAGTTCTGAAATTCGGTAGCGTCCTTATTTTTGGAACCAACGTGGTCATCGCAGGCAACGGCGGCGGGACCAACGCGACCTACGCCGTGCTGACCTCGACCAACGTGACGCTACCGTTGAGCAATTGGGTGAGCATGGCGACGAACCCATTTGGCCTGGGCGGGAGCTTTTCCTTCACTAACCCTATCAGTCCGGGGACACCGCAGCGATTCTACCGCCTGCGCTCGCCGTAGGGACGGATGACCCAAAAAAGGGAAAAGTCGATTTCGTCTCAGTGAGAGCGGAGGAGGAAGAGCCCGATGAGTGCCATGGTTATTCCGAGCAAACGCAAAGCACTGGCGGGCTCCTTGAAGAAAGCAATTCCCACCACGGCCATTAGCGCTGCACCTCCAGCCAGAATCATCGGGACGGCGGAGAGCGGTCCTCCCTTCTGAAAGAGCACAAAGAAGAAAATCGTTCCCACGCCAACACAGATTCCGGTCAGCACCGACCAGAATACGCCCGGCGCTGAGGATGTTTGATTCCAAGTCCCGCTGAAGCGCAACCAAGCCAGATAAACAAGGATCGTCAAGGCAGCGCTGCCTTCGACGACGAATCCGCCCAGGCCGTCGCTGATTTTTTCGGCAGCGAGTTTGGTGAAGACTTGATGCGCGCCGTAGAGCACAGCAGCGCCGACGGCATACCAAAACCAAGTTGGCATAGGTGATTTTCCTTTCATTACTCAAAGGCGATTTCAAATATCCCGACAATTCCGCCCACGCTTGCATCACGTTGCGTAGGGACTCAATTCAGGCGCGCGCACCGGATTCTTTTCCCCTGCGTTGAATCAATTCTACCTCGCCGTTCCACATCGCGGTAATCAGACGGCGGAATTACGGATATTTGACGTAAAGAATTAGGAACGAAGATTCCTTTTCGATGGATTTTTTGTAAAACACTCGTTGGGCCGTCGTGTAGCAGGGAGGTAAGAACACAGACGGGACCAAAATAATATGAAATTCATAACCAGGAATTCCATCTCATCCGTCGTTATTGGATGCGCCTTGCTTTTCGAAGCGGTTGACGGAAAAGCGATCACGGTCAAAGTGGATTCCACCAAGTCATGGCTGGCCTGGATGGACGTCCTGGAGACGAATGGGGCCTATCATTCCGGCACGCCATGGGGCATGGCGGATCTTCCCGCGGAATTTATTCCCAGCAACAGTCCCAACGGTTGGCCTCTCAATACGCTCTTGGTTCTCAGGCCCAACACCAGCACTTACAATCTCGCCGATCCGTTTTGGAACTTTCCTGATGGCAGTCCGGCAAAGATTCCGCAGGCCATCTTCTACGTTGATGTTTACACTGAGTTTGGCGGCAAGGCGGTGACGTTTCAGGGATTCGTCAGCTCAAACAACATTCCGGGATTAACAGGAGGCCTTACCACTGGCTGGCAGGTGGTCGCGTTCGTCACGGAGTTCACAAGCTCGTATGCATATGTTGGTGAGACAACAGTTCCTCTGCGGTCGGGTAACTCTTTCTCGGTATCACGTTCGATCGGGTCGGGGCGTGTCTGCCAATACGGATTCTTCGTGAGAGGTCCCAATACGGCGCCAGACTCGGCCAACGCGCTGAAAGGAGTCGGCATTCGCGTGGAAGATTCGGATCCCATGATTACCGGTGGCCCTTATGGCAACACCATCAACCGGGGTGGATCGCTCAGTTTGGAGGTGGCGGCCATCGGCAGTTCCGCCTTGAGCTATCAGTGGAAGCACGGAGGCGTTGCGTTGACGAATGACGGCAGGATCTCGGGTGCAAGCACGGCGAGCCTTACCATCGATAACGCCCAACTGTCGGATAGCGGGCAATACACCGTGACGGTCAGCGACACCGCAGGCTCGATCATTTCCCAACCGGCGCAGGTGACCGTATTGTGTGTGCTCGCCAGTGAGGCGGAGCCATTTTTCATCCAAAGCATGACGGCCCGGACGAATGGAGCTTTCACGCTCGCGTGGGAAAGTTGCAGCAGTCAGCTTTACGAAGTCCAAAGTGCCGATGCTTTGTCGGTCTCCAATGGTTGGACACCGCGCACCTTGATGATCGGCCAGGATGGTGTAACGAGCTGGACGAATACAAATGCGCCTGCAACCAAGCAGCGTTTCTACAGCGTGAAACGCTTCAACTTCGACGGGGACTCGGACGGTGACGGATTATCGAATCTCGACGAGTTCAACAAAAAGACTGACCTCCATAATCCCGACACCGATGGCGACCAGATCCCTGACGGCTGGGAGGCGCGATATGGCTTGAACCCGCTCTCCGCGGCTGATGCGCACGCGGATTCCGATGGCGACGGCTTTAGCAATCTCCAGGAATATCAATCACGAACTCGTCCAAATGCTTCCTACAGTCGTCCCGCCACGGTGCCTGGCGGCCTTGTGGCCTGGTGGAAGTTCGACGAGGGCACGGGCACGAACGTATTCGATTCCTCCTTGAATGGTCATCATGGTTACACGCGAGGCGGCAATCCCAACGCAGCGTGGACGGCGGGATACTTTTCAAACGGCGTGACCCTTGGCGGTCTGGCGAACAACTGGATTCAAGTGCCGTATCTTTCGAGTCTGTCGCTCACGCAGGAATTCACGTTGATGGGATGGGTGAAACCCAACACGCCCGGTGTGCTCGCCGGAAACTTTGATTCGGCCGGTGCCGGCAATTATTTGGTGCAATTCGCGCCGGACGCAGTGAAGTTTCAATTCTCACCTGCAGGCGACGGCACGGGCACGGTCCTCCAATTCAACCCGAACTGGTTCACGAACGACTGGCATCACCTCGCGGCCTGCTACAGTCGCGGCACGAACATTTCGGTGTTTGTGGATGGCGAATGGCGCGCCAGCCAGAGCGTCACCGGCGCCGTGAACTCAGCCGCCAATCCGATTCTGATCGGCTTTCCTGGTTTGACGAACGCTTTCGCGCTGGATGACCTGCGCATCTACAATCGCGCGCTCATGACGAATGAAATTGTTTCGTTGACTCAGGGAAACGGGCTGCCACTGAACATGATTGTCGGGCAGACCGCCACGTTGCGGGCGTTTGGCGCTTCGGAAAGCGATGTTTGCCAGTGGAGTGTGGTTTCCGGCCAGGGGTTCTTCACGAACAGCGCCGGGTGCGCCATTGAATTCAGACCTTCCTGGAGCGGCACCGCTACCGTGCAGGTTGTCGTCGAGAAGTTGGGGGTCTTTCAGACCAACATCGCGAGTGCGTCTGTGACTTTTCCCCAGAAGTCGCCGCTGTCCGACTGGAACGACGGCTCGCTCGTCCAGTACCACAACAACTGCTACAACTTTGCGACCGACATCAGGACCGATACCGTCGCGCAACCCGGCGGCCCGCCGTTCTATTATCTCTACACCTGCCCGGACCAACTCAACGCCGCCTTGGTCGATGGCCTCCAGCCCAATGTGAATCTTAATGATTTGTGTCACACCTCCGGTTTGCCTGAAGGGCACATCGTCGCCATGCTGGTTCTGCCGCCCTCGCTGGATTTTCATTGGGTGAGAATGGAGGCGGATGGCACTTGGTCGAGCAAGGCGGGCGTCAATCCGGCCACGACTTTGGATAACGCAGGCCAGCCGATAACCGACCCGCGAACGGCCAACTGGCAAACCCTCTTCGGCACCTATCAATTCTGCGGGTTCTTTTGGGTCGGCCCCAAGGTGAACATTTTGCACAATCCGCAGTGACCAATGAGCCATGAAACGCACCACTCAATTAAAATTATGAAAACATTCCTTCGTTTTGTCGTGGCCGCACTTTTTCTCTTTGGTTTGTTGCTGATGCCTTCGCTCTTCGCGGCCAACGGAAGCCAAACCAACGTGACCATCGAGGTATTGATTTTCTCGGGACGACCCAATCCCACGTGGCAACTCCAGGACACGAACCTCCTGCAGATATTGAAGCCGAAGCTCAGGGATTTGCCTGTGGTGTTCGAGCAAGAGCCTGCCGAATGGTCCCGGCTCGGGTTTGGTGGATTTTTGATTCGGGGCGGCGCATCGCTCGGGCTGCCTGCCGAGATTCGAATCTTCCAAGGGGTCATCAAGACAGGGCAAGGCAAGTCAGCCAGGTTCCGGAAAGATACTAAAGGACTTGAGGCGCTCCTGATTGCCGAGACCGGGAAGCAAACACTGCCGGCGCCAGTCAAAGAAACCATCAAGAAGTACGACGATTTGCGGAAATCTGCCCGGTAAAGAATATGAGCGAGGTGACGGTTATTTTAAACTTAGCGCATCAAGGTGATCCCACCGCCGCCGGCCAATTGCTGGCCCTGTTTACGATGAACGTCAACGAGGCGCTCGAAAAATTGGACAAGGAAGAGGCGAAGGCCGCGGAGATCGCGAAACTCCGTTTCTTTGGCGGCCTCACTCTGGAAGAGGCCGCGCAGGTTCTGGGCGTCACCAAACGGACGGCCGACCGTTATTGGGCCTTTGCCCGCGTCTGGCTTTTTGACGAAATGCGTCTCCAATACAAATCCTAGTAAACCGTGTAATTGCCTGAGCCCCGTTGGAAAGCCAAGTTCAGGTGCCATGCTGGACCTTCTCGAACTCTTTCTTTATGCCGTCTCCGAGCTTGTCTTCATGAGCTTCGACATGGAGAGGCATTGGCGTATGACCCTTGGCTTTGTTGTTGCCGCCTCCGTCGTTGCAGTATTGGGTTTTTCCGTGAGCTCGCCTTCCGTTCGTTGGATTGGCGGCTTCTTCCTTTTCGTCGGAATAATGACGCTTGCGATTGTTTGGGACCAAACGGAGGAAGGTTGAAGGATTGAGCAAATGAGAAATCTATGAGGAGGCGTCACGGAGCTGTGGTGTCAGTGGGGATTGGACGTGATTTCGTGGTTTTGAAACCGTTCGACTTTCATCAGGTTTGGAAGATTATCGCTTTCCTAGCTCTTTGGCGACTTAAGAACATTTCAGCCAATCAGCAACCGCCTCAAACTATGAAGCTTAAACCAATACTCAGCAAAGGGTTTATGTGTGGATTGCTGCTGCTTCTCTGTGGATGTGCGAACGGCAAGATTCAATGGAGCGATGACACCACTTTCAATAATGGTTTCCATGATTTCGACTTACAGCCCCAAATGAGTCCTCTAAAGCTGCCAAAGGAATTTCGGTCTAAATGACCAAGTCATGGAGATAAACTTGGTCTAAGAATGCACTGGTGTGTCCTGGGTCAGATGCACCATGGCATCACGTCCTTGGCATTTCTCGCAAAGCATAAAGCGATTCAAGCGATGCCCCTGAGCTTCGCCCGGAAAAACTAAAACAACAACAGCACTCCAAACGCCGGCGCGGCCTACTTCTTCGTACGGGACGAGACCCATTGGATCCAGCGCGACGGCGTGGGTGATTATTGATGCACTGCGCGTGTCCGGACGATGGGCGCGCCGGACGTGACGATAGGTTCCGATATTGTCACCGCGATTCCCGGCGCGCGTTCGAGCCGGGCATTCTTGATGGCCGCGAGGAGAGCATCGAGCGCCGCGGAAGATTCAACGCCGCCAAACAAAAACACGGAACCGTCCCTTGCCCGGTTTATCTGGACAAAGCGAAAGCGTTCTTCCGCGCGGACAACCTGCCGGAGCCGGCTTTCCACGTTGTCCCAGATCTTTAATTCGCGATGCAGACGCAAAAGCCAGGTGAACAAAACTCCGACAATTATGACCAACAGCGTTGAGACGATCACCGAGACTCGGCGGTTGTTTGAGGCTATGGGAGGCGGCTCCGTGGTCGTGGATGACGGAAATGAAAGGCGAACGAACGCAACGATGGCCAATGCCGCGGCCGTCACAGGAATGAGAGCGACGGAGAACATCGATTTCGCAACCATGCCATTCAACGTGATAAGCCAACTGATAATCGCTGCCGCGAACAGGCCGGTCATCAGCGTCATTCCCGCGTGCTGCCAAAACGGCTTTCGCCGGAACAAAAAGGCCCAGAGCGCAAGTGCAACGAGCAAAACATAACCGGCGATTGCAGGTGGAGTGATGGGCAGGGTAAACATGATCACCACCCACAAGAGATAGATCACGCCGCCGGGATTCAATTCTCCAACCCACAGGACACTGGCAAAAACGGCAGCCACGTATCCGGCAAAGATCGCAAGCAGCAGTTTCAACACGATTCCCATGCAGCGAATATCGTCTGAAAATCGCCTCGGCTGAATGAATCGATTGCCGAAGAATAGAGTTTTCGATTGAAGAACAAAGCGCAAGAATCCGCCATGAATTGCAGGACATCGCCTTGGCTTCAAACAGTAGTCGTTTCTCTACTATCGAGCTGGGTTGCCCTGGGGGCCACAGAACCTGCCGCGGAGATTCCTCTTTACCCTGGCGCGGCCCCTGGCTCCGGGAACTGGGATTGGTCAGAGCGGGCTCTCACCAACAAAACCGGGCTGCCAATGGTCCAGGATGTTGTGAGACCCGTCCTCATGCATTACCCGGCGGACCGAGCGGCGACTGTGGGCACGGCCATGATTGTTGCGCCCGGGGGTGGTTTTCGAACGCTCATGATGAGCTACGAGGGAGTGGATATCGCGCGACGACTAAACACCATGGGAATCGACGCCTTCGTTTTGAAGTATCGGCTGATGTATAGCGGGCCCGGCGCTCCAACAAATGCCCCGATTCCGTCGCGCAGTAATGGCGAGCGACCGAAGGCGATCACCGTTACCGGGGCCTACAAGGCCCAGACTGGACAGGATCTGCTCGCGATGGCGTGCGATGACGGTCGGCAAGCGATTCGGCTTGTTCGAGAACGCGCAGGCCAGTTCCGTGTGCAACCTGACCGCATCGGCATGATCGGGTTCTCGGCTGGCGGCATTGTCACGTCGGAGGCCTTATTCGGCCCGACCGAGACGCGCCCGGATTTCGCGGCTATCATTTACGGGGCGGGGGAGATTAAGGACGCGCCCAGTCCTGCTCCTCCGTTATTTCTCGCCGTCGCGGCGGATGATCCTTTGGCTGTCAGCCGAACACTTGATTTGTTTGGTGCGTATCGCAAAGAAAAGGGGTTGGTGGAGTTGCACGTCTTTCAGATGGGCGCACATGGGTTCGTGAACAAAGGGGGCGGCGCCGACCACTTTATGGACCGAGTGGAGGAGTGGCTTGCGACCAACAAGTTGTTATTGAAACCGACGCGGCCAGCAAACTGATTCCTCTGTTATGACGAGCTGCGTCGTGTCGCTGCTCACAAGATGGCTTTCCAGCACAGTGGGATCCGAAGCTTGGAATTCACGTGACTTGAAGTCGCGG
>JADMIO011070393.1_pt1 | contig 10571 bp, 8 predicted proteins | sample 8958161 | NCBI WGS metagenome assembly JADMIO01 (sample SAMN16585339, study PRJNA669376) | soil metagenome | isolation source: Crop rotation soil | place: USA: Cullars Rotation, Alabama | collected 2011
GGGCCGAGCGAGCCGGCTCTGGGAGTGCGCTCCCCCACCGCCAGCAGCTCGTCGAGCGACCCGGGCCGCCAGACCACATCGGGATTGGCCACCACGACCCAGCCCACCTCGTCACCGAGCCCGGCGATCGCCCGGTTCGCGGCGGTGCCGTACCCGACGTTCTCTCCGATCCGCAGCAGCTCCACGCCGTCACGTTCGGCCGCCCGCTCGGGGGCACCGTCGACCGAGCCGTTGTCCGCCAGCACCACCGTGTACGGCCGCGTGGTCGCCTTCTCCAGAGACTCGAGGAACGCGTCCAGGGACTCGCCCGGTGAGTAGGTGACGGTCACCACCGCCAGCTGGTCGCCATACACCCGGGGATGGTAGCGAGGCCGCCGGCGGCGACTCGCCGGCCGGGCCGGGGCTCCACGACCGCAGGGGTCGAGGACGGTGTCGTGCCGGTCAGGCCGGCGGACCGTCGTCGAGGACTACCGCCGCGTTGCGGTGCTGGCCGGCCTGGTTGACCACCTCGAGCACCATCCGGTCGCCCGGCCGGCGCCGGCCGGTGATGGCGGTCAACCGGGTCGGTGAGTCGATGGGCGTGCCGTCGACCGCGACGATGGTGTCTCCCCGCTGCAGCCCGGCGTCCTCCCCCGGGGACCCGTAGCCGACCGCGGTCACGGTCGCCCCGGGTTTCGAGCTGGGACTGATGTGCCCGTCAGGTCCGAGGGCGGGCCCGGCCACGGCGATACCGATGATCCCGGTCGGACCGACGTGCACCTCGTCGGTCGAGCGACCACCCCGGATGACCGTCACGATCTGCATCGCATCGTTGATCGGGATCGCGTAGCCGGTGCCGTTGGGCACGCTCGTCTTGTAATTGACCGAGGCGGCCGTGTTGACGCCGATCACCTGACCGGCCTCGTTGACCAGCGGGCCTCCGGAGTCGCCGGGACGGATGTCGGCCAGGATCTCGATCAGACCCTTGAGCTGCTCGGTGCTCCCGGTCAGCTCGTCGCTCGTGCTGATCGACCGTCCGATGTTGTTGATCTTACCCGGCGCCCGGATCGGTTTACCCCCTGCGCCGCCCGCGTTGCCGATGCCCAGGATCGGCTCTCCGATGCGCACCGCCGTCGAGTCACCGATCGCGGCCGGGAACAGCCGCCCCGGATTCTGGATCTGCAGCAGGGCCACATCGTGGTTGCGGTCGTAGCCGACCACCCGGGCCGAGTACCGCTTCTGGTTCCCCTTGGTCACGACCTCGACCGTGGTCGCCTGGTTGATGACGTGGTTGTTGGTGAGGACCTCGCCGGCGGCGCTCAGCACGATGCCGGAGCCGGCTCCCCCGATGCCCAGGTTCCCGATCTCGGTCTCGACGTCGACCAGCGACGGCGTGATCTTCGAAGCCAGCCGGTCGACCTCCACCGCGGTGAACGGGCCGCGGACCGGCTTCGGCGCCGCGGCGATCGCCCCCTGCCCGTCCCAGTCGTCGGAGCGCTCGCTGACCCGGTAGCACGCGACCGCGCCGGCGAGAACGAGCGCGCCGACCAGCAACCAGCCGAACCACCGATACACCCATCCGCGCGCACCGGGATCATCTTGGTAGTACGCCACCCGGGTGCTCCCTCCGACCAACCGGCGTGTGCGACCGCGCCGACCGCCGGGTCACGCCGCCGGCATCTGGGAGATATAACCAGGTGAGGGTGCCGGCGGCGAGCCCTGGTCGGGCGTGTCACACAAGCGGTCGGCCGGATGCGCGTTCACTCACCCGGCGGGCGCCCAGTTGCCATGGAACCCGTTGGGCACCCGCGTCGGGAGGTGCACCTCGGCGACGGTCTCGAGGGTGCCGGCGTCCAGGATGGTGAGGTCGCTGCGGTCGGTCTCGGTGTCGTAGACGAAGCCCATCAGCACACCCTGGTCCTCATCCGCCGTGCTGTCGTAGCTGCCGCCGGCGGGCACGAACACGAACTCACTGGCCCGGCGGCTCGCCCCGAAGCTGCGCGTCGCGCCACCCCCTCCGACGAAGTCGTGCTTCAGTACGGAGTCACCGGCCACCGCGCCGGTGTCGGCCTTGTTCTGCATGGCGTAGCCGTAGCGGTGACGGCGGCCCACCAACCGCTCGTCGACGCGGGGGAACTCCTGCGGGCGGTCGTCGAGCCGGCTCTCGCGTACCTTGCCCTCGGCGAGATCGACCGTCCAGCGATCCAGCGTCGGCGGCCCCTCGTTCGGGCCGCGCAGGTCGGTGGCGAACATCTTCGGGTGGCGCACCACGTCGAGCACGACCGAACCGTTCACGCCCTCGTCGCTGTCGTAGGCGTTCATCGGGTGGAAGACATAGCAGGGCTCGACGTCGAACCACCGGACGTCCGCGTCGCCGCCCTCGCGCGGCATCACCCCGATCCGCGCCGGGTAGTCGGGGTCCCACGCGTAGGGGAACGACGAGTTGCCCGGGACGCTGCTGTCGAGGCGCGCGGTGACCGGGTCGGGCACCTTGACCCGTCCGATCAGGCTGGACATCACCATGCGGGCCGGAGCCCGGAGCAGCTTCGGCATCGGGGTGGCCGCCACCGCCTGGCGGGAGTCGAAGGTGACCGGCAGGTCGTAGAAGACGACATGCCGCTCGGTGAGGGAGAAGTCGTGCATCATCGGGCTGCCGGTGACGGTGATGTCGACCGTGCGGCGCGCCCGGCCGTCCGTACCGATCACCGAGTACTGCACCGTGTTGCCGCGCCCGAAGAAGTACGACACGGCGTGCAGCTCGCCGGTGAGCGGGTCGCGCTTGGGGTGGGCGGTGTAACCGCCGGTGAGCGTCCCCTGGAAGTCGCACTGGCCGACCGTGTCGAGCTCCTCGGTGAGCTCGTAGTTCGCCACGCCGCCCTCGACCAGCGCCAGGGTCCTGCCGGCGTGCTCGATGACGTTCGTGTTCGGGCCGACCGAGGTGAGCGGGGCGGCGGGACGGCGACCGGCCGACGGGTCGGGCTCGCCCAGGATCCGCGCGACCGACGGTGTACGGACCCAGCGGTTGCGGTACCACTCGGCCCGGCCGTCACGCAGTCGCACGCCGTGCACCATCCCGTCACCCATGAACCAGTGGTAGGTCGCGGGATCGACCTCGGCGATCGGATTCGGTCCGTTGCGCAGGAACCGGCCGTCGAGGTACCCGGGCAGGTTCCCCGTCACGGGCAGTTCGGTCACGGTGAGCTCCTCGCGCACCGGTGCGAAGTTTCCTTCGAGGTAGCTGTTGCCCATAGCCTGTCTCCCCAATTCCGTAACGGCGTTACGTCTAACCGTAACGTCGTTACCGAACCGGCGCAAGACGCGGGTTGCCGCCCTGCGCCATGCGGCACCGCCGCCCCGCCCCAGCCCGGTCCAGCCCGCCCGCACACCGACTTCGTGCGCGGCACACGCACTGCAGCCCATGTGCCGCGTACGAAACGGATGTGCCACCGCGTGAAGTGGGCGTGCCGGGTGTCGAGTGGGTGGGCCGGCACGGAGTACGGGTGTCGTCGGCGGGGCCCTGCAGCAAGGCGTCGTTAATCACCCGGTCGTGCCCCGGAGAGGCCCGAGACCTGACGACGCCACGACCCGACGACGCCACGACGGCGGGACAGCTCGGACCGGTCAGAACCCGTGAGGACGGTCAGGACCCGTGAGGACGGTCAGGACCCGTGAGGACGGTCAGGACCGGTCAGGTCAGTCGGTGGGTCACCCGCTCGGAGTCGGCCCGCCGGTCGAGCGCCCCGGGGCCGGAGGGGTCGACGTTGCGGCACTGCACCAGGGACGCTCCCGCCGCCAGCACCGCCAGCGGTACCTCGATGAGCCCGTCGGCGACCGACCAGTCGCGCGTCGTCAGCACGCGGGCCCCGGTGGACAGACCGGCGGTCTCGGCCGCGGCACGGGCGGCGGCGAGCACCGCCGTTGCGTCCGCACCGTCGAGAGCGCGGTCGGAGGAGCCTCCGGCCACCTCCGGCGTGAACACGTCGCCGTGCAGCCGCACCTCGCTCGCGTAGTCGACGACCCCGGCCGGCAGGCCCGGCAGCCCCTTGCCGAACGCGTGCAGCGACAGCGCGACGACCGTGCCCGCGTCCGCACCGGTCGCGGCGTCGAGCCGCTCGGCGTCGCAGCAGACGACGTCGGCGCCCTCCGGGTCGGCGACCACCTCCGCTCCGCACCACCACGCCCCGAGCAGCACGGCCAGGGTCTGCCAGTGCGCCGGCAGCAACACCGCCACGCGCCCGCCCGGCTCGACGTCGCACTCGTCGCGCAGGAGGTTCGCCGTCTTCGCCGCCCAGTTGGCCAGCGTGGTACCCGACAGCTCGATGCGCTCGCCGGTCGCGTCGTCGTAGTAGGTCACCAGCGGCGCCGCCGCCTCGGCTCCCAGTCGAGGACCGAGCAGGTCGTCGGTGAGTGTCATGCGCCCCTCACGAACTCGGTCGGCTCGCCCGGTCGATTCACGGCGGCTTTGAGTGCGCTCAGTCGATGCATGGCACGCCGTCCGCGGTGATGGGTGGTGGCGGTGGCTCCGGGGAGAACGTGGACGAGGACGCTCGACTGCTGGAGGTTCGCTCGGAGCTGGAGTCGGAGCTGGAGCTGTCGTCGGTGTCGGGGATGTCGGACATCGAGAAGTCCGAGCCGAGGTACACCTGGACCTGCCCGGTGGGCACCTTGCTGTCCTGCTCGGCGTCCATCCCGCCCAGCTTCCGGGCGACCTGGTCTCCGGCGGCGGTCTCGCCCGGCGGGTAGTGCACGGTGGACCGGGTCTGCGCCGTGCTGTTCCTGACCGTGCCCTCCTTGTAGCCCCAGGCACTGAACCTGCGGGCGACCTGGCTGGCCAGCCCGTTGCGCCCGGTCCCGTTGCGGACGTCGATGGTCAGCGAGGCCGGCGAGACGGCGTCGGGTTCGGGGGTGGCCGGGGTGGGGCTCGGTGAGCTGCTCGCGTCGTTGGAGACGCCGGTCTTCTCGGCGAAGAACTCATGCACCTCGTCGGGGTCCACCAGGACCACGTCACCGTGGGAGTTGGTCTCCGCGCCGCTCACGGGGATGGTCATGAACTCGATCCTGCCGCCGGCGAGGTCCGAAGCCTGCCGGGCGAAGGCCAGGACGTCCCATCCGGTGTCCAGCACCACCGACTCCTTGGCCACGTCGACCAGGCCCTGCAGCTTCGACGGGTTGGTGAGGGTGCCGGCGGAGAGGATCTTGTGCGCGACGGCGGCGAGGAAGACCTGCTGGCGTCGGATGCGGTCGAAGTCGCCGTGCGGAAGCTCGTGGCGCTGGCGTACGAACGCGAGTGCCGCGCCACCGCTGATCGACTGGCGGCCGGCGGGGAACCGGGCCCCGGAGAAGGGCTCGTTGACCCTCGAGTTCAGGCAGACGTCCACGCCGCCGATGGCGTTCGTCAGGTTGTAGAAGCCGAGCAGGTTGACCTCGGCGTAGTGGTCGATCGTGATCCCGGTCAGCTTCTCCACGGTCTTGATCAGTGCGGTCCGGCCGGCGGTCGCGGCCTCGGCCTCCGCCGCGTCGGGGTCCTCGCCCTCCTCGCGCAGCTTCGCCGCGGTCTCCAGCTTCACCGTGGGGTATGCCGCGTTGATCTTGTTCTTGCCCTCTCCCGGGATGTCGACGTAGCTGTCGCGCGGGATCGAGATACCGATGGCGCGGCTGCCGTCGGCCGGGATGTGGAGCACGATGATCGTGTCGGAGTTGAGCACGCCGTCCTCGGCGCCGCTGCGCAGCTCGGCGAGGATCTTCTTCGACAGCGGCCGGCCCTTGGCATCGGTACGGCTGTCGACGCCCACCAGCAGGATGTTCTGGTCGGTGCCGGGCGGCTTGCCGAAACCACCGAGGCGCCCGGCGATGACATCGGTGGTGCTGATGCCACCGGTCAGGTCGCGGAACAGGTGCCAGCCGATGCCGGTCGCCACCAGCACGAAGACCGAGGCTGCCGCGACGAGGACCCGAAGGGCGGCACGTCGTCCCGACGCGGTGGACAGGGCTCGCCGCATCCCCGCTGTCTCCTCGTCTCTGCTCGGTGTGCCAGACCCCCCGGTCCGTTCGCGCGCCCTCAGCCGCGAAGCCGCCTGCTCGCAGGATGCCATGTCAAACTGGCCGGCATGCGCATTCTGGTCACCGGTGGCGCCGGATTCATCGGTTCGCATTACGTGCGCCGGACTCTGGCCGGAGCGTACCCGGCCTTTTCCGATGTTCACGTCACGGTGCTCGACCTTCTCAGCTACGCCGGGACGCTGACCAACCTCGCGCAGGTCGAGGGCTCGCCCAGGTTCCGGTTCGTGCACGGGGACATCCGCGACGCCGCGCTGGTGAACCGCATGACGGCCGGCGTGGACCTCGTGGTGCACTTCGCCGCCGAGTCGCACGTCGACCGTTCCATCACCGGCGCGTCGGAGTTCGTGTCCACCAACGTCGGTGGCACCCAGACCCTCCTGCAGGCGGCGCTGGACCAGGGCGTCGGCACGTTCGTGCACGTCTCCACCGACGAGGTGTACGGCTCGATCGCCGAGGGGTCCTGGCCGGAGGACCACGTTCTGGAGCCGAACTCGCCCTACGCGGCGTCGAAGGCCGGCTCCGACCTGATCGCGCGGTCCTACCACCGCACGCACGGCCTGGACGTCCGCATCACCCGCTGCTCGAACAATTACGGCAGCCACCAGTTCCCCGAGAAGATCATCCCGCTCTTCGTGACGAACCTCCTCGACGGGCGGCGGGTGCCGCTGTACGGCGACGGGGGGAACGTGCGGGACTGGCTGCACGTGGCCGACCACTGCCGGGGGATCGCACTGGTCGCCGAGAGCGGGCGACCCGGCGAGATCTACAACATCGGTGGCGGTACGGAGCTGTCCAACCGCGAGCTCACCGAGCGGCTGCTGGCCGCCACCGGGCACGACTGGTCGATGGTGGAGCCGGTGGCCGACCGGCTCGGGCACGACCGTCGCTACTCCGTGAGCACCGCCAAGATCGCCGCCGAGCTGGGTTACGCGCCGGAGGTGAGCATCGACGAGGGCATCGCGGCGACCGTCGCGTGGTACCGCGACAACCGGAGCTGGTGGGAGCCGCTGAAAGCGCGCATGGAAGCGGTAGCCGCTCCGTGACCGGGCGCCGGCCCGACACCGGACCGGGTGTCGGCGGTACCCGGTGGCTGGTCACCGGGGCGAGCGGGCTGCTCGGCGGGGAGCTGGTGGCCGCGCTGGACGGCCACGACGTCACCGCCACGGGTCGCGCCGATCTCGACCTGGCCTCGCCGGAGGCGTTCGGGAGGGTGCGGGCATGGGCCGACGGTGCGCACGGGCGGCCGCTGGTGGTGCTGAACGCGGCCGCGTGGACCGACGTGGACGGCGCCGAGTCCGACCCGCTGGGCGCGGCGGCCGCCAACACCGACGGACCGGGCCGGCTGGCCGACGCGTGCCGGCGGGTCGGCGCCACCCTCGTTCACGTGTCGACCGACTACGTGTTCCCCGGGACCGGCACGCGCCCGTACGACGTCGACGACCCCACGGACCCGCTGGGCGTCTACGGCCGCACCAAGGAGGCCGGTGAGCGGGCGGTGCGGTCCGCCACCGCCGACCACTACATCGTCCGTACGGCGTGGCTGTACGGCGCGCGCGGGCGCAACTTCGTGCGGACGATCGCCGCGTTGAGCCGGGAGCGTGAGGTCCTCGAGGTGGTGGACGACCAGCGCGGGTGCCCGACCTGGTCCGGCGAGCTGGCCCTGGGCCTGGTCGGGCTCGCGGTGTCGGGCGCACCGTTCGGCACCTATCACTGCACCGGCGGCGGGTCGGCGACCTGGTTCGAGCTGGCCCGGGCGGTACTGGAGGAGCTCGGTGACGATCCCGATCGGGTGAGACCGTGCGACTCCGGACGCTTTTGCCGCCCCGCGCCCCGGCCGGCGTACTCGGTGCTGTCCGGTCGATCTTGGACGGCGGCCGGTCTGCCCACACCCGCGCATTGGAGGGAACAGCTCCACTCGGCCTTTCGAGCGAACCGCTCGTCGCTCAGCGCGCTGAAAAGATGAATCTTAAGTTACATCGACGATACCGCTAGACCGGGCGAGTGAACTCTTGGCCGGATGCCGTCCAGGACACACCCGTTAGCGCGTGTCGTCGTTTCCCAAAACATGGGACTCGAATGGGTTCTCCTCGGACTGCTGGTCGGTGTCGCACTCTGGTTGGGTGTGGACGCGTGCCGGGAGAGCAAGCGATTGCACGCCCGGCTGGCCCGGGTGCACATCGACAGGCCCCGCCTGGTCGAGGGTGAGCTCCTGGGTCACGGTGGCGGCTGGGCCTACTGGCCGCTGACCACGTCGGCCGCCGAGGACGCCCGCATCGGCCCCCGGCTGTAGCTCAGCGCTCCCCCCGTCACCCCGGTCGCGATGAAGGGGTGCCCCACCGCCCTCCCGGACGATGACGCACCCCTTCCGCGCTGTTGGTCAGGTCTGCGGAATCTTCCGGTGCACGTTCTCCTTGGACTTGCCCCCGGCGTTCTGGGCGATCCAGGGACCCTCGATGGACGGGTCGAGCACACCTTCCTCGAGCCAGACGTAACGATCCTCGAGGACGCGGCGGGCCAGCACCTTGTCGCTGTCGTCCGAGTTGTTCCACAGGTCGCTGAACAGGTTGTCCACCCGCACCCTGGCCTGACGGCAGAAGGCGCCGGCGAGCTCCTCGGCGGCACCGCCCTCGGGGTCGCGCTGGGCGCGCACGCAGACGGCCGCCATCGCGAACAGTTCCGCGCCGATGTCGACGATCCGGCCCAGGAATCGCTGCTTGTACTCCATCTTCCCCTGCCAGCGCGACATGCCGTAGAACGTGCTGCGCGCCAGCTTGCGGCTGGACCGCTCGACGAAGCGGAGGTGGGCGGCCAGCGGCCCGAACTCGGAGAACGAACGCGGGACCTGTCCCTTGCCCGTGACCAGCTTGGGCAGCCACTTGGCGTAGAAGACCCCGGCCGAGCCGGCGGCCTTCGCCTTGTCCTTCAGCTCGACCTCGGGGTCGATGATGTCGCCGGCCACCGACAGGTGCGCGTCGACGGCCTCACGGGCGATCAGCAGGTGCATGATCTCGGTCGAGCCCTCGAAGATCCGGTTGATCCGCATGTCGCGCAGCATCTGCTCGGCCGGCACCCCGCGCTCGCCGCGCGCGGCCTGCGACTCGGCCGTCTCGAACCCGCGCCCACCCCGGATCTGCACCAGCTCGTCGGCGCACAGCCAGGCCATCTCCGAGGCGTAGAGCTTCGCCAACGCGGCCTCGATCCGGATGTCGTTGCGGTCCTCGTCGGCCATCTCGCTGGACAGGTCGGTCACGGCCTCGAGCGCGTAGGCGGTGGCCGCGATGAATGCGACCTTGCCGCTGACCGCCTCGTGCTCCCCGACCTTCCTTCCCCACTGGACCCGCTCCCGCGACCACTCACGCGCGATCTTCAGACACCACTTGGCGGTACCCGTGCACACCGCCGGCACCGAGAGCCGCCCGACGTTGAGGGTCGACAGGGCGATCCTGAGGCCCTGGCCCTCCTTGCCGATGAGGTTGTCCTTGGACAGCCGGACGTCGGTGAACCGGGTGACGCCGTTCTCGATGCCGCGCAGGCCCATGAACGAGTTGCGGCTCTCCACCACCACGCCGGGCGTGTCGGACTCCACGACGAACGCACTGATGCCGCCCCGGTGGCCCTCGCTCTTGGGCACGACGGCCATCACCACGAGCAGGTCGGCGACCACACCGTTCGTGGTCCACAGCTTGACCCCGTTGAGGATGTAGTCGTCCCCGTCCGGGGTGGCGGTCGCACCCATCCGGGCCGGGTCACTGCCGACGTCGGCCTCGGTGAGCAGGAACGCGGAGATCTCCTTGGTGCAGCGGGGCAGCCACTTCTTCTTCTGCTCCTCGGTGCCGAACATCTTGATCGGCTGCGGCACCCCGATGGACTGGTGGGCCGACAACAGCGTCGACAGGGTCGGGTGCATGGAGCCGGCCAGCGCGCAGGCCTTGTTGTAGTAGACCTGGGAGAGCCCGAGCCCGCCGTACTCGGTGGGGATCTTCATGCCGAAGCACCCCAGGTCCCGGAACCCCTGCACGACCTTGTCGGGGATGCGGTCCTCGCGCTCGATGACGTAGGGGTCGATCTCGGTCTCGCAGAACGCCCGGAGCCGCTTGAGGAACTCCTCGCCCTTCTGGACGGTCGCCGGGTCGCCGGTGGGGTGCGGATGCACCAGGTCCAGATCGAACCGGCCGAGGAACAGCTCCTTCGCGAAGCTCGGTTTCTTCCAGTCGGTCTCCCGGGCGGCCTCGGCTACCTCACGGGCCTGCTTCTCGGTGACCTGGCTGGTCGCGGTCTTCTGCTGACTGTTACTGGTAGTGGTCATGAAAGCCCTCCCGGACATGCAGCGGTGAGGTGACCGTAACGCTCATCACGTCTTGTTGCCGAGCTTGGGCCGGGAATGAGACGACCCCCGGGCTGCTCCACTCTTTCGAGTGGCCGAGCGGGACTGGCGCTCGAAGCCCGGGGGCCGGGTGACTGTCGGGGATTACCGGCACTTTCCAGCACAGTGGGATCCGAAGCTTGGAATTCACGTGACTTGAAGTCGCGGC
>JADMIO010664082.1_pt1 | contig 10568 bp, 16 predicted proteins | sample 8958161 | NCBI WGS metagenome assembly JADMIO01 (sample SAMN16585339, study PRJNA669376) | soil metagenome | isolation source: Crop rotation soil | place: USA: Cullars Rotation, Alabama | collected 2011
CCGACACTTCTTGTTGCTGGTTACTTGTTACTGGTTATTTGCTGGCTTTGCCTATTGCCTATTGCTTACTGCCCACTGCCTACGGCTTCTTCAATCTCCTTTCGATCATCAATTTCAGGTTCCTTTTCCCATTTTGAATATAGCTTTTTACCTGCATCATGCTAAAGCCTGTTTCTTCGCTTACTTCCTGGTAACTTTTCTTTTCCAGGTAAAACAAAGTTACACATTGCCGCTGCTCAGGCGAAAGTTCCTTTAATGCTTCGTTCATGAATTCGATGGTTTGATCGTCTTGCACCAGGCTTTGCGTATCAGGCGGTTCTTCTGCACCACGCATATTTCGATCAGTTAATTCCACCGGGATCTTCTTATGGCTGTCCCTTATTTTCATGAGGCAGTGATTCTTTGCCACCATGTACAACCATGACTTAAAATAGTCGACCTTGTATTTCTTTAGTTCTGTGATCACTTTTAAAAAGATCTGCTGTACGCAGTCCTTTGCTTCTTCTTCATTTTTCAGATATTTCATGCAGACCCCAAAAAGCAACAGCGTATAACGGGGTAGTAATATTCCCAGCCATTCGACCTCGTGCGTTGTATAAAAATTTTCAAGCAGTTCCTGGTCGCTTATATGGTTGTATTTCTCAATGTTCACAATCGGAAATTACCAATTTGTTTCTGTTAGATGCAAATGAAAGAAGATTTCATATTTAAAGGGAAATTTACACGGTTGTTTGCCGGGAGAAAAACTATTGAAGTGATCTTATTTTATTTTTAACCGTAGGGTTATGATAAAGACATTCTGAAGTTCATCCAATTTTGCCCAGGAGACCGTGAGCGGAGAAATGGCAAAACCGTAAACATAATAATTCTTTATTGCCCCGGTAATTTCTTCTTCGTTCTTTATGTCTGAAGATTGCGTCATGAAATGTTTGCTGTAGCGCCGGTTAAATTTTAAGAATTCATTTTTTACCGACTCCAGGCCTGCTTTTCTGTTATAACTGAAACCGAGCAACTGGTAAACCACCAGCGTATCTTTTAAAAAAGTGGAGTCGTCAATAATAAATTCCTTTTCCGCCAGCCTGATCTCAGTACGATCGGCAAGAAACCCGAAGGGACTATAATTCTTATAAACTCCCTGGAAATAAAAAAGACTTGTATCTGTTTTGAGATGAGTTGTCTTGTTGACCAGGATAGGATCGTTCATGAGATGCTTCAGGAAAAATCCAAATTGATTCTGATACGGGTCGGAACGAAAATAATCTTTGACGATCTTCAGCAGGTAGTTAGTCCCCGGATTTTGAATAGGCGTTTGTTCATCTTCCTCATTTTGGGCTATACAAAGGACGGTCACCGCATTAAACAGAAAGAAAAGAAAAAGTTTTCTCACGGTTAAAATAATCCTTTTATCCATTTAATAATGACCATGTCCCAACCCATCATTTTAAAAGCAGTATAAAAAAGAAAGACTGCAAATATTTTTTTCACCATTTCCTGTGGAAGAGATAGAGCCAACCTACTACCCAACCAACCGCCCAATACAAAAGCGATACACATGATCCCTACGACTCTGAAATCGATGAATCCTTTGTTGTAATAATTAATAACAGCCAATATCCCCGCGGGGAGTAAAAGCAATCCGAGTGACGTACCTTGAGCCTCCATTTGTGAAAACCCCAAAAAGAAGATCAAGGCAGGTACTATGATGATACCGCCTCCCACGCCAACCAATCCGCTTAAAGTACCCGCCGCAATTCCGACCAGGATCAACGCTGTGATAGTTCCCGCATCCATTTGTTTGAATTTATCTTTCACAAAATTTATTTTTCGAAAGTTTCTTTATAATACTTGATAGAATCGTTTATGATCGTCAAGGCTGCGTCTTTATCCTGGAAATTATCGATCTCAACTTTTTTATTTTCCAGCACCTTATATTGCTCAAAATAGTTCCTTAACTCGAGTAAAAAATGTTGTGGCAGCTCTTTTACATTCTTATAGTGATTCACTGAAGGGTCCTGTGATGCCACGGCAATGATCTTATCATCCTGTTTTCCCTGGTCGATCATTTGCATATTACCGATAACGGTTGCATCGACAAGACACAAAGGCTGGATAGATTGCGAACAAAGAACCAAAATATCCAGTGGATCGTTATCCTGTCCCAATGTTTGTGGAATAAAACCGTAATTGATAGGGTAATGAAAGGACGAATAGATCACCCGGTCTAATTTTAATAAGCCACTCTCTTTATCCACTTCGTATTTCGATCGCGAACCCTGTGGAATCTCGATCAGCGCATTTACTTTTTCCGGCGCAAATTCGCCCGGCGAAACGCCATGCCAGGGATGATGAACGGTTAGCATAGTTAATGGTTTAATGCCTGCCCGTCGGCAGACAGGGTTAGGTCGTATAATTGTCAGGTTTCCTCGTCAATAAACAGTCAAACAATTTAACAGTTAAACAATTTAATAAGTTATCAATCTGATTTGTTCTTCGGTTTATAATACACTACATCCACTTTCTCCACTGTGATCAGTCCACCGCGACCGCATTTTTCAAAAAGATCGTTTACAACAGGAAGAAAAGATTCGATCTTCTCGTTGCTGTCAACGATTTCAATGACTATGGGGAGGTCTTCTGATAATTCGATCAACCTGGCAAGATGTATATGACTGCTGGCACCAAATGACATGATCCCTTTTAAAACCGTTGCACCCGCCAGGCCTTTCTCCCTTGCTGCCAGTAAAATAGCTTCGTACAAAAGTTGGTGGCCAACTTTATCGATCTCTCCCACAAAAACGCGCAACAATTTAGATTGTCCCTGGAGTTCCATTTATAAAAGTTTCATCATTGCAATGCCCGCAAAAACACCGGCGATGCCCAGAGCAACGCTGCCGACAGTATAAAGCGAGAAATATAAAATATCTCCATTCCTGAGGAGGCTCATATTTTCAAATGCAAAGGTTGAAAAGGTGGTGTAGCCGCCGCAAAAACCCGTGATCAGCAATAATCTTGTTTGTGGACTAAGTACAGCAGATTTCTCGGAAGCAGCATAAATAACACCGATCAAAAAACACCCAAGTAAGTTGACCACAAATGTTCCCCATGGAAACGGGTGGGGATAATTTTCACTGAACCACTTTTGACAAAGGTATCGTGCAATGCTGCCGATACCGCCGCCAATTCCTACCAATAGTAGATTTTTGATCATTTCTGAATCGTGTCGATCTTATTTTTTTGATTGTAGTGAGAAGTATCCATGCTGTGTTCAAAAAGATACTTCAGATCCACCAGCCATTGACCATTTGCTCTTACAATACGCAAAGTGTCTTTTTTATTTGTATAAGAATTCGCAAAAACGGTGATGGTAGTTGAGTCATTGACCTGCTGTGTATCAAAAAAACGCAGGGAAGCTGCCTTTAATTTCGCCTTTGCATCGGGGCTTCGGTGTTGATAGCTTCGTTCAGAAACATTGAGGTATTCCTGGTTAGCAGAATCCCGTAACATATATTCAGAAGCGTGTTTGTAATCGCCCTTTAACGCGGCATTCAAAAAATTCCTGGCAGCATCCATGTCATTGTCCGATTTCTCTGCCTCTTTATCTGAGTTGTTACAAGCCATGAGTAAAAGAAGAAAAGAAGAAATGAGTGCAATTGATTTCATGGTTGCAAAGTAAAGTAATTTTTACCACGGAGACTCAGAGGAACTTAGATTCACAGAGTTTTATCTGCATGTAACTCTAAGCACTTAATGTCTCAATTTACCACGGAGGCACAGAGTGCACAAAGACTCACAGAGTTTATTTCCGTGTAACTCTATGATCTCTGTGTCTGCGTGGTATTATTGGTGAGCTGAGGAAATCTTACCTTCCGAATAATTTTTTAAATAACTAAAGTACTCTGTCAGCTTTCCGTTTTTTACAATGGTAGCTTTATCAAGAATAGGAGAGCCACTTTGTAAAAGATCGGGGAGCACATATTTGATCAACTGTTCTCCAAAATACCTCGATGCATCTCGCGGCAATTCATTGGGCAAATTTCCCACGGCCATGACATCAATAGAACCCGGCAAATAAGGAGCAGTTTTTTGCAATGTTTTCCTGTCAACACCGTAGACATCATTATCCATAGATTGATCGCCGAGATTGATCGGCACCGATCCGTCTGTATCATCAGAAATATCTGCAATGGTTGTTATATTAAAACTTTCTTTTTGCGCATCAGTTTTTTCAAATAACCTTGGGATGTTTTTCTCCCAGTAAACTCCATTCATTAAAATATCGGCCACAGAAGCATATTGCAAAAATTTGCATTGGTAGTTTTCAGGATGAAGATGAAAATCTTCCCTTGAATAGCTTTTGTCAGTCTTTCGTTCATACAACTCTGCGCCTTTTATCTGGGTATAGACAGGATATGAAAATTTCTTTTCTAAAAATTCATCGGGTTCAACTTCCACCACGCCCATCAGGTTCATGATCTCTACCACACCGTGAGCAACACGCCCGGAACCCGTTACAACTATTTTTATATTGGGTAATCTTAAACCGAAATAGGTGTGTATCAGTTCACGAAAACTTCTTTGTTTATAAACCCGGTCGAGCTTGAAGGTTCCTGTGCGGTTACCATATTCCATCATTCCATTGTGCGCACCAACAACCCCCGCAAAGAAACCAAAGCCAATGATTCGCTGGCCGTCATCGTGTTCCAGGCATTCGTAATCAATTAAAGTAATTTCCTTATCAAGAATGGTCCGCAACAGTTTCTGATTTCTCGGTTGTTCTTTTTTGGTATGAGAAAAGAACAAGTATGTTTTTTCAGGGACCAATTGTTCAACAGGAACTTCTTTGATACCTAAAAGAATATCACAATCACTCACCTCATCTCTGACCTCTGCGCCTGCTATAGAGAATTCCCTGTCACTGAAGCAACGGGTGGACGAGCTTTGTACAATGATTTGAACTCCATCAAGATTTTTATCGATCCATTTGCATTGAGCGGGAGTAAGTGCCACGCGATTATCAGCCGGTATTTTTCCTTCTTTAATAAGTCCGATCTTTATCATAAGCGTATCTTTGCAAAGAGGACAAATGTAATTTGATAAGTCTGAATTATGAATCTGCTCAATAAATTGTTGAACGTTTTACGAAATGTGTTTTTCCCAAAGAAAGATTGCTGCAAGTAGTAGCATTTTATCAATAAAATTGCCGGTAAAGTCTTAATATTGCAGCCCATTTGCCCAGATGGCGGAATTGGTAGACGCGCTGGACTCAAAATCCAGTGGTAGCAATACTGTGCAGGTTCGATTCCTGTTCTGGGCACTTCGGCCGTCGTGTCCGCCTCAGGCGGAGAAGACGGCCATTTTTTTTGAAACCCTTGTTGACCGGGTTTAACGGGGGTTTTATTGTGGGGAACTTAAGATGTCTTCTCTAGTATTTTAAATTAAACTCTCCCTCAGTAATGGAGATGGGCGAGACAATTCCCATTGTCGAGTCCACCGGTGCAATACACTCAAAACTACCTTTAACATAACTGTCTGTTGATTCCAGTATAATTTATTTTGCCACTTCCCTGGGCGAAACTTGGCGTCTTAGTGTCTTCGTAGCATTTCTTCCCCAACAACTCTCCTTAAAAATTACCCCGTTGTTGGTCTTCAATCTAAAAAATGCTACCTGTTTTTTTGAGGTGAATGATGAGAATCATAAATCAATTGTTGCAGGATTTCATTTCTTCGTAATACTTAAACCGCTCCACTTTACATTAGTGCAATCCCCAACTATAACTCCGAATTTTTTGCCTGTTGCGGTAACAGCTTTTTTAGCTCTTTCAATTACTTCTTCAATATTTTCATTGGTGCTTTTATAATATTCGCCGACCGGTAATTCATAAACGATGCCTTTCTCGTCTGTAATGGTCTTTGAAAAACCCTCTCTTGCCATTGCTGTATGAAACCTGCCAACGTAATCATCCGGCCATTTTGCATCATGAAGTTCAACACGCGTTAAATAATCGCTCATATATGAATGTTTATTTTGAATTTATACTTCGGAAATGCTTTGTCAACAACTTTAAAAGGCGAAGTATCATTAAAGTTCCTTCTTTTAATTGGTTTGTAAATGGAAATTATGGGCCAGCCGTCTCCGATCTTCTGGGTGTTCCGATAAAACAAAAAATGGTTGAATGCTATCCTGAGACCGTGCTTACGTCGTTGTTGGTCTTCAAAAACTTTTGCCACAAAGACACGAAGGCACAAAGAAATACAAAGCCTTGGTAAAACCCTGCCTACTCCGGCGTCCAAGGCCTTTGGCGACTGCACGCAGGCAGGTTGGCGTCTTAGTGCCTTTGTGGCAATTTTCTTCCGCAATAAGTATCCTTCAAGTTACCACAAGGTTATTCACCTGTGTTGATAAGTCGTTAAGGCATTTAAAAAGGAATAAGTCGAATTTGAGGCCTCAAATCCTGTACATCATGAGGAACAGCAATCTTACCGTGAAAAAAATCCTAACCAAGCTGGCGTGCAACCAGCGTTTGACGCATAATGAGGAACTCATCTACCTTATTGAAGTGCTTTATTTTTCAGAAGAAAAAGCCGAACTGATCTTGTCGTCGCAGGGATTTACGGCCAGGAAGGTAAAAATGCATTCACGCAAATTAGCAACCGCTGCGTAGTTAACCATATTTTCACTCACCTCACCAGGAACGGACAACGCCGGGTTTTGTTAATTTTTTTTGCCACAAAGACACGAAGTCGCAAAGGAACTAAAAAGCTCTGGTTCATTTTTGTGTCTCAGCGCCTTCGTGGCAATTATTAATCTCCAGCAGAATATTGTCCACAACATGTCTTATGGGGAATAAATTCCTTAGTTCGCCCCGGTTCTTCAGTTTTCACAACCGAAAGTCATTTGCATAAAAATTGCAGTAAGATCACTGGAGTTGGAAATGAACGGAAATATTACAAACTATGTCTAAGTTTGAAAACATCGAGACGCGGGCACTTATGAAGATGCTTGCTGAGTACACAGAAAAATTTACACGGCTTTTTCGTATGTACAAACGAATCAACCCAGACAGAGGTTATTTGAGATGTAAGTACACGATCGAAGCGATAATAAACGCACTCAACAAAAGAGAGGGAGTGTCAGAAAGAGAAAAAGAATTACACATAACGAAGTACGAGTCGGTCTGCTTATCCGGATTATAACTTTAAGTCGTTGATGTTCTAAATGTAAATGTTTCTTTGCCTGAGGAATAAGTGTCGCTATGCTTAAGCAAACTGGAAATGAAACATGTTTAGTTTTTCAACCAGGTAGGTCTTCAGGTTTTCTAATTCATTTTGGGTGATCTCGATCAGCTGGAGTCCCTCACGTTTGTAGATCTCAAGTTTTTTCTTCATCGTCTCCAAATAGGTTTCATCGTTTTCCACTGCCCAGTATTCGATATAAATGGGCTGGTCTATTTCATTCCGGGGAGGAATATAGAAATCGCAATAGAGTGATTTGTCTCCAGGCAATCTTTTTTCGCAAGCATGAATGATCCCATTTCTGAATAAAAAATTATCAATGGTCTGCTCAGCCTCTGAGCGGACATAGTGTCCGTCAATAGCCTTGAATGTTGCAGGAAATTTTTGGGCCGGATCATCCTTGAATCCCGGGTTGCGGTCCCCTTCATTTTCCAACACTTTCCCGAGGTCGATACGGAATGAATTTTCATAATACCCGATGCTATTGTAAAGTCCTTCATATAATTCTATCGTTGTCCATTGACACTCGTCTAATTTTGACATTTTTTCAATAACAGCGGATGAAGTAATAATGATGTCGAGGATCTCTGATTTGTCGAGAAGACGCTTTGCGTAGAACCTGGATATTTTTTCGATAAGAATTCTTTTACCATCCCAGTCGATATCGAATTGGATCTCGGCTTGCCGTTGTCTAAACAAGGGCCGGTTAGCCTCCCGTATAGAATTGATCGAAATGCTCATAGATATTGGATGACACTGTTTTCAAACCTCCAGGTACCGTCGAAAAATGCCGGGGACGTAGATCAGGTAGCCCGCAGATTCGAAACCACCTTTTATAACGTACCAGGGTGGTAGTTTAGTGCGCTGGTCGGAACCTTGATATCTCTTGTTTGTTAACCTCGCAATAACCGAAATTTGAACAAGTTTGGGCGACAAGGGTCATGGTCGGAACCAAATGCGAAAAGGGAGACCTTTCCCCGGAACTGGTTGATCTTTATGAGAAAACTTTCTGAAATAGGGCGCATTTTCTTTGGTCTGGCGATGGCGGGGATGGGGCTTCTGACGATTTATTATCGCGATTTCCCGTATATGCTATTGCCCCCAAACCATTCCGGGATCCCGGGTCACCTAATGCTCGTCTATGTTGCCGGGACTGTATTGGTTCTGGCCGGGACGTGTATTGCCTTTAAGATAAAAGTAAAAACCATTTCTCTCCTGTTGGGAACATTGCTTCTGTTGATAGTTTGTTTTTACCATATTCCCTATGAGTTTATGACCGACTCGAATTACAGGCATATTGGTGAATGGGAGAATGCGGAAAAAGATCTCGCATTAGCCGGCGGAGCATTGGTCATTGCCGGGTGTTTTCCAGAAAAAAATGAAAACCTCATTACAAGGTCTTTGAACTGGCTGATACCTCCCGGAATTATTTTTTTCTCCCTGATGATGATCATTTTTGGGATCTATCATTTTCTATTCACCAAAGAAGCATCGACCCTTGTTCCATCATGGCTGCCCAGCCATATTTTCTGGACTTATTTAGGAGGTATCGCATTAATTGGTTCAGGCCTTACGATCATTTTGAACATCAAACGAGGATTAATGGCTGCTCTTTTAGGAACGATGATCTTTATATGGTTTATTATTCTTCATATGCCAAGAGTGATAGCTGCTCCTGCTGCCGAGTTGGGAGATGAAATGACCAGTGCATTTTTAGCGCTTGCGTATAGTGGGATTGCTTTTGTCATTGCGGGCGCAAAAGTAAAAACTGATTGATGTTTCGCGATCTCTTTCCAGACGAGTCTCCTCCTGTATTAACACGCATTCGAATTTAAGAAAATCAAGAGGGACTCGTCCTCATAAATATTCTGGTAGATTATAAGTTCGGGAAGCAACTCTTCAGCACTAGTTGTCGTGAACCGGGCAAGCATTGCGCAGATCTGTCAACCAGCTTTTAAATGATTCTCTTCTGTAAAATGACAAAGACTCAAAATTTTCGTCTTCTATAAAACCCTTCAAGTACAGAACACCTGACAATGACTTAGAGACTTTGTCTCCTCCATTAATTAATCGATCACAGTAAATTTTACGAAAACCCAATTCGAGTTTCAATAGAGGACACCTCGGTGCATTAGGACAATTCTCGCAAGTGGGAGTATTCTGTTTCATAAAGAACGGTGTTGCGAGACAAGATATAAAAACAGCTCGAAAATTTCTAACAAATCAATAGTTCTTTTTGTCACTTCACCACCAGGATCTTAGTAAATATACCCGCGTCTCCTTTAGCTGAACAATAAAGTCCGCCGCTCAAAAGAGGATACGCGATTTATTTCAAACACCTGCTCCCATTCAGCAGGATCTTAATTTTTATGGGAGGTCACTCATTGCTCTGGAGATTGCTTTCGGATTAAAATCCAGTAACGTAAATTGCCTGATGCGAGTGCGCTTTTACTTCATCATTTTAATGTTTTTGTTTTCTGTAAACATTCAGTCGGCATTTTGTCAATACAGCCCAAGTAGTTTACAGCGTATTCATAAAAAAGAAAAAGATTCCAGTTATATTACGAGGTTGGATACTTTGCTGCATCTGCAATCATGGATCAGCGCACACCTGTTGGAATACAAACTCGTTTATAGCAAAGATTTCAGATTGCTTCTCTCACCCCAACAAATAAACAATTTGTCCTTCGGTTTCAGCTATCGCTACCTCGACCTTGGCCTGAGTTTCTCACCTGATTTTCTGAATACCGGCCAGGATAAGGCGGAAAAAGGAAAATCAGAACAATTCAGCTTTGGAACCGGTTTCAGTATTCACCGGTTCAAATTGAACATTGACCTCAGTTCTGTAAAAGGATTTTATTTAAAGAACAGCCAGGAATTTCTCAGGGCCGCGGTATTGCCCGACACCCCTTTTGTTGTCTTTCCTGATCTCAGGGTTGGATATTTCAGCATAATGGTCAGGTATAACGCTAATAAAAACTTTTCAACAGCGGCGCTTGCAGGGGGAACACAGATCCAGCGACGCTCGGCCTGGACCGTATTGCCCACCTTTCAGTTTGCTACCTATAATTTTCATGATGACTCAAACAACCAGGGAGTGCAGAATGAGAGCACATACAGTACCGACCTCAATCTTTTATTCCCGTTGGTGGGCACACTTGTCTACTCACCAAGATTTTCTGCAAGCGCTGGAGTAGGTCCAAGCTTCGGAGTGGATTTTTTTAAATCTGTCTCCCTAGATGATTCCGGTAAGGTTGTATTATCAAAAGGAACAAAACCTACAACCGGCTTTAGCTTGCAGACGTCGCTGAATTATCATACCGAGAAATTTTTTG
>JADMIO011127052.1_pt1 | contig 10567 bp, 9 predicted proteins | sample 8958161 | NCBI WGS metagenome assembly JADMIO01 (sample SAMN16585339, study PRJNA669376) | soil metagenome | isolation source: Crop rotation soil | place: USA: Cullars Rotation, Alabama | collected 2011
CGAACCGCCGGCTCCCTCCGCGCGCGCCTCGCCCAAAACCAATGCCCCCCCGAGCACGAGACCGAGTGCCCCGGCCCAAACCCTAGTCATGAACGCCTCTTACCACGTCGCATGCCCCCGGCTGTGACTTGATTGCGCGCCGATTCCTCGGCAAGATGCGCTCCATTAGGAGAGGTAGATTCGATGTTGCTTCGCCGTTCGCTCCCCGTTGCATGGGTCCTACTTACCTCGCTCTTTCCACGTCTCGCTTTTTCCGAAACGCCCTCCGATCGCCTCGGGGCGGAAGCGCTCGCTGAAGAGGGCGCGAAGCTCATGTCGGCGGGCGACTACGAGCGCGGATGCAAGAAATACGAAGAGAGCGTGCTGCTCGACGAGTCGGCCACGCGCCTCATCGTCCTCGCGGCGTGTCACGAGCGTCGCGGAAAGGTGGCATCGGCGTGGGCAACGCTTGGCGAAGCAGCCGAGCTGGCAGAAGCGCGCGGTGAGCCGAAACCGCTGGCGCAAGCGCGCGCGTCGCAGAAGCGCCTCGAGCCGACGATCGGACGACTCACGATCATCGTGCCCGACAGCGCGCGCTTGGAGGACCTCGTCGTCACGCGCGACGGCGCGCCCATGGCGTACGCATTGTGGGGCTTGCCCGTGTCCGTCGATCCGGGCCCTCACGTCATTCGCGTGACGGCGCCCGGCCGCTTGGCGTGGCAGGTCGAGATCGGGATGATGCCGGGACCGAGCACCGTGCTCGTGCGCATCCCGGTGCTCGAGGTCGACTCCGATCCGCCACGCACCGACAAGGAGCGATCGCTGCTCGATCGCCGTGGCCCGATGACCCAGTCCGTCTCGTTTCCGAGCTCGACGTCCCCCGCGTCCACCGACCCGACGCCGTCGTCGGATCCGTCCCCCGGACACATGCAGCGCACGGTCGGCCTGGTGCTCGCCGGCACGGGCGTCGCGTCGCTCATCATCGGCTCCGCCTTCGCCATCGCCGCGAAGTCGACGCACGACGATCTCGCCGCGACTTGCACCGGCAACGTCTGCTCGGCCGCAGCCGTCGCGCTGCTCGATCAAGAGCGCTCCCAATCGGCGCGCGCGAACGTGGCGCTCGGGATCGGCCTGGCCGCCCTGGCGGGAGGCGCGGTCGTCTATTTCTCCGCGCCGACGTCGAGCTCTCCGCAAACCGGAGGGGGACCGCGCGTCGCGGGAGGGGCCGACCCGCTTCGCCTCGGCGCGTCGGTCGGACCGAACGCTGCGACCGTCGTCGCATCGGGCCATTTCTGACGGCGCGCTCGATTTAGACCATTGCCGCGATCGTCTCGCGCACCACGCCGACGAGCTCGGAGCGCTTGCCGTTCGCGTACGGCTTCGGATCCACCGGAGACGCGAATTCGAGCTCGACGCTCGCCCCGCGGTTCACGAGCACGCCGTCCGCCCGCAGGATCTTCTCGGTGCCGCGAATGGCGATGGGTAGGATCCGGAAGCCCGTCGCGAGCGCGAGGCGAAAACCTCCGCTCTTGAACGGACCGAGCTGACCGCTTCGACTCCTCGTCCCCTCGGGCGCGATCCACACGTTGATGCCGCCCGCGAGGCGCGTCTTGGCCACCTCGAGCCCTTCCTTGGCGCGCGCGGAGTCGTTGCGGTCGATCTCGATGAAACCCGCCTCGCGCATCGCCGGACCCCAGATGGGGACGCGGAAAAGCTCGCTCTTCGTCACCATCCGGAGCGTGCGCGGGAAAGACTCGATGAGCAGGGGGACGTCGTAGAGGCTCTTGTGGTTCGACATCAAGATGAACGTCTCGTCCGCCGGTACGCGTTCGTAGTTCAGCACTTTGCGCGTCACCTGGGCATGGTCGAGCAGGCCCGTCGCCCAGCGGCGCAGGCGCGCGTCGCAGCGTTCGATCGTGACCTGTCCGCGCACCGCCTCGATGACGGTGGGGACGCTGATGGCGAGCGTGTGGGCGATGCCCGTGAGCGATACGTAGAGGCTCGTCATCACGATTTTCCGTCGAACAGAGCGACGCCCGTCTTTTTGCCGAACGCGATGGCTTCGTCGTACCCCGCCTCCGCGTGGCGGACGATACCCATGCCCGGATCGCTCGTCAGCACGCGCTCGAGCCTGCGAGCCGCAGCCTCGGTCCCGTCGGCGACGACGACCATCCCGGCGTGAAGCGAGTTGCCGATCCCGACGCCACCGCCGTGGTGGAAGCTCACCCACGACGCGCCGGCCGCGGTGTTCACGAGCGCGTTCAGGATGGCGAAATCGGCGATGGCGTCGGACCCGTCTTTCATCGCCTCGGTCTCGCGGAAGGGCGAGGCGACCGAGCCGCAATCGAGGTGGTCGCGGCCGATCACGATCGGCGCTTTGACTTTGCCCGCGCGGACGAGCTCGTTGAAGATGAGCCCGACCTTGGCGCGGTCGCCGTAGCCGAGCCAGCAGATGCGCGCGGGCAGCCCTTGGAACGCGACGCGTGAGCGCGCGAACTCGATCCAGCGGACGAGGTCGGCGTCGTGGCTCATGGCGCGCACGACGGCTTCGTCGGTCGCGGCGATGTCGGCAGGATCGCCCGAGAGCGCGACCCAGCGGAAGGGGCCCTTGCCCGTGCAGAACAGCGGCCGGATGTACGCGGGCACGAAGCCCGGGATGTCGAATGCCCTTTCGGAGCCCGCTTCTTTGGCGCAGCTGCGGATGTTGTTGCCGTAGTCGAACACCTCCGCGCCGCGATTCTTCAAGGCGAGCATGGCGTCGACCTCGGCGGCCATCGAGCCCTTCGCTCGATCGATGTAGCCCTCTGGATCGCTCGCGCGAAGCTCGGCCGCTTCGTCGAGCGTGAGCCCGATCGGGACGTAGCCACGGAGCGGATCGTGGGCGGCGGTCTGCTCCGTCACGAGATCGGGGACCTTGCCGCGCTCGACGAGGGCCGGGTACACCTCGGCCGCGTTGGCGCAGACGGCGATCGACCGCGGCTCGCCACGGCGGCACGACGCTTCGACGGCGGCGAGGGCTTCGTCGAGGTCGTCGATGCGCACGTCGACGTAGCGGGTGGCGAGGCGCTTGGCGATGCGGTCGGGGTCGACCTCGACGGCGAGGCACGAGACGCCGGCCATGACGGCGGCGAGGGGCTGCGCGCCGCCCATGCCGCCCAGGCCGGCCGTGAGCAGCCACGGAGACTTGCCAGCGGAAAATGGTCCTCGCCCGGCTCGCGCGGCGCGCGCGGCCACGAACGTCTCGTACGTGCCCTGAAGGATGCCCTGGGTGCCGATGTAGATCCACGAGCCGGCCGTCATCTGACCGTACATCGTGAGGCCGAGCTCCTCGAGGCGACGAAACTCGTCGAAGGTCGCCCACCTCGGAACGAGGTTGGCGTTGGCGATGAGCACGCGCGGCGCGTCGGGGTGCGTTCGGAACTTTCCGACGGCCTTTCCCGATTGAACGAGCAAGGTCTCGTCGTTCTCGAGCGCGCGGAGCTCGCGCGTGATGACGTCGAAGGCGGCCCACGAGCGCGCCGCCCTCCCCGTCCCGCCGTACACGACGAGATCGTCGGGGCGCTCGGCGACCTCGGGATCGAGGTTGTTCGAAAGCATGCGGAGCGCCGCCTCTTGCACCCACCCCTTGCACGAGAGCTCCGCCCCCCGCGCCGCCCTCACCGTCCGCGCTCCAGCCGACATGGGCGAGATCTAGCACCGTCCGAGTGTCCGCCTCGTAGAAAACGGGCAACTCGCGGGACAGGCGGCCGACGGGGAGCATGGCTCGCTCCCTCGGCCCGATCTTCGGACTTTGCGTGGCTCTCGCCTGCTCGGCTTGCTCCGGTTCGTTCGGCCAAGGGGTGCGCCACTACGACCATGGCCGCTACCCGGAGGCCCTCGAGGAGCTGCGCATGGTCGAATGCGACGCCTCCGGTTGGGCGCCGGCCTCCCGCGCCCGCTACGCCCTCTACCGGGGCCTCGCCCATCTCGCTCTCGGCGCCCACCCCGCGGCCGTCTACTGGCTCACCCAAGCCAAGCGCGCCGCAGACGAAAGCCCCACGCTGCTGTCCGACGAAGACGCTGGTCGATTGACGTCCGCCTGGGCGCACCTGCCGCCGGAATGAGCAACGCCAATGCACGGAAAGGGCGGTCTCCTCGACGCGCGACCCGAGCAGCTACGGCGAGGTCCGCGTGGTACAAAGAGGACATGGCAGCCCCCTTGGTACCGAGTGCCTACCTGCTCAGCTACGACGACTGGCTGGCCGTTGCCGACGATAGTTCGTTGTGTGAACTGATCGATGGGGAACTGTTCTTGTCTCCGACGCCAAGCATTTCCCACCAACGCATCTCGCGGGATCTCGGCTTTCTCCTCATCGAACACTTGCGCCGGACGGGCAAAGGCGAGCTGCTCATGGCTCCCACCGGCGTGCGCCTCGACGAGCGGAGCGTCCTCGAGCCTGATCTGCTGATCGTGCTGCGAGAGAATGCCGCTCAGGTCGGCGAGCAGGTGATCGATGGTCCACCCGACTTGGTCGTCGAGGTCCTTTCCCCTGGAACGGCTCGCCGCGACATGGGGATCAAGCGCGAGAAGTACCGCTCGCGCGGCGTGCCGGAGTACTGGATTGTCGATCCCATCAACGCTCGCATCGAGGTGCTCGTCCTCGAGAACGGCGAATACGTTTCTCTCGGTCTTTTCACCCGCGACGACAGGCTCGGCTCGCGCCTCCTCGCCGACCTCGAAATCGCTCTCGCCGAGGTTTTTCCACCCCGCTGAGCCCCCTCAGTAGCGACGCCACACCTCGGCGGGCAAGAGCTCGTTCATGGCGTCGAAGTGCTTTTCCGCGAGGGGAAGCTGGAGGCGCGCCAAGGCATTGTGCGCGTCGGTGATGACGGGACCGTCGGGCACGCGCTCGAGCACCTCCCAGCGCTGGAACGAACGGAGCACGTCGGCGCAGACGGCGTCGTCGAAAACGGCATCGGCGGGGACACGGAAATCGAGGGGCCCGTCGGAGGCGAAGAAGATCAGATTGGCCGGATCGTCGGGGTGATCGTCGAGCGCGCTGTCGCGGAACACGCGCACGCGCGCGAAGACGGCGCGCAGGGTGCGCGCGACGGCGAGCGTCGCTTCGGACCGTGGACCGTCGTGGAAACCGACGAGGTTGAGCACGAGCACGCCGCCCGGACGCAGGACGTCGCGGATCCGGCGGACGACTTCGATCGACAAGAGATGCTCCGGCGTCGTGCCACCGGTGAACGTGTCGTGCACGACGAGATCGTAGCGGCGCTCGGTCCTGGCGAGGAACGTGCGCGCATCCTCGACGTACGTTCGTCCGCTCGGGGCGAAGGCGAAATATTGCTCTGCGAATCGCACCATCGCCGGATCGATGTCGACGGCGTCGACGTGGATGCCGTGCCTTTCGAGGATGCCGGGGAGCGTCCCGCTGCCGAGCCCGATTTGGAGCATGTCTCGGGCCGCCGGCCGCAGGAACCGAACGGCTTCGAGAAGATGGATGAACGAAAATCCGGGCGAGCCGTCGCGCAAGAAATGGGCGCCCATGATCGAGTGGTCGGTGCGCAAGAAGCGAACGCCATGGTTCGCGTCGTCGATGACCTCGACCATGCCGTACAAGCTCTGGGAGCGATCGACGACCGTGATGCCCTCCGGCAAGGGGGGCGCGGGAACGCTCCAGGCGACCGCGGGGACGAGCATCGCGGCGAGCGCTGCGGGGCGGCGCCGCCGAGCGAGCGACGCGCCGCCCGTCAAAGCGAGGAGCGCGGCGGCCCCGACGACGATCCGGTTGGTCTCGAGCGCCGGCACCAGGACGAAACCGGTCACCAGCGTTCCGACGAGGCTCCCTGCCGTCGACACGGCGTACACGCTGCCGACGCCGCGTCCCGCGGCGTCGAGATCCCGCGTTCCGAGGCGCACCGCGACCGGACCGACCATCCCGAGCACGACGAGACAAGGCGTGAACAAGAGAGCCGCGCTGATGAGCGACCCTGCGCGCGGCCCGAGGTGCTCGGCCAGGCCGAGGACGGCTTGGCTCAGCAGGGGTACGAGCCCGAGCAACGCCCCCGAGCCGGTCACGACCCCTCCCAGGAGCCGCGGCGTGGGCGCGCGATCGACGAGCACGCCGCCGGCGTAGTAGCCCGTCGCCAGCGACGCGAGCGTGACGGCCAAAAGCGACGACCACACGAAGAGGCTCACGCCGAACACCGGACCGATGATCCGTGTCCCCAGGATCTCGACGACCATGACCGCCGCTCCGGTCACGAACACGGTCGCGAGCAGCTCGCCGCGACCGATCGCGGGCGGTTCGGCGCTCTCAGCGCCGATGGCGCCGTCTCCCCATCGCGAGACCCAGCGCCGCCAAGCCGCCCAGGGCGGCCCAGGACATGGCGCTTCGCCCCGGAACGGAGCAGTTGCAGCCCGGGTCGTTGTTCGGCGGCGTCGTTCCGCTCGCACCGCCGGTGCTGGAGGATCCGCTCGTGCTCGTCGAGCCGCTCGTGCTCGCCGACGTGCTGGCCACCGTCGACGTTCCGCCCGTCGATCCGCCGGCCGCCGTCGACCCACCGGCCGCCGTCGTTGCGCCGCCGCCGCCACCCGCGCCGCCTGTCGAAGCACCGCCACCACCGGTGTTGCCACCCGAGCCCGCCGAGCCTGCGGCCCCGCCGCTCGCACCGCCCTGCCCGCCCGAACCCGAAGCACCGCCCGCGCCTCGACCTCCGGCGCCCGCGGCTCCCGCGGAACCGCTGTCGACGGTGCCGCCGTCGACCGGCGTCCCTTGGATGTTGACGATCGCGCAGTGGTGGTAAAAGCACGGCGCGCCGTGGTTCGACATGTACTCGATGATCTGCAGGACGCAGTTGGTGCAGGTCGTGTTGGGCAGCGTCACCGAGACCGACTGCTGGCCGGTGAACGGGGTCGAATGTTTGAGAAGGCCGTCGGCGAGGATCGGCAGCGTGGGATTCATCTGGACCACGGTGCTGCCGCATTCGTCGGTGCCAACGGCCGTCACGTCGGGGTCCTTCGGAAGCATGCCTTGCGTGTTGGCGAGGGCGACGCGGTAGTGGCCGGGGTGGAAGACCGTCTCGTTGAGCTGAAACGTGACCGTTTGTCCGGGCCGGAACGTCGTGACCATGTTGCTCATCGTTTGCGGCGGCTCGTTCCCGCACGGGCCCGTCTTCTGCGGCGAGCCGTCGTTCGCTTGGTTCACCCAGTTGGGCGGCGAGACCAGACGGAAATGCGCGCGTGCGACGCCGGGCGCGAACGCGCCGAGAATCGCGACGGCGAGCGCGACGACGAACGAACCGCGGCGCCGATGTCCCCCCGGACGATTCGTAAGCATGGAAGTGACTCCTTGCGGCGGAGAGGTGTGACGCGGGGAACATACACCAATCCCGCGTGAGAGGCCCATGCGTGTTTCACACGCGCAAATGGGGGAGCATGCCGCGTTTCACGACGGTGTCGCGCGCCTGCCTCGGGTCGAGCTCCGGGTGGTCGATGGTGAAGTGAAGTCCGCGACTTTCGCGCCGGGACGAGGCGCAGGTCACGATGAGCTCCGCCACCGTCGTAATATTACGAAGCTCCAGTAAGTCGCGCGTGATGAGGTAGCGCCAATAGTATTCGCGCATTTCCTCTTCGAGGACCGCGATGCGACGCGCCGCCCGCCGCAGCCGGCCGTCGGAGCGCACGATGCCGACGTAATTCCACATGAGCTGGCGCAGCTCGGCCCAGTTGTGGGTGACGACGACCGCTTCGTCGCTCGGCGCGGCCGCGCCGATCGTCCATTCGGGCACCGACGGAAGCGGCGCCGAGCGAAGCTCTTCGATCTGCGACGCGAGCTTCAGCGCGGCGCGGTGCGCGAACACGAGCCCCTCGAGAAGCGAGTTGGAGGCGAGGCGGTTGGCGCCATGCAGGCCCGTGCAGGCGCATTCGCCGATCGCCCAGAGGCCCGGCAAGGTGGTGCGGCCGTGCAAGTCGGTGGTGATGCCTCCGCACATGTAGTGCGCGGCAGGCACGACCGGAATCGGCTGCGCGGTGATGTCGATGCCGAACTTCAGGCACTCGCCGTAGATGTTGGGGAAGCGCTCGCGCACGAACGACGCCGGCTTCTGCGAGATGTCGAGGAGCACGTGCTCGGAGCCGGTGCGCTTCATCTCGAAGTCGATCGCGCGGGCGACCACGTCGCGCGGCGCCAGATCGGCCATGGCGTGGTGTCGCTTCATGAAGGCGACGCCGTCGAGCCCGCGCAGGACGGCTCCTTCGCCGCGAAGCGCCTCGCTGATGAGGAAGTTCTTGGCCTGCGGGTGAAAGAGGCACGTCGGATGAAACTGGTAAAATTCCATGTTGGCGACTTCGGCGCCCGCGCGGAACGCCATCGCCACGCCGTCGCCGGTCGCGATGTCGGGGTTCGTCGTGTAGAGGTAGACTTTGCCCGCTCCGCCCGTGGCGAGCACGGTCGCCCGCGAGAGCACCGTTTCGATCGCGCCGGTGGCGTTGTCGAGCACGTACGCGCCGACGCACTGATCCGGTCCGCCGAACTTCGACATCAGGATGAGGTCGACTGCCGTGCGTTCCTCGATGAGACGGATGCGCGGGTTCTCGGCGATGGCTGCGAGCAGGGCACGCTCGAGCTCGCGGCCGGTCATGTCGGCGGCGTGGGCGACGCGGCGGGCGCTGTGACCCCCTTCGCGCGCGAGATCGAGATCGGCGTCGGCGTCGGCCTCGAGCGAATTCGCGGCGGTGAACCGGACGCCGATCTCCCTCAGCATGGCGATCCGCCCCGGCCCCTCGCGCACCGTGAGATCCACCACGACGTCGTGGCAGAGCCCGGCGCCCGCGGCCTGGGTGTCGGCCACGTGGGCCGCGAAGGTGTCGCTCTCGCTGAGGACGCTGGCGATGCCCCCCTGGGCGTACTTCGTGTTGGATTCGTCGCGGCCGCGTTTGGTGACGATGACGACGTCACCGTGGGAGGAAGCCTCGAGGGCGAAACTCAAACCGGCGACGCCGCTGCCGAGGACCAGGTAGTCGCAAACCAGTGGCATCTACGAGTTCCGCTTTAGCACGGCGCGGCCCCGCTTCCCAAGTCGGCGCAAGCCTTGGGGTCGCCGCGCGCGGCAAATGTGAGTCGGCGCCGCCGGTCGCGACCCGGGGCAATGTGCCGATTCGATTCGGGGTGTCGTGCGAGACGGTTCTGGCCTATGAATAGGTACCGTCCGCCGGGTCACCACGGCGGGCCCATCCCGCGGAGGAAAGCGTCACGTGAAGATCCTGGTTGCCGTGAAGCGTGTCAGTGACCCCGACAACGCCAACAAGATCAAAATCCCCGCCGGCGGCGCGAAGATCGACACGACGGGGCTCGAATGGAAGCCGAACCCATTCGACGAGTACGCCGTCGAGGCGGCTCTCCGGCTGACCGAAAACGGCGCCACGCCCAAGCAGCGCGGCGGCGAGGCCATCGTCGTGACATTCGGGCCGAAAGAGACGGAAACCACCCTGCGCTCGGCGCTCGCCACCGGGGCCGACCGCGCCATCCGCGTCGATGCGCAGGACGAAGCGCTCGACGGGAGCCTGGTCGCCCGCGCGCTCAAGACGCTGGTCGAGCGCGAGAAGCCCGATCTGGTCTTGATGGGCAAGCAGGCCGTCGACGGCGACTCGAACCAGGTGGGGCAGATGCTGGCCGAGCTGCTCGGCTGGCCGATGGCCACGTTCGCCGCCACCATCAAGGAAGAGGACGGTGCGCTGCTCGTCGGGCGCGAGGTCGACGGCGGTGTCTTGACGCTCCGGGTGAAGCTGCCGGCCCTGGTGACGGTCGACCTTCGCATCGTCGCGCCGACGAGCGTCTACTCCAAGCAAACGGCGCCCACGTTCAAGTACAACGACGGCGTCCGCTTCGCCGCGCTGCCCGCCATCATGTCGGCCAAGAAGAAGCCGCTCGCCGAAGTGAAGCTCGGTGAGCTCGCGCCCGACGCTGCGCTGCGCATCAAGTACCTCTCTTTCGAGCCGCCGCCCGCGCGAAAAGCGGGCGTCAAAGTCAAGTCCGTCGCCGAGCTCGTCGACAAGCTCACGAACGAAGCCAAAGTACTCTAACAGGATCATCGTCATGGCGAACGTCTTGGTCGTTGCTGAATTGGCGGAGGGCAAAGTCAAAAAGACGACGCACTCCGCGGTCACGTTTGCACAGAGCGTCGCGAAGGGCACCGGCGGCGCGTTCTCGATCCTCGCCGTCGGAGCGGGCGCGAAAGGGGCTGCGAGCGAGCTCGCAGCGCTCGGAGCGGCGAAGGTGTTCGTCGCCGACGATCCGAGCGTGGCAAACTACGTCGCCGAGCGCTTCGCGCCCACGGTCGTCGCCACGGCGAAGAATGGGTTCGACGTCGTGGTCACGGCAGCGAGCGCGTACGGCAAGGATCTGATGCCGCGCGTGGCGGCCGCGCTCGGCGCCGGTTACGCGAACGACATCTCGCACGTGAAGGTCGACGGCGGGAAGGTCTCGTACAAGCGCCCGATGTTCGCGGGCAACGCGTACGGCTGGTGCGAGATCACGACGCCGGTGCAAGTGGTGAGCGTGCGGCAGAGCGAGTTCGCCGCCGCGCAGCCGAGCGGCGG
>JADMIO012753052.1_pt1 | contig 10567 bp, 8 predicted proteins | sample 8958161 | NCBI WGS metagenome assembly JADMIO01 (sample SAMN16585339, study PRJNA669376) | soil metagenome | isolation source: Crop rotation soil | place: USA: Cullars Rotation, Alabama | collected 2011
CTTTCCCGGGCGAAAACGGAGGTTCCCGGTCCCGCGGTGAATCGTTCGTTGGCGACTTGAAAGGTGAACTCGCCGGACCGGATGTAAAACCATTCGTCCTCGCGCGTGTGCATGTGCAGTGGAGGGCCGGACATCGGTTTTGCCAGAAGCAGGCCGACAGCGAAAACTCCTCCGGTATCCTCGCTGCACGCCTTCACCAGTACCTCGTGCCCTGGCATCTGCATGGGGTGGGCTAAGCGGCATTCCTCGGGACCCACCACGAACGGCGTCAGGATCTTCTTATTTTCCAGTACGGTAGCCATAAATAATTCCTTTTCAGCTGTTGTTAGTTTGCAGTCAGCACCGGTCAATTGGCGTCCGCCAAAAGGATGATTCGGTGCTGACTGCGGGATGATTCGCTACTTTTTCCGACCTACTTGACCGCGACAGTTACTCCACGGCGGGATGTCGCAGTCCCTACTTTTACAAGGACTTCCGCTGATCCCGCGGGAATCTCTTGAGGTACTTTCACGTTGACTTGAAAGACCCCAGCGACCAGTCCCGGCGCGCCCCCCGCGTAGACGACCGGGGCATCCACGCCTCCGATGGTGACCGTTACGTGCGCTAGCGGTTTCGGGAGCGTCGTGCCGGTGAATACCCCGTCGCTGCCACCAGGATCGGTCTGACCTTCCCCGGTTCCGTAGATAGCGATGTAAGACCCACGGCTTGCGGGATTGCTGCCGCCGTTGACCGAGTAATCCTGGTTCAGAATCGAACCCTGCCCCGTGCCGCTCGTGTTCGCGGTGAAGATGCCGGGCGCGGTCGCTGTAACCGGTACGGTGATCGGGGCGGAACGTACGGCTTGGTACTCCAACTCGATCTTCGTGCTGGCTTTTCCGGCAACGGCGTACGGCACAATCACGCTGACTTGTCCCTTGTAGGCGTATACGATCGGGGCCGGCACTCCGTCGAAGTAGACGCGGGTTTCACTTACGCTGGTGGCCATCCGGCCGTCGCCATCCACCGCAAAATTGGCCAGGCTGTTCGGGCCTAGATTGTCGCCATAGATCACAACAAGTTCGCCGGGCGCGATCGCACCACCGGTCGCTGTAGCTCCATGCGCGACACCTGCGGTGGTGATGACCGGCGGAGGTCCCGTAACGTGCAGCACGACCTTGATGGAAATAGGGCTGTTGACGGCATCCGCCGCAGTTACCCGCACTTGTTCCTGATACGTTCCCAAATCTTTATTCTGCGGATTTACGGTCACTGTGATAGTGCCGTTGGTGGTCGCATTGGTTGGGGTCGCGCTGGTAAACCCACCCAGCACTTGCGTTTGGAACGGGATGGGGGCGCAGGCCGAGATTTGAACCGTTTGCTTTTCGGGAAGCGCCTTGCCCACTTCGTAGAAGAAGTCGAGACGGGTGGAAGAAGGAAGCAGGATCGGGTCGCAGATGTGGCTGACAAACGCTTCGCGTGCGCCGCCGAAGGTGGTCCGAATCGCGTTTTTCAACGGGAAATTGGTGGACAATGTATCTCCGCCCAGATGCACGCCGCCGCCCGAATCCAGAGCCATGCCGAAGATGGAATCGTCCAGCGTACCGCCCACATGGGTGCTGAAATCGATTGCTGTGAGACTTGCGTTGAGGCGAGCCACGAAGCCATCCGAGCTTCCGCCTCCGTAAGCCTGAATCGGGCGAACTGTGGGGAAATCCGCGCCGTTGGAAACGCCCGCGATGGTCACGCTGCCGAGCGAATCAATCGCGAGACGATTGATAGATTCGGTGATCGACGAGCGCGTCGTGGTGCTGCCCAGATACGTCGCATACAGCAGTTCGCGGCCAGTGTTACTGAACTTGGCAATAAACGCGTCGCTGTCGCCCCGGATTGCGGGCTGCAAGGCGTCGGCGGTGGTCGGGAGGTTATTCGATGTCGCCCATCCGCCGACCAGAATGTTGCCTGAGCCATCGAGCGCAATCGTTTGGCCCTGATCGTCCCCGCGGCCGCCGTAATAGGTGAACCAATCGAGACTTGTGCCGGCGGCGCTGATCTTCGCGACGAACGCGTCGTTGGGCGAAGCGACGATCTTTTGATACGCGCCCGTGGTCGCCATGCCGGGTCCTTGGGAGAAGCCGGTTACGTAAGTGTTTCCCTGCGAATCGACCGCCACTGCATTGGCTTCTTCCGCGCTGGCCGCACCGATGAGTGTGCTGAACTTCAATCGGTAATCAGGCGCTTTGTAGACAGCCGCAAATCCGTCCGAACTGCCGCCGAACGTAGGCTGGAACGCACTGGTTGTTGGGAAAGTGGTTGACGTCACCCGGCCCACAATGTGAATGTTTCCTTCAGCATCCAGCGCGATGTCGCGGACTTCGTCATTGCGTTCCCCGCCGATGTAGGTTGAAAAAACCAGCGCATTGCCTTGTGGATTCAGCTTGGCAACGTAACCGATATTCAGCCCCGGCTGCGTCGCCTGAACCGGATTCACCAAGGGGAAATTCCGCGCCCCTGTCACCCCGCCCAGATAGGCGTTGCCTGCCTGGTCCACCGCAATTGCGAGACCCCGGGTGTTCGAATCGCCGCCGATAAATGTCGAGTACAGAATCTTGTCGCCAGCTGCATTGAACTTCGTGACGAACGCATAGGGAACCGCGCCCTGGATCTTGGTAATCGCGGTGCCGACCGCCGGGAAATCGCCCGAGGTCGTTTCGCCCGTTACGTATGTATTGCCTTGCGGATCGACTGCAACTGCATGCGCCGTGTCAGTACGTTCGCCGCCCAGAAACGTGGAATAGATCACGACCGGGTCTATCACCAGGGGCAATGTTTCGTCATGTTTCCCAACCCGGAACCCAACGCGATTGTCGCCAAGTAACTGATAAGACGCCTTCACGCGCTGCCGCTTGCCGTGAACTTCCTGATAGGCAATGGGAGCCTGATGCACAAGAGTCCGCGCGCCTAAATGCATTTCCAATGCACCGGACGCTGCGACGGTCATCTTCTGGACGCCACCGAAGCGCAATCGAATCAAATCGGACGATGCCCCAGGTGCGACTACAAAATCGTACTCCAGCTGACCCGCCGCGTTGTGATACACCAGATCGACACCTTCATAAACCTGGGCGTACCGGACACTTTCGAAATGCGGCACGTTGGTCTTCCACTGTTTGGGATCGTTCCCCACCAGGTAATTGGTCCGCTGGTCGGAAGGCTGAACCCCTTGAATGGTTTCCGGAGCCCGGCTGTTGTCCAACGACATGCGAATCAATTGATTGACGCCGGATCCCCGAACCAAAGTCAGGATGGCCTCGCGGTCGGTCAAGAAGAGGCCATAACCTTCGCCGCGAGCCAGAAATCTGACCCCTTCGGGGGCTTGTCCCTGGTTCTGTTCGAACGTGTAAGGCAGGCGAGGCTTATTTGCCGCGGCAAACCCAGTGGTCCCTCCTGCGACCGCAATCAGTGTCGCGAACAATATAGATACTCCGAATCTCATAGATCTTCTCCTCAGGCTTAGGTCGGCGTGTGGCTGTCTTTGCCGAAACCGAGTCTAGGGCCGAAGAGCCTACCGAGACGTCCCTCAAAGGGATGAATCACACCGAATCATCCGGATGATTTCCCGGAGTCCACCGGATGACGGATTAGAATCCATCTCCGATCCGCCGACATTCCCCCTTTCGAAGGACGCGCATCTGTGCGACGAAGCGCATGATCAGGATCGTGCTGTTACGGATTCAGCGAACTTCCCAACAATCAGGACTGATGGAGCTGCTTGGACTCCTGCTGGTGGTCGCCATTCTCATTAGCTACGCCAAATGGAATGGCATCGGGATTACGCCGGCCGAAACCGCCGCTTGGATCAATCGAAACCGAGGCACTGTGCAGTACCTAACGCAAGACACAGGGCACCCGGAAAGAGACGCGAACAACTGGAGATAGAAAATGACACTCATGAAAAAAGGCACCACACATTTGTTATGGCCCCTGATTGCCCTGGCGGGACTTACCGCAGGCAGCATCTTCGCAGATGACTCGACGGGTCAACTCACGGGATCTCTCACCGGACAACCGGCGGCAGCGCTGCAGGCATTGAGGGAAGGAAATACGTCCCGCCTGCAAACGCTACTGAAATCGGTAGACCCGAACTTCAAAGACGAAGAGGGAACGCCGTTCATCATGAACACGGTTCTCTATGGCGACGTGGAGACGCTGCGGCTGGTTCTGAACAGCGGGGCTGACCCGAACGCAACGAATCCCGCGGGAGCGACGGCCCTGTTATGGTCGGCCGGCGATCCGCCACGTGCGTCCTTGTTACTTGCTCGGGGCGCGGATGCCAACGTTCGTTCCGCATTGGGCCGTACTCCACTGCTGGCCGCAGCTTCGCGAGACGGCGCGGGCGAAATCGTCGAGAAGCTGTTGCTTCGCCACGCCGACCTGGAGGCGAAGGATGTGCTGAAAGGCCAGCCGGGCATCTGGAGCGGCAATGGACAATCAACCCCGTTGATCGACGCGGCACGAGCTCGCGACGGCGAGGCGCTCGACCTGTTGCTCGCGATGGGCGCGGATATCCATGCAGTCGATGCCAATGGTGGGAATGCGCTATCGGAGGCGGTCGCGTGCAGCAACATCGAAAACGTCGCGCTGCTACTGGAACACGGGGCGGATTTCAACATTCGCATCACCAGCCAGCAATACACACCGCTGATGATCGCCGCGATGCGTAATGACGTGGAGATTGCAGAAATGTTGATCGACGCCGGAGCCGACATCAACGCAAAGGACGCACAAGGGTCATCAGTGTTGATGTGGGCTGCCTACGGAACCGAATTGAATGAGCCTCGGTTGGTGCAGCGGCTGCTGGATGCAGGCGCGGTTCTCAGCGTTCGCAATCGCCGCAACGAAACGGCGGAGACGTGGGCGGGATGGCACGGGAACAGCGAAACAAACGCGCTGCTGAAACAAACGCAGCGGGCAGAGGTCGGCGGGCGCTAGGCAAACATCAATCACTAAGAAAACAGGAGAAAGAATCATGAAGCGATTTTGGAACACAATCATCAATCTCGGCGTGGCAGCCGGTCTGGTTACCTGCGGCTTCGCACAACCAACGCACTCAGAAATCCAAGAGGTTGTCGAGAAAGCACTTCCCGCGCTGCAGCAAAGCGGGGTCGCGTTCGCCAGCAAATCGGGATGTGTGTCCTGCCACCATCAAGCCCTACCCGCGCGGGTCACCGCGATGGCCAGGGACAGGGGCTACCAGTTTGACGAAAAGATTCAGACAGAACAGACGCAGACGATCCTAAAAGTAATTGCGCCCGCTCATGAAGTGCTGCTGGAAGGCTCAAAAGTGGTCCCACAGATTCCGGCGACGGGTAGCCATTTTCTGTTGGCGCTGGCGGCCCAGAAATATCCAATGGACGCGCTAACCACGGCGATGGTAAATGCCATCGCCATGGAACAAAGAGCCGACGGCAGTTGGTCCGGCTTGGCCCAAAGGCCTCCTATCTCGGGCGGCGAGATTCGCGAGACGGCACTGGCTGTGCACGCCTTGGATCTATATGCGCCGCCGGGCCGGAAGCGGGAATTCGAGGAGGTGGTCAAACGAGCGCGACGCTGGTTGCTGGATGCCGCCCCGTCTACGCCGGAAGAATCGATCGCCTATCTGGAAGGCTTGGTATGGAGCGGCGCAAATACGGCCATCCTGAACAGAATCGGGAAACGCGTATTGGACTTGCAGGCTGCCGATGGAGGTTGGCCCCAACTTGCGACCCGCGAAAGCGACGCGTATGCAACCGGTGAAGCATTAATCGCACTGCATGATGCAGGTGTGCTCAAAGCTTCCGACGAGGCGTACCAACGCGGCATCGCCTATTTGCTCCGAACCCGTGAACAGGACGGATCATGGCACGTTCGAACTCGCGCCTATCCCTTTCAACCCTTGATCGATACCGGCTATCCGCACGGTCGCGATCAGTGGATTTCCGCAGCAGGAACCAGCTACGCGCTAATGGCGTTGATGCTAGCTGACCCTATGTTGACCGTCGGCCAGTAACCCCGAATCACCCCAGCGAACGTCCTACCTTGAATCGCCTGATCTCGTGCTTTAACGGGAGAGATCGGGCGATTCATTGCGTGTATTGGCGCGAAAGCAATCTTTGGTGGGCTCGGCTCGATCTGAACAAGCAGTCTAGGATCGATGATCGAGCGGAACCCGGCATTCGGTGACGCGCCGCATACCGTTGGCGCTCCGGCTGCGGCTGTGATCCAATGAATCTCCATGAAGCGTGCCGCTTGTCTGATCTTTGCTCTCGCCACGGCCTTTGCGCAAGTCTCCTCCACCACACCACCCGCCGCGCAAACCAAGGTTACTCCGGTTACGAGTCAAATGCTGGCGAAGCCCGATCCTGCGGATTGGTTGATGTGGCGGCGCACACTCGATAGTTGGGGCTATAGCCCACTCAATCAAATCACGCGCGCGAACGTCGCCAACCTGAAGTTGGTTTGGACTCGCGGCATGGCCGAAGGAACACAAGAGGGCACGCCGCTGGTTCACGATGGCGTCATGTACTTGCCGAATCCCGGCGATCTGATTCAGGCTCTGAACGCGGCCACGGGCGATTTGCTGTGGGACTTCAAGCGCCAATTCCCCGAAGGCTTCCGCCAAGGAAACGGTAACACCACCCGCACGCTCGCAATGTCGGGGAAGTCCATCATCGACCTCTCCGCCGATGATTTTGTTTACGCGGTAGACGTCGAAACCGGCAAGATGCAGTGGGAAACGCGCGTGCTCGACTATCGCGAAGACTCCGGCACCCAATCCGGCGGCCCGCTGGTCGCGGGCGGGAAGATCTTCTCGACTCGCGCCTGCCGCTACAACAATCCATCGCCGAACGGTTGCGTCATCACGGCACATGACGCGGCTACGGGCAAAGAACTGTGGCGTCGACGGACAATTCCTCGCGCTGGTGAACCAGGCGATGAAACGTGGGGAAATGTCGCGGAGAAAGATCGACGCCATGTGGGAGCCTGGATGACCCCGAGCTTCGACCCTGAGCTGAACTTGCTGTACGTCGGCACATCGGTCACTTCTCCCGCGCCCAAGTACATGCTCGATGGTAATGACAAGCAGTACCTGTATCACAACTCCACGTTGGCCCTGAATGCCGACACCGGCGAGATCGTTTGGTATTACCAGCACGTCGTAGATCACTGGGACCTCGATCATCCATTTGAACGCCTGTTGATCGACACCGCTGTCGCGCCTGATCCGTCGCAAGTGGCATGGGTCAATCCCAAGGTCCGGCCCGGAGAGGTTCGAAAGGTGTTGACGGGCATACCCGGTAAAACCGGCATCATCTATACCCTTGATCGTAAGACCGGCGAATTCCTGTGGGCACGCCCGACCGTCTATCAGAACGTCATCTCTAAAATCGACGGCGCCACAGGAAAGGTGACGGTGAATCCTGAAACTACCTTCACTGCGGATGGACAAACACGCCGCATCTGTCCAGGCAGCAATGGTGGCAAAGATTTTCCGGCGGGAGCGTACAGTCCCCTGACCAACACCATGTATTACGGGTTGCAGAACGCTTGCATGGATGTCACCACGATCGCGAATCACAACACTGCGTATGCGTTTAATACGAAGGGACTGATCACTCCAGGCACCGAAAACGCGGGCAGTTTGTTTGCGATCTCCGCGGAAACCGGCAAGCAACTCTGGCGTTACGACCAACGCGCCGGCATGATGTCGTCGGTTGCCACCGGCGGCGGCCTCATATTTACGGGCGATGCGGCTGGCCACTTCCGCGCGTTCGACCAACAGAATGGCAAGGTCCTATGGGACGTCAACCTCGGCTCAGAGGTCTCAGGCTATCCGATCACGTTTTCAGTAAAGGGAAAACAATACGTCGCGGTCAGCACCGGGAACTCATTGGTCAGCGGAGCCATGAACACGCTGACGGGTCAGAAAGCGACCAAGGTAAACGCGGTCTATGTCTTCGCGCTGCCGTAGTTCCGCAGGCAAACATCACCGGCTCCCCATCCCGTTATCCTCAATCTCTCGAATACATCCAGGGTCAGCCGACCAGAAATCACGGAACTACGTACTACTCTCAGACCTAAGCACGCTAGAGCGTGCCGCGTGGACAGCTTCTGCGGGCTGCATCGGCTTGAAAATGGGTTCGTTTGGCGAAATGACTTTGCAACCAATGACACAAACATCTGGAGAACGGATGGCTGGCAACCAGTCATCGTTTGACTAGATGTACATCAGGATGTACATTTAAATCATGCCGTCTAGATATTCGATTGCGGAAGCTCGGGCGCAGCTCCCCTCCATCATCGACCAAGCCGAGACCGGCCTCCCCATAGCGTTGACTCGTCGCGGCGAGCCTGTCGCGGTCTTGATCTCAATCCACGAATTTGAGCGATTGCAGGGGGATCAGAAGAATTTTTGTCAGGCGTATCGTGAGTTTTTGGCCAAGGTCAAGTTGAAGGAAGTTGGTATCGGTCCTGAGTTCGCCTCGTCGCTTCGTGACCGCTCAACCGGGCGCGATGTCTCCTTATGACCCTCCGGTATTTGCTGGACACCAGCATTGTTTCGGTACCGGCGTGGAAGGAGCCCGATGTGCAGGTTCTCAGCCGGTTGAATGCAAACGGGCAAGCGTGCGCGATAGGGTCACCAGTCTGGCACGAACTCACCTTTGGATGTCATCGCCTGGCAAAGGGAAAGCGGCGGAGCGCATTGGAGGTGTACCTTCGAGACGTCGTACATAGTTCATTCCCGATCCTGCCGTATGACGAGGCCGCGGCGGCGTGCCACGGTGCGGAGAGAGCGCGATTAGAAGCATCCGGCCACCCCACGCCGTTCGTGGACGGCCAGATCGCGGCCATCGCGCAGGTCCATGGACTGATTCTGGTTACCGCAAACGACCGGGACTTTAAGGCCTTTGCGGGTCTCCGGATTGAAAACTGGTCTACCCCAGTTCTACGTCCATCGAAGAGATGATGCGAGGACCGATTTTACAAACATGGTCCGTGCCGCTGGGGACCTCTAATTCCGAATCTCCGCATACAGCCGATTTACGAGCCCGGTCATGGAATTCAAGTTCGGCCAATCCGTGTTCGCGACCCATTCGGGGTAGTTCGTCTTGAATACCTCGGTCAATCTCGTAGCAGCGTCTGCAGCGGAGACACCGGAGCTCTTGAGGGCCGCCGCCCGACCCTGCATATCGCGAATGAATGCGGCCTCGGCCGTGATTAACGATGCATCCCCCACCTTGCTGTGCGTGGGGACCACCACGCGAGGTTGCAGCGGAACCAGCTTGTCCAGCACTGTGAGCCAACTGGCGAAGCTTCCGCCCGACGACGCTACGGCGGGCACTACCTTGTTCTGCACAATATCGCCGGTGATCAACGTCCGATCCGGATCTACGAAGATTAATTCATCACTTGCCGTGTGGCCAGCACCCAGAAACATCAGCCGCACTGTCACCCCGCCGCCTAGCTCCACCACTGCCTCCGTGCTAAACGTCATATCGGGATGCCGCAATGCTCCTACACCCGCCAGCGATGGTCCGAACTGCGCGGAATTCCGGAACGACGCCATCGTCGCGTCGCCTTCTTTTTCCAACTCCTGTTGTTGCACGGCCGGTCGAATCAGGATCGTCTCCGGCGGAAACCCGCCAATCCCAGCGGCATGTTCAGGATGATAGTGGGTTGTTGTTAGGAATAGCTTCTGTCCTTTGGAGAGCCGTTTCGCGACACGCGCCACCAAAGCACCGTTCGCGTTGCCCAGCCCTGTATCTACAACCAGCGTCGCGTCGTCGCCCACGACGTAGACTACGTTAGGAAATCCGGTTGTCATAAAGACGTGATCGGAAACCTTGGTGGTAGCTTCGGTCAGCGTCGGGGATGGGAACTGGCCAAATGCGGTAGCTGCTATCAGGAGCGGAAGAATGAGTCGCACAGCGGCATCATATCGCACTCGCACCACCGGGCTTAATGTGCCCGCTGTTCCTCCTCGCGTGGCTGGAGTACAATCAACCTTCATGAAAAATCGCTACGCTTCCGTCGTCCTTTTGATCTGCGCCGCCGCTGCGTTCTTCACCTTCCTCGCGCAAGCCCAGCAGCCTGCAGGTGATGGAAAGGCCAAGGGCGACACCAAGGCCAAGGCGAATGGCGGTGGGGCGCCCAAAGCGATCGCTTGGCCTTCGCCTGAACTGCCCAATGGACCCATCGCAGTCGATACCTGGCTGGAGCGCGGTCTGCAGTTGGTGGTCACCAAGGGGCTGAACACACCCTTCAGCATGGTCTTCCCCGACAGCAACACCATCCTCATCACCGAACGCGGAGGCAAGTTGCGCATTGTGCGCAATGGCGTGCTGGACCCGACGCCGGTAGCTGGCTTGCCACCCATCCAGGCCGGGGGACTCACCGGCTTGATGGACATGGCACTCCACCCGCGCTTCGCCGAAAACTCGCTGATCTATTTCAGCTACAACAAACCGGCGACTGATAACTCCCCCGAAGGGCTGACCCTGGGGCGGGGACGTTGGAACGGCAGCGCCATCACCAACTTCGAAGGGGAAAG
>JADMIO010768919.1_pt1 | contig 10566 bp, 8 predicted proteins | sample 8958161 | NCBI WGS metagenome assembly JADMIO01 (sample SAMN16585339, study PRJNA669376) | soil metagenome | isolation source: Crop rotation soil | place: USA: Cullars Rotation, Alabama | collected 2011
GCGGGTGGCGCGACTCTCGTCAACGGCACATCGAACGGTGAGAAGTCGCTCAAAGCGTTCGCGGCGAATCTCGCCGCGGGCCCTTACTACGCGCAGGCCTATGCCTCAGCCACCACGAAGAACAACTACAAGATCACTCTGAAGGTCACCCCGAAGTAGGCGCGGAGGGATCGGACCCGTCGACCTTTCCCGACGGCAGTACGTCTGCGTCGGTGCTTCTCTGCCGGGCGCGTCAAACCTGCTAGGCCCCTTCGACGGCAGCCTCTTCCTGAACGTCAGGTAGACGACCGCCACATGTGTATCGAGCGCCTACCCGAACTCGTCGACGAGCCGTATCGGGCATCGAATTGCTTCGCGTACTCCTCCGATCATCCGCAGCGCCCATGCCGTGAGCGCGTCGTCGCATGCCGGGACGCTTCGCGTTCCTCATCTTGGAACTCCCCGCCCGCAGGCACCAGACGATGGCTCTTCAGTAAAGAGCACGGGTGTCGATTTCCGTATGACCGCTTTCGGAATTCGCGGTCTTGATGATGATTTCAGGGGCCCTGCAGCAAAACGCTGCGTGTAACTCGTTTGCAGGTTGCGACTGAAGCCCCGTAGCCTCGAACCCATGAGAATACTGGTTGCTCTGGTAGTCCTCTTGAGCGCGACGAAGGCTATCGCCTACAACGCAGGTCTCGAGGCCGGCAGCAAGATCGCTGTCACGAGGGCAAGCGCGACGGATTCGTCGATCTACCGGGTCTGGGCTGTAGACAACGGCAACGTCGTCTCAAGATACGATACACCGCTCTCGTCAGGCGGTAGTCAATGGACCAACCACGGCAACGGGGGACAGGCGGCATCACTGCATGGAGTCGCTACCACTTGGTACATCTCCAGCGGGTCGATCTACGAACATGTCTTCTACATGTCCGACACCGGCCTCACTCTGTATATGGGGACCAGTATCAATAGAGGGCCGGTCTCGTGGGCCGCGTGGGCTACTCCGACGGCGCCGACTACTGTCTTCCTTAGTCACCTAGCTGCTTCTACAATCGTCGCAGGCGGTGTTCGTATCTTGTTGGTAGCCGGCGTTGACCAAGGAACGCTCTGGCGTTGGGGCAGAGCAGCCATCGGAGGCTCGGCTACTTGGACAAGCGTCGGTGGATTCTATTGGACTGCGCAGTCCGGCCTAGTATCGACGACTGACCCAAGCGAAACGTATACCGAATTCTTTGTCAACCACACGCCTGCAACGGGGTCCGTTGGGGTCATGCGCTGGAACCCGAGCACAGGCTGGACAGTTCAGGATATTGGCCATCCGGTCGGAGAGAGTTGCGCACCTGCTGCTGCTATTCAAGGTTCCTTCGCAGTGCCAGCAAGTGGGTATCGGCTGACACTCGCCTGCGGCAATAGCAATGGGACCTTTCACCTGGCCTCTGCACCGAGCGAGACCTCCACATCGTTCGCTTGGGCCAGTTACTCGCTCCCCACACCGGGACTGTATCCTTTCGTCGGTGGCGCCGTGCGACCAGGCACCGGGAGCCAGCTGGTCCATGAGTTCTTCTACACGACTGCGGCCAACTCCCTCATGAAGATTGATCTGGCACCGGCCACTGAGACGATTACCGACATCGGCGTCACCCGGGATATAGATGTGTTCAGCGGCGGTATTGCTGTAGCCCCTCGCGCGCTCGCTTCCCGGGTCTTCTATCTCGGCTCGCTCACCAACGCGAGCCGCCTTTTCGAACGGCTTGGGCAGTTAGCCAATGCGCCGGCCGACTATCGTTGGCTCGGGTCGCCGTCAACACTCCCGTATTGGGCAACTCCCACAAAGGCTGCGGAAGGAAAGATCGCGGGATGGAAGGGCACCGAGGCCATGTCCATGATCAATCGGCCAGGATCTGGGCCCACAGATTGGCCGAGCGTCTATCTAATGTTCACGAATACGCAGAACGAGACGACCGACTTTTCAACCGCCAAGAGCGTCACAAAGAGCATCCTTCTTCCCGGTGGATTTTCGCCTACGCTTCACAACTACATATCTGACCCGACGGTAGTGGTGAGCGATACCAAGCGCGCCTACTCCGTACAGATCGGTGTGGTGATGTCGAGCTGTGCATCCGGATCAGTAATCACGCGAACAACAATCTACATGGTTTCGACGGCGGATGGCATAACGCACACAGCCCCTCAGGTTATTGCCACGTCGGCGCTCTCCGGCGTGGACCCAGCCTTCGATCATCCATGGGCGGACATCGAGCACGTCACGGGCGGGAATGACATCATCCATATCGTCTGGTGGGACCTTGCGGCCGGTCGCGTCAAGTACACCCGCTACACTGTGAACGTCGGTTTGGGCCCGATCTTCAGCCTCGCGGCAGGAGCCGGAGCTCCGCCGAAAATTACGGTCTCTGACGCCGGCCGGGCCATCGTCTATCTGGGAGATACCCTCGGCAACGTACGAATCTGTGAGATCAACAGCGCACACACCGACTGCACGACTCCTGGTTGGCAGACGGTAACCAATTACTTCAGCCACAATATTCAGGTCATTCCCGCTGTCTCTGCGATCGAGGCCGTATCGCCTATCAGCATGGTTGCGTCCGAGACGGATACGAATCTGCTCTACTACTGCTTAGACGTGAAGGAGACGAATCTCACAAACAGTGATGTCCGATGTGGTCGAATGATCCGCGACGTGAACGGACTGTGGAGCGTGCAGGCTTCCAGCATTGTCAATACCGTTGCGAACGATGCGAAGGATCAATTCCTCCCGGAAGTGGTCATTACGTCGGAAGACGATTCGTACAGTGCAGGCCAAGACACTGTCATGGCGACTTGGTTTGACCGATCTAACAGCCCGACCAACTACGCCTACCAGATCATGAAGGCAGTTAGTTTGGATGGGGCGAGCACATTCGCACCTCCACTAGTCGGCATCGCCGCGTTCAGCGACCCGGAGTATTTGCCGCGCCACTGCCGCAAGCCCTCGGTCCGTTTTGCAGGTGATTACAATGCCGCGGAGGGCGATCTTTTACACAAGAATGTACCGGCGGTGATCGTACCCCCGGGAATGACAATCGGCACTCAGGTTCTTTCTTTTCCGATGGGCCTCGGCTCGTGGAGTAACTGACATGAAAATATCTCCTCTCGTCCTCGCCCTCGTATCCGTTGGTGCGTGCAGTCCGGAGACGCAGGATCCCCTTTGGTCGGCCAACTCGGTCGAGGCAATCGAGGTTCCAGTGCGCCCGCAAATGCCCGGACCGGCCAGGCACTTTGACCGTCGGAACGATGAGCCAGCTGGGACTTCCCCGGTTGCGGAATGCATCAGGACGCCTGAAGTACCATGTGATGCGATTGACCAAGACTGCGACGGTTCGGATGTATGCGACACTGACGGAGACGGGCAACTCGAATACTATTCTCCGAATGGCGATCCGAATCATCGGATACCGCGTACTACGTTGTGAGCGTAGAATAGCCGCCCGTCTTGACAGCGGGTGCCCCGCCCTTACTGGGTGCGCGTGCCGCGCGCGTGCTGCGCGTCGAACGCCGCTTCGAGCCCCGCGTTGGTCCCGCGCAGGCCCGCGACCACGCGGTGCGCCCACACGTAGTACGCGGCGCGGCGCTCCGGTGGCCACGTGTGCGGCGGGCTGTCGTTCATGTCCTTGAGGTTCGCCGTCTTGTCGGCGAGCTTGACCAGCTTCGCGGCGGTCGTCAGGTGCGGCGCGTGCTCGACCTGCTTCTCCTTCCGCACGTCCTTGTGCAGCGACTTGTCGTCGGTGACCTCGCACACGCACGCGGCCACGTCCTCGCCGAACGCCGCCACGAGCTCCTCGCGTGTGGTGCCGGTGTCCTCGATCGTGTCGTGGAGGATCGCCGCCAGGAGCGGCACGCGGTCACGCACGCCGTGGTCCCACAGCAGCTTCACCACCGCGAGCGGGTGGTTGATATACGGCGACGCCGCCTGGTCCTTGCGCCGCTGATCGCGGTGCTTCAGGGCGGCGAACGCGAGGGCCTCGAGCACCTCGCCGGTCATCGCCAGTTCTCGCCGAGCTCGGCTTCCATGATGTCGCTGGCCAGCGACACGCACTCGTCGCACAGCGCGGTGCCACCGCGGCCGAGGAGCTTCTTGACCTGCGCCTCGAGCTTGCCGCACCACGAGCAGACGTTGACGGTGTTGGGACGCGTGGTGTTCGGACTGGCCTCGTCCGCGTGCTCCTCGAGCTCCGCGGCCGTGGGCACGCGGAACTCACCCGTCGCGTTGACGGCGAGGCCACCACCGAGGGACTTGTGGCAGGGGTTGCACACCATCACCAGCTCCCCTCCCTCGAGGGCCTGCGCGCAGATCGGGCAGTTCACCGATCGAGCCTATCGTTCCCTCGGCACGGTGACCACCATCTTCGTGCCTTTGCCGAGCTCGCTCTCGACAACGATCCGGCCCTTGTGCTCGGCGATCACGGCGTGGCTCGTCGCGAGGCCGAGGCCGGTGCCCTTGCTCTTGGTCGTGAAGAACGGATCGAAGATCCGGGCGAGCTGCGCGGGCGGGATCCCGGGGCCGTCGTCGGAGACGGTGATGATCGCACCGTCGACGCCGGTCGCGGCCGTGACGGTGACGTGCTTGCCGCCTGCGGAGGCGGCGTCCGCGGCGTTGCGCACGAGGTTCCAGAGGACCTGACGCAGCTTCGCCGGATCGGCGGAGATCGGGAGCGGCCTGGCGACCTCGCTCGTGACCTCGACGTCACCGAACGCCTGATCGCCGCGCGCGACCTGCAGCGTCTCCTCGACGAGCACGCCGAGATCGAAGTCGACCATGCGCAGGGCGCGCGGGTTCGCGTAGTCGAGCAGGTCGCCGATCAGCACGTTGAGCCGTGCGATCTCGCGGTTGACGATGGTCATCAGCGTGCGGTCGTCCTCCGAGGCCTGCGGGGCCTGCTTGAGCAGCTCGATCGATCCAGAGATCGACGCGAGCGGATTGCGGATCTCGTGCGCGATGCCGGCGGCGAGCTGGCCCACGGTGACGAGGCGTTCCTGGAGTCGCGTCTGCTGCTCGAGGCGACGCAGCTCGGTGAGGTCCTGGAAGTTCACGATGCGGCCGATCACCTGATCGTGCACGTCGCGCAGCGGCGACACCGTGACGCCGACGGTGAGGTCCTGTCCCGTCGACGTCTTGACCTCCACGTCCGCGCGCTTGAGCTCGCCCGCTGCGAGCAACGCCGACAACCCGGGCATCAGCGTGTCGATCGGCTGGCCGATCATCGCCTGCGACGGGCGGCGGAGGATCTCCCCGGCGGCGAGGTTCGCGGCGAGCACCGTGCTGTCGGGCGCGATGGTGATCAGGCCCGATGCGAGCGAGCGCACGATGTCCTGGTGCAGGGTGTAGAGATCCGCGACCGCGCGCCGGGTGGTCGCGAGGGACTCGGCGCCGCGCTGCAGCTGATCGCCGAAGATGAACGCGAGCGCCCCGACGCCGATCAGCGCCGCGTAGTTCACGCCGAGGGTGCGGATCAGCGCGACCGCGCTCTGGTCCTGCGGGTGGGCCTGGGCCGCCATCGGTAGCCCGAGCAGCGCGGTCCACGCGACGATCGCGGTGAGCGTGACCGCGGCGAGTGACGCGATGGTCATGACCACCGCGCCGCGCCGGTACGAGAGGGCACCGGCCGCGACGATCGAGAGTGCGTAGAGGAACGTGTACGGGCTCTGCGCGCCGCCGGTGACGTAGACGAGCAACGACGTGACGATGAGGTCCGTGGCCTGCATCGGGCGCGCGACCCGCCGCGGTGCGAACCCGCGGCGCAACAGGACGCCGAACACGATCGAGGACACGTAGGTCGCCGAGAGCAGCAGCGACTGCAGCCACACCGACCCGCGCGATGGCTGCTCGCCGGTGACCTGCAGCCACAGCGACAGCGCGAGCACGACGCTCACCACGATCGTGCGGAGCAGCAGCAGGCGACTCACGCGGCCACGCAGATCGCTCGTCGGAGCGGCCTGGGGCCGGCCCACCAGCGAATCGCCCGGCGAGGGTGTCGCCGGATCGTGGCGCACCGTCGGGACGGGGATCGTGGTGGCCACGAGTTATCCGCTGATGTTGCCGGCCAGATTGAAGATCGGCAGGTACATCGCGATGATCAGACCGCCGACGACGACACCGAGGAACGCCATCATCACGGGCTCGATCAGCGAGGTCAGCGCGGTGACGGCGGAGTCGACCTCTTCCTCGTAGAAGTCGGCGATCTTGCCGAGCATCTGGTCCATGGCGCCGGTCTGTTCGCCGACGCCGATCATCTGGACGACCATGCTCGGGAACACGCGCGAGTCGGCGAGCGGGCCCGCCATGTCGTGACCTTCCGAGATCTTCTCGCGGGCGCGCATGATGCCGTTCTGCACGACCTTGTTGCCCGAGGTGCGCGCGCAGATATCGAGGGCGTCGAGGATCGGGACGCCGGAGGAGAGCAGGGTGCCGAGGGTGCGCGTGAACCGGGCGACGACGATCTTGCGGAGCGTCGGGCCGATGATCGGGATGCGCAGCAGGAACCGATCGAAGATCTCCTTGCCGCGCTCCGTGCGCCGCATCATCACCATGGCGGTGATTCCGCCGACGAGGCCGCCGACGTACAGGTACCAGTTGTTGATGAAGCCGTGCGAGATGCCCATCACGAACCGGGTCGGCGCAGGCAGCTGCGCGTTACCCATGTTCTTGTACATGTCCTCGAAGGTCGGGATGACCTTGATGAGCATGACCGCGATGACGCCGATCGCGACGACGAGAATGCCGATCGGGTAGAACATCGCGCTCTTGATCTGACCCTTGAGCTTGACGTTCTTCTCGATGTAGATCGCGAGGCGATTCAAGATCGTGTCGAGGATGCCGCCGACCTCGCCGGCCGCGACCAGGTTGACGTAGAGGTCGTCGAACACGCGCGGGTGCTTCCTGAGCGACTCGCTGAACGTCGCGCCTTGCTCGACGTTCGCCTTCACCTGCCCGAGGATGCGAGCGAAGGTCTTGTTCGGCGACTGGTTCGCGAGGATGTCGAGGCACTGGACCAGCGGCAGGCCGGCGTCGATCATCGTCGCGAGCTGCCGCGTGAAGATCTGGAGGTCCTTCGGGGACACACCGGATCCGATCGAGATCGTGATCTGCCGCGGCTCCTTCTTGACGCGGTTGATGGTCATGCCATCGCCGCGCAGCCGGTTCTCGACGATCTCGGCGGTCTCCGCCTCCATCGCGCCCTTGCGCTTTTCACCCGTGCGCGTCGTCGCTTCCCACTGGAATTTCGCCATGGTCGGGTCCCTCAGCGCCTGGGTTGTACGGGCGGCATCGAGCCGCCCTGGTTCATGATCATGGTGCGCAGCTCGTCGATCTCGCTCGTGTGACCCATCGCTTCGTCGAGCGAGATCACCTTGCGGTGGTAGAGCTCGGCCAGCGACTGATTCATCGTCTGCATGCCGAACTTCGTCTGACCGATCTGCATCTGCGAGTAGATCTGGTGGAGCTTGTCCTCGCGGATGAGGTTTCTGATCGCGGCGTTCGGCACCAGCACCTCGGCCGCGAGCGCGCGTCCCGTGCCCGATGCCTTCGGCACGAGCTGCTGCGTGACCACGCCCTCGAGCACGAACGACAGCACGGCACGGACCTGGCTCTGCGCGTTCGACGGGAACACGTCGATGATGCGGTTGATGCTCTGGATCGCGTTGTTCGTGTGCAGCGTGGCGAACGCGAGGTGACCGGTCTCGGCGATCGTGAGGGCGGCCTCGACGGTCTCGAGGTCGCGCATCTCACCGATCAGCACGCAGTCCGGGTCCTGGCGCAGGATGTACTTGAGCGCGCGCTTGAACGAGGTGGAGTCGCGGCCGATCTCGCGCTGGTTGACCAGGCAGCCCTTGTGGCTGTGCTGGAACTCGATCGGATCCTCGACAGTGACGATGTGACCCTTCGTCCGCGTGTTGATGCGATCGATCATCGACGCGAGCGTGGTCGACTTGCCGGAGCCGGTCGGCCCGGTGACCAGGACGAGGCCGCGCGGCTTGTCGCACAGCTCCTGGACCACCGGCGGAAGACCGAGATCCTCGAGTGGGATGATGTTGTAGGGGACGACGCGGAACGCACCCGCGACGCACGCCTGCTGCATGTACACGTTGGCGCGAAACCGCGCCATGTTGCGAATGCCGAACGAGAAGTCGATCTCGAGGTCTTCCTCGAACCGTAGCTTCTGCGCGTCGTTCATCACCGAGTAGCAGAGCGTCTTCGTATCGACCGGCGTCAGCGGCTCGGTCTGCAGCTTCACCAGCTCTCCGTCGATCCGCAGGCGCGGCGACGAGTTCGCGGTGACGTGGAGATCCGACGCGCCCTTGTCGGTCATCGCCTTCAGCAGGGCCTGTAGGTTCAATGCCACTAGTCATCCACCGTGGTGCGCAGGATCTCTTCCGGTGTGGTCACGCCTTCGAGGATCTTCGCGATGCCGGCCATGCGGAGGCTCGGCACGCCACCGCGGATCATCTCGGTCTTGATCTCGGTCGCCGATGCGCCCTGGAGCACGAGCTCCTTCAGGGGATCGGTGAACGTCATGACCTCGTAGAGCGCGACGCGGCCCTTGTAGCCGGTGTTGTTGCAGGTCTGGCAACCGCGACCGCGCATGACCTTGGCCGTGCGGATCTGCTCCTCGCTCATGCCCATCTTCGCGAGCGCCTCGGGGTGCTTCTCGTCGGGGATCTTGCAGTCCGCGCAGATTCGACGCGCGAGCCGCTGCGCCACCACGAGGTTCACCGACGCCGTCACGAGGAACGGCTCGATGCCCATGTTGAGGAGACGCGAGATCGTCGACGGTGCGTCGTTGGTGTGCAGCGTCGAGAGCACGAGGTGGCCCGTGAGCGCGGCCTTGACGCCGATCTCGGCCGTCTCGAAGTCGCGGATCTCGCCGACCATGATGATGTTCGGGTCCTGCCGGAGGAACGCGCGCAGCGCCGTCGCGAAGTTGAGGCCGATGTCCTCGTGCATCTGCACCTGGTTGATGCCGTGCAGGTTGAACTCGACCGGATCCTCGGCGGTGGAGATGTTGCGGTCCGTGGTGTTCAGCTCGGACAGCGCCGAGTACAGCGTGGTGGTCTTGCCGGATCCGGTGGGACCGGTGACGAGCACCATGCCGTACGGCTTCTTGATGGCGTACTTGAAGTCCTCGAGCGGCTTCACGTCGAAGCCGAGCTTCGTCATGTCGAGCTGCAGCGTGCTCTTGTCGAGGAGACGCATGACGATCTTCTCGCCGTACAGCGTGGGCAGCACGCTGACGCGGAAGTCCATCTCCTTGTTCGCGCCGATCTTCAGCTTGATGCGTCCGTCCTGCGGGAGCCGGCGCTCGGCGATATCGAGCGAGGCCATGATCTTGAGGCGACTCGTGATCGCATTGCGGAGCTTGAGCGGCGGCCGCATCTCCTCCTGGAGAATGCCGTCGATGCGGAACCGCACGCGGAAGCTCTTCTCGTAGGGCTCGACGTGGATATCCGACGCCTTCTTCTTGATCGCCGAGAGCATCACGGCGTTGACGAGCTTCACGACCGGCGCCTCGCCGGCCTGGTTCTCGAGGTCGACGACGTTGACCGCGTCCTCGCTGACCGCGGCGTAGTCGACGTTGTCGACATCGAGCTCGCCCATCATCTGGTCGAGGTCGGGGCCCTTGTCGTAGTAGCGCGACAGCGCGGCCTCGAGCTGGCTCTCGCTCGCGACGACCGGCTCGATGTTGTACTGCGTGAGGAACTTGAGCTCGTCGATCGCGTAGATGTTGGCCGGATCGGCCATCGCGACGATCAGGGTCGGTCCGTTGCGGCGGACCGGGATGACTTGATGCTTCTCGCAGATCTCCCGCGGGACCAGCTTCAGGACGGCCGCCTCGATCTCGATCTCCGCCAGGTTGATCGAGGGCAGGCTGTACTGCTTCGCGACGAACTGGGTGAGCTCTTGATCCTTGACGTAGCCCAGGCGCGACAGGGTGGCGCCTAGGCGCTTACCCGTCCGCTTGGCCTCTTCTTGCGCCTGCTGAAGCTGCTGGAGCGAGAGCATCTTCTCGCGGACGAGCAGCTCACCAATACGGCTCATTCACGTGTCTCCCCGGAAAACACTACGAGTTTCAAAAGGGTACCGTGCAATTGTCCCCACGGTCAAATATGCCGCATCCCCGTGCGTCTGAACAGGGCGGCAGAAAACTTGCCGACGAGCAGGACCGCGATGAAGGTGACGACGGGGGTTCACATGAGCTACGCCGAGGCCAAAGAGATCGCTCTCTTGCGTCAGGAGCTACGCGCGTGCTGGGACAAGGGCGACAACGCGGGCGCCAACATGGCCCTGCAGCGCCTGTGGCAGGTCGCAGGGACGGACGACGAGCTGTCCGCGGAGGCGCGGCGCTGGTCGATCAAGCTGGCGGCCTGAGAACTTAGCTCAGCAGCCTCACATATAGTTGTAGAGCGCCGCCTCGGACTGTCTGTCGATGTAGGCCGAAACTCGCCGCGTGGAACGCAGCGTTAGTCGCGGCCGAGCAGGAACAGCGAACCGGCACCGATCAGGGCGAGCGGCACGCCGAACACGGCCTTGCA
>JADMIO011602976.1_pt1 | contig 10566 bp, 4 predicted proteins | sample 8958161 | NCBI WGS metagenome assembly JADMIO01 (sample SAMN16585339, study PRJNA669376) | soil metagenome | isolation source: Crop rotation soil | place: USA: Cullars Rotation, Alabama | collected 2011
CCGCGTTGGCCCAGATTGAGGCGAACGCGCCGCCCGCGGCCGAGCCGGGCTCGCGGATGACGTTGCCGAAGACGGTCGCGTCGATGACGGCGTTGCCCTGACGCGAGTTGAACTGTATGCCGACCTCGCCGTATCGCTGGATGGTGTTGCCCTGGACGAGGTAGCGCGTGTGCGTCGTCCCCGTCACGCGGGACGTGCCCGAGTTGCCGGAGGCGAAGAGGCGCAGCGCGTCGGCCGCGTTGCCAGCGCCCGAGAAGGGAATGCCGGAGACGCCGACGACGTTGTTGACGAACTTGCCCTCGGCCTTGCCCGCGCCGGTGACGAGGCCGGCGACGAGGTGCGCGCCGCCATTACTCGGCGCGGTCGCGCCCGTGCCGTGGCGGAAGGTGTTGTCGTGTATGTTGAACTTGACGAAGCTGTCGGTGCCGCTGCCGCCGAGCGAGAGGCTGCCGCTGGCGCTGACGTTGCCCGTGTTCGAGTTCGAGAAGTCGCTGCCGCTGATGGTGTAGTCGGTCGTCGCCGTGTCGCGCGCGACGGACTGTATGGCGAACTGTCGGTAGGCGGTGAAGTGCGAGCCAGTGACGTTGACGTTCGCCGTCGCGCTGCTCCTCATGTCGACGAGCATCGCGTCGGACGTGTTGCCGCCGGGGTCGCCGCCGTTCGAGGTGTTCAAGCTCTCGTTGATGGTCGAGTTCGTGATTGAAAGGTTGAGCGGGGTCGCCACGTCGTTCTCGACGACGACGGTGCGCGTGAAGCCGTTGTCGAGCGTGCTGTTGCTGATGACGGCGTTGCCGGTCAGGTTCGTGAAGCGCAGGCTGGTCTCGCCGGCGACGCCCGTGACCGGGTTCGGGTCTGCGGTCGCGCTGTTGCCGTTCTTCGTCACGGTGCCCACTTCAGAGTTGTCGAGCGTGAAGTCCGAGACGCCCGAGCCGCGTATGCCGTAGTTCAGGTTGCCCTGAATGCTCATCCACGAAAGCGAGACGCTCGCCGTGTTGGTCAGCGAGATGCCGATGCCCTGCGCGGCGTTGGCGTCGGCGCCGCCCTTGTTCTGGATGGCGCCGCCGGTGCCGGCCGCGCCGTTGCCGGTGACGGTCAGGCCGCCCGCGCTGCCGGTGTTGTTGAGCGTGATGCCGTTGTTCGTGCCCCCGCTCGAAGAGATGGAGCGGAAGGTTATTCCCGCGGCACCGATGTTATTGTTCGTGACGTTGAGTGCCACGCCCGTGCCGATGTTGAGGGTGTTGATGCCGGTGGCTTCGACCGTGCCGCCTCCTCCTATCAGCGAGATGCCGCCCCCGATGGACGCCGTGTTGTTGACCGAGATGGTGTTCAGCAGAAGGTTGCCGATGTTCGCGCTCGCGACGTTGCGTATGGCCGAAACCGTGGTGCCCGAGAAGCTGAGGCCGTGGAGCTGGTCGTTCTGCGCGAGGACGACGCCCGACGTGGAGATGACGGGGGCGGTGCCGCCCGTCGAGGGCAGCGGGTCGCTGTCGGGCGCGGGGATAATGCCCGTGATACTGCCGACGCCTGTGAGCGCGCCCGGCGCGCCCTGCCCGATGAGGCGCTGGTTGTTCTCAAGCGTGACCGGGCCGGTGTAGTTGCCGCCGCCCGTGTAGATGAAGATGTCGTCGCCGGCCGCGGGGTTCCCGGTGCCGGGGGTGCCGTTGGCGGCGTCGAAGGCCGCGAGGGTGGTGTACGGGTGCGAGAGCCGGCCGTCGCAAGACGAGGAGCAAGCGCCCGCGGTGTTGTTGACGAACCAGAGCATGTCTGTGACGGTGAGCACGACCGTGCCCGTATCGCTGCCCGCGCCGCTGCTGACGGTGTAGTTGAAGCTGTCGGTGCCCTCGAAGCCGCGCGGCGGGTCGTAGGAGAAGGTGCCCGTCGTGGTGTTCATGACGACCTGGCCGCCGTTCGCGCTGGCCGCGTCGAAGGCGGAGATGGTCGCGCCCGGCGCCTGGTCGTTCGCGAGCACGCTGTAGCCCGTGACGGCCGTGTCGATGCGCACGTTGCCCGTGGCCGAGCGCATGTCGTCAACCGCGAGGGGCTTCACGCCGAAGCTGAAGGTGTAGTCGGCCGCCATCTGGTCGGGCGGGTCGAAGTTGTCCGCGTCGGTGATTCCGGCCGCGAAGACGGTGACCGTGCAGGTCGTGCCCGCGGGGAGGTCTGCCGTCGGGTCGAGCGTGAAGCTCGCCGAGGGCGACGCGCTCAGAGTGAAGGTCTGCGGCGAGCCCGTCGGACACTGGACGGAGAAAGAGCCGGTCGTGGCGTTGACCGGCTCGGTGAAGTTGACGGTGATGTTCGAGTTCTGCGCGACGCTGGTCGCGCCGTTCACGGGCGAGGTGGTGGTGACGGCCGGGCCCGCGTCGACGTTAATCGTGACGGTCGCCGTGTCGTTCGGCGTCGTGCCGTTGGTCGCGGTGTACGTGAAAGTGTCCGGGCCCTGGAAGGTCGGGTTGGGCGGGTTGTAGTTGAACGAGCCGTCGGCGTTGAGCGTGACGGTGCCGCCCTGCGAAGTCGCGCCGCCCGCTATCGGCACGGCCGTGGGCGAGGGCGTGCCCGTGTCGTTCCCGAGGACGCCGGGCGCCGAGATGCTCAGAGGGGTGTTCGTGGTCGCGTTGTAGCTGTCGGCGAAGGCGAGCGGCGAGATGCGCAGCGAGCCCGGCACGAGCGTCGTGTTCGGGTCGATGGTGTCGCTGAAGTTGACGCCCGTGGCGTCGGACGCGCCCGTGTTCGAGACGTTCACGTCGTACGTGATGGTCTGGCCGGGCTCGGCCTTGCCGTCTCCGTCCGGGTCGGAGAACGAGTCGGTCTTGCTGGCCGTGACGACGGTCGGCGCGGGGGCGTACGCCCTCGGGAGCGGCGCGGCCGCGAAGCCCGCGACGCGCGCGTTGGCCGCCGCGACCTGCATGACCGGCGTCATCAGAAATACGAAGGAGATGAGAAGTGATGTAAAGATTTTTGCGTTGTCGGGTTTCCGGCGGGGGTGAAAGGTTTTCATCGTCACTCTTCCTTTTGGGGTTGGAAGCCTTTGCGAGCGCGCCCGGCAGAGAGACAGATAGGACATCGGGCGCGAGACTTTGAGCTTTGGCGATTGATTGACTAACAGGCCGACGTAACGTATGTGCGAGGCCGGCGGTTAACTCAGCGGTAACTCTGCGGGACTGACTGTCGAAGAACCAACCTGAAGACTCGGGCGAACTGCTTTCTCAAACGGGAAAGCGCACATTACCACAAACCCCGCGAACCGGGCAAATGTTTTTGTGACCGCATGGGACTCCTCATCCCTATTCCATGCCGAACTGAAATGCTTTGCTTCCGGCTGCCATGTGTAAGTAGAAGAGAAGCACCAAGTCTCCAGACCTCAGCACTCGCCGAACTGACTCTCAGGGTGCCCGCCGACGCAACAGCGGGCACCCCTCGCGCGACACGTTCGGGCACCAAGCTTCTTATCGCTTACACGGATGCGGCGATAGAAAACCGCTTCACTCAAGTATCCCCACAAAACCGAGAGAGGACACCATGAGATTACCGAACAGCCACATTCTGAATTTTCGCAGCCTCATCACCGCCGCCTGTTTTCTATTCTGCGCGTTCGGCTGCGCACGGGCGCAAACGCCGGACATAGCCAAGCTCTGGACGACCGTCGGCTCCGACGGGACGGTTGACGAAACCGACGCCGGTAAAGTCTTCTTCGACCACAGCGTCGTGCAAATGGGCCGTCCGCCAGCGGGGACCCTGCCCGCCGCCGGGCAGACGAAGCAGAACGGTGCCCTTATTCTCGGGGACACACAGACGGCCTTGATACGTTACAACGTCACGCCCGTAGACGGATTGTTTACTCCGGCCTGCAAAAGTGAAACGGGTAGGGACTGCACGGGCCGCCAGTTGCATTTACGCTACCTGGCTACGGGCGGCGGACGGGTGGTCGCCAAACTCATCGAAGTCGATCTGGCGACCGGAGGCGAAACTGCCCTCCTGACCTTCGACAGCAGCGCCTTTAGCGCCGCCAATGATTACCACGTCCAACACGCCGACGTGTGCGGGCCGAAGGGGCGCTTTGATTTTAGACATAAGGCGTACTACGTCGAGGCCACACTGACGGGCAGCCGCCTGGCTGCCACCACCGCGGCCGGAATCCAGATGGTTAAGATAGGCAATACCAACTGCACGTCCGTTGACTGACTCGCGAAACACCGGGACACGTAACCCACTCGCGAGTCGTCAGACGTTGAAGCGAAAGTGGACTACGTCGCCCTCTTGCATGACGTAGTCTTTGCCTTCGAGGCGGAGGATGCCTTGTTCGCGGGCGGCGGCGTAGGAGCCTGCGCGTAGGAGGTCTTGGTAGGAGACGACTTCGGCGCGTATGAAGCCGCGCTCGATGTCGGAGTGGATGGTGCCCGCGGCCTGCGGGGCGCGCGTGCCGCGCTCGATTGTCCAGGCGCGTACTTCTTTCTCGCCCGCCGTCAGAAAAGACATCAGGCCGAGCAGCCTGTAGGCGCTCTTGATAAGTTCGTCGACGCCGCTCGATGTGACGCCCAACTCGGCGAGGTAGCCCTTGCGGTCTTCGGGCGCGAGCGCGACCAGCTCGGCCTCAAGCTGCGCGCAGATTGCGACGCACTCCGCGCCCTCGGCCGCCGCAATTTCTCGGACGGTTCGCACGTGCGGGTTATCTTCGGGCGCGGCGAGCGCCGCCTCGTCCACGTTGGCCGCGTAGATGGTCGGCTTTGACGTGAGCAGGAACATTCCGCGCACGACGGCTCGCTCCGCGTCGTCCAAATCTGCGGCGCGCGCGGGTCTGCCTTCGGAGAGTACGGCGAGCAGCTTGTCGGCGACCTCTATCTCGGCGCGCGCGGCCTTGTCGCCGCCCTTCGCGGTCTTCTGCGCGCGCTCGCGCCGTCGCTCGACCGTCGAGAGGTCTGCGAGGGCGAGCTCGACCTGAATCGTGTCTATGTCGCGGCGCGGGTCAACCGTCCCCTCGACGTGGTGTATGTTCTCGTCCTCGAAGCAGCGTACGACCTGTATGACGGCGTCCGTCTCGCGTATGTTTGCTAGGAACTGGTTGCCGAGTCCTTCACCTTTCGACGCGCCGCGCACGAGCCCGGCGATGTCCACGAACTCGACGGTCGCGGGGATTATCGTCGCCGTCTTAACAATCTTCGCGAGCGGTTCGAGGCGCTCGTCGGGCACGGGCACGACGCCTATGTTCGGCTCGATGGTGGCGAAAGGGTAGTTGGCCGCGAGCGCCGACTGCTGCGCCGTGAGCGCGTTGAAGAGCGTTGACTTTCCGACGTTCGGAAGCCCGACGATGCCTGCACGTAACATGAACTTAGTCCCCGTCGAAGGCCGGGCCGCTCGGCGCGCCGCCCCGGCCGCATTTCGTAAAAAAACCGGCTAACCGTTAAAAAACCATCTAACCATCGCGTCCGCGAGTTGTCCAGCGCGACCCGCGCGCGCGGCCGCGTCGCTGCAAAAGAAATTCCTTGACTCGGTTATCGAATGCGAGTAAATTGCAGCCAACTCCCTGAGACAACCCCCATCGAGCAAGATTAGCCGAACCCCGACCTTTCCCGACAAGGTACCGGCTATAAAGCACAAGTCGCGTAGACCCTTCCACACGCAGCAGACCGTAGACGATTCTGTATGTAGTTTTTCCGTTCTGCCCCAACACTAAAAGACAGCGGCAAGCCTCCCGTCACTCCCTGAGCAACGGGGCGGCCCGCACACCTCGCACTTAACGGCGCGCGCCGACTCGGCCCTGTCGGCTCACCGCGCCGCGGGGGGACTCGTCGTCTCAAAAAACCCGCCCGACCCCGACGGCCACGCTCGTAAACGCCCAAAACCTCGCGAACCCCAGACACGCCCCGCCCCGCCAAGGGGGTGGGCACAGAGTTCCTAAGGGAGGAAACAATGAAAGTCCTCAAGCTCTTCTTGGTCGCAGTGTTCGCTTCAGTCCTTCTCGCTTCGCTCGTGAGTCCCACGAAGGTCAGCAGCCGACAGGGCCCGACCGAAGCCGTCACGGGCTTCGACCAACCTCCACTGACCAACGGCTTCGAGCCGCAGGGCGACCCGGCCACGCCCGGCACGCTGCTCGGCGACATGGCCGCCTTCGAGACGCGCGACACGAAGGAGACCGGACTCGGCCCCGTCTACAACGCGCAGGCTTGCGTCGAGTGTCACCAGAACCGCTCCACCGGCGGCGTCAGTCAGGTGATGGAGGTGAGGGCCGGGCACAACGCGCCGGACGGGACGTTCGTCGCCGCGGCCGGCGGCTCGCTCATACACTCGCGCAGCCTCAACACGACGACTCAGGAGCGCGTCCCCGGCGGGCCGCGCATCGCCTTCTCGAACCAACTCGGGCAGGTCGCCGTCATGGCCTTCGACCTAGACCCCGGCGCCATCGGCAACACGCCCAAGGCGGGCACCTTCCCCGCGTGGGCGCCCGACGGCGCGCGATTCGCCTTCAGCAGCGCCGGCGACATCTGGATATCGAACAGCGACAGGACGTTCGAGAACCAGATGACTATCGACGGCACGGAGTTCGAGCCCACCTGGTCGCCCGACGGGACGAAGCTCGCCTTCGCGAGCGGCCGCACGGGCACCTTCCAAATCTTCACGATGGATCAGGACGGCACGAATCAGGTGAACATCTCGAACAACCCGCTCGTCAACGACCGCATGCCCGCTTGGTCGCCCGACGGGACGAAGATAGCCTTCCAGCGCACGCCGAACGCCATCAACCCCGTCGGCAAGATTTGGACGATGACGCCGACCGGGACAGCGCAGATGCAGGTGACGCTCGGCACCGGCAACGACGAGCGCCCGGCGTGGTCGCCCGACAACACGACCCTCGCCTTCAGCACGAACCGAGACGGCAACTACGAGATTTACAAGACGCCCGCCATCGGCGGCCTCGCGACCCGCCTGACGAACAACGCGGCCTCTGACCGCAACCCCGCCTGGTCGCCCGACAACACGGCCATCGCCTTCGGCAGCGACCGCAACGCCGGCCTCAAGCTCTGGGCCATCGCGACCGACGGCAGCAACCCGACCCAGATACACGGGAACAACGAGGGCGGCGGCGACCAGCCCGCATTCACGAAGGACGTGGGGGAGACGATACGAACCTTCCGCTCCTCGCTCAACACGCTCGGCGACGGCTTCGTCGAGTGCATCGCCGACGGGACGCTCATCGCGATACGCGACGCGCAGCCGTCGGCCATGCGCGGCACGGCCATCGTGGTGGACATTCTCGAAGCGCCAGACCAGACGCGCATCGGCCGCTTCGGCTGGAAGAACTCCATCGCAACCCTCACGCACTTCTCTGCGGCGGCCTACCTGAACGAGGTCGGCATCACGAGCCCCTTGCAGCCCGCCGAGAACACCTCGCTCGGCCGCCAAATTTCGCAGTTCGACATCGTGCCCGACCCCGAAGACACGGGGGGCGACCTGGGATTCGGCGAGGACGTTGAGGCGTTCACGCGCTTCATGCGCACGACCCGGCCCCCGGCCCGAAACGTCGGGATGCAGCTAAACGACGCGACAGACCCCGGCTCGTTGCTCTTCGATTCGCTCAGTTGCAACGTCTGCCACACGCGCTCGATAACGACCGCGCCCGTCGGCTCGGTCATCAACGGCGGCACCTTCGTCGTGCCCGACGCGCTCGGCGACAAGATAATCCACCCGTTCGGAGACTTCCTGCTGCACGACATCGGCACGGGCGACGGGATAGTCGAGACCAACGGCGAGTTGACCAGGAACAAGATGCGCACCGCGCCGCTCTGGGGCCTTCGTACGCACGACAAGTTCATGCACGACGGCGGCTCTGCGAGCGCGCCCTCGAACAGCGGCGCGCAGTCCTACACGCTGAACGAGGCGATACTGCGGCACGCGGGCCAGGCCACTTCGAGCCGCACGGCCTACCAGGCGCTCACGCAGTTGCAGAAGAATCAACTGATACGCTTCCTCAGGTCTCTCTGAAGACCTGAGCGGAAGCCCGACCGCGAGGGAGGGCGGAAGTAAGAACAGTACCGCGGGCGGAAGCCTCGCGGGTGTGCGATACGCGACGGGGGCTCCCGGCGTAACACGCGACCCGCTCGCTCACGCTCGCGGTACTGTTTAGCTTTTGCCTTCCCAACCGCCCGCGTATAATCTGCGCGTCTCTTTCAGACTGAGCCGCCGCGGGGTCGCGTGTCCCGCGCGCAAAACTTCCCGCGCCGATTATGCCGTTCGCACTCTTGCTCGGGCTTGCCGCAGTCGCGGGCGCGACCGTCCTGACATACCTCTACGACACCGACGCGCCCCTCTGGCCGCGACTCTGCGCGGGAGTCTGCCTCGGCTTCGCACTGCTCGGGCTTGCGGGCTTCGCGCTCGCGTCCACGCTCGGCATGAACGCGCCGGCGCTCGCGCTCGCGGGTCTCGTCTGCGCCTCGCCTCTGCTTCTACTCTTGCGCGCAGACGTGCGCGGGCGCGTCGCGGGGAACGTGCGCGGGGGCGTGCGCCTGTTGGGCGCGTCCCTCAACTTTTCTCGCCGGGGGCACGCGGGCACGCTCGCTTTCTACGCCGTCACGGCCGTGCTCTTCTGGTTCGTCTTCGCGAACGCGATGTACGTGACGGGCGAGGGACTCTTCACGGGCGTGGACACGAACCTCGGCGACATGCCCTTCCACGCGGCCGTCATCACGGGCTTCGCACACGGCGACAACTTCCCGCCCCAGCACCCGGAACTCGCGGGCACGCCGCTCACGTACCCCTTCGTCGTAGACTTCGTCACGGCGATGTTCGTGCGCGCGGGCGCGACGCTCGAAGGCTCGATGTTCTGGCAGAGCTTCCTGATGATGTTGGCGCTCGTGGGGCTCCTGCACCGTTGGGCCTTCAGGCTCATGCGCGGTCGTCGCGCGTCGCTGCTCGTGCCCATGCTCGTGCTGTTGAGCGGGGGCTTCGGCTGGTCGGCATTCCTCGGCGAAGTCTACGGCGGGCGCGGCGTCTTCGAGCTGCTCGGCGGCCTCCCGCACGACTACACGCGCGCATACTACACATACCAGTGGGGCAACGCCGTCACGTCGCTCTTCGTCACGCAGCGAAGCATGCTACTCGGCCTCTCGCTCGCGCTCGTCGTCTGGACGCTCTGGTGGGACGCGGGGCTGAAGGCGAAGGGCAAAAGGCAAAAGGCAAAAGTAGGAAGGGAAGAGGAGTCGCCGTCGTCGGCGTTGCCCGAGGCCGAGTTTAAGAGTCACGGCGTCGGCGCGAAGAAGAAGGTTAAGGGTAAGTCGAAGGGGGCGCGCTTCGACGTGAATCGCGGTCACGTCGCGCACGGCCGCGCGGCGCGAGGGGCGCACGGCGTTGACGAAGACGTTGACGAAGCGAACGCCGACTCCACTTTTGCTTTTGGCCTTTCGCCCTTCGCCTTGCGGCCGATGGTTGCGGGGGGGCTGGTCGCGGGGCTTCTGCCGCTCGTACACGCGCACAGCTTCGTGGTGATGATGTCGATGGGCGCGTGCCTCGCACTCTTGCAGGGCTGGATTGTGTTGGGGGCGGGCGCGGAAGGGAAAGGCGCTGATGAGAACGAGCCTTCGTCGACGTTGAGTAAGGTCTGGGGGGTATGGCGGCCTTGGGTCTTGTTCGCGTCGGCGGCGTGCGTGCTCGCGGTGCCGCAGATGCTCTGGGCGACGCGCGGGTCTTCCGTCGAGGCGTCGCGCTTCTTCGGCTGGGAGTTCGGGTGGGGCCACGCGCAGGAGAACGTCGTCTGGTTCTGGATAAAGAACACGGCGCTCTTCATCCCCATGCTCGTCGCGGCGCTCGCGTGGCGCGGGCGCGACCCCTTGGTGCCGCGCAGACTTCTCTTCTTCTACCTGCCCTTCGCGCTCTGCTTCATCGTGCCGAACGTATACAGGCTCTCGCCTTGGGTCTGGGACAACATCAAAGTCCTCTTCTACTGGTGGGTCGCCTCCGCGCCGCTCATAGCCCTCCTGCTCGCGCGGCTGTGGGGCCGTCGCGAGTTGTGGCTGCGCGCGGCCGTCGTCTTACTTCTGCTCGCGCAGACGGCCGCGGGCGGCCTGGACGTTTGGCGCGCGGCCGTCGGCACGGAGCGCCGCGAGTTTGACGCGGACGGCCTCGCCTTCGCTGAGTTGATAAAGAGTAGGACGCCGCCGCGCGCTTTGATTCTGCACGCGCCTGTTTATAATGACCCGGTCTACCTGACAGGCCGCCGCACATTTTTAGGTTATCCGGGCCACGTCTGGTCGCACGGGCTCAACTTCGACAGGCGCGAGGCGGAGTTGAAGAGAATCTACGCGGGCGGCGCGGACGCCGCGCAGCTCATCGAGGCGAACGGCATCGAGTACGTCGTCGTCGGGCCGATGGAGCGCGCGGAGATGAGGCGCTACGGCGTCGCGCTCAACGAGTCGTTCTTCAAGAGGTTCGAGAGGGTCGGGGGAGCAGGTGAGTACAGCCTCTACAAAACGCGCCCGTAAGCGGCAGAGGGCGCAGCAGCGGCGTGCCGAGACGCGCGGCGTCGTCGGCCGCGAGGACTTGCTGCCGGCGGTCGAGACTGGGCAGGAGATTCCCGAGCAG
>JADMIO011227415.1_pt1 | contig 10565 bp, 7 predicted proteins | sample 8958161 | NCBI WGS metagenome assembly JADMIO01 (sample SAMN16585339, study PRJNA669376) | soil metagenome | isolation source: Crop rotation soil | place: USA: Cullars Rotation, Alabama | collected 2011
AATGCCTGCAACAGGATTTAGTTCTACCTCTCGCATTCGTAAGATGAACCTGGCAACAAAGCAAGTGACAGAAATCGCAACGATCGATACCACCGTCGCTGTCCCTTCTGGTTTAGCAATTGATGCGCAGCACAGTCTCCTTCTCTGGACAAAGTTTAAAGAGATGTACGCTGCGGATCTTGCAGGTCAGGGTGCGCACAAGATCATCACTCGTCCAACGAACATCCAGAATCTCCTCACGGTGGATCCCGTCAATCAGCGCATTTATTGGTACGATATTCCATCCGGCTCGAACACGGGAACCATCCGTTCCATGAATTACGATGGAAGCGGTGTGAGCGATCTTTTGAGTTGTATTCAGGGATCTTCTTCTGTGGTGTTCTATCCCGAATTTGGTTCCCTCATCTGGCTTTCTCCGTATAACGGAACAACATCCACGCCAGGGAACATCTACATTGCAAATCAAAACGGTGTGACCTCTTCTGTTCCTATTGTGACGACGGGGACAACGACCGTTCTTGCGACAACGCTTGCATTGGATATCTCTGCGCCATCTACTTCCCTTTCACCTACAATCTCGTCGCCGCTCTGCGTATCCGCGCCGTAGAATTGTAGATTCTCGCAATTCTCATGCGTCGACCTCTCTTCCTTCGCGGCCGGTATACTCCTCTCCTTCTTGCGGGAGTTTTGATCGTGATTCTTGCGCTCCTGCAATTTTCTCCATGGTTTAAAGCAACCCTCCTAAACCCCGACTTCACCCAGCAGATTCAGGACATCTATGGGAACAGTACAGTAGCAAGGGTGAGTCTGGGGTATGGAGATTCCGTGACGGTTGAACCAGGAATGCAGTTCTTAGTGCATTGTCCGAGTAATGATGTTCCATCCGGCTATGGGTTTCATAGTGTGACGGATTACAATACCGTTTCTGGGCTCCATGTGTATGAATACAGTGCGCAGCAGACGGATGAGAGAGATAAGACAAAGAGTGGAAAAGCGAGATGGTCAGGAAAGACATATGGATACGATGTGAATGATGATTTAGATCTGTTGAAGCAAGGAGGAGTGTACCTCGTGAGTGCGAATGGTGAGTTTGAGTTCTCGTGTGCGGAGAATGGACTGGGGTCGACGAGTAGTGCGGGGAGTACGGGAACAGGAACATCATCCAACGGAACGTCTTCTTCCACCTTTGTGGGTGCACTGTCCTGTACGAGCCCCATCATGTCCATTACTCCATCGGTACTTCCAAACGAACTTTTCACCTCCCTCCCGTCTCTCGCACCAGGTCATGCCGTCTGGGCAACGGATCAAAAACTCGTGACTATCTTCACGTTGTTTAACCAAGGAAAGGTCATTACGTGGAATCCTGCAACGAATGCCTTCACCACGAAAACGTTCAATACATCCATTTCCGGAGCCCCCACGCTTTCTTCTCTCTCCATTCAGAATGCGGTGTGGAATCCCATCCGCAACGAAGCCTATGTCTTCATGAAGAATGGCACGCAAACTGCCGTCTTCTCCTATGGCCTTTCAACCGGCGTACCTGTCTATAAGGGATCCTTCAATGCATTGGCAGATAGCACCGTGATGGATGCATCGGTGAGTCAGCAAGTGGTATACGTGTACTCCAAAGCAACCGGATCCATCAATTCCTACGATGCACCCACCGGAACATTTACGGTACTCGGAAATTCTCTTCCTGCTATCGCTAATTCCACGTTCTATGTAGCCCTCAAGGACCAAGTGAATTCCATTGCGTTAGATCCCACGAATCATCTTGTGTACTTCAGTGCATCTGGAAGGCGAAACAACGGTTCCAACTGGGGAGAAGAAGATATGTACTTCTTCAAGTTTGATCCGAGCAACAACACCATCAGCCAATTCCCCCAGTTCCTGACAAATACAGTGCCAGACTACGGTCTTACTACAACGCTCATGGCAGCAAATATTGTCCGCACGTCTCCTCCGCGTGAACGTGCAACCATGGCATGGAATCCCTCTACGAAAACCTTCCTCATCTTTGGTGGACATGAACAATTTGCGGATAACTCGAAGAGTCTCAAGATCTTTCAAACAAGTTTTGATCCTCGCATTAATTTTGACATCGTCGAATTTGATCCTGTGCGAGGCACCATCATGCCGCGTCCGGAAATTCTTCCTTCTGCACGAGCGGATGTGACGGCCGTTTGGAATGGCGATGATGCCGTGTTCTACTTGCTGGGAGGAGGACAAGCATTGGACACCGCTTCTGCGTACGTCACAACAGCCGCATTCGATAACAACACAGGGTTTGATAACGGAAGTCTGCAGCCTGCAGGTGCATCCATTCCCGATGTTACACATCAGGTGGTCGCTGCCCGTATTTGTTCTGTGACGCAGGATCCAACAACATCTTGCTCGTCGTATAACCTTCCCCCACAAATCACGGTTCTCAACTCTGTGTTTACAAGTTCTCCGGTCGTCCATCCTTCGGGAGCACTCGTAAAAGCAACGGATCCTACGAATGATCCTGTGACCTTCTTCCTGGCACTCTCCACGCATCATTTTGGAGGTCAAGGAGACAGCCAGATTCCAAACCTCATTGCTCCTCCGTTCGATGTAAACTCCGACTCCATGGTGGACATTGGCGATGTCAACGCGATTGGAAGCCTCATCGGCTTAAGCCAAGGTCAACCAGGCTTTAACCCCCGTGCGGACTTCAATGATGATGGGATCATCAACCAGGCAGATATCTCGTCCTTCTTCTCGCAGGAGGCGACGGCCATAGCACAACGCTTTGGAAACGATTTCTCATTTAATCCTCAAACGGGAGTTCTGACGTATCCACCCGCAACGGGATCCCAAACACCGGTGAATGTGGATGTCACCATCAGTGCCTATACACCCGCTCCGTGTTTCCCACTGCGGTACTCTTCGCTTCAAACGATCATCGCTTCCAAGGTTCCCTAATCTGTATGCCTCCGCGCTCTTCTTCCAAAGGCATTTCTCTGGAGAAAACCTTGGGCATTCTCTTCATTCTCGCATTCGTTGTTTTTTTGATCGCAAAGGAAACGTTCTTTCCGGCAGCCCTCCTAAACCCCGACTTCACCCAGCAGATTCAGGACATCTATGGGAACAGTACAGTAGCAAGGGTGAGTCTGGGGTATGGAGATTCCGTGACGGTTGAACCAGGAATGCAGTTCTTAGTGCATTGTCCGAGTAATGATGTTCCATCCGGCTATGGGTTTCATAGTGTGACGGATTACAATACCGTTTCTGGGCTCCATGTGTATGAATACAGTGCGCAGCAGACGGATGAGAGAGATAAGACAAAGAGTGGAAAAGCGAGATGGTCAGGAAAGACATATGGATACGATGTGAATGATGATTTAGATCTGTTGAAGCAAGGAGGAGTGTACCTCGTGAGTGCGAATGGTGAGTTTGAGTTCTCGTGTGCGGAGAATGGACTGGGGTCTACGAGTAGTGCGGGGAGTACGGGAGGATCCTCCAGTTCTGTGATAAGCGGTCCTACGTGTGTGCTCTTTCATGGAGGTACAACGGTGAATGCGAACTCGTACTTCATCCCCGCCTGTCCTGCAGGACAGGCATACACATGTCCTTCCGGCTACAACCCATCATGTCTTCAGAGATCGGTCGCGCTGACGACAAAAACTATGACTATCACCTCAGCATCGTGCACACAGGCAGGCCCAAACCAGTCTCTCGCTATTACCATTTGTGGTTCGTATCTTGTACCTTCTGAATGCTCTGCTGTTGCACCCTACGATGTCTCATGCAGTTGTACATCGGGAGGAAATCCGAGCTGCACGACCACCTGTGGCTCCTGCATGATCCGTACAGGAACACTCACACCATTCTGTCAAAATCCTTCCAGTGCCAACGATCAAGTTATAGGTTCCTGCACACCTATTGATTGTTCTACTAATCACGATGCATGTGCCGGAACGGGACTCGCCTGCAACACCTTCACAGGACGCTGTGATGCTCCGTGTACAGGACAAGGAAACATCTGTGGGGCGGGTGAAAGCTGCGATACCGGCACAACGAGTGCAAATCTTGGAAAGTGTATTACCGACTGCACCATCAGCGGTGCTGTATGTCCCTCCGGAACAACCTGTAATACATTTACAAAGTTGTGCCAATAAAAGCGGCATTCGCTTGAATTTATAGGCAAATTCTCTACACTACAGTCATGGGAAGTGTGACCCATACAACAAAGGGCATTTCAAGATCTTTGAAAGGCCTCTGTTTGTGCATTTTACAAACAAGCTGTCAGCTGTCCGCTATCAGCTAATTTCTTTCTATGTGTGGCATTATTGCTGTTTCCGGCTTCAAAGACGTCATTCAGGATTTGTATGACGGACTCATTGTGCTCCAGCACAGAGGGCAGGATGCGGCAGGTATTATGACATTTGACACACAATTCCATCTGAAAAAATCAAATGGGATGGTGCGTGATGTGTTTCATATGAAATCTCTCGCACGTTTGAAGGGAACCATGGGGATTGGTCATGTGCGCTATCCCACCGCCGGAAGTTCGAGTGAATTTGAATCGCAACCTTTCTTCGTGAACGTCCCGTTTGGTATTTCTCTGGCGCACAACGGAAACCTCACGAATTACCCGGAACTTCGCACCGAACTTCTGGAGAAACACTACCGTCATCTCACGACCAATTCAGACTCTGAAGTCCTCCTCAATATGTTCGCATTGGCTCTGGAAAAACAGCGTCCCAAAAAGCTAAAACCTGAACACATTTTTGATGCAATGAAGATGGTTTTCCGTGAATGCAAGGGAGCCTATTCCGCCATCGCCATGATCGGCGGTCACGGGATTGTCGCCTTCCGCGATCCTCACGGCATCCGTCCTCTGCAACTTGGCAAGAGACGGTACGGCATGAAGGAGGAATATATCATTGCTTCGGAGAACACGGTCTTCCCTGCTCTCGGTTTTGATTTCGTGCGCGATATTCAACCAGGAGAAGTGATCTTCATTGATCGTCAAAATCGTCTGTTTAGTAAACAGGTAGCAAAAGGAGATCTCTCACCGTGCCTCTTTGAGTGGGTGTATCTCGCTGCGCCGGATTCCACGATTGACGGGGTAAACGTCTACAAAGCGCGCGTTCGCATGGGAGAAGCTCTTGCACGGCAAATTCAAAAGTCAGGCATTAAGATTGACTCCGTCATTCCCATTCCAGATACCGCTCGTGCAGCGGCTGCCGGTCTTGCTGACAAATTGAAGGTTCGGTACCGCGAAGGATTTGTGAAGAATCGCTACATCGCACGTACGTTCATCATGCCGGGGCAAGGCGTCCGCCAGCGGAGCCTTCGCTTCAAGCTGCATCCCATTGAACTGGAGTTTAAGAATCAGAATGTGCTTCTGGTAGATGACTCGATCGTTCGTGGCAATACGTCGAAGAAAATTATCGAAATGGTGCGTGAATCTGGCGCGAAGAAAGTCTACTTTGCGTCTGCAGCGCCTCCTATCATTGCTCCGGATCCCTACGGCATTGACCTTCCTACCTTTGGGGAGTTGATTGCGGCAGACCATAGCATGGAAGAAGTGCGAAAATCCATTGGTGCAGATAAGCTCTTCTACGGAACCATTGAGGATCTCCGATGGTCGGTGCAGTATGGAAACAGATCCATCAAACATTTCAGTGAGGGATGCTTCACAGGGAAGTATCCAACGCCGGACGTGAACTTGAAGAAGCTCAGAAAACTGGGCGATATTCGAAATGATTGTCGCTCGTGTGATCCTGATCCTGAATCGATGCATGAGTATGAAAGTGGTGAGCAGGGTGCATTGAATATGCTTTGAGCCCTCACCCCCGCTCGGCCTGCGGCCTCGCTCTGCCCTCTCCCACAGGGAGAGGGATCGATTTCTAGAGATTTTAAAATGCATGAGATGAGCATCCTCTCTCTCCCGAAGGGAGAGGGCGGGGGTGAGGGCGTTCCCTAGAAATGCTGTATGATCCACACATCATGAAAATTCTCCTCATTACCTCCTCTGCTCGCGGACATGCTCTTGCAGACGCTCTTTCCAGGTCTCCTCAAAAACCGGAAATCATTGCTGTCTCCCCTTCCAGGAATCCCGGAATCCGTCGTCTTGCGAAGGAACAGCATGTGATGGACATCATGGATTTTCCGGCCATCGTGGAGCTCGCAAACACATCAGCCATCGATTTCGCCGTCATCGGACCAGATGACCCCATTGGAGCAGGACTTGCTGATGAACTGGAAACCATCGGTATTCCAAGTGTTGCTCCGAAGAAAGCACTCGCACGGTTAGAGTCCAGTAAGGGCTTCACACGAGATTTGATGAAGAAGTACAACATCGATGCATCTCCAGGATTTTTCATCCTCACACGAGATGAGAGCGGATCTTCGCCCCGCGGCAATGAAGAGAATATTCGAAAAATTCTGACGGATCTGGAGGGAAACTACGTGGTGAAGTACGACGGTCTGAAGGGAGGAAAAGGCGTGAAAGTCAGCGGAGAACATCTTGCATCGATTGACGAAGGAGTTGCGTACGCGCAGGAATGCATAGAAGAAGGTGGACGTGTTGTGATTGAAGAAAAACTGATCGGCATTGAATTCAGTCGGCTTGCCTTTGTCTCCGGCTCCAGCGTAGTGCCCATGCCTGCCGTGCAAGATCACAAACGCGCGTTCGAAGGAGATACAGGGCCCAATACGGGAGGAATGGGAACCTACAGCGATGCTGATCATTCACTCCCCTTTCTCACAAGGGACGATCTCACACAGGCAGATGCCATCAATCAGCAGATTGCAGATGCTGTGATGAAGGAATGCGGTGAGCCCTATAAAGGCATTCTCTACGGCGGCTTTATGGCAACGAAGAACGGTGTAAAGGTGATTGAATATAATGCCCGTTTTGGCGACCCGGAAGCACTCAACATTCTGCCCCTCTTGAAATCTGATTTCGTGACCATCTGTCAGAAAATCATCGATGGATCTCTCTCTTCTTCGGATGTTTCGTTCCAGAAGAAAGCAACCGTCTGCAAGTACATAACGCCACAGAGTTACCCGGATGCGAAAACAGAGAAAGGCGAAACAGTTACATTTCCATCAATCTCCGACAACGCACGGCTCTACTTTGGAGACATCCGTGAAGATGATGATGGTTCCTTGCATCTTGGCGGCTCCAGAACGGCAGGAATCGTGGGGATTGCAGAGACGCTTGAAGAAGCGGAAAAGATTGCGGAATCGCTCTGTGAACAGGTGCAAGGTCCTGTTCGGTTTAGGAAGGATATTGGAACGAAGGCATTGATTGACGCACGGTGTGCGTTCATGAAGAAAATTCGTCATTAGCAAGCCGCCATCCCAAAGGGACAGCGGCTAGCTCTTTTGCCTCGTCTGTTCAACGGCCCCGTCATGCTGTCGCATTCGATTCTTGTTTGAGTTCAAATGTCACTCCGTCGACACATTCCTCCACGACTCGCTTTATGTTTGGCAAATCGAGCAAAGTAGTGTCTCCGAAATGAGATCTCGCCGCGGAAAAGGCTGTACGCACTTTCCCTCCGGTTCCAAGTGCTGGATTGCTAATCCATCGACGCAAAGCGACGATTGCCTCGTAGTGATTCTCGTGCAACCACCTGACGATGCGCAACGACGTTGCATTCTGACCCATATGTACCGGATCAGGAGCAACGTCCTCTTCACAAAAAGAAACAGCTACTACAGCAATCATGACTTCGATTCCTTCCGAACAGAGAATGGAAAGAGCAGTACCTGATCTCCCTGATCAGAACCTTCTTTCCGGAGATAGGTTGCAAACATGATAGAAATGTTTTTTTGCACGTCAAGTATGAAAAAAGGCTGCCCCACGTATAAACGGGGGCAGCCTGCTCTTTCTCTTCCCGCACTAATTGGCGCGGAAAGGAGTGGCATGAATAATGCAACGTTCTTTGCTTGCGATTCGCGACCGTACAACGGGTCCCACAAGAGACTCATAATTGTGCGGCAGCGAAATGTCCAACGAATTCGCAACTTTAGCGATACTTCGTTTTAATGGGCTTGTGAGTGCATTGTGTGCACACATAGCCTGTACTAAAACGATGTGGGTTTGCCTTTCCTTCGCCTGCATCTCCATGATAAGTCGGAGAATGCTATTCGCATCCTCCAAGCTATAGCGCTGGTTTTCCAGGACGACGGAAGGAGCCTCTGCAATAACGTTCATGACACAAACCTTTCATGCTTTCGAAAGAACAACTGTCAGTCTCCAAGACTGACATCCCTCGTCCTACGAGGCGTTCAATCGAGAGAAAGAAGTGCAAACATTCAACCAAATTGCATAAAAATGTCAAGGCTCATGCCTGCTTCAATTTTTCTTCCATCTCCCATTTCTGCAGTGCTGAAATAAGATCTCCTAACTCCCCTTCCATAATACCCGGGATGTTGGAAAAGTTTTCGTTTATACGATGATCTGTAATGCGGTCCTGTGGAAAGTTATAGGTACGGATTTTCTCGGAGCGATCTCCGGAACCAACCTGGCTTGAGCGCATATTCCCTCGCTCTTTTGCAAGTCGTTCTTGCTCTGCTTGGTACAGACGACTTCGGAGTACTTTCATCGCAAGTTCCCGGTTTTTAATTTGGCTTCGTTCCGTCTGGCATTCCACCACAACTCCCGTTGGGATGTGCGTCAGGCGCACAGCACTTTCGGTTTTGTTCACATGCTGACCTCCTGCACCACCGGAACGGAAGGTGTCGATGCGAAGATCCTCCGGACGAATTTCAATATCCACTTCTTCTGCTTCCGGCAGAATGGCGACCGTGGTCGTGGAGGTATGCACACGACCTTTATTTTCCGTTGCCGGAATGCGCTGCACACGGTGCACGCCAGACTCAAACTTCAGGTCTCCATAGGCACCGGTTCCCTCAATACGTACGCTTGCTTCTTTAATACCTCCTGCATCTGCATCACTCTTGCGGAGGAATTCCGTCATCCATCCTTTTTCTTCTGCATAGCGCAAATACATGCGGAGTTGCTCTGCCGCAAAAAGTGCAGCTTCTTCTCCGCCCGTTCCTGCGCGTACTTCCAAAATGACGCTTTTTTCGTCATCGTGATCTTTGGGTACAAGGAACATGCGCATTTTTTCTTCCATCTCCGGAATCCTTTCCTTGGCACGATCTGCTTCTTCCTGAGCAAGTGGTCCTAGGTCTGGATCACTCGCAAGATCCTGTGCCTCGAGGATGGATTTCTGCGCACGCTCATACTCTGCATAGAGTGGAAGAAGAGGTTCCAATTCGCGGAGTCGCTTTCCAATGCGCGCTACTTCCTTTTGGTCTCCATACACGGCAGGATCCTCCATTTTTTTCTGAAGAGTTGCATATTCCTGTGTGAGCGTCTTAATTTTGTCGATCATAGGCGGATTATGAAGGAAGAAGCGAGAATTATGAAGACGTAAAACACTGATCCTTCTGCTCCATTTCGCCCTTCATAATTCATCATTCTTCCTTCATAATTCCCTTCCCATGCGTATCCTCATGGCCCTTTCCGGCGGTGTTGATTCTTCGACCGTAGCACACATGCTAAAGGCCGATGGACATGAATTGATTGGTGTTCGCTTTACCTTGTGGAGTGATCCCCTCGCCCCGGCGCTCTCGCAGGTGCTTCCAAGCAAATGCTGTAACGCAGAAACGGCATCGCGCGCGAAGAGAACGGCAGATCACCTTGGCATTCCGTATCACATTGTGGATCTGGAAAAAGAGTTTAAAGAACACGTGGTGGATCCTTTTTTAGATGGCTTCCGTCAGGGCTCAACACCAAACCCATGCATTCGCTGCAACAGGCAGATAAAATTCGGAAAGCTCTTAGAGCTCATGAAGGAATTCGGTTGTGAGAAACTCGCAACAGGACACTACAGTCGCGTTGCAACGGAAGAAACTTCCGAAGGAAAGCGCTGTGTGCTTCTGGAAGCAGTGGATGCATCCAAGGATCAAAGTTATTACTTGTACGGACTCACGCAGGAACAACTGAACTCTGTTTTGTTTCCCTTGGGCAGCATGATGAAACGTGATGTCATGGAGCTTGCAAAACACTATGGTGTACCGCTTCCGGAGGCATACCAAGAAAGTCAGGACCTTTGCTTCTTCCCGGAAAAACATCCGAAAGAGTTTTTAAAGCGCTATCTTTCCGATGCCATGCATCCCGGTAAGATTGTTCGACGCGATGGAACCATTGTGGGTGAGCATGAAGGACTTCCTCTCTATACCATCGGCCAACGACGGGGATTAGGTATTGGAGGACTGACGATTCCACTGGAAGTCGTCGCAAAGCATCCTAAGCAAAATGAACTTGTCGTTTCTGAGAAAGGAATGGAGAAGCGGCAGGAAATAGGGCTCCGTGAGATTCGCTGGATCAGCTGGATACCCTCTGAAGAAGAGGGCATCGCCTTTGAGTATCGGTGCCGATCGCTCGGTCAGAAAAGACGAGGAAAGCTCTCCTTTCAGGGCTCAAAGGGCGTTTTTCATTTTGATGAAGAGGAATCTCCTCTGGCCACTGGACAATCTTTAGTTTTGTATCGTGGTCATGAAGTCATCGGCGGCGG
>JADMIO011411985.1_pt1 | contig 10564 bp, 10 predicted proteins | sample 8958161 | NCBI WGS metagenome assembly JADMIO01 (sample SAMN16585339, study PRJNA669376) | soil metagenome | isolation source: Crop rotation soil | place: USA: Cullars Rotation, Alabama | collected 2011
CGACAACTTGTCCACGTGGAATTCTAAGCTTAGGATCCCAATGTGCTGGAAAGCCCAATTCCCTTAATCGGGCCTTGCGTGGGCTGCGTAGATGGCGGGGAGCGGAGGCCGACCCACTCAGCGAGACAGGGTTTTCTATCTATAGACGTGAAGACATTGCTAAGACCGGAGGTCCATGGATCGCGCGCGGATTCGAGGCATGGTCTTCCTATGAAACCATGCGCCGCAAAAGGACCATGGTCCCGGCGAGACGTTTTTTTAGCGTTAAGCTCGGCGTCCGACTCGGGAACGACGTGTTCGTGGTTAGCGACGAGTATTACAAGGCGCTTCCAGAACGGGAGCGTATCTTCTTTCGCCCAGCCGTAATGAACCCTTCAATTGTCGATGGCAGATTGAATCGTAACTACTACGTGTTTTATCGCCATACGACGGGCCTGCCGCCAATCCAGACCGAGCAGGATCTGCGCGATCAGGTTCCGACTTATTATGCTAATCGCCTTCTACCGGCAAAAGAAAAACTTAGCGCACGGCGAACACTCGCGCGTCGCAACCAGCCATGGTGGGAGTTGCTTGAGCATAGGGCATGGCTTGAGACTCCCAGTACTAAAATCGTGTCCAAGTATTTCGGCGGCGCTAGGTCTTTCGCCTTCGACCAAGAAGGTAAATTCGTCGTTGTAGTCGGAACCGCCTGGATACTCGAAAGGGGCGCACTCACAAATCCAAATCCCCTTACGGATGACGAAGTTTACCTTGTGATGACCGCGTACCTCAATAGCAGCGTAGCGGACGGCTTGCTGAAGTACGTCTCGGTTCAAGTGTCTGGTGGACAATCTGACCTTACCCAGAAGTACGTCGGGCAGCTTCTGATACCGAATCTAGATAGATTGACACCCGCCGATACGAACAAGCTAGTGGAGATGGGTACGGCGATTACAAATGGCATAGTCAACTGGGCTGATGTGGATCAATCGGTATTGTCGGTAGTGAATAGATGAACCATGGCTGTTGAATATAGTCAACTCTTGGTTCGGTTCTTGGAGGATGAATTAAGGGGGACGTTTGGCCCGCCCTACTTGACGCTCTCAAGGCAGCCAGACAGCTACACCGGCAATGAGTTTTTGGTGCAGTTGGTTGATGGCCGAACAACTGCGCGCTTGGATAACGGTGATGAGCAACGCGTCATAGAGATTGCCAACGTCGGCAGGGATGACACATTTTACCTGGGGTTCGAGGCTCTATTTGAATTCGCCGGTAGGAAGCTTTACATCCTTAAGAGCATGAGTCTCACGGTGTTTCATAGGGTTGCTCAAGAGATTGTTCCCATGTTCAGGGCAGAGTGGGACAGAGTACACGCTACCGATGAGACGGCCATCCACGCCCAGCCGCATTGGCATTTTGTCCAGACCCCTGAACGTATCGAGCGGATAGTGAGGTCTCGTCTAGGTTCGACATCCGAAATCTCAGAATTCAATTCCGAGGCGCAACGGGGAACGTTATTTTCCGGGATTGCAGATTGCGGTAGCTTCCATTTTGCAATGTCTTCGCTGTGGGACAAGGGTGACATTCCTCCGCTTAAGCGCGTATTCGAATCAGACGATTTTCGAAAGTGGTTCTTGGGCCTTACCAAATACATTGCGGGGCAGCTTATTTTTCTTGCTGGCAAGATGCCCAGGCCCGACGCGCAAGTTTTCCGCCCGAGGGATAAAATGGAGGGAGCGGTTGAATGAGCAAGCCCAGGCCATCGTCGCATGATCGCAATTCAATCCCACCAGACATCCTTGTGAAATGCGATGCCCCCGATCAGGCGCAAGCGTTCGACAAGTTGTTTCGATCAGTGATGGCGGTTCCCAAAACATCCATTGACAAGGCAGACGCCAAATGGAAACGGAAACAGGCTAAGAAGAAACTAGCTAACGGCTCCTGACCGCCTTGAAACTGCGGCCCAGACCCTCCCGCCTCTCCATCTTGGTGTGATTAGTGAAAGTAGTTATCGCCAAACGAACCCAGGAAGTGACTGAAACCAAAGGGACGAGGCTTTTGGAGGACATATCGTCGCAGGAATGGGTCCATAGTCCGGGCGGCGGAGCGGGCTCCAATTCAAAGTTTGGGGTCGAGAGGAGGGGACGCGGGGCGATGGAGAACGTAGGTTGCTGAAAGAATTCGGTAACCGATTCTCTCTTCTGAGTGAAAGCTCGAACTGGACGCCTTCCGATATCTGCAGCGCGGTAAGGATGCTGGTGAGGTTGGCGGCGGAGGGGCTGCCTTTGGGGCCGGGCATACGCATGAGACTCTTCGCTGGAATGTGCGTGCGTTTTTCGATCGCCTGGAATCCGGCGGTTGCATTCACATAGTCGCGGAGGACGGCTTTGCCGGTCGCGAGATCGCCATTGAGGATGCATTCGACCGCCTCGCGCAAGAGAGCCTGGCGGAATGCCGGGTCGCGTTGCGCCCGCCCTCGAATCGTTTCCTTGAAGTCGTGGGTAAGAGGCATTATCGAATCTCCTGTTTCTTTCGTCGTTTGTAATCTGCCCAGCACGCCTGCGCGGCGGCGATACTGTCAACACGCTTGGTGTTCGAGAGATTTCCCTGCTCCATGCGCGTCAGAGCGATTGTCACTCTGGCTGCGGCTGTAGCGTCAAGCGCGTCCAACCAGTTGGCGAAGCGTCGATTTCCTTGCTCATTGATGTAGCCTCGCAGCTTGGGACGGCCTATTCCCGACCTGCCGGGCTGCGTCACTACCGGACGTAACTTGGAAGGAATGGAGCTGAACGTTTGGGAAGCGAATCGCGGGACACATCCTCTTCCCCGCAGGTCCGCGCGGGCTAAACGCGCCGCCACAGGTCTGGGGACCTGCCCGACTCGGTCAGGCTATTCGGGCGGCTCGTCGGGTAGATCGTCGATCCGGTTCTCGAAGCGAGTGTACTGGCCCAGGAACCGCAAGGGCACGGTTCCAATGGGACCGTTGCGCTGTTTGGCGATGATGAGATCGGCCAGGCCTTTGAGGCTCAGATCGTCCTTCTTGTAAATCTCCTCACGGTGGATGAATCCGACCAGATCCGCATCCTGCTCGATCGATCCGGAGTCGCGCAGATCGCTGAGGATGGGCTTGTGGTCGCCCGGGCGCTGTTCGGAGGCGCGGCTCAGCTGCGATAGCACCAGGAAAGGAACGTCCAGGTCCTTGGCCATCAATTTCAGCCCGCGCGAGATGGCGGATACTTCCTGGTTGCGATTTTCGATGCGGCCCATGCTGTTCATCAACTGGAGATAGTCGATGATCACCAGGCTCAGGCCGTGGGTGTTCTTCATCCGCCGCAGCTTGGAGTGCACATCCATCAGATTGACGCCGGCCGAATCATCGAGAAACAGGGGCGATTCGGTGATTTGCGCCAAAGTGTAGTGCAGCTTGCGACGTTCCTCTTCATTCAGATAGCCGGCGCGAAACTTGTGCTGGTCCACGCGGGCGCCGGCGCACAACAGGCGCGTCAGCAGGCTGGCCGACGACATTTCCAGGGAGAAGACCGCGACCGGTTTCTGCATCTGCGGGTGGGTGGCCACGTGCTGGGCGATGTTCAGGGCCAGGGCGGTTTTGCCCATGGAAGGGCGCGCCGCCAGGATCACCAGTTCGCCCGCGTGCAGGCCGCCGGTCATTTCGTCGAACTTCGCGAATCCGGTGCTGAGCCCGCGGACCCTCTGGCTGGGATCGAGAAACGCGTTCGCGCCTCCTGGAAAGCGCTCCACAATACTGGCGGGCGATGAAAGCTGCTCATTCGTGGACGCCTCTCCCAGCTTCAGCAGCGATTCTTCGGCGGAAGCCAGGATCTTGTCGGGTTCCTCTTCGCCCATCAGGCAGCGGTCGATGATGCGCTGGGAATTGAAGATCAGCTTGCGCAGCACCGCCTTGTCCCGCACGATGCGAACGTAGCTGTCGAGGTTTGTGATCTCCGGCAGCCCGTCATCGAGCGAGACCAGGTAGGCCAGGCCGTCCACGGACTCAAGCTGGCCCTGCTTCATCAGCTCTTCGGCCAGAGTGACCCGGTCGATCCGCTCGCCGCGGCCGTAGAGAGCCTGCATCCGGCTGTAAATGCGGCGATGTTTCTCCAGGCTGAAGTCTTCAGGTGAGAGCGAGCCGGCTACCTGGAGGTAGACAGCATCGTTGAGCAGGATGGAGCCGAGCACCAGCCGCTCGGTGTCTACACTTGCGGGCAGACCTTTTTCAAAGGTGAGATCTGCAATGGCCATGGGGAACGTCTCTTACCTTAACCCGTTCGACACATAGCGCGGCGAATTTTTTTGGCCGTTCTTCCTCTCGCACTTAGCATGAGGAAAAACCTGTGGAAGACGCCGCGCGCGCGGCTCACTCCAAACCGTTGAACGCAAAGCCGCGGCGGAGTGATTTCCACATTCACTCCGCAAACCATTTTATCGCGGATTTGTTTCGGGGGTCTGCCGCGCCCGGCGCGAGGAGCCGGACTACTTGGAATCGGGGACGATCGTGGCGGTCAGGATCCTATCCAGCCGGGGGAAAGACTTATCCAGGTAAGCCTTGCCTTGCGCGGTTATCAGTCCCTGGTCGGGCTGCTCGCCGTATCCGGAATAGATCTTGTCGACCACCTCCATGCCCTTGGTCACTTCGCCGAAGGGAGCGAAGCGATCGGCATTGAGCCGCGAATTGTCGCCGTAGTTGATGAAAAACTGCGTCGACCGGCTGTTGCGCGCCGAAGTCTGCGCGAAAGTGACCATGCCGCGCGTGTTGGATTCCTTCACCGGATCATCGGTGATGTTGGCGTTCGCCCAGACGCGGGAGACTGCGGGATTGGAGCTGATTCCAAACTGCACCATGAATCCCGGAACCACGCGAAAGAACGCGATGTCGGTAAAGAATCCGGCTCGAACCAGATTGTAGAAGCGATCCGCGCCGTGCGGCGCCCAGGCGCGTGTGACCTTGATAGTGAAGGGGCCTTTGGTGGTATTGAACTCTGCCGAAAACGTGGCCGGGGCCGTGGCCGTCATGGTCGAAGGGTCCATCAGATTGGGCTTCGCCGGGGCAGCCTTGGGGGCCTCGGACTTGGTCTGCGCCATTGCGGCGGCGCACATGGTCAGGATCAGAAAAGTGGTTTTCATAAGGCGGACTTTATCCTAAACGATTCTATCGTGAAGCGGGAGCAGGCGGGAGATCAGATTCCGAAAGCCGACGAGAGCGTCTTGGACCACTCCATAAATACGATTTTTTCGGCCTCGCGGCTATGCCACCAGCCATCGGGCGTGAATTTGGAATCCGGAGCTGCCACCACCACGAAGGTGAGGTCGGGCGCGGCGGCGCGATAGATCCTGCCGGAGCGGCGCGTATGGTAGTTGCTGGTCACTATCAGGATCTTGCGCGCGCCCAGTTCCCGCAGGCGAACGATCGCATCGCGAGCCTCTTCTCGCGTCGATCGAGCGTCATTCTCGAAGTGCAGGAAGTAGGATTCGGGATACCCGGCTTTCACCGCGAAGGGGATTGCGAGATCGCACTCGAAGTGCCCGTATTCTCCGGAGGGCCCGCTGACCAGGATCCGGGAGACATATCCGCGGCGGGCGAGCTGCGCGGCCGTCAGAATGCGGTTGCCGTCGCCATCCCCCGCCAGGACCAGCGCTATGTCGGCTTTCTGGGGAGAATCCGAATGAACCAGATAGGACGCTATGCCGGTCAGGACAGCCCGGCGGAACACGAATCCGAGGACGATCAGGATGAGGACAAGCAGTCCTAAAACACGGAGGGCGCGCTTCACGATTACGGTTCGTCAGAACCGCGTTGATCCAGCCGGCCAACGGATTTCAGGCGCTGGAACATTTTCTCGATTTCCTCTTCTTCTTCAGGACGCAACAGAGGACGATGCGGAGGGGTCGACGCCTGACCGGCCGGGGCCGCGACAGGATCGCTCGTTTTCTCGACTACTTCCGGGGTTTTCGCGGGCAAGGACGCGGAAGGCTCCACGGTTCTGCCCATTTCTCCCCAGGCCTGGCGGTACGGGATGCCATCCAGAAGCGCATTGCGCGAGTAGCGGCGCAGGTGGCGCAGCAGGCTGGTGGAGGAATCGAGATCTCCGGCATAGAGCACCAGCACGCGGCTATCGTCGGTCAGCGTAAGGTTCACCAGCAGCGGAGCGAACCACCCAGTCTGATCCAGGCGGCGAATGTCCCGCCACAGGATGATCCGGCGGCCGATCTGAAGATGGGTCTCATGAATTTCGATGGAAGGCTGCCAGAGCAGGGCCAGCAGGGCGGCCGATGTGGCTCCGAACAGGCCGGCGGCGATCCAGGTGGATGGCCAGCGTAACGCCGTCCAGGCGGAAAACACGGTTCCACAGATCGCGAACAGCGCGAACAGCGTGTACCGGCGTGAAGGTCGAAAGCGGGCCAGCGGGCGACTCACTCTTTCAGCCTACCACTTCATTTGGAGTCCGGGAATCCAAAAAGGCGAAAGTTACTGCGGGGTGGGGAAAGTCTTCGAAATATGGTCGTGCCAGGTGAGGTTTTCCTCGTCCACCAGGGCCCAGACCAGGCCCAGGCCGGCAGAGAGCAGGCTCAGCAGGTTGGCGATCTGGCGGATGCCCCGCTGCTCGCGATCCGGGCGGCGCCCGTCGAAATCCACCAGGCGCAAACCAGCAAAACGCATCCCCGGCGAATCGCCGTCGGCCAGGCACCAGAGCGCCCGGTAGAACAACGAAATCACCGCGGTCACACCGATCAGGAAGGACAGCGCCTGCCGGTCGAGCGCCACCTGGCCGCCGGACAGGAAGAAGATCGCCAGGAAGACGCCGACGCCCACCAGGATCAAGCCGGCGTCGACGGCAGTCGCCAGCAGGCGGTGCACAGGAGCCGCCACCGGGGCATCGCAGTCGATCGATTCCCCGGGCTGGACCCGGACTTCGGGAGGCGTGGCCTCATGGAAACCGAGCATCTGCTGATAATCCGAGCGGCTTTGTTCCGCGCGCCGGTTGGTGCGGGAACTGACGGCGCGGGATGAAGCAGTGCGCGCCGATTGCCTCCGGTGTGCCGTCTCACGATGGTAGGGATGCAGCGGCGTCAGCGTGGGAATCGGGATGACTTTGCCCGCGGCGCCGTCCCGCGAGCCATCGCGGAACAACGAGGGCTGATAACTCGGAGTGGGCTGCTCTGCCGGAGCCGTGTTACCATCCGGGGCCGGTTCGCCCGGCAGCAGTTCCAGAGCCGTCACCGGAAGGGCTGCGCTGCGGATCGGTATCGCCGGCCGAACCTCAGACTGGAGACGCCGGCCGCAATGAACACACCTCTCCCCACCGGGTTCATTCGCGGTACGGCAATGAGGGCAATGCATTACTTCCGGTCGGCTTCCTTGGACGCGTGGCGACCTTTTTTACCTTGACTGTTCCGGCAAGGCTCTGCTACGGTGTCGCTTGAGAGCATTTATCTTTTTCACTTCTATCTCTCCGCGCACCTCAAATTTTCCTTCACCGAGCCCTTTTCTCTTTCGTAACATAAACCAGCGAATTTGTCACGGACTTTGTGTGCTGGCCTGGTCGGGTTACCTGACCTCCAGCACGGAGTTAGCGGCCCAAACCTACCGTCCCACCTTACCTCCGCCCGCGGCGCCGGTTCAGCCCGGCCCAAACCCGAATGTGGCGATCCGGCCGGTCCGGCCGACCGCGCCCCAGCCGGGCGACGCCGCCCGAGCCGAGGCGGATACGCAGGAATCCGACGGAAAGATCCTCCACCTGCGGGGCCATGCGCGGGTGGAGACTGCGGACGACCTATTGACCGCCGACGAGATCGATTACAACGAAGAGACCCACCAGGCTGAGGCTCGCGGGAAGGTCCACATGGAGAGCTTCTCCCACGGCCAGAAGATCGACTGCGACCGGGGGGAATACAACACACAAACCCGCATCGGAATGTTTTACAACGTTCACGGGACGTCTCCCGCCCGCGTGGAGGCCAGGCCGGGTTTGCTCACCACGCAGAACCCTTTTTATTTCAGCGGGGAGTGGGCGGAAAAGGATGGAGACCGTTACATCCTGCACAACGGTTTTTTGACGGATTGCCTGATCCCCGCCCCCTGGTGGCGGCTGAAGGGGCCGACGTTCGATATCATCCCTGAGGATCGCGCCATCGCCCGCGGGTCCTGGTTTTACGTGAAAGAGGTGCGCCTTTTTTACGCGCCATACTTCTACAAATCCTTGAAGAAGCAGCCGCGCAGCAGCGGCGTTCTTATGCCTAACGTCGGCAACAGCTCCCTGCGGGGAAAAACGATCGGCCTGGGCTACTTCTGGGCCATTAACCGGAGCTACGATCTTACCTACCGCGGCATGGTGTACTCGCAGGCAGGCTTCGGCCACCAGGCGGATTTTCGCGGGGTGGTGAACCAGAACACCAGTTTCGATGTGTCGGTGTACGGGATCGGGGGCAGCAGTTCCTCCACCAATTCTCCCAACGGATTCGTGCTGTCGATGGAGGGCAAGTCCGACCTGGGCAAGGGGTGGGAGGCTCGCGGCGACCTGCGGTATCTATCCTCGTTCCTGTTCCGGCAGCAGTTCACCCAGTCATTCGACGAAGCCGTTTCTTCAGAAACGCATTCGGTTGGCTACATCGCCAAGCATTGGTCGGATTATGGACTCGGTCTGGTGGCACAACGCAACGTGAATTACCAGACCGCCGATCCCGACAACCAGATCGTGCTGCGCAAGCTTCCCGAAATGCAATTCGTGACCCGTGAGCATCAGGTGAAGAGCCTGCCGGTATGGGTCTCGCTCGACAGCAGCTTCGGCCTGGAGCGCCGGAGCCAGCTCGCGTTTCAAACCCGCCAGTTCGTGCAGCGGGTGAATCTCGAGCCGCGGGTGACGACGGCGCTGCACTGGCGGGGATTCGACCTGGCGCCGAGTTTCGGCGTGCACCAGATCGCATACGATTCGAGCATTGCGGGCCGCGTCACCGGCGACAATCTCTCGCACTTCGCCCGGGACGTCTCGCTGGATATTTCCGCGCCGCCGCTATCGGCGATTTTCAACGCCCCGCGCTGGATGGGCCGCGGCAAGGGCTCCAGGATCAAGCATGTGATCGAGCCGCGAGTCACCTACCGGTATGTAACCGGCATTGAGGATTTCAACCAGGTGATCCGTTTCGACGATACCGATATCCTTTCGAACACCCACGAGGTGGAGTTCTCGCTAACCAATCGACTGCTGGCGAAGGACGCCGGCGGCAACGTGAATGAGGTGCTGAGCTGGCAGCTCTGGTACAAGCGCTATCTGGATCCCACCTTCGGGGGCGCAGTGATCCCCGGCCAGCCCAATGTACTGGCCAGCACGCTCGACTTGACGGGCACCCCGTTCTTGAACGGACCGCGTCACCAGTCGCCGGTGGTAAGCGTGTTGCGGTATCAATCGAACCTGAATGTAGAATGGCGGACCGACTATGATCCCGTGCGCGGCGGCATCATGGACAGCGGAATTAACGTCGACCGGCGGATACGGCAGCTATTCGTCTCACTGGGGGATTACCTGCTCAGAAGCGATCCCCTGCTGAAGCTGCCCGGGTCCAATCAGCTCCGGGGGCAGATTACCTATGGCGGGGACAATCGGCGCGGATGGAATTACGGTTTCAGCGCGTTCTACGACTACCGCCAGGAATTACTGCAGTTCGCGCAGAGCCAGGTGACCTATAACACGGACTGCTGCGGCATCAGCGTTCAGTATCGCCGCTTCGATTTCGGCACGCGGAATGAGAACCAGTTCCGTGTAGCCTTCGCGGTCTCGAACATCGGCAGCGTGGGGACCCTGCGAAAGCAGGACCGGATTTTCTAGTTCCACCCGCGGTCGCAGGATCTACTCGGTCTTGGCAGTGCCGGCTGGTTTGGATTCGGTCTTTGTTTCAGAAGTCTTCGCTTCGGACGCCTTGGTTTCGGCGGGCTTGGACTCGCCCGGCTTCGAATCCGCGGACTTGGTCTCGCTGGCATCCTTCTTGGGACCCGATGCGCTGCCCTTGGCGTAATCCGTCGCGTACCAGCCGCTGCCCTTCAGGCTGAATCCGGACAGAGAGATCAGGCGCTCGACTGCGCCTCCGCATCCCTCATGTACGGTGAGCGGAGAATCGGCGAATTTTTGGATAACTTCGAATTTTTCGCCACACTTGTGGCAACGGTATTCGTAAAGCGGCATAACTCTGAGCGAACCTACTGAGCCGGCGTATTCAGCTTCCGGACCGTATCGTACCCGTGTTTCAGGATTTCGTCCTCTGCGGGCTTGCTGGGGGCCGGAGGCGCAGGCGCGGCGTTACCGTTATTGGCCGGGTCTTCCTCGGACTCCACGATGGCGCTGGTATCCGCCTGCAAAACGTTAGGCGTCACGTGCGCGTCCTGGATCGCTTTTCCGCCGGGCATGTAGTATTTGGCAACGGAGAGGATCACGGCGCTGCCGTCATCCATGGTGATTGCCTTGCGAATGGAGGCGTCCCCGTAGGTCGGCTCGCCGACCAGCTGGGCCCGCTTGGAGTCGAGCAGCGCGCCCGCGGCCACTTCCGCCGCGCCGGCTGTTCCGCGATTTACCAGCAC
>JADMIO010820099.1_pt1 | contig 10563 bp, 9 predicted proteins | sample 8958161 | NCBI WGS metagenome assembly JADMIO01 (sample SAMN16585339, study PRJNA669376) | soil metagenome | isolation source: Crop rotation soil | place: USA: Cullars Rotation, Alabama | collected 2011
GCCGCGACTTCAAGTCACGTGAATTCCAAGCTTCGGATCCCACTGTGCTGGAAAGTACGTGACAGACAAGCGCTGGGGTTACCGGGATTACAGCGATCTTCGGCTTCTTGACGTCACTACCGGCCAACAACAAACACTTACCCGGCACACCAAATATTTTTCCCCCGATATAAGCGAAAACGGCAGCAGGGTAATTGCAGTTGACGTCGACGTGAATGGAAGATCAACATTGCATATACTCGACGCTCTTACCGGCAGGCTCGCGTTGTCTGTTCCAAACCCCGACCGGCTTTTTTACACATACCCTAAATTTTACGGCGATAAAAAAATTATTTCAGCGGTAAGAAATGCCGCTGGTGAGATGTCGATGGCTGTAATTGATGCAGAAAGTGGCAGCCCCACGTACCTCCTGCCTTTTTCATATCATGTTATCGCGTTTCCTTACCTGCTGAATGATACGGTTTATTTCTCTTACGCTTACCGCGAAAATGATGAATTGGCGGCTTATACATTCCGGGATAAAAAACTATGGCATATCAGGATTGAGCCTGGCACAGGCGCCGGCAGGTACCAGCCATCTGCGAACAACAGAAATTTAATGTGGAGTACCTTCACAGCTGAAGGCTACCGCCTGAGAGAAGCCGCAAAGACGGCAATAGAATTTGTAGACATCACCGATTCACAGCCCGAAACGAGCACTCCCGGTTTTGGCATCACAGAATTACAAAAGCCCGACTCAAATTTATTGTTCCATGTTCCCAACGATTCTTTTCCCGTGACGAGGTACCGTAAAGGATCGGGTCTTTTCAATTTTCACAGCATTGAACCTGCCGCCAATGATCCCGAATATACCCTGACATTAGTGGGCGAAAATATCCTTAACACATTTCAATCGCAACTTGCATTTACTTACGACCGGGCCGAACAGTTCAAGAAAGCCGGTTTTAGCATAGTGTACGGAGCGCTATATCCTTTTTTGTCAGCTGGCATCAATTACACTATAGACCGGCGTGCCTTTTACCACGGAAACCCGTTAAGCTTTAATGAGCTGGAACCTTTTACGGGTTTCAACATTCCCTTAAATGTAAGCAAAGGGCGTTCCCTTACGTTTATCGATTTTGGCTCTCAATATGTATATAATCAGAGCAATTTCAAAGGTGCCTATAAAGATACCCTTGGCAAAATTTCTTACAGCTATAACAGCAGCTTTTTATCATTTACCCACCAGGATCAAAAAGCAGTTCAGCAGATATTTCCACAGTTTGCCCAAACGCTTACAGCCACTTACAAGGCCGCCATATCGCATTACCACGGATCGCAATTCTCGGTCAACGCAAGTATATATATTCCCGGCATCTTAAAAACACACAGCATTGTATTGAACGGGGCCTACCTCCGCAAAGACTCAAGCGGCCAGGTGAACTTTAGCAGCGGCTTCCCGTTTTCCAGGGGATATCATTCGATAAACCTGCATGAAATGCATAAATGGGGTGTGGACTATCACCTGCCCATACTCTATCCCGATGCAGGCTTTGGTAACATTGCTTATTTACTGCGGGTACGGGCCAATATATTTTATGATGATACGGAGGTAAGTGACTTTAATGCCAGCAACAATCATATCTCTGCCAGCTTTCGTTCGGCCGGGATTCAAGTTACCTTTGATACAAAGTGGTGGAATGAGGCTAAAGCGTCCATTGGTGTACGTTATAGCCATTTACTGGATGATGATATATTCGGTAGCGCCGGAAGGAACCGCTGGGAACTTATTTTACCGGTCAATGTTTTCAATCAATGATAGTGAAACTTAAAATCATTTTTCTCGTGGCATGATTTTTACTAATTTACAACCTGATTCATTTTTTTGAAATAACGCGGTTATGAACAGTTTTAACCATAAAAAAAAGAAAAGAGGCAGAAGTGCATTATACTTCCTTGCATTTACTGCTATTACCGCTGCGGCCTGTATTTTTATTATTAAAGAGGGCCAGCGGATCAAAGTCGAAAATGAATTGCTGGCCTATGAAGTATGGTAGGCTACTCGGCCAGCAGGCCATCATCAAAAATAATTTTTTCAGGATCCCATACTGCTCTTATATCAACAAGGTCTTTTGATCTCATTCGCCGGTCACTTTCGTCTGAATCATTATAATCACTGGTATATATTTTAATAAGCGATTGCCCGGGAAGAATATCCTCATCAAGGAAAACAGGCAGTTTTTTTATTGGTTTGCCCATGAGATCGTTCATCACAAGGTTGCCTGTTACTGTTTTTATTTTCCGGGCACCTGTGTTTTTAAATAGCACCGTAAAAACCAACACATTGTTGCTGTTTTTCTTCCCGTAGGTTTTGTCCTTTAAATTAATTTGCAGAAAGGGAGAAAGCCTTATACGCCTTGCTTCTTTCGCCATAGCCTCCCTGTTATGCAGCTCCCTGTTATTTTGTTGCAGGCTTTTTATTTCATCGATCATATCTTCATAGGTTTGACCGGTAAGGTCGTGCCCGGAAAGCCTCGCAAGCATTACATATTTTGCAAGTGTCTGGAGGTCCTCATCACCTACTTTATTACTGCTTCTTAATGCCTTCATATCTTCTTCATAGGTGGCCGGGCTATATGCCCGGTGTAAGGGACTGTTGCATGAACCGAAAACGACGGTGATAATTATGAGGAGAACGCCATGTATAATCGTTGCTTTTGTCATGCTTTTTAAGAAACAGGATGGTAACTTTGCTCCTTTTTAACTGACCGGGTGATGACGTTACCAGGATATCACCAGGCCGGGTTTTAACGGGTAAGCTTATACTACGCGTACTGCCGCTTGTTTATGGTAACGTGTAACAGGTGGTCAATATTATTTCAACGGCCGCAATATACCAGAAGTACCCAAAACACCAGCTTTTACAACTTTTACAGAGGCAATAAAACTTAATTCCTAACGGAAGGGATGGTTATTAGCCTACTTTTGCATCATTAAATAAACCACATGAAAATTGACGTTGGATCTACCGCGCCAGCATTCAGCCTGTACAGTTCTGAAAAAGAAAAGGTATCGCTTACTGACTATAAAAATAAAAATGTAATCCTTTTATTTTTCCCGCTCGCCTTTACCAGTGTGTGCACAAAAGAGCTCTGTCATGTAAGAGATAATATAAGCATGTTTAACAATAGCACGGCTACCGTCCTGGCTATATCCGTTGATTCGCCACAAACCCTGGCAAAATTTAAAGAGGATCAACACCTTAATTTTACCCTGCTAAGTGACTTTAACAAAACCGTTTCGGCTACCTATGGATGTCTATATGAAACGTTTTCAATGGATATGAAGGGTGTAAGCAAGCGCAGCGCCTTTGTAATTGACCGCGAAGGCATCATCCGGTATGCCGAAGTGTTGGAAAACGCCTCAAAGGAACCCAATTATGAGGCAATGGAAAAATGCCTGGAATCAATTAACTAATTAACTGTAAACCATTCTATTGCAATAAACTATTAAATTGGGGGGCCGGCTGCAATAAATAGGTGAAACTTTCGTTTATCTGATTACTGCGTGTTTTTATAAAAATTGATATAAAATATTCGCGGCGACTTTTATCCTGCCATAAAAGTTGTAATTTTAAAGATAATAAGTATAATTTTGTTATATTGAAAAGAATTTTTTACATATTCCTTTTTATTGCCGGTTTTCATCTTAGCAGCGCTGCTCAGGTTAAGTCGACCTTTATCAGCGACAATAGCGTAAAGAGTATAAAATTCTATCCCAATCCGGCAGTTAGCTTAATAAATTTTGAGTTTCAGAAAGGATACGATAAATCTTATAGCCTCCTAATTTTTAATTTCATAGGTAAAAAAGTTTACGAGCTTAAGCCCACCGACGAAAAAATAACCGTCCCGCTCACTGATTTTTACCGTGGCGTTTACATCTTCCAGCTTCGAGATTCAAAAGGGACTATTGTTGAATCGGGCAAGTTCCAGGTTGTTAAATAAAGCTTCAAAAACGGGTTCAGCAAAAAGTTTCATAAAACGGCGGTCTCTGGCAATTTTGCGTGGCATAGATGACATGTGCCTGATTAAGGGAGACGAAGGAATGATAAGCAGGATGATTTTCCCAGGTTTTTTTATTTCATAATTTGAGCTTTACAAAGTTCCCCGGGTCAAAAATAGCCGGGTCAATTTCCACATCCCCTTTTAGATCATGGTATTTTTCAACCTGGATAAGCTTATCGTTTATAAAAAAATGTACCAGCGTTTCAGTAAAGCCACCGCCCAACTTAGTATGGTTTTCGAAATAGGCTTCCTGCTTACTATTATTTTCATACTTGATCATTCTGACAGGACTGTAATTTTCTTTCTCAACCCATAACTGGTTCACCGAATATTCACCTTTGCCGGCACCAATTACATAAACTTTCTTCCCCTTCCAGGTATCTTCGTGGCCCTTATCGAGATCATAACCAAATGACTTCATTTTTGTTATCACCTCGTCAAACGGGTAAAAGTACATGCCGCCCAATAAAAAAAGAAGGTCGTCTTCATCAGGGCTCACCCGTACTTTTTTCCCACCCCGGAATAAATAGGATGAATCATTTTTAAAAATTACGGCATTCCCACTGTCAGGATTTCCAAAGTCAATACGGAAGTCATTGGGGAAACTGATATTCTCATACCATGTCTCCGCATGATTCAAACTATCGTTGCGGTAAATTTCGGTGGTTTGGTTAAATGAAAATGTCTTGTACCATTTCCCCGCATAGCGGTCGTGCATGTTTTTAAGTACCTCTTTACTGCCCGGCGGCATCATCATAGCTGTGGCTGAGATGATGATCAAAAGAGCGACGAACACATTTTTTACCATACATGTACTTGACAATAAAAATAGAAATAAAATAACCAACGATACGTGTTGCATTATCCGGTTGGTTTTATTGGGGGATGGAAGGCTAAAACATAAAGGTAGTCAATCGGGCATTTTATTTATCCGGGGCGGTTTTATTTTCGTCATCCATCACAAGGTTAGCACCACCGTCACGCAATATTTCTTCCATGTTGCGATCGTTGTCTATGATGCCCTTTTCTTCAAGCATCCGCATATCTTTTGCATCCCGTAAAAACTCGGAGGCAAATATAAACTCGTTCAATTTCTCATGTTTGTTGAAAATAATTTCTTTATTGGTGCCTTCCCATTCTTTCCGGCCCATATATAGATACAGGATGTTCTCGCCAATTTCCATGACACTGTTCATATCATGTGTATTGATCACGGTGGTAATGTTATTTTCTTTGGTAATGTCCCGGATCAGCAGGTCGATGACCATGGATGTTTGTGGATCGAGGCCCGAGTTGGGCTCGTCACAAAATAAATATTTAGGCTTTAACACAATGGCCCTGGCAATGCCTACTCTCTTTTTCATGCCACCGCTTATTTCTGCAGGAAATTTTTTATTGGTATCTTTTAAATTTACCCGCTCCAGCACATCATTTACGCGTGCCATCTTTTTTGCATGATTCCAGTTGGTAAACATATCAAGCGGAAATTTCACATTTCTTTCGACGGTCATGCTGTCAAAGAGCGCCGACCCCTGGAAAAGCATGCCGATCTGCTGCCGCAATTCCTTGCGGTCGTCTTCCTGCATGGCAGTCAGGCTTCTGCCGTCAAATATTATTTCGCCATCATCCACTTCAAACAGTCCCACCATGCACTTTTGCAAAACGGTTTTGCCACTGCCACTGGTCCCGATGATCAGATTGGTTTTGCCTGTTTCCATGACAGCACTCACATCCTTGAGAATTTCCTTATCACCAAAACTCTTACTTACATTTTTTATTTCTATCATTTGAGGTAATTATGAATTGCGAAAGCTAAAATTATTCACGCAGAAAATAACCATGCTAACCTGGTACAAATTCATAAGGAAATTTTATAGCTTTTTTGTTTTTCCTGTTTCGTGTCAATTATAGCCGCCGGTTCTTTATAGTAAAAAAGACGCCAGGATATAATCAGCAAATAAAATAAGTATACAGCTTGCAATTACCGCCGTTGTGCTGGCTCGCCCGATTTCGAGAGCACCTCCCTTTACATTATACCCGTAATAAGATGATACGCTGCTAATGATAAAGGCAAAAGTATAAGCCTTAGCAAGTGAAAACCATACATTTTTTGCGATAAATCCCTGCACCAGCCCCCGGTCGTAGGTGTCTGTGGAAAGAATACCGCCGAGGCTCCCGGCCAGCCTGCCTCCATAAATACCCAGGGCCATGGCCAATACCACCAGTAGCGGGATGGTAATAAGCGCTGCAATAATCTTTGGCATTACAAGGTAAGATTTGGTATTGATTCCCATAATTTCAAGCGCATCAATTTGCTCGCTCACCCTCATGTTCCCTAATTCCCCGGCGATCTTACTGCCAATCACACCGGCAAGTACGATACATACAAGCGTTGGGGCGAATTCTAAAATTACCGTATCACGCACGATCTGGGCTATCGTTTCTTTTGGCAGCAGCGGGCTTACGAGCTGGTAAGCGGTTTGAACTGCACTTACCGCCCCCATGAATATGGAGATTACCGCTACAATGCCCAATGATCCCATCCCAATTTCCACAGACTGGTGCATCAATTCTTTCCAGTACATTTTTAGGTTTTCCGGTTTAGTGAACATCCCTCTTATCATCAATAAATAACTGCCAATCGAGGAGAATAGCTTCATAGATATAATTTTTAAACAGCCCTGCTTATTTTACCAAAAACGTTTTCCCTATGTTTTGGAATAAAATAAAGCTTAGTGAATGACATGCAAACTTTTTGAGATGACAGTTTATATTACGCTTCGGGGCCGGTCTTTCGTATTTTCCTCCATTTACGGGATGCCAGTTCCTCTTTTTCTTTTTTATTAGAACATTTTATTTGAGCATCAATTACGGCAATCAACACCATATTAAATATACTGCGTACCTGGCTACCAAGCTGAAGAATGTGCACCGGCTTATCAAGGCCAAGTAATATGGGGCCAATTGCATCTGCACCGCCAACCTCCTGCAAAAGATTATACGCTACATTTCCGGCAGCGAGGTTTGGAAAGATAAGCACATTCACATCGTTATTTACCAGCTCACTAAAGGGATAATTATTTTTCAACACCTCTTTATTGAAAGCTATATTTGCCTGCACTTCACCATCGACGATAAGAGAAGGCGCTTTACGTTTTACGATCTCCCTCGCCTGCGCCACTAACTTTGCCTCAGGGGAGTCACTGCTTCCGAAATTAGAATAACTGATCATGGCAATGACAGGTGTTATGCCAAAATTCTTCACTTCTTTAGCAACCATTAAGGTTATATCGGCAAGTTCTTCAGCCGTCGGGTTGAAGTTGACTGTCGTATCGGCAAGAAATAAAGGTCCCTTTTTCGTCATCATGATATACATCCCGGCTACTTTTTTTGAACCCTCTTCAAGCCCAATGATCTGTAAAGCCGGCCGGATGGTATCGGGATAATTCTTGGAAAGACCAGATATCATGGCATCAGCATCTCCCGTTTCCACCATCATACAGCCAAAATAAAGGCGGTCTCTCATTATTTTTTTTGACTCATAATAATTAAATCCTTTGCGTTGCCGTTTGTCAAAAAATGATTTGCTATACCTGGCTCTTTTTTCTTCGGCTTCGTCACTTTTCGGGTCGATTACGGGCATACCTTCGAGGTCAATGCCATTTTCGGCTGCGATCTGGGCAATTTTTTTTGGGTCTCCCAACAATATAGGGTAGGCAAACCCTTCGTCGAGTACGATCTGCGCTGTCTTCAATATCTTTTGGTTTTCAGCTTCGGCAAAAACCACTTTCTTTGGATTTTTCCGCGCTTTATTTCCAATTACCCTGAACAGTTGATTATCTATCCCAAGCCTTTCATTTAGCAGGTCGGTATATGCATTCCAGTCAGTAATAGGTTCGCGGGCCACCCCGCTGTCCATCGCAGCCTTCGCTACAGCAGGTGCCACCGTAGAAAGAAGCCGGTTATCCAATGGCTTGGGAATTATATAGCTGGGGCCAAAAACTATACTTTTTTCATTATAAGCGATGATCACAATATCAGGGACCGGTGACTTGGCAAGTTCTGCCAGGGCCTTTACTGCGGCCAGCTTCATCGCTTCGTTGATCTGAGTAGCCCGCACGTCGAGCGCGCCACGAAAAATATATGGAAACCCCAGTACATTATTAACCTGGTTGGGGAAATCACTCCTGCCGGTAGCCATGATGATATCTTTTCTTACGGCGATCGCTTTATCATAAGATATTTCCGGATCGGGGTTTGCCATGGCAAAGACGATTGGATTTTTGGGCATGCTTTTTACCATCTCGGGAGTGATGACATTACCCACACTGAGCCCTATAAACACATCTGCCTCCTTCATAGCCTCCGCGAGCGTTAAGCCCGGATCTGTAGTACTGGCAAATCTTTTTTTTGTTTCATCAATACCTGCGCGGCCGGCATGAAGCACGCCGGTGCGGTCAAACATAATAAAATTGGAAGCCTTTGCTCCCAGCGCCTCATACAGCTGTACGCAAGCCATAGCGGCCGCACCCGCGCCGTTAACAACAAATTTTACTTTGTCTATTTTCTTTCGCTGAAGCTCCAGTGCGTTCAGCAAAGCCGCAGAGCTGATAATGGCCGTGCCATGCTGGTCATCATGCATCACCGGGATCTGCAATTTTTCCTTTAGCTTCTGCTCGATGTAGAAACATTCGGGGGCCTTGATGTCTTCCAAATTGATACCTCCAAAAGTCGGCTCCAGCGCCGCTACAATCTCCACGAATTTTTCAGGGTCTTTTTCATTGATCTCGATATCGAATACATCAATATCAGCAAAAATCTTAAACAGTACGCCCTTCCCTTCCATTACGGGTTTGCTTGCCGAGGGTCCGATGTCTCCCAGGCCCAACACAGCCGTGCCATTGCTTATAACACCGACCAGATTACCCTTAGCTGTATACTGGTACACACTCTCGGGATTTTCATGAATTTCAAGACAGGGAACAGCCACGCCGGGTGAGTATGCAAGAGACAGGTCGCGTTGCGTTTTCGTAGCTTTTGTAGGAATTACTTCTATTTTGCCAGGTCTTCCTTTCGAATGATAATCAAGCGCCTCCTGCTTTCGAAGATTTTTTTGCATAAGATATATTAAAACCTGCAGCTATGGTAGCCGCTGCTTTTTTATTTGGTTGTAGGTAAAGGTACTTAATGTACTGAATTCATGAATTTGATCATGATGCGGCAAGCCAGGCCATAATACCCATGCCGTTTTCAATCGCCGATTCATCAATATTAAAAGTTGGTGTATGTACCCCCGAAGTGATATTTTTTTGCCTGTTGCCGACTCCCAACCTGAAAAAACAAGCGGGTATGCGGTGTGAATAAAATGCAAAGTCTTCAGCACCCATACGCATTTCCGTTTCTTCAACATTTTCTGCGCCGGCAAATTCCACAGCTTTGCGGATAGCCGTAGCCGTTAGCTGTTCGTTATTGACCACAAAAGGATAGCCGACGTCTATATTGACGTCAATCGCGGCACCCCCTGTTTCAGCAGTATGTTTACATATTTTCCTTATGAGCTCATGGGCTGTAAACCTCCACTCCTCATTCATAGCCCTGAACGTACCTGCCAGCTTTACTTCCGAAGGGATCACGTTGGTCGTATTGCCACCCTGTATTGAGGTTATCGATAACACGCACGGATTGAAAGGATCGTTCATCCGGCTGACCACCTGCTGGAGATTTACGACCAGTTGTGATGCTATCAGAATTGTATCGGTCGTAAGATGCGGTGCCGCAGCATGGCCGCCCTTTCCCCTGATCGTAATATAAATTTCATCGGCGCTGGCCATTACCATTCCACTGCGAAAGCTTAGCTTACCCACAGGCAGGCCAGGATGGACATGTAAAGCGAATATGGCTTCCGGTGCAGGATTGTCCAGGACACCTTCCTTAATTAACAGGCTTGCGCCGCCGGGATTTTTTTCTTCCCCGGGCTGAAAAATTAATTTCACCCTTCCCGACCATTCCTCTTTCAATTCATGTAAGATCTTTGCAGCACCTAACAGGCATGTGGTATGCACATCATGCCCGCACGCATGCATTATACCCGGGTTCTTTGACTTGTAGTCAATTTCATTCAGCTCTGTAATAGGCAGCGCATCCATATCTGCCCGCAGTGCAATCGTCTTACTACCCGGATCTTTGCCGGCTAAAATTCCAACAACGCCGGTCGTCGCCATCACCTGGAAATCAATACCCCAGGAGGATAATTTCTGCTGAATAAATTTCGATGTTTCAAATTCATTATAGCTAAGTTCCGGACTTGCGTGCAGGTAATGGCGCACCTCAATGAATTCATCCGCATACTTCGCCGCCAGTTCTTTTATTTTGTCTTTTATCATTCCTGGTTTTTTGATGCTTAACCACCCACTCACTAAAAGTTAACGTGAGGGTTCAAAAATAGGTAACCTGTTATTATGTTAATTGAAAAGTTAGGGAATTCTTTGGGAATGGGGGGAGGGGGGGTTGGTGGGGGGAG
>JADMIO010871586.1_pt1 | contig 10563 bp, 8 predicted proteins | sample 8958161 | NCBI WGS metagenome assembly JADMIO01 (sample SAMN16585339, study PRJNA669376) | soil metagenome | isolation source: Crop rotation soil | place: USA: Cullars Rotation, Alabama | collected 2011
CGGCGCTTCGGTTTTGGCAGCCGGCTCGCGAGCGGCAGAGAATGTGGAAGCGCCGACAACCGATGTGCGCTCAGTGGTAAACGAGTTGCGTAAAGGCGGCTACGTCATTTTCCTGAGACACGGCGTTACCGAAGAGGTCGGTGCGAGCGATGAAGCGGCCGATCTCGAGCGGTGTGAAACGCAGCGCAATCTTGCACCCACCGGGCGCGCGCAGGCGGCAAGCATCGGCAAGGCGATCAAAGGGCTCGGGATTCCAGTAGGGCTTGTCCAGTCGAGCCCCTTCTGCCGCGCAAAAGACACCGCGCAGATCGCGTTCGGCACCTACGTCGTAAACCCTGATCTTCAGTTCGTCATCAACATGAACGCGACGCAGACCCACCACCTCGCCGACGCTCTGCGCAGGCTGCTCGCGACACCGCCAAAAAAAGGAACGAACACAGTTCTCATCTCTCACTCGGCCAATCTGCGTGAGGCCGCAGGAATATTCGCCAAACCGGAAGGCGCCGCTTACGTCTTCCGTCCTTTGCCAAGTGGACGTTTCGAGCCCGTCGGTCGCATTCTCCCCGAAGACTGGAACACGATGATCGCGCCGCGCAAGCGGTCCGCGACATCGCCTTAGCCCGAGCTCTAGATGACGAGCATACGGGCACGTCTCAACGCGCTATCACTGCGCCAGAGGTTTCTGGTCGCGCCGCTGCTCGGGCTCGCGTTGCTGAGCATGCTCATGGGAGCCTTCATCTACGAATCCGAACGGCACAACGCGCTGCTTACGCGTATAGCCGAGCACGAGTTCGCGGCGTTCGAGCTTTATTCCGGTGTGTTCGGTCAGCTGTCGGCGCAGCACATCGCCCTTTACGAGCTCCTCAGTAACGCGGGGAAAACGAGCGAGGAAACGCTATACGACAAGGCGAAGGTGCGCCTGTACGCGATTCACGACGCCGTGGCCAAGCTTCAGGCAGGACTTCCAGCCGCAGCGACGAGTGAGCGTGAGGAGTCGTCGGCGCTGCGCGAGGAACTCCTCGCACATACGCGTGCGTACCGTCGCGCCGTCACTTCAGCGGTCGAAATGACGACTGTGAACATGGCGCTCGCACCCTCGCATATCGCGGTGGCGAACGATGCCTACATTGCGATGAACAGAACGTTCAACCGTCTCCTGGACGTTCAGCGGCAGGCCCTTTCTTCCGAGATCCACAGGCGCGTTGAGCGCAGTCACAAAACCAATCTTGTGTTCGCATCCTCCGGCCTCGTCGGTGCCCTTTTCGTGCTCGTGCTTTCGCTGCTCCTCTCGCGCCTGCTTTCCCGTTCGCTCGAGGCTCAGATCGACGCGCTCAGCCAGATCGGCGGCCCGCTCGAAGCCGAAGGAAAGATTCGAACGGTGAACGAAATCGAGCGCATGGGCAATGCCGTCACGAACTTCAAAAAAGCGACTGAACGCATCGCTTACCTCGCTCACTACGACTCGCTGACGACGCTGCCCAATCGGGCACTCTTCAGCGACCGGCTCTCACATGCGATGGCGCGAGCGAAACGCAACGGGGACGCCCTCGCGATCATGTTGCTCGACCTCGACCGCTTCAAGGAAATCAACGATACGCTCGGTCACACCGCAGGCGATGAAGCCTTGAAAGTGGTCGCGCAGATGCTGACGGCACTCCTGCGCGAAGTCGATACCATCGCGAGGCTCGGCGGAGACGAGTTTGCGATCATCCTGGAAGACGATATCGACAGCGATCAGATTACGCTTATCGCGGAAAGGGTTCACGCCGCGTTTCTCGAGCCGCTGATAGTGCAGGAACGCGAATTCTTCGTCACGACGAGCATCGGCATCGCTGTCTACCCGCAGCACGGACGCGACGTCGACGAGCTTCTGCAGACGGCCGACGTAGCGCTTTATCGAGCTAAGGAAGAAGGTCGAAACGCGTATCAGGTCTACACGTCAGAAATGAACGCGCAGGCCGACGAGCGCCTTGCCATGAGCCGGCTGCTGAGACGTGCGCTGGACCGTAATGAGTTCGTCCTGCACTATCAGCCCAAAGTCTCTCTGCCGACGGAGCGCATCGTCGGCGCCGAGGCTTTGATCCGCTGGCGATCGGAGGAACTCGGGCTCGTATCGCCCGCGCAGTTCATCCCCCTCGCCGAAGAGACCGGGCTCATCGTTCCGATCAGTGAGTGGGTGCTGCAAACAGCCTGCGCGCAAGCGAAAGCCTGGCGGGATAGCGGTATGGGGTCGCTTCTCATGTCGGTCAACATATCCCCTCGCCATTTCCGTCAGAAGAATCTTCTCCATAGCATTGCCGCCGCATTGCAGCGCACCGGACTCGAAGCGCGTTTCCTCGACATAGAGATTACCGAAGGCACCGTAATGCATCACGCCGACAAGGCGATCGCGATCCTGAACGAGCTCAATGAACTCGGTATTCAGATATCGGTCGACGACTTTGGCACCGGTTATTCGAGCCTGAGCTATCTGAAACGCTTCCCGGTGCAGAGACTCAAGATCGATCAGTCGTTCATTGGCAGCGTCACGAGCGATCCCAACGATGCTGCAATCGTGACAGCGGTCGTGGCCATGGGCAGGAGCCTCAAGCTCAAGCTGGTTGCAGAAGGTGTTGAAACGCAGGAACAACGCGCATTCCTGGTTAACGTGGGCTGCGACGAATACCAGGGATACTATTTCAGCAAACCGGTTCCTCCCGAAGACTTCGCACGCCTGTTCGCTCCGGCAACGATCGCCGGCTAAGCGTCAGAGGCCCATACTCGTCCGGGCCGCGCGCGCAACCGCATTCGCGCGATCGAAGTGGCCCGCGAATCGGTGGCCTTTTTCCTCGCCACAAACGCACGGCTCCCAATAGTCTGCTGTAGATAGCCGCGAAAGCCACGAAGCTTCTGCGGCGTCGGAAAGAAGTGCTCTTCGAATGCTGCTCCCCAACAGTTTGCTTCTGAACTGCGTGCTAATCGCTGCAATGACTCTTTCGGTCTGCGATGCAGCCGACGATCTTCCCCAGCCGCCGTGCGCAGCCGCTCCGAATCCGCCGTACGCAGAACTCGGCGCACAGCCGAACGTGAGGATCTGGAATAGACGCGGTGAAGAGGTGCGCTTCGCGCGACGCTGCGCCGGAGTTCCTACAGGTGAATTCAAAACCGCCGTCGCGCTATCCGGCACTTTTCGTTACGACGGTAACGTCGACAAGCTGCTCGAGCGTTTCGGTGCGGTATCACTGATGAAAGGAATACGTTACTGGTCCGTCACTGATCAGGAGTGGCGTGTGCTCGTAACCGAGTCGAATGCCGTCGAGCCGCCGCCCCAGTCGGCGCGTCGAGCCGACTTCGGCGTCTCCGAGCTCAAATCTCAAAAGGATGCGTTCTTCGCGCAGCGCGACAGCCGCTCGACTGGGGAAGTGCTTTATCGGATGCGAATCGCGGACTTGGACTCCGATCGTCTCATCGTCGAGAGCGAGAACGCCTCACCGATCAAAACGTTCATTTTCACGTTGTTCAAGCCAGGCGAGCTTCACACGATTCACTTCCTGAGGCGGCACCCGGGCGGCATCTGGGACTATTACGTGCTCACGCTGATCGCCTCGACACAGAGTGACAGCCACATCGCGTCGCTCGTCAACCGTGCAGCCGCGCTGTATCGCTATGTCGCCGGTCAGCCGACCGATCGCGAGCCGCCGCTCGCCCCACGATGACCCGCCTGCGCCTGAGCAGCAGTGTCCAGAGCCCGCCGAGCGCGGGTCGATTTGCATTTTTGTTCTTCATCGTCGCACTCATCAGTGCGTGCGCAACGCTGCCACCGGGTTCCCAGTTCGAGAAGACGCAGTCCACTGCGCTCGCGCAGCCCGAACAAACGCGCTTGGGGAAGCAATTCGAAGCGGCTGCACGCGACCATGGAGGCAATTCGGGCTTTCGTCTCATTTCGTCAGGTCTCGACGGTTTGATCGCTCGGATCGAGCTCATCGACGCCGCCGAACGGACGCTCGATCTTCAGTACTACATTTTTCGCGCGGATAACAGCGGACACTTGGTGAGCGAAGCGTTGTTGCGGGCGGCGGATCGCGGCGTGCGCGTGCGTCTGCTCGTGGACGAAGGCGAACGGTTGCCGGGCGATTCGGAGATCGAATTGCTCGACGGCCACCCCAATATCGAAGTGCGTGCGTTCAATCCATTCGCTTACCGCGGCGAATCGAAGCACATTCGCGCACTCGAGTTCATGCTGAACGCACCGCGACTCGATTATCGGATGCACAACAAACTGTTCGTGGTGGACAACGCCGTTGCGGTCGTAGGCGGCCGCAATATCGGAGACGAATACTTCGATATCGATCCCGAATCACAGTTTGGCGATGATGACGTATTTGCAGCCGGCCCGATTGTGAGGCAGCTCTCGCGCACTTTCGACGAATACTGGAACAGCACTCTCGCGATCCCGGTTCGCGCACTGCGAAACGGAAGGCCATCGAGCGCGTTGCTCAGTGATTACCGCGGGCGTCTGTCACGATACCTCGGCGCTCTCGGGTCCGATCCCAGGAAATACGTGAGCCGCATCGCGAGCGGTGAGCCATACGCGGGACTCATGTCAGGAAGATTGCCGCTCGTGTGGACTCGCGCACAGCTCATTTATGACAGCCCCGACAAAAAGCGCGTCGACAAAGGCATCGAAGCCGGCAACCTCATTTTCCCGCCAGTCATGGCTGCGTGCACGGCTGCGCAATCCGAGCTCCTGATCGTGACGCCCTTCTTCGTTCCCGGACCGAGCGGTGTCGAGCTCTTGAGCCGTCTGCGCGCTCAGGACGTGCGCGTTCGGGTGCTCACGAACTCCCTCGAAGCGACTCCGGAACTGCCCGCGCACGCCGGATATCTGCACTATCGCCGGGCGCTGCTCGAGCGTGGCGTGGAGCTATACGAGATGCGGGCAAAGCCGGACCGGGAGGGACACGCGCTCGCAGCGAACGGCAAATACGCGCTTCACGCGAAGATTTTCGTGTTCGACCGCACACGCGTATTGATCGGCTCCGTCAATTTCGACTTACGCTCGAAGCATCTCAACACCGAGATCGGTCTGATCATCGAAAGCCCCGAGCTCTCGCAACAATCGGCAGTGCGATTTGCATCGCTGGTGCAGCCGGCCAACAGCTACGAAGTGCTGCTGCGAAAGGATGAGAACGACGGTGCTTCAACACTCGTGTGGCGCACGCAGCAGAACGGTGAACTCGTCGAGCTCGAACACGAACCCGCAGGTGGTGAATGGCGCAGAGCGATGGTGCAGCTGTTGCGACTTCTTCCTCTCGATCCGGAGCTCTGAACACGCGCTTGAAGACATAGCCAACACTCGCTCTTCAACGCCCGGATTACGTGAGACAAACTTCCTAACGCATTTTGACGCTGTGGCGCGATAGTTCGTGACCGCAGAAATGTCTGCGACCTAGGCAGATGGTGACTCTGCCGCTGGACCCAGCGTCACGGGCACCACCAAGTTCGGTATCAACAGAAAAGGAGTTAAAAAGATGCGTGGACAAAACATGACTCGACTTCTCGATACCGACATGACCCTGGAACGTCTCGCCGGCGACGAAACGCTCCTTAACAAAGCCGCCAACGCTTTCATCCGCATAGCGCCGCGCCTGCTCGCTTCTATCAACGCAGCGCTCAATGCAAACGATCTCAATCGCGCGTTCAAGCGCGCACACTGGCTGAAGCGCGCAGTCACCGCGTTCGAGGCACCGCTTGTCGTCAACTCCGTGCTCAACGTGGAAAGGCACGCGATCAACCACGATGCCCAGGCCGCTGCAGCCGCATTCCCAAAGGCACAAGCACTGGTGGAGCGCTTGCTGGCCGAGCTTACCCCGATGGCCACGAACGCCGAGCTCGAGGCACAAGCCTAATCCATCTCACGACCGTGCCCTGCACGGACATCACTCGAGGAACCGACATGGACGAATGGAAATTCTACGAAGGCACCGACGGCAGGTGGTCCTGGCACAACGTGAAGACCGACAGCGCGGGTCAAAGCGCTGACCGCTTCGCCACTTTCGTCGATGCGATGGCGAATGCGGTCCAGCACGGTTTCCAGCCCGGCGCATCGAAGATTGCAGGCATCCAGGCCTCACCGCGCTCCAAATCGGCTTCGCGCTGACTCCCCGACACGACCCGCTGCGTTCTAACGCGCAGCGGTGTAGTACCCTCCCAAGCCTTCCTGTTTCCCCGAGCCTCCCCTACGCAGTTCCTTCACGTCGTACGCAGGCTTTTCGTCTGAGTGACGGGCACCTGCCACGCAGGGCGCGCACTCTCGCCTCCGCCGCACACCACGAGTGCACGACGACGCGCACATTTGCTCGATAGTCGCGACTCGATACAATCGTTCACGATAGCTTCCCGCGCTCGCAGGTCAACCTAAGGGGAACACGTGATGAGACTGTCGCTTCGCGTTTTCGCGTTGCTTGCCATCGCAACGTGCATCGGCATCAGCATTCCTACAGCGTCGGCGCAAGCTCAGAAGGTTCTCAGGTTCATTCCCCAGGCAGACTTGCGCATCCTCGATCCCATCAGTACGACCGCATACATCACGCGCAATCACGGTTACATGGTGTACGACACGCTGTTTGCGATGGACGAGAAGTTTCAGGTGCGTCCGCAGATGGTCGACCGGTTCGATGTGAGCAAGGATCAGCTCACGTATACGTTCAGTTTGCGGGACGGCCTGCGCTTCCATGACGGTCAGCCGGTACGATCCGCCGACTGTATCGCCTCGATCGACCGCTGGAGCAAGCGCGATGCGCTGGGACAGAAGCTCGCGGAAGCGACCGACGCATGGACGCCCGTCGACGACAAGACTTTTCGTCTGAAGCTCAAGAAGCCTTTCCCGCTCACGCTCGAAGCGCTGGCGAAGCCTTCGTCGAACGTGCCCTTCATCATGCCCGAGCGCATCGCAAAAACCGATGCGTTCAAGAACATCGAAGATGCGACCGGTTCCGGTCCTTTCCGCTTCGTGAAGGAGGAGTGGGTTCCAGGAAACAAGGTCGTGTACGTGAAGAACACGAATTACGTGCCGCGCAAGGAGCCTGTGTCGTGGGCATCCGGCGGCAAGGTCGTGAAAGTCGACCGCGTCGAATGGATTTATATTCCGGACTCCGCAACGGCAGCCGCCGCGCTCAACGCGGGCGAAGCCGACTGGTGGGAACAGCTCCCCCCCGATCTGATTCCGCTCCTCACGAAGAACAAGGCGATCACCGTCAAGAACATCGACCCGCTGGGTTCGATGGGACTGCTGCGCTTCAACTTCCTATACCCGCCGTTCAACAATCCCAAGATGCGCCAGGCGCTCCTGTACGCGCTCAACCAGCAGGATTACGTGATCGGCATCGCAGGCGATGCCAAGAACGGTCATCCGTGCTACTCGTACTTCACGTGCGGCACGCCGCTCGCAACCGAAGCTGCCGCAGATCCGCTGAAAGGCAAACGCGATCTCGACAAGGCGAAACAGCTCATCAAGGAAGCGGGCTACAAAGGCGAGCGCATCGTGATCATAGATGCGACCGACCAGCCGATCGTCCATTCGCAGTCACTGCTTACGCTCGAGATGCTGAAGAAGCTCGGCCTCAATGCCGAAGTGCAGGCCGGGGACTGGGGGACGCTGATTACGCGCCGCGCCGTGAAGGATGCTCCGGAGAAAGGTGGGTGGAACATCTTCCACACCTGGCTCGTCGGACCCGACATGGTCAATCCAGCGGTCAACTTTCCGATCCGCGGGACCGGTGAGAAAGCGTGGTTCGGCTGGCCGACAGACGCGAGGCTCGAAGAGCTGCGTGAAGCGTGGTTCAACGCGACCGATACTGCATCTTCAAAAAAAGCGGCGACTGCCGTTCAGCAACGTGCGTTCGAGTTCGTGCCGTTCATTCCAACCGGTCAGTTCATACTGCCGACGGCCTACCGCTCGAATATCTCAGGCGTGATCATCGCGCCGATGTCGCTTCTCTGGAACGTAGAAAAGAAATGAGCCTTGCAGCGTAGGCTCTGCGCTTATCGGTGCTCGCCTATGTAATCCGCAGGCTTGCGGCGACCCTCGTCGTAATGACGGTGGTCGCTTTTGTTGTTTTCGCACTGCTGTATCTGACTCCGGGCGATCCCGCCGCGGTGATCGCCGGCGACGCCGCAACGACTCAAGACATCGAGCGCATACGAACCAATCTCGGGCTCGATCAACCGTTTCTCGTTCGTTTCGGCGGCTGGGCGCAGGCGCTCATGCACGGCGATCTCGGCACGTCGATATTCACGAAACTGCCCGTCACGCGGCTCATCGCGCAGCGCGTCGAACCTACCCTCGCGCTGACACTCTGCACCTTGATCCTCGCTGTCGCTGTTGCGGTGCCTCTGGGCGTGATCGCCGCTGCACGCGTCGGCACGTGGATCGATCGGCTCGTGATGGCTTTTTCGGTGTTGGGTTTCTCGGTCCCGGTCTTCGTCCTGGCGTATATCCTGATCCTCACGTTTTCGATCGACCTCGAATGGTTGCCCGTGCAGGGCTATCGCAATCTGAGCGAAGGCTTCTGGGAATGGCTGCGCCACCTCATCCTTCCCAGCATCGCGCTCGGCACGGTGTACATGGCGCTGATCGCTCGTATCACCCGCGCGACGATGCTCGACGTGCTTGCGCAGGATTACGTCCGAACGGCACATGCCAAAGGCCTTGCGCCCCTGTCGGTACTGGTCGGACACGCGCTCAAGAACGCCGCAGTGCCCATCATGACCATCGTCGGCATCGGCATTGCGCTTCTCATCAGCGGGGCGATCGTGACCGAGACGGTGTTTGCGATTCCCGGCATCGGGCGACTCACCGTCGACGCCATACTGCGCCGGGATTATCCAATCATTCAGGGCGTGATCCTGATCTTCTCGGGAGCTTATGTGCTCATCAATCTCGCGGTCGATTTGAGTTACATGCTGTTCGATCCGCGGATTCGCTACTGACATGTCGACCCTCGCGATTCCCGCCGGAGCTTCGACATCGCCGACATGGCGCCGCATGCAGGACGCGCTCAGGCGCCACCCGACCGCTATCCTCGGCGCTATCGTGCTCGTTGCGATGATACTCGTGGCGATACTGGCGCCATGGCTTGGTACAGTCGATCCCCAGGCCGTGTCGCCTTTGAAGCGATTGCGTCCGCCTTCGGCTGAATTCTGGTTCGGCGCCGACATGCTCGGCCGCGACGTGTACAGCCGTGTGATCTACGGTTCGCGCGTGTCGCTTGCAGTCGGTCTCGCGGTCGCGATCGCGAGCACGCTGATCGGACTTGCAATCGGCCTCGCAACCGGTTACCTGCGCTGGCTAGACGCGATCGTGATGCGGATCATGGACGGGCTCATGTCGATTCCATCAGTGCTGCTCGCGATCGCTCTCATGGCACTTACGCAGGCAAGCATCCAGAACGTGATTGCCGCGATTACGCTCGCTGAGGTGCCGCGCGTCGTGCGGCTCGTAAGAAGCCTCGTCTTGAGCCTACGCGAACAGCCTTACGTCGAAGCTGCGATTGCCGCGGGGACAACGCTCCCGCGGATCCTGACGCGCCACATCCTGCCGAACACCGTCGCGCCCCTTCTCGTGCAGGCGACTTACGTATGCGCATCGGCGATGATCACCGAAGCGATCCTCTCCTTCATCGGCGCCGGAACGCCGCCGAACATCCCGAGCTGGGGCAACATCATGGCGGAAGCGCGTAGCCTCTTTCAGATTGCCGGTTACCTCATTCTGTTTCCCGGCGTATGTCTTTCGCTCACCGTCCTCGCCGTGAACCTCCTCGGGGATGGTTTGCGAGACGCTCTCGACCCGCGTCTCGCCCGGCGCATGTGAACGCAAACCCGCAAGCGACAGCGTCGCCACTCCTCGAGGTGGAGGATCTGCGGACCTATTTCTACACGCGTGATGGCGTCGTGCGCGCGGTGGATGGCGTGTCTTTCAGCGTGAACTCCGGCGAAACGCTCGCGATCGTCGGCGAGTCGGGCTGCGGCAAGAGTGTGACCTCGCTCTCAATCCTGAGACTCATCGCGTCCCCTCCCGGCCGCATCGTCTCGGGCAGCGTCACATTCGTCGGCCGTGACCTGCTCTCGCTCACCGAGCCCGAAATGCGCGCGATACGCGGAAACGACATATCGATGATTTTCCAGGAGCCGATGACGTCCCTTAATCCCGTGCTCACGATCGGCCAGCAAATCGCCGAAGCGCTGCGGGTGCATCGCGGGCTTTCGGCGCGTGACGCCTTGAGCTGCGTGACCGAATTGCTCAGGCTCGTCAGGATTTCGGAACCGCAGCGGCGCACGAAGCAGTACCCGCATCAGCTCTCGGGCGGCATGCGGCAGCGCGTGATGATCGCGATGGCGCTCGCGTGCGATCCGCGACTGCTGATCGCGGACGAGCCGACAACGGCTCTCGACGTGACGATCCAGGCTCAGATACTCGACCTGATGCGCGACCTGAAGCAGAAAACCGGCGCGGCGATCGTGCTCATCACGCACGATCTCGGCATCGTCGCCGAAATGGCGCAGCGCGTGGTCGTAATGTACGCG
>JADMIO012736610.1_pt1:0-5000 | contig 10563 bp, 7 predicted proteins | sample 8958161 | NCBI WGS metagenome assembly JADMIO01 (sample SAMN16585339, study PRJNA669376) | soil metagenome | isolation source: Crop rotation soil | place: USA: Cullars Rotation, Alabama | collected 2011
CTTTCCCTTCATGATCGACAACATTGTCTGGGTCTTCGGCGCGACCATCGCCACTCTGTGAATCCGTGGGTGCCGATGAGCTTCATGGGTCTCGGTTACAGCGTGATAGCGTGAACTCTGGCCGGTAAGCGAAGAAAGACTTTTGACTCTTGCAATTCATCAACTCTCTCTCTCTCTCTCTCTCTCTCTCTCTCTCTCTCTATCTATCTATCTATCTATCTCTCACGCAAGATGGTCGCCATTAATTTCCTAACACCAGCTGGACACCGCGTACGGTATTATGCAGTCCGTCCAGAACCTTAGCCTGGCAGTCGTGCCCTAGCTCGCCGGATGGTTGATCGACCTTAAAGGCTACATTGTGCTCGAGGTTTTCCACCTCGGCTCACTTTGCCGTAAGATTTTTGAGAGATAACTCCCTCCAAACTAATTAACCACTCTTTCAGGCACCATCATCTTCATCGTGATGCTGTACGTGAGCGGTCAGAATCGTGGCGGTCATTTGAACATGAGCGCCAAGATGCATCGCGCGCTCGAAGCAAGTCGCAAGTAAGCTTCATTGTGGATCTCTACTCCTTGGTTAGTCCTTGCTCGTCTCGTTGCTGGAAACGCGAAGATTAAGCTTATTCGGTCGACTACGATTAACTGTAACCAACTGATACTTATTACGTTTGTTTTGTATAAAAGCTCATCAAGTCGATGCCGACTTCGTATGTAAATCGTTGAAATTGTAAACTCTTTCTATAACAGCACTATTGCAAAAGATTAAAAATGTCTTTTGAATAGAACATTGATGAAGGTTTCGTGAGCTAAATTTGTGCTAGAGAGAAGTGCGTCGAGAGACAACTTCACACACAAACCTAACTTGAAGGCGAGAACAAAAGCGAAATCGAGATCACGTGAGAAACGGCGAGCGCGCGAAAATCTCGGCGAGCACTGCTGGAAAGCCGACCCGCTCGATCGGCGGGCGCTCAAATCACGGCCGAGCAGCGAGAGACTGAATGCGAGAGAGAGGTTGCTGGCAAACAACGTTGGTGCGAATCCGCTGCCTCTACCTTTATGTACCTCCTCGTTCGCTTAAGCTGTGATCGCGACGAGCGCTTGCGGTATCGCGAAAATCTAGCCGCCGCCGCTTGCTTTACATGTACATCGTCGCCAGTCTGGCGCCGTCAGCTGACTCACACACGGCGGCGAGCAGAGGGCGGCCCGCGCTTTTGGATGGGCCGTCGATGGCCTGGGCCTAAATTTCCCAAAGACAAGAAAACCAGCATACCCACGATTTCACGCCGGTTTTTGTTGACGGCCGTCATGACGAATGCTGCAAGGTGCCGGCCACAGCAAATAGCACGTCCGCCTGAGTTTTACCCGCCCGGACCCTGCAGCCCGACTTGGCCCATGGTGTGACCGGATGACAATTGCCACAATGCAGGTCGTCGCACACACTGCTCACACTCGTATAGCACGGGCTCACTAAAAATTACATCACTTAACGGCAACCGGAAGTTTGGACTTAACATATGCGGCCCGCCGGAGCAGAGATCCGCACACTGGATCATAAATGGAGCAGGACTAAAAGATGAGACATACGGCGAGCGATGGCGATCGCGAGTTTCGTGAGCGCTTCAAGACTAGCGCGTGGAGCGATCGTTGGGAGAAGTGTCGCTAGCTGACTACTCAGGGCCATTTCTTACAATCTTGAAAATATGGGTAGCAGAAGCAAAGCAAGACGAAGGTGCTGAATAGAAATTGCAACTTTCTGCCGTAGCTGGTTTCAGCTATGGTCTCCTTCGATCGAAAGTAGCTGTTGCCTCCCCGCAACTGCAGCAAACGCGAGACTAGCAGAGGTAATACACGATTTACAGGCACCGTGAACGGCGAGGCCATGAGAGAACGTATAGTTCCGAACAACGAGAAAAACGAGGGCTGAAGTCACGGCAGCACACACTCACGGCACGAAGTACGCTCCTCGTCAGACGCAAGCAAAGCGAGCAGGCGCCAGACTGGCGCGCGTAAATCTCGGCAGCGGCGGCAAGTCTAGGACTTCATAGCGAGTGAGTAACTTCGGCGCTGCTACCGGGAATAGGCGAATAGCATGGGTGAGAGTGGCTGCGAACAGCTCCGCAGGGAGAGCAGTGTTAAAGTGTCCTGTACTTCATCGTACCAAGCCGACGATCACAGCTGACTGGTGGCGGCTGCCATTGCCGATTTTCGGCTATCCCTTCAACGTGGTTAAAGATACTTCGCACAGATTCGTGCGTATACAAGGGCGAGCCGAGAAGCGGACCATTCTGCGACCAGCCTCTCGCCTATACTCAATCTCGGCGTAGAGGTGCACTCGCGCCGAGTACGCACATGTCATTAGCGAGCGAGTGGTAGACAGTGTGGAGCCTGCATTCCCAAGCGAGTCGAGAGAGAGCCGCGCGCCAAGTTTCCAGACGGGGAGGCCGCTACTGGCGCCGGCGCCGTGATTGCAGCTGCCGTGATTGCAGCTGCCGTAGGTTGCGAATGCGCTCGTTGTCGCTCCGTAGCCGAAACAGGGCCTCTATGCATCTACCTTTATGTACTTTCGACGTTCGCGTGTGGTCTGACGACGAGTAGCTGAAAATGTACGTTCCTAGCGAGAACAAGGCATGAGCTTGAGCAACGCGCAAAGCCTGGTTTCTCGCGTTTGCCGTGATTTTCCCCCACCCCGATGCGCGACTGACGCCGGCGAGCGCGTCCGTACCCCCTGTGAAACGAAGAAATCACTGCACATTTCGCCTAAACCATAGATGTAGACAGTGAACACTCTGCGAGCTGAAAAGTCAGTACCGAGTATCGTGCTAGTAGTGTGCGATGCGACGGCGAGCCGAGAGTGAATGAAGAGGCGGCCGAGCTCACCTAGAGCGACGCTTAGCTGAGGACGCACACCTTGTTCACTGTTCTGCACCCATGAGTATCTACCGGCCTCTCGAAGGCGTGGGGGCTTGCTTCGGCAGTCACCGTCAACGGTGGATGAGTACCCGTGAGCGCTGGCTTGCAGTACTACGAGCGAAATGCGCGGTCTCTACGATCAGCACAAGCTCCTCGTTGCGAGAGCGTGGTGGCTGCGGTTCGCGCCCAGTCACCAGCCGACGCGACGAAGCTAGTCATCTAGCATCGGACTGGCTCCCTTAAAAGAGCCGGCCCGTGAGCCGCGCTGCTAGTGTGCAAGTACTAAGTATAAGACCGTTTCGGCGGTTGATGGAACGTCCTAGCAGCAAAGTTCGAAAAAGAAACGCAAAAGTTTGTGATGGTTGCGGCGCAAGCCGTAACTGAGGGAAGGGAGTGACTTTGACGAGTCTCTCTTGGTACCACCGAAGCAAGGCTGGACCTTGCATCGGAGCACTTACGATGCATACCTGGTTGATCCTGCCAGTAGTCATATGCTTGTCTCAAAGATTAAGCCATGCATGTCTCAGTACATACTCTCGTACAGTGAAACCGCGAATGGCTCATTAAATCAGTTACGGTTCCTTAGATGTTGACTATCTACATGGATAACTGTGGTAATTCTAGAGCTAATACATGCACGCAAGCCTCGACTCGCGAGGGAAGAGGCGCAGTTATTAGACCAAGACCAATGGCAGCAATGCCTTCGTGTGGTGACTCTGGATAACTCGGCTGACCGCATGGCCTCCGCGCCGGCGGCATGTCTTTCAAGTGTCTGCTCTATCAACTTTCGATGGTAGGTTATGCGCCTACCATGGTTGTAACGGGTAACGGGGAATCAGGGTTCGATTCCGGAGAGGGAGCCTGAGAAACGGCTACCACATCCAAGGAAGGCAGCAGGCACGCAAATTACCCACTCCCAGCACGGGGAGGTAGTGACGAAAAATAACAATACGGGACTCGAATGAGGCCCCGTAATTGGAATGAGAACAATCTAAATCCTTTAGCGAGGATCAATTGGAGGGCAAGTCTGGTGCCAGCAGCCGCGGTAATTCCAGCTCCAATAGCGTATATTAAAGTTGTTGCGGTTAAAAAGCTCGTAGTTGGATGTCAGACTGTGGCGCGCGGGTTGCGCTTAGGCGCACTACTCGCGGCCCGGTCATCATCGTCGAGACGCGCGCGGACGGCCTTCAAAAGTCGACCGCGTCGCTCGGCACGTTTACTTTGAAAAAATTAGAGTGCTCAAAGCAGGCCGTGCGCCTGAATAATCTTGCATGGAATAATGGAATAGGACCTCGGTTCTGTTCTGTTGGTCTTCGGAAGCCCGAGGTAATGATTAAGAGGGACAGACGGGGGCATTCGTATTGCGGCGCTAGAGGTGAAATTCTTGGACCGTCGCAAGACGAACTACAGCGAAAGCATTTGCCAAGAATGTTTTCATTAATCAAGAACGAAAGTTAGAGGTTCGAAGGCGATCAGATACCGCCCTAGTTCTAACCATAAACGATGCCAACCAGCAATCAGGCTGAGTTCATTTAACGACTCGCCTGGCGGCTTCCAGGAAACTAAAGTCTTTGGGTTCCGGGGGAAGTATGGTTGCAAAGCTGAAACTTAAAGGAATTGACGGAAGGGCACCACCAGGAGTGGAGCCTGCGGCTTAATTTGACTCAACACGGGAAAACTCACCCGGCCCGGACACTAGAAGGATTGACAGATTGAGAGCTCTTTCTTGATTTAGTGGGTGGTGGTGCATGGCCGTTCTTAGTTGGTGGAGCGATTTGTCTGGTTAATTCCGATAACGAACGAGACTCTAGCCTATTAAATAGAGCGCGGCGTCTTTATGCCGGCGCGCGACTTCTTAGAGGGATACGCGGCAACTAAGCCGCATGAGAGAGAGCAATAACAGGTCTGTGATGCCCTTAGATGTCCGGGGCCGCACGCGCGCTACACTGAAGTGATCAGCATGCGTCCGTTTCCCGCTCCGTCAGGAGTGGGTAACCCCTTGAACCTTCTTCGTGATAGGGATTGGGCTTTGTAACTATCGCCCATGAACGAGGAATTCCCAGTAAGTGCGAGTCATCAGCTTGCATTGA
>JADMIO011430654.1_pt1 | contig 10559 bp, 9 predicted proteins | sample 8958161 | NCBI WGS metagenome assembly JADMIO01 (sample SAMN16585339, study PRJNA669376) | soil metagenome | isolation source: Crop rotation soil | place: USA: Cullars Rotation, Alabama | collected 2011
TCGATGTGGCGGAGTCGCAACGCGGCGATGGCGTCACGATCGGCGTCTTCACCGCGGGAAAAGAATCTTTTCTGAAGTTAAAAGCCGGCCTGGACCTTGCGCAATTGATGCCGGACTTGTCTGAAAGTCAGCGGAAGCTTGACGTTGTGATCCTGCATCGGCTGATTATCGAGAAGTGCCTCGGCATTACAGAAGAAGCGGTGAAGAAAGAGAGCCATATCACTTACGTGCGCGAGAAAGACGCCGCGATCAATATGGTTCGGGATGGAAAAGCGCAGGTTGCTTTCCTGTTGAACCCGACGCGCCTCGATCAGATGCGGGATATTGCCTATGAAGGCAACGTCATGCCGCAAAAGTCGACGGACTTCTATCCGAAGGTTTTGTCAGGATTAACAATGTACGTATTGGAGTAGGTGCGGGCTTTACGCCCGTGTTCAGTCACCAAAACGACGTTCTGGGTGGGGAGTCAGAGAGGGATCCATTTCTGACCACCCCGTCTGCGCTGTTCTAACGTTTGATGCGCAGCCACCCCTCCTCTATGAGGAGGGGAATTCGCTCAATCTGCAATCCGGACTTCGACCAGATTGTCGTAGAAGGTGGCGCCGCCACCAAGGTCAGTGATCTCTTCAGACGTGGTGCTGTTCGCGTTTCTTCCGCCCGGCACAAGCTTGCTCCACCAGACTGAAGGAGCAGACACGACGCCGGCCCTTGTGCGATCCGTCACGACCGCTTTCGCCAGGAAATCTCCACGCCCGTTGAAAACCTGGACGGGCGTTCCTGTCTCTATCGCCCTCGTCTTCGCATCGTCCGGATGAATCTCCAACGTCGGGCCCACTTCCTTGTCCCTAAACAAATTCACAAATGTCGAGTTCAGGAAATGATGTGCCGGCGGAGAAATGAGAGCCAGCGGGAATTTCTTCGCCAGCGCGGGATTCGACAGCCGATCTTCGCGCGGAGGAATATAGGTCGGCAAAGGATCAAGATCTTTCAAGCGATCCGAGTAGAATTCCGCCTTTCCTGACGGCGTCGGAAATCCGCCGTCGGCAAATGGCGCATCGGGAATTGGCAGCGGGATCCAGCCTTTTTCTTTTAGATCTTCGAGCGATATCTCCTTCATGGCCGCAATGGCCTGCCGGCACATATCTTCGTCGGAATCCGCGAAGCAGGCATCATCAAAACCCATGCGCGATGCGAGCAACCTGAAGATCTCCGTGTTCGGTTTCGATTCGCCGAGAGCTTGGATCGCAGGAGAGTTCAGCATGAGATAGGTGTGTCCATAAGCCCGATGCACGTCGAGATGCTCCAACTGCGTTGTTGCAGGCAGGACGATATCCGCATAGTCGGCTGTGTCCGTTTGAAAATGCTCGAGCACGACGGTGAACAAGTCTTCGCGCTTGAGTCCCGCAAGAACCTGCTGCTGATTCGGGGCGACCGCGGCCGGGTTGCTGTTGTAGACCACGAGCGACCGGACTGGCGGCTCGGCCGCCGTCAGGGCTTGGCCCAGGCAGCTCATGTTAATTGTGCGCGGCGCACCCTGGATTAAATCCGGCCGCTCGAGCTTCGGCGTGTTGTATTTGAAAAATCCGCTCGAACTCAGCAGCGCGCCGCCACCAGCATGGCGCCATGCGCCGACGAGCGCCGGAAGGCAGAAAATGTTTCGAACCGCCATCGCGCCGCCCGCATGCCGCTGGAGACCGTAGTTCAATCGAATGAATTGCGGTGATCCCGCTGCGTACTCCTTCGTCAGCCGTTCGATCGTCGCTTCAGGTATGCCGGTAATCTCACTGACTCGCGCGGGCGGATACTCGAGAACACGCTTTCGCAGTTCTTCGATTCCAAGGGTGTGCCGATCGATGTAATCCTGGTCCTGCAGACCGTCCCGCAGGATGATGTGCATCATTCCCAGCGCGAGGGCTCCGTCGGTTCCCGGCATGATCGCGATGTGCTCGTCCGATTGTTCGGCCGTGCGTGTTCGAAGGGGATCGATGGTGACGATCTTTGCGCCATGCGACCGCGCCTTCAGCATGTAGCGCCACAGGTGAATGTTCGACGTAATGATGTTCGAACCCCAGATCAGGATGTATTTCGCCCGATCCACAGTTTCAGGAGGAGTTCCGACCGAGGCGCCGACGGTGTACCGCATACCGTACATGCCGGCTGTGGAACAGATCGTCCGATCGAGGAGTGAAGCTCCCAGCCGATGGAAGAACCGCCGATCCATGCTTCCGCCCTGCACCAGCCCCATGGTTCCGGCGTAGCTGTAAGGAAGAATCGATTGGGGATTTTCCGCGGCGATCGTTCGAAGTTTTGCCGCAACCGTGTCGAGAGCCTCGTCCCATGAAATGCGTTCGAACTTACCCTCACCTTTGCGCCCGATTCGTTTCAGGGGATACAACAAGCGGTCCGAATGGTAGGTGCGCTTCTCATAATGTGCGACTTTCACGCAGAGGCCGCCATGCGTGAAGGGATGGTCAGGGTCGCCTTTAACGCGCACAGCGCGGCCATCGTCGTCAACTTCAACCAGGATGGCGCACGTGTCCGGGCAATCGTGCGGGCAGACAGCACGAACGACTTTCATTTCAGCGTTCCGGACTTTTCTGCCGCTTTCTTCATCGAGCTGACCAGTTCGGCACGTTTGTGATACAGGCCCTTCACGTTTCGAGCCTTCCGCTTCTGCATCGCGTAAGCCGTCAGCAGAGGCAGCGCTACAGTTGAATCGAGATAGCAGACGACCGCGTCGGGCAGTTTATCGGGATCCACTTTGCCCCAGGTCACGGCTTCCGCCGGTGTCGCGCCGGATAATCCGCCTGTGTCCGGGCGCGCGTCAGTGAACTGGAGATAGTAGTCATGACCCTTCTCGTCGAGGCCCAGTACTTCCTGGATTTGCGGCTCCGTTTGAAGCACAAAATTCTTGGGAGATCCTCCGCCGATGATGACGATGGCGCTCTTCTGTCCTGACTTCTTGGCGCCATAAACGATCGCGGCGGTTTCATTAACATCGGCATTAACGTCAAACTGGAGCTTGTTCCCGCCAAGCGCCTTTGCCGCCACGTTCATGCCGATGGAGCTGTCTCCGGGTGACGACGTATAAATCGGAATTCCAAGTTCGTGCGCGGCGCCGAGCAACGATTTGTCTTTCAGACCCAGGACGCGGCTGCGTTCGAGCACGTACTTTCCGGCCAGGTGATGAAATTCGGCGGTGCTCATCGTCCGCTGGAATTCGGGTCCCCCGATAATTTCGCGGAAGAACGAGTCGGTTTTGAGAAGAACATCGTATTCAAAGAAGATGTCGTAAATCCGGACAACCCCTTCTTCGCGAAGCACACGATCATCGAGACTGTGAATGCCGCGGCGCATTTCGAGGCCGATACCGAAGTGCGTGTCGTGATAAAGGTTCGCGCCGGTCGAAACAATCCAATCGATAAACCCAGCACGCATCAATGGAATGATCGCGGCCATGCCGATACCGGCGGGAGTCATCGCGCCCGAAAGACTCATGCCGACTGTGACGTCGTCCGCCAGGATGCGTTCGACGAAGAGATGGCACGCTTCACGGAAACGAGCCGCATTGTAGGCGTTGAATGTCTTGTCGATGAGATCGGCGATTGAAATGGTCGCGTCGATAGCTGGTGGTTCGATGCGCTGTCCGTGAAGGAAACGGCTTTTGTTATTCATCGCGCAACATTGTACATATAATTTTCACTATGAATGAAGCGCACATCGAATCGCTGCAGAAGGCATTACAACGAGACAAACTCGATGGATGGTTGTTTTACAGCTTTCGCGGCAGTGACCCGATCGCTGAAAACATACTGCGGCTGGATCAAGCGAGATTCACCACCCGTCGATGGTTTTATTTCGTGCCGGCCAATGGTAATCCCCAGAAGATCGTCCATGCGATTGAGCCGGCTACTCTCGACACGCTTCCCGGCGATAAGCACGTATACCTGCCCTGGCAGCAACTGCACACCGTGCTGCGTGAAGTCCTGTCGAATGCCAAAAAAGTGGCGATGCAATATTCGCCGCTCAATACCATTCCCTACATCTCCCGTGTCGACGCCGGAACGATCGAATTGATCCGGGCATTCGGTGTAGAGGTTGTCACCTCGGCGGACCTCGTGCAGACGTTCGAAGCGGTTTGGGATGACCAACAACTTGAAAGCCATCTTTATGCCGCAAAGAACATGCGCGAAATTGTCGATGCTGTCGCGAAAGAAGTCGGCCGGCGTCTCCGCGAGAATGTTCGTGCGACGGAAGTGGAAATCCAGGAATTCATCGTCAAGGAGTTCGACCGCCGCGACCTGACGGCCGGACATCCGCCAATCGTCGCAATCAATGAACACAGTGCCGATCCGCACTATGCTCCGCATCCCGACAACAATTTCGTGATGAAGAAGGGCGACTTCCTTCTTGTCGATATGTGGGCGAAGCGCCGTTCTCCCCATGCCGTATATGACGACATTACCTGGACGTATTTCCTCGGAGACTCTGTTCCCGAGGAGCACCAGAACATTTTCAACGTGGTTCGCGATGGACGTGACGCGGCGATTGCTTCGGTGCAGAAGCGATACGCTGCAGGCGAAGTGGTGTACGGCTGGGAGATCGATCAGGATGCTCGCGCCTCGATCAGCAGGGCAGGATACGGCGAGTACTTTCTTCATCGCACCGGCCACTCGATCCATGAGGAAGTCCACGGCAACGGGGCGAACATCGATAGCCTGGAGACGAAGGACAATCGCCGGCTCATGGCGGGCACGTGCTTTTCGATCGAACCTGGTGTTTATCTCAAGGGAAATTTCGGTGTGAGGAGCGAGGTTGACGTTTACCTGTCCGACAACCAAGCTATCGTAACGGGGCTACCGATACAAACGCACGTCATTCCAATCCTGTGAGGAGGCTGCAAAGAATGCGATCTGCTTTCACTGCTCTCGTCCTGATACTGATCCTGGTCATGCCATCCATGGCCATCGACGACAAAATTGCCGACCGTCTGTGGGAATCTTCCAAGGTTCTGGACGAGCTGATCAAAGCGCCTGATGCTGGTATTCCGAAAGATCTCTTGAAGAAAGCGGAATGCGTTGCGGTGATCCCCGGCGTGAAAAAAGCTGCGATCGGCTTCGGCGGACAGTTCGGTTATGGGACGGCCACCTGCCGGAAGAATCAGGGCAGCGGACCGTTTGGCCCGCCGGTCATGATTGCTCTAAAGGGGGGAAGTGTTGGCTTTCAATTGGGCGGCCAGGAAATCGACGTCGTGATGCTCTTCATGACTCCCGACAGTATGAAATACCTTCTTCGCGACAAGGTCACGCTTGGTGCCGACGCGTCCGCTGCAGCAGGACCGAAAGGACGTGCGACATCCGCCGAAACCAGCGCAAGCATGCGTTCGGAAATTCTCACCTACGCCCGAAGCCGCGGCCTTTTTGCAGGCATTTCTTTGAAAGGCGCTGCAGTCACGCCCGACAAGGATGCCAACAGGAATGTCTATGGCCGTGAAATCGATGCCAAGCAACTGCTGGAGCAGGGAAATGTCGCAATTCCCGAGGCCGGCCGGAAGTTTGTTGAAACAGTCTCCCGTGCAAGCTCCTAATGCTTCTCGAGTACTACCAGGCTGCCCGTAACTCGGCCGCGCTCGCCGAAAAAGATTGGTACGGCATCCTGAAGTTGACGGGTGCCGAGCGGGTGTCCTGGCTGCAGGGCATGGTCACCAATGACGTTCAAAAGCTGACGCCGGGCGCCGGATGTTATGCCGCCCATCTCACTTCGCAGGGCAAGATCGTTGCTCACATGCAGATCCTGGCGGATGAGGACGCTCTCTGGTTATCCCTCGAGCGCGCCGCTCTGCCGAAACTCGCCGCAGCATTCGACAAGCTTTTGATTATGGAAGATGTCCAGGTACAGGACGTCTCCGGTGATTACGACATCCTTTCTGTAACCGGACCGAAGGCGGGTTCAGTTCTCGAGTCGTGGCTCGACGAGCCACTTGGACTCACGAACCTATACTCGCATCGGATCTTCGAGCAGTGCAGAGTCATACGGTCTGAACTTGGTTTCGATCTATGGATTTCACGCGGTGACGCCGACAAAGTAGTGCGATCGCTCGCCGCAAGTGGCGCCACTGCCATCGACCTCGGGACATGGGATGTTATCCGGACAGAAGCCGGCATTCCGATTTACGGCGTCGATATTGACGAAACAACCACAATGCCCGAGATCGGGGAAAACGGAATCAGCTATGACAAGGGGTGCTATGTCGGCCAGGAAGTCGTCGCGAAGGTGAAGTACATCGGGCATGTGAATCGCCGCTTCGTCGGATTGACGATTCCCGGGGAGGACATTCCGGAACTCAAGAGCCCGATTTACAAAGGGGAAAAAGAAGTCGGTTACGTAACGACCAGCTTGTTTTCCCCCGGATTGAACAAGCCGATCGCACTTGGATTCGTCAGCGGGAGTGCTTATGTGGCTGGCACTGAAGTGGAGATACGGAGTGAAGGAAAGAAGATCCCGGCATCGATTGTGGGGTTACCATTCCTGCAACAATAATTGAGTGACGGGGACCGAATTCCGAAGTACAGGAATTCGGTCCCCGTCACTCAATATCTTCAGCTGGCACCGTTCCTGGGCTTAAACTTCGAAACCTTCGACAACTCCTCAAACAATTTTCGTTCAGCGTCCGACAGTTGTTTGGGCACCGCGATTTTCACCCGGACATAATGATCGCCCCGCCCGCCGCCGCGAACATTCAGGCCGCGGCCGCTGAGCCGGATGCGCTGGCCGGAGGCGATACCCTGGGGAATGCGAATTTCCGCCGTTCCGTCCAGGGTTTGAACTTCAACGCTGTCGCCGAGCGCGGCTTCCCATGGTGCGATGACAACTTCAGTTTCGGTGTCGTCGCCTTTTACAGTGAAGCGCGGATCGGGTTCCTGGTGCAGCCTGACATAGAGGTCTCCGCCGTTTGGTCCTCCACCGGGGATTCGAATCTTACTGTCATCGCGCGCACCGGGAGGAATCCGCACATCGATGGTCTTCTCCGCATTGCCCATGCGAACGTTCAGCTTGCGAGTTGTCCCCCGGTGCATTTCCTCGAGCGGCAGCGCCAGGTCTGTCTCTGCATCCGTACGCGAAGGCCGGCTGCTCGTCCGTGCCCGTCCCCCGGTGCCTGCACCTGGGCCGCCCGCACCGCCGAAGCCGCCCGCCCCGACGCCACCAAACAAGATTTCAAAAAAATCGCTGAAGCTGGCACCGCGTTGCTGTCCCGCGCGGCCAAACATTTCATCGAGATCGATGCCACCCTGGAACCCGCCGCCGCCCCAGTTCGGCGGAGGCGTGAATTCCGCGCCATTTTTCCAGTTTGCGCCCAGCTGGTCATACTTCTGCCGCTTCGTCGCATCGCTCAGGACTTCATACGCTTCCTGGATTTCTTTGAATTTTTCCTCGGATTGCTTGTTGTTCGGATTCAGGTCGGGATGATACTTCCGGGCGAGCTTTCGGTAAGCCTTCTTGATCTCGTCCTCTTTGGCATCACGGGCAACGCCCAGACTTTCGTAGTAGTCGCGAAACTTTACCGGCATGTAGAAAGTTTACTATACGGTGACTTCGAGGCCTTCGCGAGCGGCAATAACGTTGGGATGCAGCTTGCGCGCGCTTTCCAGGATGCCGTCCACGTCCGCATCTTCGTGGTATGGATCATGGTGATAAAGCGCAATCTTCTTTACACCAGCCGCAATGCCGGTTTCGATGGACTGCGTCCAGCTGCTGTGGCCCCAGCCGTTATGTTCGGGTAATTCCTCGGGAGTGTATTGGGAGTCGGCGATATAGAAGTCGGAGTCTTTGGCAAGCGTCGCGAGATTCTTATCGCTCCAGTCGGCGCCGTGTTCGACATCGGTGCAGTAAGAAATGACTTTACCGTTTTGCATGATCCGGTATCCCACACAGCCCTGCGGATGGTTCAGGGGAAGGACCAGAATCCGCGTGTCCGCAACCGTAAACGTTCCTTCCACGAGGTCGACGTATTCGCGCGAGCAGGGCAGCTTCGACATGTCGATCGGGAAATAAGGATTCGCCATCATGCCCGCGAGGGCGTCCATCACAAGGTTGGCGTCGCGCCGGCCTGCAAAATAGAAGGTGAAGTGATTTCTCGGGTTGTATAAGGGCCTGAAGAAGGGAACTCCCTGGATGTGGTCCAGGTGAAAATGGCTGAAAAAGATGTGGGCGTTGATCGGACGGTCTCCGAACTCCTGCTCAAGTTCGTTCCCAAGGTTACGGATTCCGGTGCCCCCGTCAAAAATCAGGAGTTGATTCGTGTCGGTTCGGATCTCGATGCACGACGTATTGCCACCGTACCCCATATTTTCTTTCTGTGGTGTCGGCGTCGAGCCGCGCACACCCCAGAACCGCACACGCATCAGGCGTCCTCCCGAGAAATGGGCAAGTATAAGAGCTTGGCTGATTAAACTTCAAGAACCTTAGGAATTTTGACCAGGTTCCGACAGCCCTTTTCCGTAACAACGACGACGTCTTCCAGTCGAACTCCACCCATACCTTGATAGTAGAGTCCGGGCTCGACCGTAACGACATGGCCGGTCCGCAGCGTGTTCTTGCTCCGCGATCCGAATCCCGGCGCTTCGTGGATATCGAGGCCGAGGCCGTGTCCCGTTCCGTGAAAGAATCCTTGCATGCGGCCACCGTTCAATCCTGTAGGAAATCCTTCCTTCGCGAAGTAGGCCAGGATTTCCTGGTGAATGTCGTAGGCCTTTGCGCCGTTGCGAATTCTTCGAAAACCGATCTGCTGTCCTTCTTCGACACATTTGTACGCGTGCTTTAACCGGTCGGAAGCGCGTCCACGAACGACGGTACGAGTAATGTCGCCGAAGTATCCGGTCTTTTGCGATCTCGGAAAAATGTCCATGATGATCGAACTGTTCGCACGAATTGGACCGCTGCCCTGATTGTGGGGATCGACGCATTGATTTCCGGATGCGACGATGCTGTGGCTCGGCACATATCCCTGCGCCATGATCGTCGTGTCGATCACCGTGCGAAGAATTTCTGAAGTCAGCCGCGTGCCGTCCAAATACAGATAACCATCCGGCCGGATTTCGGTGCGCCTTACGGCATCGATTCCCGCTTCGATCCCGATTTCCGCCGCCCGGAGCGAATTTGTTATCGATCGGACTTCTTCGGCACTCTTCAACTCACGATCCGGCCAGAATGGATCCGCGGCGGGCTGTACTCGGATCTTCATTGAACGAAGTTGATCGGCAAGGCCGACGGGGAACGTTCCCGGAACTTCGATGGTTCGAATCTTCAGTTCCTTGAAGATTTCGGCAATAACCTGCGCGGCAGAAGGAAACGCCACGCCGTCCTTCTGTATTCGTCTGACGTAATCGGAATAGGGAAGGACCTGATCGACCTCGGCTTCGCTGCGCGCACGATCGATTTCGAGGTCGCTCATCACGAGATATCGTTTGCCCCGCTTTTGGATGAAGATGAATGGATCGGGGGCGAAGAACCGCGTCGCCCAGAGCATATTCGAGTCTGTATCGCTGGCGCTGTAGATCAGCCTGGCGTCGTTTGGCTTTGTTGGAGGCATGTTATATTGACCGAATTGTAATCAGATGGCTAAAACAGCGGGCATCATCGTTATCGGTAATGAGATTCTGTCCGGAAAGACGAGAGATGAAAACGCCCTGTACCTTGTCCGTGAGCTGCGGGATCTGGGCGTTGACGTCCGGAAGATCTCGGTTATTCCCGACGAACTGAACCTCATCTCCGACGAGGTTCGTATTTTCTCCAAAACCTACGATTATGTTTTTACCACAGGTGGCGTAGGTCCCACGCACGATGATTTGACCATGGAGGGGATCGCCGGTGCCTTCGGGCGCGATATTCACAGGCATCCCGAACTTGAATCCGTACTGCGACAGTACTACCGGGATGATCTTCACGCGAACTTAAGAATGGCCGACATTCCACGCGGAGCGCGGCTCGTGGGTGGAAAGGGAAGCTGGTTTCCGGTGATCGCCGTCGAGAACGTATACATCTTTCCTGGTGTTCCCGAAATACTCCGGAAGAAATTCGAGCGCATTAAGGAAATGTTTCGTGAATCGCCATTCCATCTGCGGGAGGTGTATTTGCGAACTGACGAAGGCCTGATCGCGGGAATTCTGCACGACGTCCTTGGAAAATTTCCGGACCTGTTGCTCGGCTCCTATCCTTACTTTGACAATCCCGCGTATTCGGTGAAGCTCACACTCGAATCAAAGGACAGCGACTACCTCGAACGCGCTCACGCAATGCTTCTTGCGGAACTATCCAAAATAGAAGTTCATCCCGTCCCCTCGTCATAGAGGAGGAGGGGACGATCAAGATCACTCTTGAATGACCACCCCGTCTGCGCCTTCGGCGCAGCCACCCCTCCTTTTCAAGGAGGGGAAATTGCATTCAGGAAAAGAGCATCGGCTGGGCGAGCGGAATATCATCCAAGACGCGGACGAAGCCAAGTTCTGAACAGAGTGGGTGCAGTTCATCGCGATTGCCGCGGCGGTAACGCAGGATGTCCG
>JADMIO011411986.1_pt1 | contig 10555 bp, 9 predicted proteins | sample 8958161 | NCBI WGS metagenome assembly JADMIO01 (sample SAMN16585339, study PRJNA669376) | soil metagenome | isolation source: Crop rotation soil | place: USA: Cullars Rotation, Alabama | collected 2011
GGAGCGAGCCGTAGCATTTGTCCAAATTTCATCGCAGCCGCGAGCGTTTGACTTGCGGCACATGCAAAAAGGACAATTGGGTTGTCGCAGCCGCGAGCGTTCATCTTGTCGCACATGCAAAAAGGAAAGCTATCAGCGCCCAGCGTTTGACTTTTGCGCAGCAAAAAAGCTTAACCTACGGCACCGGATCATACCCATGCCCTCCCCAGGGATGACACCGCAAGATCCTCCGCACAGCGAGCCACAGACCTTTGAACAAGCCGTATTTCTTTAACGCTTCCTCGGCATATTTCGAACACGTGGGAGTAAACCGGCATTTCGGTCCCAGAAATGGAGACAACGCAACCTGGTAGACCTTGATCAGCGCCAGGAACGGCAGACTAAGGATCCGGAGTATGGTCTTTACAAATTGATTCAAGCTGCTGCAAAATTACACCCACTTTTTCCATCATCATCGTAAAGTCCGGCATGTCACGGCCGGTATACAGAAAGAAAGCAGAAAGCGATCTTTTCTGGTCAGCGACCGTCTTTTCAAGCGAATGTTTTTGCAACCGCAGGGCCTCGCGGGTGAGCCGCTTGATACGGTTCCGGTCAACCGCTCTTTTGAATCGCCGGGCGCTTACACCGGCCCCAACACGCAGGGACCTGCCGGCCGCAGTCCCGCCGATCGCATAGTAGGTTTTAAACGGTGGAACATGCAGTGCCTTTCCGCCGGAAAACAGCGCATCGATCAGCTTGCGGCTCTTCAGCCTTTCGCCCTTACCAAGTGTATTGAACTTTCTGCCCATCGACCATTGACCAACAAAAAAGCTTCGGAAGATCCGAAGCTATGTATTTGTAGTTAACCAACTGGCTGACTTGTCAACTGTGATCCGGCCTTATACCGGCACCCAGCTTATTTCAGTTTGCGCTCGTCAGAGATCGTCAGCTTCCTGCGACCTTTCCTTCTGCGGCTTGCCAGCACCTTGCGGCCATTGGCCGTTTGCATGCGCTTCCGGAAACCATGGACCGTTTTGCGGCGGCGGCGATGAGGTTGAAATGTCCGTTTCATAAATTTCTTTTTTCCTTATTTACAATAGCCCGGAGAAGCGGGTGTTCCACAGGTCACCACACCTGCGGATTGTGAAAGGACGGCAAAGGTAGGGGTTTTCGGCGGCAAAACCGAGGAGGAAGCCGATTTTATCCATGCTGGGCGCCCGGCAGTTCTGCAAACGAGGCCTCCACCGGTTCTCCAAAAAAAGCCGACGCATGAGCATTGAAATCTGTCGCGGAATCGGTGGTAAAAAAAGCTCTTCCCCCGTTTTTTGAGCACTTTGCCTCGATTTCCGGGTGCCGTTTCAGATAGTCGACGAGGCTCGCCGCAACGATCTCACCCTGTGTCACGATCTTCATATCGGCGGGTGAAAACTCTCGGATCTTTTTCAACAGCAGGGGGTAGTGTGTACAGGCAAGCAGGATCGTATCGATCGCTACATCCTGCGCAAGCAGGTCATGGATGTATTTGCGGACAAAATAGTCAGCGCCATGGCCGTCAACTTCATTGTTCTCGATGAGCGGGACCCACATTGGGCAAGCCTGCTGGTACACTTTCAGGTCAGGATAGAATTTGCCGATCTCCAGACGGTAGGAGTCAGAATTGATGGTACCGCTTGTTCCCAGGATACCGATCTGTTGCGATTCCGAGAGACTGCCGATCATTTCCGCGGTCGGTCGAATAACCCCAAGAACCCTGCGATCCGGATCTATTTGTGGCAGATCATTTTGCTGGATCGTGCGGAGGGCTTTTGCCGAGGCGGTATTGCATGCAAGGACCACCAGGTGGCATCCCTGTCCAAAAAGCCAGCTGACCGACTCGAGCGTATACCTGTATACTGTTTCAAACGACCGGTTTCCATACGGCGCACGGGCATTGTCCCCGAGGTAGAGGTAGTCATACTGGGGTATCCTCTTTACGAATTCCCGAAGGATCGTGAGCCCGCCATAACCTGAATCAAAAACGCCGATCGGTGAACGCTGTGGCATGTACAAAAATAAGAAGCCCCCAACAAGTCGGGGGCTCCGGTATTATCTCTTTAGATCACGCGATTCATCACTGGTTTGGTTTTCCACCCGGCTTCTGCTGCGCCTGGGTTGGCAGCTTGATGCCCAGTTTGGTGGCCACCGCGGGTAACAGGTCGTCGCCATCAGGGGCTACAAGGAACACATCTTTTGAAAGCACGTGGGAATATCCTTTTTCTTTTGCAACCGCACGCAATGCAGTGATCGCCTTATTGTACAGCGGCGCATATAGTTGTTCCTGTTTCTGCTGGTAAGCCTGCCCGGCAAGCGTTTGCCAGTTTTGGATCTGGTAAGTCAAAACGCTTACATCGTTTTTGTACTGGGCGAGTACCTGTTTCGGCGTTTTGGTTGTATCGGTCTTTGTGAGCATGCTGTCCTTGTACTGGTATTCCTGTACAAGATTGTTGAACGTCAGGTTCAACGAATCCGACTGGAATTTTTGCAGAACAGTATCAAGCTTTGCCGCTTCCGGCATCAACCCGATCACATCGTCAATCCTGATATACCCGATCTTGCCTTGGGCGTTCGATGTGCTGGCAGCCAGAAGACCGATCGCGAGCACGGCCAGCGAAAGAAATTTTTTCATGATTTTGTTTTTGTACGTCGAAGTCAAATTTTGGTGACTGATTAGAATTAAGATTGATTTTTGTTGTCTCAGGTTGTCAGCGGATCGAAGTTTATTTCCTGTTTATTTTACGCCAAGTTGCCTCAAAACATCGTCGCTTTTGTCCAATTTCGGGTCGGCAAAGATAACGGTAATTCCTTCACTTTTGTCAAGGATAAAATCATATCCGCGGGTGGATGCAAGCCGTTGAACTGCATCGTAAACCTTGTCCTGGACAGGCTTGATCAATTCCTGTCTTTTCTTAAACAGATCGCCTTCAAAACCGAATCTTTTGCGCTGAAGATCGCGAAGGTCTTTTTCCTTTTGAAAAAGCTGGTCTTCCCGCTTTTTCTTCAATTCGTCGCTGAGCATGACCTGCTCCGCATCGTAATCCTTATACATCTTATTCAGCTGCGTTTGTGAGCTGTCTATCTCTCTTTGCCAGTCTGCAGCGATATCATCCAGCTTTGACTGGGCAGCTTTGTAATCCGGCATCTTGTCCAGGATGTACTTTGTGTCGATGATCGCATATTTCTGCGCTGATGCTGTTGCTGCAACCGCAAACAGGACCAATGCCATGATCAGGGCTTTCTTCATAAAACGATTTTATGTTAAGCTAGCAAATCGGGTAAATTCCATACGGGCGTCCCATGCAATTATTCAGGTTCATATCCTAGCATAAATGTGAAACGTGAAGCATCTTTCAATCTCACATTGGGACCGAGACGATCAAGGCCAATTCCATAATCAAATCCTAACAAGCCAAACATCGGCAGGAAGAACCGCATGCCGATCCCCGTGCTGCGTCGCAGACGGAACGGATTATAGTCTTTGAAATCATACCACCCATTCGCCGCTTCAAAGAAAGCAAGACCATAGATCGTGCTACTCGGGTTGGTGACTAGCGGGTAACGCATTTCAAGGGTATACTTGTTGAATATCGTGAAGAATTTTGAAGCGCTGCTTTGATCAGGGTTGACGCTGGGATCCGAGCTTTCATATACCGGGTAACCGCGCTGGGACACAATGTCGTATCCAAGCAGACCATAGTTATTGGTCAGACCCGCATCACCAAGCTGAAAGCGTTCAAATGGCGAGAAATCCAGTTTGTGTGTGTAACGGCCCATAAACCCGTATTTAGCCGCCATCTTCAGCACGAACTGCCGGTTCTTGTCTTCTCCCGTTGGCTTACCGATCGGTACATACCATTCGGCATTGAATCTCCATTTGTGGTACTCGGGGTACTTGTACGGATTTTTTGAGTCGATCAATCCGGGATCAAGCAAAGAGTAAGGAGGTGTCGCCTGGACGCTTGCCGTGAAATTAGATCCGCTTCTCGGGAAGATGGGATCAAATACGGATGACCGCTGCAATGTCAGCTTGAAACTGACGGTTGTCGAGAGGCCGTTGCTTAAGCCCTGGAAAATAGGATAGTTCCTCAGGTTGTATCTCGTATAGTTGAGCGAATACAATAAGCTGAAATAATCATCCGGCCATTTCAATTGCTTACCGTAAGACAACGAAATACCAACGGTCTTGAGGAAGTTCGAGTCGGAGCGTGCTTTATCCGGCAAACCGGTGAGCGGGTCAAATGCGTTTGAGAATTTGCTGTGATAGAAACTCAACGTCAGCGGGTTTCTCTTTTTACCGCCGAGCCACGGTTCAGTGAAGGAGGCATTGTAAGAATTGAACGCGCGGCCATTAGACTGGTATCGCAAGCTTAGTTTCTGACCATCGCCCTGTGGTAAGGGGTCCCAGGCCTTTTTGTTCCAGATATTGCGAATGGAAAAGTTGTTGAAGGAGACGCCGAGCGTGCCGGTCAGACCGATACCACCTCCCCATCCCGCGGACAACTCAAGCTGATCGGAAGATTTCTCTTCCACTGTCCAGTTGATGTCAACCGTGCCGTCGTCGGCATTTGGTACCACGCCGGGATTGATCTTTTCCTGGTTGAAGTACTGGAGATTACCGAGCTCGCGAACAGACCTGATCACTTCCGAGCGATTGAACAATTCGCCCGGGATCGTGCGGAGTTCGCGCCGGATCACATAGTCCTTTGTTTTCTCATTCCCCGCAATGGTCACATTCTTGATCCTTGCCTGCGGACCTTCCGTGATACGGATCTCGTAATCGATCGTGTCATTGTATACGGCGGTTTCGACAGGATCAACACGGAAGAACAGGTATCCGTCGTCCTGGTAAAGGCTGCTGATGTCACCGCCTTCCGGCGACAACTGGGTACCCAGGCGCTTGTTGAGCGTTTCGATATTGTAAACATCCCCCTTGTGAATACCCAACAGCACGTTCAGCAGCGAGTCGGAATATTTCGCGTTTCCTTTCCAGGCAATGTTGCCAAAGTAGTATTTATGGCCTTCTGTGACCTTGAGCGCCACATTGATGTTGCCATTCGAAGAATTGTATTGCGTATCGGCAACGATCTGCGCGTCACGGTATCCGATAGAGTTGTAGTAGTTGATGACCTTATCCTTGTCTTCGTCATATTTTTTGGCGTCAAACTTCGCCGAGCTGAAAAGCTTGAACCTGAAATACGGATCCAGCAACACTTTTGTTTTGGAAGGTGTAAGGAAACCCCAGTCGCGGATGTATTCGCCGAATCCTGCGGCGGAATCTGTACCGTAGGGGCTTGTTTCCTTGCTTGCGTGCAGGGAAAAGCGTGTCATTTCCTTCGTTCCCTTCATCTGCTTCTTGAGCTTCACGTCGGAGACGTTCTCATTGCCTGAGAAGAAAATATTATCGATATGCGCTTTTTTGCCTTTGTCGATACGGAACACGATGGAATTGGAATTCGTAAAACTCGGGTCCGGTTTTTCATCGATCTGAACCGTCACATTCTTGAAACCCTTGTCGGTATAGTATTTCGTGATGACCTCAACCGCCCTGCGCTTCATGTTTTCCGTGATGATCGTCTGCTTTACAAGACCGACCTTACCCTGCAGGTCATCGATCTCCGTTTTGCGGATACCTTCAAACCTGAAATTGCCAAGGCGCGGACGTTCGGTCAGTGCGAGTTCGATCCAGACGTTATCGCCTTCAACCTTTGTGATGTAGATCTGGATGTCCGAGAAAAGCTTTTGGCGCCAGAGATTCTGGATGGATTTTGAGAAAAGATCTCCTCCCGGGATCAATACCTTATCACCCACCTGGATGTTCGATATCGATAGCACGATGGAAGTATCGAGATAGTGGATCCCTGAAAGACTGATGCCCGCAACCGTGTATTCTTTTGGGATCTTCGCATTTTCAAGCGCTAACAGGGCGGGATCCACCGAAGTGGGCCGGGTTGTATCGCCTGAGGAAACTGTTGTTGTATCGGTGGCCAGCTGGGTTGAATCTGCGGATCGTGGCTTTGTGGTATCAGCCGGTAGTGGCCTGGTCGTATCTGCGGCCGGGGTCCTTGTGCTATCAGTCTGCGCGTATAAACAGGAAAAAGAAGTAAGCAGCCCCAGCAGCAGGGAAAGTCTCAAAAAAAATCGTTGCATGTTCTTCAATTCAATCGATCTCGGAATACGAACCGGGGATCGCCGGGCAGTCAACTGGAAAATATTAAGCGCAGACTTCGATTCCGGCGGCAAATTAACGGGAAATATTGAAAGCAATTTGTTAAAGAAATCTAATCAGAATGGGCAAAAAAAGCCCGGAACTACAGCATTTTCAGGAGTTCGTGAGCGGCTCGATCTGTTCGCTTGTTTTGCCAAACCGGCGCTCACGCTGCTGGTAGTCAACGATCGCTTCATAGAGGTTCTCTTTTCTGAAATCCGGCCACCTCACGTTGGTGAAATACAACTCTGCGTAAGCCAGCTGGTAAAGCAGGAAGTTGCTGATCCTGAACTCACCGCTTGTCCGGATCATCAGTTCAGGATCGGGAAAATCGCCGGTACACAAAAACCGCTGCAGAATGTTCTGATCGATCTCCTCTACTTTCAGCCTGCCAAGTTTCACTTCGTGTGCAATATTTTTTACGGCATTGAGGAGTTCCCATCTTCCACTGTAGCTGAGCGCCATGATCAGGTTCAAACCGGTGTTCCTGCTGGTAAATTCAAGCGCCTCATTGAGCTCTTTGCGGGCATAGTCGGGAAGCATGCTCATGTCGCCAATCACATGCAGCTTGATGTTGTTCTTGTGAAGACTTTCAACTTCGTCCCGGATCGTGTTGACAAGCAATTCCATCAGGCCGATGACCTCATACTCGGGGCGATCCCAGTTCTCGGTTGAGAACGCGTACAGCGTCAGGTATCCGATGCCCAGTTCCGCGCAACCCTCGACAATGTTTCTCACACTTTCAACGCCATGGAAATGACCGAAGAGACGGTCATGACCCTGTTCTTTTGCCCAACGGCCGTTGCCGTCCATGATGATGGCGATGTGCCTGGGAAGTCTGGATCGATCGATCTGTTCTAACTGTGACATGTGAGGAGGGAATCAAATTTACGTCATTATCCCAGAAGGAACGAGTGGTCAGTGCACCGAAGCGCCGGTTTCAAGGAAGCGATTCCATGAGTCGAGCATTTTCCCTTTCAGGACACGCGGGAATTTGTGCTGGCTGCCAAGTTTACCTTTTTGTGCCATGAACTGCAGGAATTTTTCTTCAGGCAGGACTTCAATGAAGACTTCCCGTAAGGCGCTTGTTCTTTCCACGGCATAGTCATCATTCAGCCTGCAAAGGTGTTCGTCGATCCGCCTGATCAGTTCATTCTGATTGACCGGGTCGTTGCATGCCACGTACCACTTGTGGGCAAATACATTTTTATAGGGAAACCCGGTAACGGTGAATTCAGGTATGCTGATGTTCATTTCGTCACTCACCATTTCAACCGCTTTTGTCATGTTCTCAACGCTCAGGTGTTCGCCTGCCAGGCTGAGATAATGTCTCGTTCTGCCCGTGATGACGATCTCCCCGCGCTCTTTGTCGACAAACCGGATGGTATCACCAAGCAGGTATCTCCATGCGCCTGCGTTTGTGCTGATCAGCAGCGCGTAATCCTTGTTCTCTTCCACCTCATGGATCATGAGCGCGTGCGGGTTTTCAACCATCTTGCCTTCACTGTCGAAATTGTTTTCGTCAAACGGCACAAACTCCATGTAAATGTTATTGTTCAGGATGAGCCGCATGCCCTTCGCATTCTCGCGGTCCTTATAGCCGATGAACCCTTCGCTGGACAAATAATTTTCGATATAAATGATCGGTTTGCCGAGCAGCTTTTCGAAACCTTTTTTGTACGGCTCAAAGGCAACACCGCCGTGGACAAAGAATCCGAAGTTTGGCCAGATCTCGTGGATGTTATTCACGCCATAATGTTCGATGACCATTTCCATACACATCTGGCACCACGCCGGCACACCGACGATATAACCAATGTCCCATTCCTTTGCGTGTTCAACGATCTCGTTCAGTTTCTGACTCCAGTCTTTGATGGCGGCGATATGACCACCGGGCTTATAGAAACTTTGAAACCAAAACGGCCGCTTCTTGGCGAGGATGCCGCTGAGATCGCCGGCGTACCACCCTGCCTTTCCTTTTTGCAGATCCGTTGTTCCGCCGATCATCAGAAAGCCTTTCGTCATCGCGCCGCGCGGAAGCCGTTCATAACTGAACAGGGTAATGAGTTGCCGTAAGTAATTGATCGTATTGCTGCGGAGCATATCCTTGGTGACGGGGATATACTTGCTGGCTGCTTCGGACGTGCCCGAACTCAATGCGTAGTATTTGATCTTGCCTGGCCATGCAACATCGGGAACGCCATCCAGCGTTTTTTTCCACCACCGGTCATAGATCTTATTGTAGTCATGCACTGGAACGAGTTGCTGAAAAGACTCGCGGAGATGATTGCTGAAAAGGATCTCGTCAAAGAGGTAATGTTGCCCAAACTCAGTGAAACGTGCTTTGCGGAGCAGCTTCTTCAACACGCGCAACTGCTGACGCTGTGGATCGTTTTGCGGAATACGTAAGGCCGCAGCAATCGCTTTCGGTAGTTTGATATCGATGATCGTAGCCATGGCAAAACGAACCAATTAAAGTTAAGCAATTCGAATGCAAAGTGCGCGAATATAGAGTATTACAGCATTAATTAGTTCGCAGATGCGGATCGTAGAATTTCGTAAAAAACGTCTTTGCGGAAAACAGCATCAAATGGCCCAATATTGGTTTTCCGGAATTCATGCCCGATCGGCTACATATCGGAACATCCGGGTGGCACTATCGTGACTGGACGGAGATCTTTTATCCGAAGCATATCAGGTCATCGGACTGGCTGACGCATTATTCCAAAACATTTGATTGCACGGAGATCAATAGCAGCTTTTACAGGCTGCCAACACGTGAAACCGTCAAAGAATGGACGAAGAAAGTTCCCAAAGATTTCCTGTTCTGCCCAAAGATGAGCCGCTTTCTGACGCATATGAAAAAATTGCGCGATCCGGAAGAACCGTTGTCACGGTTCTTCGGCATCTTCCAACCGATGAAAAAGCAACTGGGCCCAATACTGATACAGCTTCCAAAAACGGTAGCGTTCCGTGGTGACGTCACCGAACATTTCTACAAACTTCTTCAGAAGAAATACCACAACTACAGTTTTGCCATGGAAGTGCGGCATGACACGTGGTTCACAAAACAGAGCATCGACCTGATGAAGGAATATGATGTCAGTTTTGTCATGTCGCATTCAGGCAATCACTTTCCTTATGCTGAATACATCACATCGCGAAATATCTATTTTCGTTTTCACGGACCGGGGAGCCTGTACAACACGAAGTATGATGAGGAAACGATGCGGAAATTCGCGCGCTCGTTCCGCCGGTGGCTAAGAAAAGGTCACGAACTGTGGATCTTTTTTAACAATGACTGGTACGGTTACGGAATAGAAAACGCGCTTTCACTGGAAAAATATATTCTTAAACCGCCGGCTCCTGTTGACTAAGACAATGAAAACTCCCAAGGCCCCAAATGATATCTGTTGAATCGATGCCCACCACTCTCCTGTCCGGAAAACATTGACTGAGGATATTCAGCGCTACCTCATCCTTTGAGCACCTGTAAGTGGGTACGATCACCGCTGCATTGCAAACATAAAAGTTCGCGTAAGACGCGGGGAGCCGCTGATCTTCGTAAACAACGGGATCCGGCATCGGGAGTTCAATGATGTCAAGCTGCCGGCCATCGGGCAGCCGCATCGCTGACAACTCGCGCAGGTTTCCCTGCAGGAGAGCATAGTTCTCATCGCGCTTGTCCGTCTCGACGACGCTGACAACCGTCGATTCATTCACAAACCTGACCGTATCATCGATATGACCGTCTGTATCGTCGCCCACAATGCCTTCGCTGACCCAAAGCACCTCGCCGGCTCCATAAAACTCATACAGATATTGCTCGATCTTTTCCTGTGAAAGATGCGGGTTACGGTTTTTGTTGAGTAAACAGGCCGTTGACGTGATGACGGTTCCTTTCCCATTGAATTCAACGGACCCTCCTTCCATTACGATGCCCGGATGCACGACAGGGAGATGAAGGGCTTTCCCGATGAGCGTTGGGATCTCGTCATCAAGATCAAAAGGCGGATACTTATTTCCCCAGGCATTGTAGCCCCAATCGATGATCATCTTGCTTTTTTCCGCGCGGTTCACAACAAATGCGGGTCCATGATCCCGGCACCATGCATCATTGGTCGGATGGAAGAAAAATTCTATGTTATCCAGGTCGACGCCCGCTTTGGACAAATGGAAAACCGCTTTTTCTTTCGCGAGGGTATCATTCACGTTAATGCAAACTTTTTCCGCAGCCGAGATCTCCCTGACAAACCGCGCATATTGCGAATAGATCGAGGCGCTTTCCAGCACATTGGGATCCTAAGCTTAGAATTCCACGTGGACAAGTTGTCG
>JADMIO010647681.1_pt1 | contig 10553 bp, 7 predicted proteins | sample 8958161 | NCBI WGS metagenome assembly JADMIO01 (sample SAMN16585339, study PRJNA669376) | soil metagenome | isolation source: Crop rotation soil | place: USA: Cullars Rotation, Alabama | collected 2011
GCCGCGACTTCAAGTCACGTGAATTCCAAGCTTCGGATCCCACTGTGCTGGAAAGCATGCCCGTGACTGTCATGGCGCCGTGGCTGGCCACCGACCAGGGCAGCGGGGCCAGCGGCGGCATGGGCGGCGGCACCCTGGGCCGGCAGTACGACCCGGTCCGCGTCGAGGCCGAGCCGAACAGCCTGCGGGGCGACGGGATGCCGCTGTTCCGCGTGCCGGAGTTCGCCCTGCAGCCCGACGTCTCGCCGCAGCGCCTGCGCAACCGCCGGGGCCTGCTGGAACTGATCGAGGGGCAGCGCACCGTCCTTGACGAGGACATGCAGCGCGACATGGACAGCTGCTACCGCGGCGCCTACGAGTTGCTGACCTCGCCGCGCGTCAAGGAGGGGTTCGACCTGGAGCGCGAGCCGCGCCGCCTGCGCGACCGCTACGGCCGCGACGCCTTCGGGCAGTCGTGCCTGCTGGCCCGCCGGCTGGTCGAGCGCGGCGTCCGCTTCGTGCAGGTCAACTTCGCCCGCACCGTGACGCAGACCGGCTACGGCTGGGACACCCACGACCGCGGCCGGGACACCCTCCGCAACCACCTGCTGCCGAAGCTGAACGCCGGCCTGTCCGCCCTGCTGGGCGACCTGGACGAGCGCGGCCTGCTGGGCGAGACGCTGGTGGTGGCGATGGGCGAATTCGGCCGGACGCCGCGCGTCAAGTCCGACGGCGGCCGCGACCACTGGCCCCAGTGCTATTCGCTGCTGCTGGCCGGCGGCGGGGTGCGCGGCGGGCTGGTCCACGGCCGCTCCGACCGCGACGGCGCCCGGCCGGCCCAGGACCCGGTCGAGGCCCGCCAGATCCTCGTCACCATCATGGACCTGCTCGGCATGCCCGCCTTCGCCACCGACGTGCAGGGCCGCACCGCCGCCGTGCTCGACGGCGCCGAGCCGGTGCGCCGGCTCTACGCCTGACCGCCGCGATACGCGTCCGGGAGGGCCGTCTCGTTCTCCTACCCTGGGTGGGGGAGGTCGGCATGGGCGGAAGGCACCGGGAGAGTCTCGTCAAATTCCTGTCGGAGAGAACCTCGCCCATGAACCTGCTGGCCCCCGGGGTGTGGCAACTGCGGGGCTTCCCGCCCCACCTCTTCAACGTCTACCTGGTGGAGGACGTGCTGATCGACGCCGCCACGCGCTGGGGCCGGCCCCGCATCCTGCGCCAGCTGCGCGGGCGCCCCCTGTCGCTGGTGGCCCTGACGCACTGCCACCCCGACCACCAGGGCGCCGCCCGGGCCGTGTGCCGGCAGTTTCGTGTGCCGCTGGCCTGCCACGAGGCCGACGTGCCGGTGATGGAGGGGCGCGTGGCGATGCGGCCCGACAACCGCCTGATGCGCCTGGGCGTGCGCTTCTGGGCCGGGTCGCCCCACCGCGTCGCCCGGCCGCTACGTGAGGGCGACACCGTGGCGGGCTTTCGCGTGGTCCACGCCCCCGGCCACACGCCCGGCCACGTCATGTACTTCCGCGACAGCGACCGCGTCGCCATCGCCGGCGACGTGCTGGCCAACGTCCACTTCCTGACCGGCCGGCCCGGCCTGCGCGAACCGCCGCCGTTCTTCTCCACGGACGTCCACCAGAACCGGCTGTCGATCCTGCGCCTGGCCGAACTGGAGCCGGCGCTGGTCTGCTTCGGCCATGGCCCGCCCTTGCGCGAACCGGACCAGCTGCACCACTTCGCCGCCCGCGTCCGTGCCCACCTGGAAGCTCAGGCCACCTCGTCCTGATTCCAAACGGCCCCAATGGCCGCGGAATTTCGCTCTTGTCGAAATCCCGGGGGCGACTTATACTGGGATTGAAAGATGCGACATTGGGGTATGGTGTAACGGTAGCACGACTGACTCTGGATCAGTTAGTCTAGGTTCAAATCCTAGTACCCCAGCTCAACAAAAGGCCCGCTGTAGCAATGACTTACGGCGGGCCTTTTGCATGCGCCAGCGTTGTCACCCCCGCTACATGCAACAAACATGCAACCGCCGTCACAAACTTGGGTGTACGGCCGGCCAGGACGGGGTAAGAACAAACCCATTCCGCCACTGGTGGCGGAATGGGTTTGTTGCACGCACCCGTTGCACGCGATTCACGCTTTCACAGAATGGGTCTGGACAAAAGCACAAGATACACCGGGCCATTGGCCGACCCCGAAGGTCAGCAGCGGAGGCCAAGTTTGCACCACGCGTAGTCGTGGCTGCGGGCGGTGTCGGAACCAGAACGACACGCCGAATGATCTATCGACCACGCTGCATTTCATTCCAAAGCATGAAAAGTCTGCCCCGCCTGCCGGGGATTTACAGGGGCGGCAATCCCGCCCGTCTTGGCCCAACCGGACAATTTCACAGGAATGTCGGCCTTTTAACCTTTGCCTCCGATAAGATTCCCGCCCATACTTGTCGATGGGAGTGGAAGTACCTGACTGCCGCTTCACGCCCCTCAGACATTGCGACGCTCGACCCAAGGCGGTACAATCAACCCTATCTCCAGGGGACAAGATCGTGCCACTGAAAAAACCGCCTCTGGTGGAAGTCTGGATGTCTTTTCGGTTCGAGCCGGCGGCGGGCTCACCGCCGTGGGACCGGGAACGGTACAAGATTTTCTTTAACAAGGTTTCCGAGACATACCCAAACGTCGAAGAAATGGTGCGGCGGGCGGTTCAGGTTGTTACCTCCAAACATGGCGGGAAGCCAAAAATCAAAGACATCGTCGAGGAAGTCTTGGCAATGCGTGCGTTTGCGGAAGATGGGCTGCGCGCGGTGCAGCTGACCCCGGACGCTCTTGTCGCCAATTTCCTCCGGGATAGTTCCACCCCCTATCCAGGTTTCACTTCACTTCTCGACGAGGCGGTTAAGAATTGTCGCCAGTATTTCAAGTGCTACCGCCCGGTCGGAGTGCTTGAAGTCGCCTTGCACTACATCGACTTGGTCGAGATTCCGATCCCCGAAGCGGGAGTTTTCGCAAGCGAGGACTACTTCACCCTGGACATGCGAGCGCCAGGAGCATTTGGAGCGGTGGCTTCCTTCAGCATAAACGCGACATTCAGGCCGCCAGGAGAAGCGGAACCCGTGGAGTTGGTTTTCGCCACAGAACCGCTCGGCGGGGATGACACGCACCGGCGGTTCCGCCTAGAATGGCATACAGGGGTGCGGTCTAGCGCCCGGATGACGGACGAAGACGTCCGGGCGAACTTGCAAGCCGCACACGACCGTCTCGCCAAGTGTTTCCGGCAGGCGTTCACTGACACCGGATGGGCGTTATTCGAGCCTGAAGAATCATGATCCTCCTCACCACAGACGCTAACATGTTACCGCCGACTTCTCGCTTGGCCTGGGATCGCCAGACGATGGCGACCGTCGCAAGCGTAGACGCGTGGTCGCGCGCGTCGCGTCGGCTGGTTCAGGACTTGCTGGACGAGCAAGGGCACTGCTTGCCACTCCGAGAGGAGTTGTGGGTGACCGTGTATCCGCCGAGGTCTTCCGGGTTGTGGCGGGCGGAGGCAGATTCCGTCGGCCCGGCGGTGGTCGGGCGCGGTGAAACTGCTGACGAGGCGGTCGCGGATTGGCGGACGCGCTTCCGGATGACTACTCAGCGTTACCTGGAAATGCGTCCGTTCGAGATGCAGTCAGATGACTGGGACCTGTGGGACAGGATTCAGACGGTATTCGATGTCGCGAAGTACAAGGCCACAAAGCCCCTGGTCATCCGGCAGCTCGGGAAGATCCACAAGGCCCGCGAGGGCGTGACGGTCGTCGAATGGGAGGACGGCGCCAGGGAGCGGGTGGACCCGCGCGTCTTCGACGAAGCGTTCAGCCGGTTCCGGGCGGGACAGCCCTTCGAGGCCATCGTTACGCGGGAGCCGTTGACCTTCCAGATCATTCGCGCCGATGCAGTCAGGAGACTGAAGTCGGTGGATAAGCGCACCGAGGAGCGGTCGAAAGCACTCTGGAGCCTGGTGGTCGGGACGCCGGAAGAAACGGCGTCCGAGGCGTCGGAATCCGGGATCGATGAAGGTTTCTGGCTGACGCCGCGCAAGTGAGGGCTGATGGACGCGCTGTTCGTTGACGTCGGGTTCGGAACCTGCAACGTCATCTTGACGGGGTCCGGAGAGGCCATCGTAATCGATGCCGGCGCCCGGTCCAAGGAGCCGCTCGCCGTTCTGAATCACTTCACAATAAAACGAATCCCGCACCTGATCATCTCCCACTGGCACGAAGACCACGTCGGCGGCGGGACCGGAGTTCTGCGCGCGTACTCTGGGCGGGTCGGGAAAGTCTGGTTCCCGGCGGCCCCCGGGTTTATGGGGACCGAGTTTTGGGCCGCCCTGGTGGACGAGACGGACAGGGGGGCTCTGGCGGACGAACAGGTTGAACCCCTGATGGTTCGGGGGAGCGGGGTGAGGCAAATCTGGGCGTCGAGAACGTACGACGCGGACCTGAAGATCGTCTCCCCATGCTTCATGGAGAGCAACCGCGGCGTGGCGGCGGGGGACCCGAACGCGACCTGCGGCGTCTTGCTCTTCAGGGTGGGCGGGAGGTTTATCGTCTTCGCGGGTGACGCGACGCTGGCCCAGTGGCAGCGGGTTCCGGGACGCGTCCCGGTCCCGATCCGGGCCGACGTCTTGGTCGTTCCGCACCATGCGGGAATCATGTGGCCGGACCGCTGGACGGGCGCCCAAATTGATACGGCCCTGGACAACCTTTACTCTCGCCTCGTGCAGCCGCAAGTCGCGGTGATCTCGGCGGGGACTCGGTCAGGGAAGAAGCACCCCCGCGAGGACGTCGTCGCGGCACTGCGGCGGGCTCGGGCGACCGTCGTATGTACCCAGATGACGCAGCGCTGCACCTCGAACCTCGAAACAGTTCGGAAGCTGCAGAAGTCCCTGCCGATCGTGGCCCCAGGGAGGTCTTCCGCCGCCCCCCTGTCTACCGAGTCGGGGAAGCCTAATCACGTCGCGTGCGCGGGATCGGTGCTCGTGGAACTGCTCCCTGCGGGGGCGACGATCCACCAACTCGCCCCGCATCAAGCCTTCGTCCGCACGATTCCGAATCGGACAGGAGAGGCTCCACTCTGTCGGCGGTGAGTGGAATTTTCCGCACCCGACGGCTCGTTAACGGCGATACGCCGGGCAAGGCGTCGGACTCGTCGGGCATCAGCATATAGTCGCAGCGGTCGTCGTGCTCCTCGCAGCTTCGGAACTTGGCGCTTGGCTTGCTGCGGACTTTTCACTCAAAGAGCGGGGTTTCTGGCGTGAAGCAGTAGGAGTCCGAGTGGTAGGCGTCGAAGGGCGCCGAGAGCAGCCGCAGGCCGGCGGCCACGAAGCCGCCGTCTTGGTAGGCCTGCCGGGCGGAGTACGGGTCCGCCGCCCGGCCCGGGTCTGCCCCTCGCGTCAACAGCTCGGACGCAGCGCCGATGGCTGCAGTCACCCCGCGGGCTTCAGTGGAGTGGCGATCTCATGCCCCGAGCCCAGAGGCAAGGGATCGGAGTTTACGTGCCCCTGCAATGGCAAGGGATACCAGGTGAAGGTTCCGGCGCCATCAGAGCCGCCGGAACGAGGTCGTTGTCAACGTCACCCTATACTCCCGTACAAGATCTCCAGCCTCTTCTCCCGTTGTGCGGACCGCTGTTCGCCGCGCGCCGGCCATCAAGCGGGCGAGCAGGCCGCGGTCGTCGAGGACGCGCACCACGGTCCGGCGGAACCCCTCGGCGTCCCCGGCGTCAAAGAGCACCCCGTTGTCGCCCGGCCGGACCGCGTCCGGGATGCCGAATGCGGTGCTGCCCAGGACGGCCAGCCCGCCCCGCAGATACTCCCGGGTCACCCGGTGGAAGGTCTCGAAGCGCGAGGGCGACAGGCCTACGTGGGCGGCGGCCACCAGGCCGGGGAGTTGCCCCGGGGTGAAGGGGCCCTGGTGCCGCACGAGGGGGTTGCGCGCCAGCAGGCCGCGAAGGGCGCCCGCGTCCCCGCCGCCGCAGAGCCGCACGCGGTAGTCGGTTCGGCCGAGCAGGTCCGGGTGGGAGAAGACCGCCGCCAGGTCGTCCACGCCCTTTTTCGAGAGCAAATTTCCCAAAAATAGGAACTGCACCGGCTCGTCTCGGGCGGGCGGCTCGGCCGGGCGGGTGGGCGGCAGGTCGATGCCCGGCTCGAGGACCGACGTGCGTTCGGCGGCCAGCGGCAGCGTGCGCTCGAAGAACTCCCGGAATGACGCCGTGGGAAAGAGGACCCTGTCGTAGCCCCGGAACTGCCGCTCTGCCTGCAGGCGCTTGGCCTCCAGCTGCCGTTCGAGCTGCGCCAGGCTCGTGTCCCGGACCGCCTCGAGGTGCCGCAGCAGCCGGTGCACGGAGTAGGCGTCCTCCCGCAGGCGGAGCGTGACCAGCTGTCGGAAGCAGCAGGCGGCGCACTGTCGGGGCGTCAGGGGGGCGGGGCAGGCTGCCGCGGGCGGCTCCGGGAACATGGGCTCGATCATCCCGCACAGGTCCTCGGCGTTCCACACCTGGCGCAGCACCGGGACGCCTCGCCCCCTCAGTAGGTCCGGCCAGGCGCCCGGCAAGTTGACGAGGTCAATGACGTGGACCAGGTCCGGGCGGAAGTCGTCGAGCACGGCGTACAGGACCTCGGGGCGCGAGTCCGTCGCGCCCGCCTCTTCCAGGCTCCAGGCGTGCCAGGCGTGCGCGGTCCAGGGGACCTCGTACCTTTGGAAGGCATCGGGCGCCTCCCGGATCACCCGCAGGGGCGGCAGGCCGGGACCGGCGCCCGCGCCGGCGAGGACGGCCACACGCAGCCCCAAGGCGGCCAGGTGGTTGGCGTAGCCCAGGGCGATGGCCGGCGTGCCGGAGTGCTCCAGCGGCGGCAGGGCGTGGACGACGAGCAGGACCGCCAAATCAGATTCAGGGGCGGCGGGCATGGGCTCTCCCTCTGGCGGGCGGCCCGGCGGGGCGGTGGAATGGGCCCTTGCCGCCGGGCGGTAAAACGCCGATTGTAACACTGCCTTCACCCGCCGTACAGCGCCACCGAGGGCGGCCCCTCTTTGTCGGGATGGCCCTGGTGTCGGTGTCCCGATCGGTCAGGGTGGTGAGAGAAAGGGAGCAGCCTCGTGCCCCGCGCATCCGGAGGTGCGCCGTGAGTTCACAACCTGCTGCCGGTCGAGTGGCGATGGTCACGGTGCGCACCCCGGCGGGGGACCTGCCGCTGGCCATCCACGACACCGCTCTCGGCCACGCCGTCGCGAAGGAGATCCTGGAGGGGCGCACCTACCCGCGCGTGCCCTTCCTGCGCGAGGTGCGGACAGTGGTGGACGTGGGGGCCAACGCGGGCGTGGCCGCGCTGTTCTTCGCGGTGAGCTACCCCGGGGCGCGCGTGCTGGCCTACGAGCCCTGCCCGGCGACGTTCGAGCTGCTGCGCCGCAACGCGGCCGCCTGCCCGCGCATCTGCGCCTTCGACTACGGGTTGTGGGACCGCGACGGCACGGCCCCGCTCTTCCTGAGTCGGGTGGACCCGGTCACCAACTCGCTGGGGGCGAGCGCGTACAACACCGGCGACTCCGTGCCGGTGCGGCTGCGCGAGGCGCGGTCGGAGATGGCGGCCCAGGGCGTCCGTGACATCGACGTGCTGAAGGTCGATACCGAGGGCTGCGAGCTGCCCGTCCTGCGGTCGCTGGGCGACCTGCTGCCGGGGGTCCGGGCGCTGTACGTCGAGTACCACGCCGAGGAGGACCGGCTGGCGCTGGACGACCTGCTGCGCGGCACGCACGTGCTGTACCACGCCCGGGTGCCCCACCCGCACCGGGGCGACCTCTGCTACGTCGCCCGCGCCTGCTTCCCCTCGCGCGACGCCCTGGAGCGGTTCCGCATCCGGGGCCTGCCGGGCTTCGAGAGCCGGGATGCGGGGGTCACGTAAATCGCGCCCCAAACTTGCGAGCGGGGGTTCTCCGCCCACAGCCAACTGCCCGTCCAAACCGGATCCCTGCCGGGCACCGTGCACAGCGGCTGAATCTGGCCCGCGCCTCCCGGCCCCGGCTCCCGGTGGCCGCGCCGCTGCGGCCGTGCCCCGGCTGCCTCGGCGGTCGGCGCTTTCCGCCTTGGTGTCGTGTCCCGGCCGGACGCGGCCGGGCCCCACCCGCCCGGGGGCGGGTCCACACGTGCGTTAAAAAATAGTAGAAAATCGTATCGATGCCAACTTTTTTGTTTGACTCCTGGAGGGGCGGAGGTATATTCCACCTTCATCCTTCTTCAAACGCCGAGGAAGAAGCGCCCTTCGCCCACACCTCTTCCTTCCCCGCTGAAGAGAGACCCAATTAGGGTAGAGGCCCCGTCAGGGGAATCCGACCCAGGCACGATCTCCAGGTACACTCCTGCGGGATCGGTGCGCCAGACGTTCCGCCGCGCGGCCGGTCCGGTTTTATCCGCGGCGGCCCGTGGCAACTCCCCTCGCGCACACCGGGCCTAGCTGCGAAGTTGCCCTGCCCGGGGACCCGGGAACTCGTCCCCGCCCCACTCCCCCTTGGGAGCCCGCGACCGAAGAGGCACGACTTGACCTGTGCGCGCCGTCCCGCCCCTGCGGACAACGGCCGCGCACTTCGTCCGCCCTCCGTCCCCGAGGAAAGGAGTGTCGCCCGTGACGTGGAACCTCTCGCAGTGGCGCCGCCCGGCCCCGAAGAAGCAGCCGCCCTGCCGCCCCGGCCTGGAGGCCCTGGAGCAGCGCTGGCTGCCCACCGGCGTTGGCTTCACCGCCGCGACGGCCTACGTTTACGAGTACATGGGCGGCCTCTCCCTGAGCGTCGCCCTCGACCAGTCCACCTCCCAGACGGTCACGGTGGACTACGCGACCAGCAACGGCACCGCCGCCGCGGGCAGCGACTACACCGCGGCGTCCGGCTCGCTCGCCTTCTACCCTGGTACCGGGGTGACCTCGCAGTCGATCTGGGTGTCCCTGACGGACGACAACGCCGAGGAGGGGCAGGAGGTCTTCTACCTCACCCTCAGCAACCCCGGCGGGGCCTCGCTCGGCACCAACGCCACCATGGCCGTCTACATCGACGAGAACGACGTCTCCGTCCGCTTCACGGCTTCGGCCTACTCCGTGGCCGAGGCCGGCGGCCAGGCCGTCATCGGTGTGACGCTGCCCTACCCGGTCAAGTTCAGCCTCTCGGTCGACTACGCCACGTCCAATGGCACGGCCGTGGCGGGCAGTGACTACACCGCGGTCACCGGGACGCTGACCTTCGCGCCGCTGCAGACCTCGGCCACCTTCACCGTCCCGGTCACCAGCGACTCCCTCCTCGAGGCGAATGAGACCGTTGGCCTGAGCCTCGCCCTCCCGGTCAGCGTCTCCCTGGGGACGCCCGCGCACGCCACGCTGACCATCGTCGACGACGACCTGCCCAGCTGGGCCACCGTCGGCGGCGGCTTCACGGCCGAGCACCGGCTGGACGACTGCGGCTGCACGGCCACGGGGCCGGTCACGCCCGACCTGGGCAGCGTGCTGGGCTCGCTGGGCGCCACGCGCGGCGCGCCCGCCCTGCCCCAGGCGCAGACCGACGCGGCCCGGGACGTCTCCTTCGTGCCGACGCTGGTCTACCGCTCCGACCTGGCCGCCCCGCGGCCGGCCGTCGTCGCCTCGGTGCCCACCACGGCGGCCAAGGGCGTGCCGACCTCCATCACGGTCACCCTGACCTGGGACGGCTCGGCCCAGGCGGGCGTCTCGTACACGCCCGCCGGCTCGGCCCAGGCCGGCGACACCTACGGCGTGGCGGCGGCGGTCTCCGCCGCGATCGCGGCCAGCGGCCACTACCCGTACACGGTCAGCGTGACGATCGACTACGCCGGCTCGGCCGAGGACGAGACCTACGGCGGCGTCGGCTACGCCGACGTCGCGGTGCAGGGGCCCGCCCCGTTCGGCTACGGCTGGTCGTTGGAGGGCCAGGACCCGCCGGCCGGTGCGCCGGACGGCGAGCGCGGCCCGCAGGCGCTGGTGGCCCTGGCCGGCGGCAGCGTGCTGCTCCAGGACGACACCGCCGCCCCCCGCTACTTCGAGAAGGGCGTCTCCGGCTTCACCAGCCCGCCCCGGGACCGCGGCACGCTCACCCAGAACGGCGACGGCACCTACACCTACGCCCGCCCCGACCAGGCGCGCTGGAACTTCGACAGCTCCGGCAAGCTCGCCAGCCGGGTCTCGGCCTCGGGGCAGGTCACGACTTTGAGCTACGACGGCTCCGGCCAGCTGCAGTCGGTCACCGACCCGGGCGGGGCGGCCACCACCTTCGGCTACTCCGGCGGCTACGTGACGAGCATCACCCGCCCGGGCGGGGCCGTCTTCACGCTCTCCTACGCGGGCGGCGACCTGGCCTCGGTGCAGGACCCGGGCGGCGCCCTGCACTCGTTCGGCTACAGCGGGCACCGGCTGACCTCGGAGGGCGCCGGCGGCGTGTCCGCCACCTTCGCCTACGACGGCAGCGGCCAGCCCGCCGGCGTGACGCTCGGCGGGGCGAGCTGGGCGGTGACCACCCAGGCGGGCCGGCTGCTGGCGGGCAC
>JADMIO011053198.1_pt1 | contig 10553 bp, 9 predicted proteins | sample 8958161 | NCBI WGS metagenome assembly JADMIO01 (sample SAMN16585339, study PRJNA669376) | soil metagenome | isolation source: Crop rotation soil | place: USA: Cullars Rotation, Alabama | collected 2011
GGAACGCGCGCAAAATCACCTTGATATTTGCGCCGGTCGAAGCTCCCGCCGTGCGCGGCAGATGTTTCAACGGCACTTCGACAATCTTGTAGCCACGCGCTTTGGCTCCGGCAAGCAGCTCGGTATCCACCATCGCGCCGTCCGAATTCAGCGTCACATGCTGCAAAATCTCGCGGCGGAACAATTTGAACCCACAATCAATGTCCCGCGTCATGTATCCGAACAGGATTTGCACGACACTGTTCCAGCCCCAACGATTTACCCGCCGCATAAATGGGTCCGCATCATTCGCGCGGTATCCCGTAATAATATCGGCGGTGTTGGCATACGCCATCAAATCGGACAATTGATTGAAATCAAACTGATTGTCGCTCGGCGCAAACGCGATCCACTCTTTGATGGCGGCATAAAATCCCGTCTTGAGCGCGCCCCCATACCCGCGATTCGGATTGTTCTCCACGACCCGCAGATTCGGAATCGTCCCAATCATGCTTTTGGCGATCTCGCCGGTTCGGTCGCGGCTGCCGTCATTGACGAGAAGGATTTCATAATCGAGATTACAAGCTTGCAGTACCGTCGAGGCGCGGCGCAATGCCTCCGCCACGTTGGGTTCTTCGTTATAAGCTGGAATGACAAAAGAAAGTGAAACCATACCCTATTTCTTCTTTTCGCCTCCGAGACGATCGGCAAGCCCGCCCAAAAACATGCGCGCCGCGCCCGAACGCACTTCCGAAAAGTCTGCCCCCTGGTTCGTATCGCCTACTTTATTAAACAGCCATTGGTCGCGCTCGCCCTGGGCTGTCTTGAGCCATTTTTCCAACGCCGCCGCGTCATTCTGCGCGAGCAAGTTCTTGAGCTCCCGCATCGTTTGCACGTATTGGTCCAACCACAAGGACAACGGTTCGCGCTGCGCGATCAATTCTTGCGCGGTCGAAGCCGCTTCGCGCGTCGCCAGATCCGTCGCATGAAAATAATCCAGCCCCGCAAACTTGTTCAATTCCCGCCAGCCGGAACTTGCGGTCGTCGTTTTCAACAGCATCGCTTCCGTCGCCATCGCCAGGTGCTGCGCTCCGGCTGCCAGCCCGTCATGTTCTTCCGGGTCGAGATACAGCGGTTTCGCGCCGAGCATCGAAATATACCCCGTGAGCACCTGCACCGCGTCCGGGTCGCTCGTGGGCGTTGGCGTCAAACAATACACTGCATTCTGAAACAAGTCTGCGTTCGCTTCCGCATCGGGCATGGTGCCTTCGGGGGTGGGACGAAAGACCGGATTCCCGCCGATAAAATGCACGCGCGGGTCAAACGCTTTCGCCGCTTCCAGCACCGGCATCTTGACCGATGTCGTATCCGTCACAATCACACCCGGCGAAACGTCGTTCCGCAGCAAGTTGATCGTTTCCAGCACACCCGCCAGCGGCATCGAAAGCACAATCAGACCCGCGCCGTCCACCGAGTTGTACAAATTCCACTCACCGCGATCCACCGCGCCTGTTTTTTGAGCCGCGTTCATGGCGTCCCGGTTCTTGTCGTGCCCGACAATTTCCAGCTCCGCTCCGGTTTTCTTTAACGCCAGACCGATCGAAGTGCCAAGTCGTCCGAGTCCAATGATAGAGAGTCGTGGTTTCATCTTGTATGCTACTCTTGTGCCCAGGCGGGGCGATAGCCCGGCGCCACGGTTTGAATTCGATTTCCGGACAGGTCCATAATATACACTTCGCCGTTTTGCGAAAAAGCGAGCCAGTTGCCGTCGGGCGAAAAAATCGGGCTAAATCCCGAGATCAAGAGCCGCACATTCGACGGATCGGCAACCTCCATCACGTAAATATCGAATTGCGTCGCGCTGGCTTGGTTTGAAATAAAAGCCAGCTGCCTGCCGTCGGGCGAAAAGGTCGGCGCAGTCGTATCTACGTTAAACTGCGTCAAACGCACGGGATTTTGACAGTCTGCGCCCAACATCCACAATTCAGAACCGCCCGTCAAGTTCGAGACGAACACAATTTCGTTCGTGGTCGGTGAAACGTCCAGCCCGCGCAGCGTTTCGCCGCTCCGCGCCCCAAAACATTCACGGCGATTTGTCCCATCGGCATTGACGATATAGATTTTCTGATTCTGAAAATTATTGTCGTATCCGATATACGCAATCGCGTTCCCATTTCCGATCCAACGCGGTGTTACAATCGCGCCGTGCGATGCCACGTCCACCACGTTCTGGTTCTCGTCAATGGTCTGCAGCCGATTTTGCGTGCCGCTTCCCACCACATATGCCAACTTGCCCTGTGCGTTCGACCAGTCCAATGGCGAAGCATTCGTGGACAGGTTCGTATTCAAATCCCCCGGCAGCGTGCCGAGCGTCACATCCGAAAAGATTTCCTGCTTGCGGTCAGGACGCACCCACGACGTTGTGTAACTCTCGTCCGGCTGCTTGACGACAAAATAAATACGCCCATGTGCGGGCGGCACATCCGCCGTCGGCGTCGCCGTGGGCTGCAAGCGAGAAACGACCGCGCTCGTTGGCTGCGCTGTCGCCGTTGGCGCTCGCGCCACCACAATCACAGGCACGCCGCTCGTCCCGCCGCGCACATCCGTAAAATCCGCCGCAATCCAACCGGGCGTCCCATCATAATCAATCTGAAACCATTGACTATCCGGACTTTTCCCCAAAATATCTTTGGAAACGCCGCTCTGCAATTTTCCGAGCAGAGCAAATCCCGCGCCGGGTCCCGCGCGCACATTTACCACGATTCGCGTGGTGGCAATCGGCGGCAGTGGCGTCGCCGTGGGTAAGGGCGTTTCCGTCGGCGGCAGGTCTGTCGGCGTTGTCGTCTCCGTCGGTTCGAGTGTGGCGGTTGGAATTGGTGTGTCCGATGGCTGTTGCAGCGGGGCGGCTGTCGGTGTAGCGGTCGGACTCGCCTGGCAACCCGCAAACACAATCAACGCGGCGAGCGCGCTTGCAAAAATAAAATGTCGTGCCGGAATCATTCTAGAATGCATCCGAGAACGGTGTGAGAATATCACGAATGTAGAATTTCAGCACGAGTTCGTCTTCCAATCACTGGTATTTAGGGTTTTCGGATGAGTTCTAGTCAATTCACATCGTCCAACGCTTTGAGCGCGCGGTGCCACTGCTCCAAGGTTGCCCTGTTTGCCCCTGCAAAGGTCGGAACCACCACTTGATGCGCGCGAATCAATTCCAGCGCCTCGGATTCAAGCCCCGTACTCGCCGCCATCTCCGCCCCCAGCGCGGGATGATGCAGCGAGACATGAAACGGGTACCGCCAGCTGCGCGGGTCATCGCTCGCCCAGCGCTCGAGCGCGTCTGCCGACCACTTGTTGAGCATCACAACCCCCGTTCGATGCGCCAGCCCGATGTTGCGTTTTGCCACATCGTGCAGCAGCGCTGCTTGCAGGAGCGGAGGGTCATTATAGCCCTGCTGCCGTAGCGAATCGAAAATGACCAGACTGTGACGTTGGTCTCCCAAAGGCATCGTTTGGTAAAGTGCCAGCGCGTCGGGCGTCAAGACCGTTTGCACGCGCTCTATTTCCTGTCGAGTCAACGGCTGCGCGTTCGCTGCGCGCAGCAGCTGGCGCACGCGATACAGCGGGTCGTTCATGGCGGCTAGAACGGATACGGACCCACAATCAGGTTAAACATGGCGTCCACGGGACCCGAGATAATCGGCTGGATAAAACGTCCCCCGAACCAAAAGAGCACCATGACCACAATCAACCCAAACTGTTGCGTCTGGATATAAAACTGTTCCACCCGATACGCCAGGTCACCCGGCAGCAGCGCCAGGAGCACTTTGGAACCGTCCAAAGGCGGGAACGGGATCATGTTAAACACTGCCAGAGTCAAGTTCAGCGAAACAATAATCGTAAAGATTTGGATGACATAAAACAGCGCTTCCGTCGGTCCCTGGCTCTCCCAGACGCCAAACAACACCCGCAGCGCAATCCCAAAAACGGTAGCGATTATGATGTTTGTAATGGGTCCCGCAATCGCCACCAGCGCCATCCCCCACCGTCTATCCATCCGAAAGTTGTATGGATTGACCATGACGGGCTTGCCATACCCAAATCCAACCAACAAAATCAACAACGTCCCAAAAACATCAAAATGCGCCAACGGATTGATCGTCACGCGCCCATCACGCAGCGGCGTCAAGTCCCCCAGCCGGTACGCGACTAGCGCGTGTGCAAATTCATGCAAAGAAATGCCCAAAACAATGGCAATTCCATACCCTATCAGCACAATAAAAGCGGACTGAATATCGCCGTTCTGTATATCTCTAAAAAACTGCAGTAACACGTTAGACTCCTGCAAAAAAAAGCGACGCGGATGTGCCGCGCCGAACGACTTGCACAGATTATGACGTAATAATTATACCATTGGATACGCCAACGTCCGAAATTGTTACGTTTTTGCCGCTTACGCGGTTACGAGCGGGTTGGAAAGGGGTTGTGGTGTCTGGAATCGGCAATGCCGATTCCAGACACCACACCGCTTACTATGTTTTTTCACACGAATTCCCATTCGACCAACAATCTTGCCTCAAATCCTTTATGTGATCCGGCGCACCACGCGCCAACCCCCACTCAGCGTAATACGCCGGAGCGAAAGGGTAGATGCGCCCGATTGCGCTGACGCCCAACTCCAAGCCCCTGTGGGGGGAAACGAGGGGCTTGTGTTGATAGCGATTCGGGAGGTGTAAAGTCGAACGGTTCAAGCGAATTGATACAATCGGAATTCGGTTCCTGATCTGGATGGTCGAGGAACTGCGCTGCAATCGAACGCACACAAGCACTGCCATTGTTATAGACAGCCAGTGTCAGGTGTGCGCTTGCCGGAATCTCGTAATAGTGCGAATTTGATAAGGTCGCAGGAATTTGGCGCACAATGAGCGGCGGGACGGACGTATCATATTCGCCAGCCAGCACCAGAGTTGGGAGGGAGCTTACCAGCGGTTTGCGCTGTGACTTGCTCGCCTGTCCCACACCCCAAATTTCGCAGCCCGCAGGATTGAACGGCAGGCCCGCAACCGCATCAAGGAAAAATGGTTTCAACTCTGGAATTTCGCGCGCCGCGCGCCGAAAATCACGACGTTTCTGAAAAGGGATCAGGTCACGACAGGTGTACGACATTGTTTTCCCATCTGCATAGAATAGGTCACGATCAAAAAATGGGTCAAAGTCATAGAATTCTTGCATCACCTCATCAAACTCGCCATGCGCCGCGCGCCAAATCTTGTCAAGCGTGTCGTGAATGGTCTCTGGAAAATCGGCGTCACCGGGAAAAATCCAGCCCAGAACATTAAAATAGAATTCAACGCCATCCACATGAAAAGTGACGGGGCCACCGGGCATGTTTGGAACCGACACATCCACCGGATTGGCTTGCAGCTCTGATACCAGATGCTTAAAGACTCGATGCAGGCGCGGATATTTGGCTTTGCATGCAGCATTCGCGCGACAGCCCGCAAAAATTTGGTCGAGTTGTTCGTTCTGCCCGCGCAAATAGTCAACGTTCCAGTGATGCTGCAGACTCGCGCCCGCATCAAGAATGACGCTGCGGAGGTGGTCCGGGTAAAGCCGCATATACGTTGACCCCAGCACGCCATCCGCCGAAATTGCTAACATGTTCCATTTCTCGTACCCCAGCGCGTGGCGCAAGGCATCCAAGTCCCGCGCACTCTTGCCACTGTTATACGCCGCAAGGTGAATCCCATCGGCAGAGAGACGGTCATGGCAATCCTGAACCGCATGTCGCATCTCTGGTCCAAAGCTGCTGTCAACGTAGGGTGACGAATAGAAACTCGCCTGGGATGCCTGATCCAATTCGGGACAACCAAGACGCGGCTGCGAGAGACCTGTGCCACGCGTATCTACCAAAATTAGATCGCGGTCTTGGATATAATCCGCATCCGCAAAATAGGAATCAAGCGCAAAAGAAGAAATCGCGCCAAAACTGGGTCCGCCATCAATAAACACAATCGGGTCAGGCTTGGGATTCACAGCCGCGGCGTGGACAATCGCCGCGGCGACTTGAATCGTCTTGCCGTTCGGGAATCGGCGTCGTTCGGGGACAGTCACATAGCCACAATCTACGTCCGCTGTCGGAGGGAAAACGCCGTCCGGACACGGCATCGGCGTGAACGCTAGTCCATTCGAGTTCTGCGGTGACTGTGCATGGACAGGCACAAGAGTTAGCAAAACGCCCGCGAGCAAAACAAAAACCGTCGAGAACAAGATTTTGTTTTTCACAATGCCCCCTTTGTGAAACAGCAGCGCAGCTCTTTTGATGGTTTCATTCTATCAAAATCAACCACCTGATTCAATAGCAAGTTGACGGCGTATCCTATAAAACATTTGGGATGCCTTGTTGCAAAACAAACACCTTAAAAATTTTTCTCGTTACAAAAAATCAAGTGAAAAATTGCACAAAAATTTTAAGGATGAGATTACTACGCAATACGTTATAATTATCACAACAAAATGTTTCGCGCTCGAACATCGCAACAGCATCCGCCCCCCATACAACGCGCGAAAAATTTTCCTGTCGTCACACATTTTTCTTTTGCGTGATATCAGGAAGAACAGTGAGGCATTTGCTTTGAAAGTTCTCGTCGTTTATAACGTTGTAGATTTGTTGGACAAGGGACAAGCGGAAGATTTACTCGCCGAACAAGAAACCAAAATAGTCGAAGACGCAGTCGCCAATTCACTTCGCTCGTTCGGACACGAGGTTGTTTCCGTACCCATTCGGCATGAATTGTGGGAGCCGCTTCGAGAATTCGATCCCAACGAGTGGCTCATCTTTAACCTCTGCGAAAGTATCCGCGACAAAACCTACCTCGAACCGTACGTTATCTCGGTGTACGAATATCTCCATTTCCGCTACACCGGGTCCAATCGTCTGACCCTCGCCACCTGTTTGAATAAAGGACGCGCCAAAGAAATTCTCAAGGCGCACAACATTCCAACCGCGCCGTTCCAGGTCATCGGTCCGCCCACCGTTCGCCGCCAGCTCGACTTTCCGTTGTTTGTGAAACCCGTTGCCGAAGACGCGTCGTTGGGCATCACCCTCGACTCGGTCGTCGAGAACGAGCGCGAACTTCGCCAGCAGCTCCGTTTCATCTGGGACACGTATCGTCAGCCCGCGCTGGTCGAGTCCTTTGTCGAAGGGCGCGAATTCAATGTGACCGTGTTGGGGAACGACAATCCGCGCGTATTGCCTCTGTCGGAAATCAATTTTTCACAGATTCCCGACCCGAAAGCGCGTATTGTCACCTTCAAGGGCAAGTGGGTTGAAGATTCGGACGACTATAAATTCACCCAGGTCATTTCCCCCGCCAAAGTAAGCGAGTCCTTGCGCGACAAGATCGTTAAAGTGGCGGTGGATGCCTATCGCGCAATGGGCGTCCGCGATTACGGGCGCGTGGATTTACGCGTCATGAACGGCACGCCGTACGTGCTGGAAGTAAACCCCAACGCCGACCTTTCGCCGGACGCCGGGATTTCTCGCGCGGCGCGCGTCGCAGGCATGAGCTATGCGATGCTTGCGGACGAAATCGTGCGCCTCGCCGCCCATCGCTACAAGCTCAAGGAACCCCGCCCCCGCATTATCTCGATGCGCCTCAAAGCCCGCAGCGCGGGTGCGGATGGGGTGCGGGCAATTCCTGTCGGCGGCTTCAAGACCGAGAAAAAACTGCCCGTTCCTGCGCCGACCCGTCCTGCCGTCGCCGCCGCGTAACCATGATTGATGCTCCAAGACCGCAAGAACAAGAAATGCTCGTCGCCTTGACCGAGGCGACGGGCTTTTTTAATACCGAAGAAGCGGAAAGCGTCCGCCACATGTTGGGTGAGTATTTTGAGAACCCCGATTCGGACGAATACATCTGGCTCGTCTACCGCCAAGAAGCTTCAAGCCCCCCCCTCGGATTCGCCTGTTATGGTCCCGCCTCGTTCACTATCGGGACCTATGACCTCTACTGGATTGTGGTAGACAAACAGCATCAGGACAAAAAAATCGGAAGCGCGCTGCTGGAAGCGATGGAACGGGACTTGAGTCTCCGCCGCGCGCGCCAGCTCTATATCGAAACATCCGACAAGCCGCAGTACGCGCCGACCCGCGCGTTTTATGAGCGGCGCGGTTATACCCTCGTCGCCCAGTTTAGGGATTACTACGAGGTCGGCGACGGCAAAGTCGTCTATTGCAAATGGTTTGGAACTAAACCGGGATAAAAAAAACTTGAGCGAATGCTCAAGTTTTTTTATCGAAAGAGTTGAAGCGCCCGCTGCCTTGCTTCGCGCAGTGTCGGCAGTTGAGGATCATTCTGCGGCAAATTTGTAATCAGCGTCGAGAGCGCCCGCTCGTACTTGACCAGCGCATCCCTGCCGCCGGAATGCGCCCAGCGTCGCGCGCGCATCTCATCGTGGCGCATCGCTTGCTCGATCACCTGCACCAGTTCCAACCCGAGCGTGCGCGTTGCCACCGGCTCGACGGACATCAGCACGGCTTTGGCGAGCGTCTCGGCATAGCTCAACAGCGGTCCTGCAAGGTCGGGTTGAACGGGAATTTCGACAACAACTTCGTGGGGCGTTTCTTGCGCGGGCGTCGCGTCCGGCTCGGCTGTTTCTTTCGCCGCGTCGGATGCCGCTGTCGGCTCGGCATCCCCGATGGCTTGCGAAATGCCATCGCGTAACTCTTGAATTGCCCGCAGCGTTGCTGGGTTGCGCGGGTCAATGCGGCGTGCGCGTTCGAGACACTCCATCTTTTTGTCAGGGTCTTGAATCGCGTCCGCCAGCATCAGCCATGCTTCGTCATTGTTGGGTTCCTGCACCACAACGTTGACGAGAATACTTTGCATGTCGTCCAACCGCGCCTCACTACGGGCGCGGCGCGCTTGTGCCATCAATTCACTCTCGGGAATCATCGCGCCAAAATTGTAGCATAAATTTGGTCAATAATCGTTCACCCTTTATTATTCCCTCAGGTTTACGGCCCGAAACCTTGAAAGCCAATCCACGTATAGTTTGGACGGAGGTGACGTATGGCAGATCAAGGATCTGAAAAGGTATTGACGCGCCGTCAAGCATTCGCAGCGCTTGGCGTGGGCGTCGTTGCCGTTGGTGGGGCCGCCGCTGCAACTGCTGTTGAAGCAACATCGTGGGCAAAACGCGACACCGACCAACAAGCGCAAGCGCTTTACTTTCAGTTGGACGAGCTCCAGCAGAAACTGAGTGATGTGGATCAGCAACACGCTCAGAAACTGAACACTCTGAACCAAGAGTACGAGCAAACAAAACAACAGCTCGCCGCTGCTCAAGCCCAAATCGAACTTTACAAGGGCTTGTCCGGGCTGTACAACACGCTCGACAAGATCGGAATTGATTCCGTCGTCGGCGCAGCCCTGGTTGCGTACAAGACCACGCTGGATACGCTGGGCGGAAGCGTGAATCTGATTCGCGAAGGTATCGTCAGCACAGAAAGCGCGTTGGACAGTTTTGAAGCGACGTTCGCTTCGATTCGCACTGCCCTGACCAACGCCGAAGCCGCGTGGGCAAACGTCAACGCGCTTTTCAAAAACGCGCAGGAACTGATTGCACAGGCAACTTCGCCCGTGCTGCCCTTGCTCGACCAGGCGGGCCGCTTTATTGACGACATCCTCGGCAAAATTCCCTTTGGCGCGGGCGAAAGCGCGCGCAAGGGCTTGAACGGCATGAAAGCGTTGATGGTCGGCGTGCCTGCCGCATTGGACACGCTTGACGATGGACTGTTTCGCACGATGCGCGACGGCTGGTTTTCGGATGACAATGCGCGCACACTGGAAGCAACTCTGGCGCAGCCGATTGTCAATAACCTGCTCCAACCGGCACGACGCTTTTTGGACCGGGTGGAATACACGCTCGACAGTTGGGAGAATCAAGTCGCGCAGCCTGTCAACAATGCGCTGTCGCAGCGTCAAATTGTCTTGCAGCAGATCACAGAATACAAAGACACGCACGGGCTGGCATAATTTCAATTTTTATCGGGTCTCATCCTATCTAGTACGAAAAAAAAGACGTTGCTCGGCAACGTCTTTTTTGTTATCATCCTGCCCCGAACGGTTTCCCCTCATGTCCCTCTTTCGCTCGCTCCGCCATCGCGCGTTCCTTTTCCTCTGGCTCGGTCAAACGATCTCCCGCGTCGGCGATTTCATGTACGAAATTGCGCTCGCATGGTGGGTGCTCGAAAAAACAGGCGATGCGGGAATGATGAGCGCGGTGCTGATTTTTGCCATCACCCCTGCTATTCTCTTTTATCTCATCGGCGGCGTCGCGGTAGATCGCTTTTCGCGCGTCGGCTTGATGCTCGCGTCCGATCTGGCGCGGGGTGCCGTTGTCCTCTTGATCAGTTATCTTGCGTTCACCGACCAACTGGAAATTTGGGAGATTTTCGCGGCGAGCTTGTTCTTTGGGTTCGTGGATGCGTTCTTTCAACCCGCGTTCCAGGCGCTCGTCCTTTCCAGCACATTGGGATCCTAAGCTTAGAATTCCACGTGGACAAGTTGTCG
>JADMIO010007492.1_pt1 | contig 10551 bp, 6 predicted proteins | sample 8958161 | NCBI WGS metagenome assembly JADMIO01 (sample SAMN16585339, study PRJNA669376) | soil metagenome | isolation source: Crop rotation soil | place: USA: Cullars Rotation, Alabama | collected 2011
GAATTACTTCGCGCCCGCCTTCAGCGGCCACCTGGATTATCCGGCCAAACATCCGTCCATGAAAGAATTTTGGAAGCGGCCTTCGCGCCCCTGCCCCGCCACAGCGATGCTGTACAGCCGCCATTTTCCAGAGGAATTTCAGGGCAACTTTTTGAATTGCAATGTGATTGGTTTTCAAGGGATTTTCCGGGTCAAAGTGACCGAAGATGGTTCCGGGTTGAAGGGAGAGACGATCGAAGATTTAGTTAAATCGGATGATCCTAACTTCCGGCCGATCGCCCTGGATGTGGCGCCGGATGGGTCGATCATTTTCCTGGATTGGTCCAATCAGTTGATCGGGCACATGCAGCATCATATCCGGGATCCAAACCGCGATCACCAGCACGGGCGCATTTACAAGATTACCTATGAAGGGCGGCCTTTGGAAAAACCGGCGAAAATCGATGGCCAGCCAATTCCAGCGCTGCTGGAGTTGCTGAAAGATTCGGAAGACAACGTCCGCACCCGGGCCAAAATTGAATTGGGCAAGCATGACGCCAAAGAAGTGATCGCAGCGGTCAATAAATGGGCGGCGAAGCTCGATGCAAAAGATCCCGCTTACGAGCATCATATGACGGAAGCGCTTTGGGTGCATCAATGGATGAACGTGGTGGATGAAGCATTGCTCAAAAAAATGCTGCGGTCACCCGACTATCATGCGCGAGCCGCTGCTACGCGCGTTCTTTGCTATTGGCGCGACCGGGTGCAAGATCCGTTGGGTTTGCTGAGTGCTCAAGCCAAGGATGATAGTCCGCGGGTTCGTTTGGAAGCCGTGCGCGCATGCAGCTTCTTTAAAACGAGCAAGGCAGCGGATGTAGCCCTTTTAGCTTTGGAAAAAGAGGCCAACCCAGACAAGCCGGATTACTACATTAAGTATTGCCTGGATGAAACTATGAAGGCGTTGGACAGGTACATGCCCAAATAGGCTGACATTTTCCAAACCTCAATTAGCGATTCCAAATCGCAAAGTTAATCCGGCTGAGAGTTCCAACTCCGCTTGGACAGCACACCCGAATTGCAATAAGGTTTGCCATGGCCCGTTTGCGAAACAAAATAAACGAGCGGGTGAATTTATTTTGATGAAAAGCAAACTTGTACTAAATGGGGTTTTAGCTGGACTCATTTCATCGATGATTTGGCCCGTGCTCTCCCGGGCACAGGATCAGGATGCGGCCGCCCAAGAAGCGCCCAAAAAGTTTTATTTGCCTAAGAATCCGACGGCGGCGGCATACATTTTGGGCCGCCTAAGCAACAAGGATTTAGTGGAAGCTCCCCGAAGCGAGTTTGTCTATGTGGCGCTGCTGCAACGTCCGGGTTTGGAGCGGAAGTATCGCGTGGAAGCGTTGAACGGCCTGGCGAAAGAACGAAAAACTTCGGTAGCAGAAGAATTGGTGCGGGCGTTGCGCGAACTGGATGGCAAAGGAGAAAAATCGGCGCAGGTTTTAAGTGAGCTTGGAACTATTGTGACGCAAACATCCCCGGAGGAGCTGGCGTCACAACGAGCAGGCTTTGAAACTTTAGCGGGGGAAGCCGCACTGGCTTTAACTCGGCAAATTGCGGACGCGGCATTGGTCACCGCGGCCGGATCGGCCGATGCAATCTGGGCTGCAAAAGCAAACGATCCAGCGAAGCTAAGCGATTTGATTGAATCGATTCCATTATGGCGAAACCCGGCATTGCGGCAGGCGCAGTTCCAGAAGGTGAAGAGTTTGCTGGATCGCAAGGATGCGCCTGAATTGCAAAAAGCGGCGACAATAGCCTTAAGTTCGATCCCTGGTCACGATGTCGAAATCTTCCATCTGTTGGCCGGGCTGGTGGGAAGCGGTGTGGAGGCACCGACCGCGATTCGCAGTTTGCAGCAAATCCCGCGCAAATCGTGGCCCAAAGAAGAGGCAGCGGCGCTTTTAAATAATGTTATTAATTATCTCAAGAATGTTCCCGTGGACCAAAGGACGGAGCCCGACGCCATCGCCGCGGTTCAATTTGGAAATGATTTGGCCAGCTTGCTTCCGGCAGATCAGGCGCGGACCGCGGGCAAAGAGTTGAGGAACCTGGGCGTGGCGGTTTTTGTGATCCGCACCATTCCTGAACAAATGTTGTATGATAAAACGCGCTTGGTTTTGGAAGCGGGCAAGCCAGTAGTAATTTACTTAAAGAACGAAGATTCCATGCCGCACAATATCGTTGTGGTGCAGCCAGGAGCGGTGGAAGAAGTTGGGACCGCCGCGGAAAAGATGGCATTGGAAGCGGATGCGGAAGGGCGGCTGTATATTCCCAATTCCAGCAAAATTTTACAGGCGACCAAATTGGTTGAACCAGGGCAGCAGGCCAAGCTCGCTTTTACCGCGCCGGAAGAGCCTGGGGAATATGAATACGTCTGCACCTTTCCCGGCCACTGGCGGCGAATGACCGGCAAAATGGTGGTGGTGAAAGATGTGGACGAATACCTCGCGACGCACAATGCGCCCGCCGAACCAAAAATTACTGAATGGAAGGTGGAAGATTTTTCGGGCAAGCTGGAAAATCTGGATGCCGGACGGAATCTCATGGCTGGCAAAGAGCTTTTTACTAAGTTAGCTTGCGTGCAATGCCATAAATTGGGCGCGGAAGGGAATAGTTACGGGCCGGAATTAACCACTGTATTCACCCGATACCAAAACAATCCGGCGGAGGTGTTGCGGCAAATTTTGGAGCCTTCGCTGAAAATTGAGGATCGCTATCGGACTTACAATTTTGACACCAAAGACGGGGAAACGGTGACGGGCATGGTTGTGAAAGAAGAACCGGACGCTGTGATTGTGCAGAGCGGCCCATCGGAGGCTTTGATTCAAACGATAAAAAAGAGCGAGATCAAAGCCAAGCAGGCACAGGCCACTTCACCAATGCCGCTTGGTTTGCTGGCAACATTGGATCAGGAGCAGATATTGGATTTGTTGGCCTATGTCAAAAGTGGTGGCAAAGCCGAACCGCACCAGCATTAGTGCCCCTCATCCCGGCCTTCGCCCGGAGGAGAGAGTTTGGACGCTTTGTGCTTGGTGTGTATCACGAAGGTATTTTAGCGCCTGGTATTAGAGGGGAAGGGAAAAGTTGAACCGCGGATTACGCGGAAAAACGCGGATTGAGAAATGCAGGAGACCTGTCCCAGTGCCATGACCAAATTTTTGTAATGTGCTTTTTTGTGCCCTCATCCCGGCCTTCTCCCACAGGAGAAGGGGAAAGTTCGGACGCTTTGGGCTTGGTGCGTATCACGAACGTATTTTAGCGCCTGGTATCAGAGGGGAAGGGAAAAGTTGAACCGCAGATCACGCGGAAAAACGCGGATTGAAAAATGCAGGAGACCTGTCCCAGTGCCATGACCAAATTTTTGTAATGTGCTTTTTTGTGCCCTCATCCCGGCCTTCTCCCACAGGAGAAGGTGAAGGTTCGGCCGCTCTGACACTACCGAGAGATGAACAAAGTTCGTACGCGTTGCGTGGGATCAATCTACTCTTGCAGATGCCTTGCGCTGGTAAATCACCTAAATTATCCAGTTTCCTGAAGCAGCGTTTCTTCCCCCTCTCCCCGCGCCGAGCGGGAGAGGGACGGGGTGAGGGTGCTTTAGATCTCTATTCCATTTCTCTAATGTGCTTTTTGTGCCCTCATCCCGACCTTCTCCCACAAGGAGAAGGGGAAAGTTCGGACGCTTTGGGCTTGGTGCGTATCACGAACGTATTTTAGCGCCTGGTATCAGAGGGGAAGGGAAAAGTTGAACCGCGGATTACGCGGAAAAACGCGGATTGAAAAATGCAGGGGACGTGTCCCAGTGCCATGACCCAAATTCTGTAATGTGCTTTTTTGTGCCCTCATCCCGGCCTTCGCCCGAAGGGGAAGGCTGAAGTTTGGACATTCGGGTTCGGGAAATTCGTGTTGGTAAAGGGCTGGCATCCCTCCGGGATGCGTTTTTATTGGACGGGTATCCGGTGGTGTCGCTTCGCTCAACCACCGGCTAATGGCTATGAACCCTCCGGGTTCACGAGCTTCCAGAAGGATTTGAAGCGACTCACCATCGCGGCCTTTAGCTATGAACCCTCTGGGTTCGCGCACATCCCGAAGGGATGACAGCCATTAGCCGGGGGTTGCGCGAGGCACGAGCGCCACCCCCGGAAACGGAATGGAACGACCACGACCCCGGCAGGGGTCGCAGCCCTTTCAATCGAGATATATCGGATCATATTTAATTCCGGCTTTACTCAACATTTCGACCAATTCCTCGCGGAAAGATTTCACACGATGATGTTCCTCTTGATTGGCGATGTAATGCCGCACGCCGTCGCGCGAGGTCGCGCTGACGGTGAAGGCCGCATAGCCTTCCTGCCATGCGAACGCGGGCAGGCCGATTTCGTTATGAACCCAGGTGGATGAGGCTTTTTTTAATTCCCGCATCACGTCAGCCAGTGAATGGATGGCTTTGAGGCCCACGAGCAAATGAACATGATCGGCAATCCCGCCGACACCTTCGGGGTATCCGCCGAGTCCACGGATCGCGCATCCCAAGTAGTCATGCAGGCGCGCCCGCCATTCCGGCATGATCAACGCCTCGCGATTCTTTGTTGAGAACACCAGATGATAATGCAGGCTCAGATAGGTTGAGGACATGACTGGCATCCCTCCGGGATGCGTTTTTATTGGACGGGTATCCGGTGGTGTCGCTTCGCTCAACCACCGGCTAATGGCTATGAACCCTCCGGGTTCACGGGTATCCCGAAGGGGATATTAAACAAAGTCATTGGATGGCTTTAAATGTCTATTCGATTCCTTTGAGAGATTGCGCGTTCAAGACCGCGGTTAAGCGCGCATCGGTTTCCTGCAAATGCGCCAGGGTGGCTGGATCCTGGAATTGCTTGCCGGTTAACGCGCCATGAAGTTTGGCCTGCAATTGAACGAGGCTTGCTCGCGCCAAACTAGTGGCGTCTTCAGGATATCCATTGTAACTGCGAAGAGTGATTCGCAATAAATGCTTTAGATACTCGCGTTGGAGATTGCGCCTAAGACTGGGAATTGTCCCTTTGCCGTTGTCCAATTCCGACCAAATGGCAGAATCGAATTCAGAAAATAAATCGGCCATGGTGAAAGGGACTTCTCCCTTTTCAAAACGCAGCTCATTGTCGCCAATGCGAGCCAAAGTGACAGGATCGAGCAACCGAGCCAACACGGAACGTTGCAGCGAAAGCACGGAATCACGCCAGGGGTAATCTTCGCGCGCGGCATAGAGGTCGCTGCCGTTCCCTACCCCAGGAAGACGTTCGGTGGCGAGTTTGTTGAGCACACGCGCAGGGATGGCAAAGGCGTTGTCATCAAAAGCATATTTTCGCAGAAACGTGATGGCTTCGCGCTGTTTGGCCGCCGGAACGGGCACATAAGGGGAACGTCCATTGGCATCGCCGTAATGATCGCGATAATGATAAATTCCGCCAACGTATTTTGACCCAGTTAAAATCCCACGGTAATACTCATTGATCCCGCGATTAAAGGCCCGCCGCAAAACCTGGTAGCCCTCGCCTTTGACGAGCAATTGATCTTCCATGCGATTCCATAATTCTTCGATCAACTGCATTCTGCCTCGGAAATACTCGAGGGGATCAGAGGAAGCATCGAATTGGTTGACCAGTGGATCGATGGCGCTGGCAGAATAGGTGCCGAGGGCGTCTTCGTCGGTGCTATAGGGAAGAACTGGATCGGCGGCTCGAGAGGCGATTTTGGCCAGTTCGGCTTTTTCCTCCTCTTTCTTGAACGGTTTGTAAGCATATTCAATCGCCCAGTAATCGTATGGCCCGAGGGTGACTGGCACGAAGTGGCCCTGCTTCTGGCCTTTGCCCGCAATGATGATCGGGTTGTAATCCATCACGGAAGCGGATTGGCCCACTTCCTCGGTTTTTTTCTCATCGATCAAATCGGCCGCGGGTAAAATAGTGCTGCCGCGGAAATTGTGGCGCAAGCCGAGCGTATGCCCAACTTCATGAGCGACCAGTTCGACGATATACTCGTGCAAAAGTTTTTCTTCCGTAGCTGGATCGAGCGCGCCACGAACCGCCAAGAGGTTTGCGGCGAAAGCAGCTTGTTGCGCAAGGCCATCGCCGTATTCGCATTGCACCTGCCCCAAAGGATTCCACTTTAAGTGCGGCGAACTGTTGGCAGGAGCAGTCGGGCTCGGAAAAATGGGGCTGATAAATTCTTCGCCCTGGCGGCGAATGGCCCGGATGATCCCTTCGCTAATGCCAATGTCCGCATCGTAAATTTCACCTGTAAATGGGTTGGCGCGGGAAGGTCCAATGGCGAAGCTGGCATCAATGCCAACAAACCAACGGATCGTATGGTAACGCGTGTCAGCGGGATCCCAATCGGCATCGTCCGGTTGTTGCCTTACTTCAATTGCATTTTTAAACCCAATTTTCTCAAAGGCTTTGTTCCAGAGTAAAACTCCTTCTTTCATCCATTCCCGATATTCCACGGGGATGGTGTTCTCGAGCCAATAAACAATTGGCTCCTTGGGCGCGGACAGTTCGGCTTCCGGGTCGGCCTTTTGCAAATCCCAGCGATGGATGTATCGCACATAGGGCGAGGAGGGATGGTCGGAGGTGAAGTCCTCTCGCACGGTTAAGAAATGACCGACGCGGTCATCGGCCAAGCGCGGTTGATAAGCGCCCGAGGGCAAAGCAGAGAAATCATATTTCACCAAAAAAGGGATACTCCGTTCATCGGGAAGAGTCGCGGAAGATGTCTTGGGATTATCGGTAGTATAATGCAAAAAGACTTCGACCAAAGCGTTCTTGGGGAAGGACTTTGTTTTCAGGATGGCGCTGTTGTTCCGATCGAAACGGTAGTCCGTCGGTTTATAAATTTCTTTCAGAGCGGCGGCGTAATTGGGAACATCCGCTACCAGTAGATCACTCAAATTAATGAGGAGACTCTTTCGATCGGGGTGCGGTTGAGAAAGAATTTTGGTCGAGCCCAAAATGGAATCTGGAAAAGAACGATCACTGGCTTTGGCCGAGGGAGAACCTGGATCGGCGGTGAAGGTGGTGTTACGCATGAGCCATTGGATGCTCTTGCCGTTCTTGTGAAATGAGAACGGAAAGTTGCCGCCCATTTGCGCGGAATAAAGCCCTCGTTCGCCAATCGACTTTTCGACACTGGCTGAGAACAGAAAGAATTGGTCGAGTTGGTTGGGGAGAATTTCGAGGTAAACTTTGTTTTCGTCGGCTTTGCGGTAAAAGGTGAACAAGCCTGGCACGACCTCCATGTCCTTGACGATGTCCTGAAATGGCTTGTCCTCATCGGGCTTTTTCTCTTTTGCCTTAGGATCCTCCTTGGGTTTAGGAGGGGCGGCCTTCTTATTTAAAGCGGTGGCGCCTTTTGCATCTCGAAGACCAGCACTGATGGCCGGTTGAAGTATCAATGCCGCCAGTAAACCGATAAGGGCAGGACGGCAAAGCTTTCCTATTAAAGCAAAATTTCTCATGGTCGGAGTAAGCTTCGTTGCATTGCATTGCGGCAGGGAAACGGGTTCCCAGCTAAGCGGGCATTATGGCCAGTCGGGGCTGAAAAATCCAAACAATAAAATAGAATTAACATTGCCAATGTTGCAAAAATGCTCTTTCCAGATTCTGTTTTTGCCTTAACTTGGGCGCATGAGTTTGCGAGAGGAAATGCGGCAGTTGGCTCTTCAAGCCAAGCACGCCGCCAGGGAATTGGCATTGCTTGCGGCGGAAGAGAAGAATGCCTGCTTGCTGGCGATGGCCACGGCGATCGAGGACCAGCGTGATGCCATAAAAGCGGCCAATTTGCAGGATTTAGGGGCGGCCCAAAACTCCGGAATGGCTCCGGCCATGCTCGAACGGTTGAAATTGGACGAAAAACGAATCGCGGGGATGGCCAAAGGTTTGCGGGAAGTCGCTGCCCTGCCCGACCCCGTGGGACGCGTTTTAGAAGAACGCACCAGACCGAACGGCCTTAAATTGCGCAAGATTTCGACCCCCTTAGGAGTGGTGGTGATTATTTATGAATCCCGGCCGAATGTAACGGCGGATGCCGCAAGCCTATGCCTGAAAGCGGGCAGCGCCACCATTCTGCGCGGAGGCAAGGAAGCGCTGCACTCGAACCGGGTAATCACGGAAGTGATGGTTGAAGCCGGTCAGCGCCAGCTCAAATCGTTTCCAAAGCATGCAATTCAATTGGTCCAAACGACCGATCGCGAAGCTATTAAAGAGCTGCTCTCTTTTCCTGAGTATGTCGATTTATGCATGCCACGCGGCGGGGAAAATTTGATTCGGGCGGTTACGGAATGTTCCAAGGTGCCTGTGATCAAACATTACAAAGGGGTTTGCCATGTTTACATCGACGCCAAAGCCGATCCGAAAATGGCTGAGCAGATTGCGCTGAACGCCAAAGTGCAAAGGCCTTCCGTGTGCAATGCAATGGAGACATTGCTGGTTCACGAAGCGATTGCGCCCGTCATTTTGCCGGAGCTGGGCGCGCGGTTGGGGGAATATAACGTGGAGCTGCGAACGGATGCCAAATCAGCCGAGTTCTTAACTACATTTAAAGGGAAAACGAAACCGGCCGAGGAGCAGGATTGGTCCACGGAATATAACGATTACATTTTGAATTTAAAACTGGTGGGAAGTTTGCAGGAAGCAATTAACCACATTAATCAGCATGGATCGGCTCATTCGGATTCCATTGTGACTTCAGATGCTGGCAACGCGGAAACATTCTTGCGGCAGGTGGATTCCGCGACTGTTTATTGGAATGCTTCCACGCGCTTTACGGATGGAGGCGAGTTCGGGATGGGGGCTGAGATCGGGATTAGCACGGATAAAATTGGGGCGCGTGGTCCAATGGGGCTGAATGAATTGACCAGCTATAAATGGCTGGGGTACGGCTCGGGGCAAATTCGAACGTAGGTTAAAACCTTTAAAAGCATTTGAGCGCAAATCTGCTAACTTCGCTGCAATAGGCGCATATTTATGGGCCAGGATTTGCATTCAAAAATAGGGCACTTTGTTCGAGAACGATTGCCGGAAGGAGGATTGTTCGCCAATCAACATTGGCGCGTGGCCATCCGCCCATTTCCTCTTGGGCCAACGCTGGCAAGCGAACTCGAAGCTCTTGGCCGCATCTGTCTTCAATTTTATCGAGCGATTAACCTGCTGTACCGCCATAGTTTAGAAGGCAAACAACCATTGTGGGTTGCCCAATGGCTCGACCTGGGCAAGCCGGCATCACTGCTGGAAATTCAAAGGTCGAAAGGATTTAAAAATGAATTGCCGCGCGTCATCCGGCCGGATCTTTTGCTGACAGAAAATGGCATTAGCCTGACCGAATTGGACAGTGTGCCAGGAGGCATTGGGCTGACCGCATGGCTGAACCAAACCTATGCCGATGCGGCAGACCACCTTGCTGAATGGCAGGGTGATGGTGAGTCCCCGGAGAAGCACGAAAATTTTGTGGCGCCAATCGGAGGCAGGAACGGGATGGTTCAAGGATTCAGCGGCATTTTTGGCAACGCCGAGCGGGTGCATATTATTGTGTCGGAGGAGTCCGCGTCGTACCAGCCGGAGATGCGCTGGCTGGCGCAGCAAGCGGGGCCGGGACGTTTCCAGGTTCGAGATACCCAATTTAGTAACTTTAATGAAGGAGATGCGGTTTACCGGTTTTTCGAGCTGTTTGATTTAGCCAATGTAAAAAACGCGGAGCAGATTTTCAGCCAGGCAGCGGAACGCAAAATTTCATTAACACCGCCGCCGAAGCCTATTTTCGAAGAAAAAATGCTTTTCGCCTTGCTGTGGAACCGGAATTTGCAGCCCTTTTGGCGGAGGGAATTGGGTGAATCCTTTTTTGAAAAGCTTCTCAAAATAACTCCTTATAGTTGGATTGTGGACCCAGCTCCGTTGCCTCCCCAAGGTGCTTACCCGGAAATTCAATTGACCGACTGGAACCAGCTCAAAGAGTTGTCGCAAAAGCAGCGCGACTTGATTTTGAAAGTTTCGGGCTATTCAGAGCAAGCTTGGGGCGCGCGCGGGGTATATCTGGGGAGCGATTTGGCCTTGCCTGAATGGTCTGTGGCGGTCGATCAAGCTCTGGCGAATTTTCAGCAATCGCCCTTTATTTTGCAGCGGTATCAAAAGCCAAAAACCGTTCCTTTTGAATGGTATGATTTTGAAAGCGAAACGACGGTGGCGATGCCAGGTCGGGTGCGGTTGTGCCCGTACTATTTCGTGCATGGCCAAGCGGAGAGCGCGCGCGCGCAGTTGGGGGGAGTTTTAGCGACGGTTTGTCCGGCTGATAAAAAAATTATTCATGGGATGACAGATGCGGTCCTGGCGCCGTGCGTGGCATGATACTTGCAAAATACATCTTACTGGCGAGCACATCGCTGTTTTTCATTATGGATCCAGTGGCGCTCATTCCGACTTTTCTGGCAATGACGCCCCACGACACGCCCGCGTCGCGGATTCGCATGGCTCGACTGGC
>JADMIO011235867.1_pt1 | contig 10551 bp, 12 predicted proteins | sample 8958161 | NCBI WGS metagenome assembly JADMIO01 (sample SAMN16585339, study PRJNA669376) | soil metagenome | isolation source: Crop rotation soil | place: USA: Cullars Rotation, Alabama | collected 2011
CGATGTAGACGGTGAGACATACCCTCTCATCTATATTGAAATCTCAAGCGCTTCACACCCTTTCTACACTGGTGAGAAACGTATCGTCCGTACTGGTGCAGTTGACCGATTCAACGCTCGTATGGCAAAATCAAAGAAGGCAGCGTAATTTACAGGCGATTTCGACAAAAACATAAGCCTCTGTATACTTTGCAGAGGTTTTTATTTACTTTATGCTCAAGCACCGATCCGACATTATTGATGAAATCATCCTCGCTGTACTCAAAGACGAGAGCATTACTGATAAAACTGCTTTTCAGAAGCTCTGTAATGCTCATTATTCGATCTACAAACTCGAGAAACCGATTCCCAGTATTGCCTTTGTAGAGCGTTATAATGAAATGGTGTCCGATGGTAGGACAACACCTTCTCCAAGAGCAGAGAGGATATTTCGTAAGCGATGAGTGAGAAATCAATCTGGGCTTGCTGTGATCTCACTTTTGACCAAGTTTTGGGGCTGTCCCGGGAAGTGCATCTATTGTCCGACTTTTGTTGGATTACCGCGGAGTTATATTCCCGATGAGCCTGCTGTCATGCGAGCCCAGATGAATGAGTTTGACCCTGTAAAACAAGTCCACAATCGGTTGAGAAGCCTCAGAATCACAGGACACTGTATCGATAAATGCGATGTTCGAATTATTGGTGGTACATGGTCTGTCTATCCTCATTTGTATCAGGAACTTTTTATCAAAGCTATCTACGATGCCCATACGACCTATATGGAGTTAGAACCATTTATAGAAGCGACTTCAACCGGTACTGACAAATTTGCAGAATTTAAGGTCAGAGAAGGTTTTAAAATGCGGGAAAGCGCAACTCTTGAAGAAGCCAAAGAAAGAAATATGAACTCCTCATGCCGAGTCATTGGTATCCAGATTGAGACGCGGCCAGATTGGATCACAGTCGAGGAAATCGAACGACTTCGAAGCTATGATGTCACCCGTGTAGAAATCGGTTATCAGACAACCATTGATGAGATCAACACGCTCAACAAGCGTTGACACGGAAATGCTGAGTCAATTCACGCAACACAGATGCTCAAGGACGCAGGATTTAAGATCTGTGCACATATCATGCCAAATCTCCTCGGATCAACACCAGAGATGGACAGGAAGTCTCTCCAGGAGGTTTTCGACAATCCTCTCTTCCGTCCTGATGAGCTCAAGATCTATCCGATGATGGTCACAGATAAGAGCGAGCTCACACAGATCTGGAAAAAGTGAGGATTTCAGGCGTACGATGATGAAACGCTTATTTCACTTATGGCCGATCTCCTGGAAATGGTACCACCGTATGTCCGTCTGAATCGTGTCTACCGAGATATTCCTGCACATCAGATCCTCCACGGATCACATTTGGCAAATCTCAGACAGATCGCTGAAGAACTCCTCATATCTCGAGGCGGAAAAGTCGTCGATACAGCTTCACGAGAAGTAAAAGGAAAAGCATTTAATACCAAAAACATGTCACTCGTCACTCGTGAATACGATGCTTCACTTGGGAAGGAATATATGCTCGGATTTGAAGAGAAAAATGATTCAAACAAAGCCCCCTTGTGAAAGGGGGATGCCTGAAAGGCAGGGGGATTGTGAAATAAAAAGTCATTTTATGAGGAAACTGACAACTACTTACCCTATAATCTTGAACTTTGAGAGTATGCAAAAGAGATGAGGAAAAATCCAAGTTTAGCGGAAAAACGTATGTGGTATGACATACTTAAATTTGAGAGACTAAAGAAATATTCTTTTAAACGTCAAAAACCACTCCTTAATTATATTGCTGACTTTTATTGCTCCAAGCTAAAACTTGTAATAGAAGTTGATTGAGATAATCATGAAGATCAAAAGTGGTATGATTCAAAACGTACAGATGAATTAGAAAAATATGGAATTACAGTTCTTAGATTTCATAACCTCAGAGTTATTAATGATCCGAAAAGTGTAGAAAAGGAGATTTTAGAATGGATTAATAATTTACAATCCTCCGTCCGCCAAGGCGGACACCTCCTTTCACAAGGAGGCAACATTACAAATCCTGGGACTCTCTATGCAATATTACGTTTGCGAATTCCCTCTCAATACTTCACCAAAGAAAAACATTTCTTGCCTGTGCTTGAATGAGCAGCACTTATTCGAGAAATACATACTTATGGGGAACAACTTGGAATAGGAGCACGTGCCGATGATGCTATCCAGCATCAATGACTCGGGAAAAAGCTCGTCGCAGAAGCTGAGAGAATCGTGAAAGAGAATTATCCAGAAATCAAAAAAATAGCCGTAATCGCCTGAGTGGGAGTACGGCCATATTTCGAGAAACTCGGATATAGTCTAGAAGATGGATATATGGTCAAAATTATTGCCAAGAACCAATAATCCACGCGAAGACAAGCAGTGTCACGAGTCAGCTTCAAACAGATATCCAGAAACCTGTCCATTTGTCACTCGTTGATTTATTACTCCAAAGAGAAGCCGAACCACTGAATGGAACAACGAAACCAAGCCAAAGCCAAAATGCAGAAGTCATTGCTGACTGCATAAATCCTGCATGATAATACGCCTCAGACATAACAGTTACATGAATCAATACATATGCTTGAACTAACGAAAGAACAAACTGGCCAATATAGCACCAAGTCATGCCTGCGCAATCACCCTTTTTCATATTTTTCGGATCCATACCCATGAGACGCATGTATGTTTTACCAAAGAGTGGACCATACCATAGCATACCAACTACCATAGCAGCAACCCCACAACCGAGAACTACCCACCAGTTTACGACCGGCATAGCAATTTCTGGCATAATAAAAAATTAAAAATAAAGAAAATCTGACCAAGAAATTGTCGTCAGTTCCTTATTCTTTACAAGAGGACACGTTTGAATTTTGTATTTTTTATCTTTGAGTTACTTTCATAACTGATATTTTCTAGTTCTGTTCAAGCATTTTTTTCATTTGATCGATTTCTTTACTTTGATCCCGAATGATGGCCTGTGCAAATTCGGTAATTTCAGTTCTTGGGTGTAATTTTAGAACTGCTTCAGCCATTTCAATCGCACCCGTATGATGCATGATCATGCCATGAATAAACCATGTATCGAGCTCTTTTCCAGAGAGCTTTGAACCATCGCCCATCATATTCTCATAAGCAGGAACAGTAGAATATTTCCACTGGGTTTTCCATTGATTCATCATGGCGATTTCCTTTTCTTGGGCAGTGATAATATTTTGGGCAAGTTTTTTCAGTTCAGGATTTTCGCCCTTAGCAAGAATAAGTCTTGCTGTATCAACAGCCTCCTGATGATGAGGAATCATATTTACCACAAATACTTCCTCGGAAGTAATCATAGATCCATGATTCATAATAACAGGAGCCTGACCTTTGAATGCCTCACATCCTTTCATATCTGGCATCATCTGGCAGTGTTCACGAAAAGTTCGCTCCTCAACTGTTTCAGTTTTTGTGCTACAAGCAGTGAGCGTCACCAGAAGAGAAAGGATAAGAATGAGATGTTTGAAAGTATGATGTTTCATAAGCAAAAAATAAGAATTAATGTGAATGAACATGATTATCATATCCATAATGAACAATAGAGAGTCCACTCTTCAGAATCAGAATACCCATAAACAGGCTTACAGCAATATCAGGAATTGGAGAAGCAAAATACAGTGTCAGATAGCCAGCTATGATGATGAGAATATTTCCTATGGTATCATTTCTCGTACAGAGCCATACGGCACGGAGATCAAGACTCTTATTTTGAAACTTCACAAGAAGTAACGTTGAGATGACGTTCACTAGCAGCGCGATGAAACCTATTGCTGTCATTATTTCTCATCGAGGAATCCAACCATGTATATATTTAAGTAGTGACCAAATAAGAATTCAAATGCCCAAAAAAATCATCAAATATCATTTTATCTTACCAACTCGTTCATGAATTTTTTCACTCTTTTTTAGAATGAAAAGGCTCGAGAAATAGTTAGCGCCGTCAACAAGAAAATCAAGAGAATCAGCGAAAAGTGCACTGGATCTAGAGATCATACTGGCAATAATTTCTATGATGCCCATGAGCAAATTAAGGGTACCTGAAATAAATAAAGCTAATCGAGGTGATAATGATTTCATATTTTATCGTTTACTTACTTCCCATATACGAGCGAATTCTTCAACAAATTTTTCACCTTTTTTCACATCTTTATGAGAAAGATCTCTCTTACCACAGCAAAGAAGATGATTTTTCATTAATTCCGTATTAATTGAACGCAGGAGTCCAATAGCAGCATTAATTTGTTGGCCAATGTCAGCACAATAACAATCGTCTTCAATCATCTTTCCTACTTTTGTGAGTGTGCCCTGTGTTTTTTTCACAGCAAGAAGAAGTTTTTTCTGGAGAGCGGGATTAGATTTAATCATAGTTGTATAATATAAGTAGTAAAAATTAAAGCATCCAATATATCATTCCGAGAGCCATGATAACCATAGTTCCACACTCAACAAGTGTTATCCATCAGAGAGTGAGCTCAGTATTGGCGCCGAGGCATGCACAATGGATTTTCTGAGGATGAGAGAAGCTGAGTAAGATACCAATAGTCGTCAAGGAAGAGATAATTATGGTGGCAACATTTATCGGCATCCAATACATCATCATGGAATCAAAAATATAAGAAATTCCTATAAAAAGTTCAATAAAAGGATACACATAGCCATATGCAGGAATTTTTCTAGTAACTATATCGTATTGTTTGAAGCTCGCCACAAAACCCGGAATATCAAAGAGTTTAGAAAGTCAAAAAACAATAAACCAGCTTCCCATAAGCATATTCATGCCTATCATTGAGAAAATTCTGAAATCATATAACGAATCAAAAACTATAGTAAGTAGAGCAATAAACATCAGTGCACGAAAGAGGGGGAAATATTTTTTCATAAAAATGAGTAAAAACCCGCCACCAAAAGGTAGCGGGAAAAGAACAACTACTTACCACAACCTGAGCAAGAACAATTCTCGCAAGTGCATGCAGTGCAGCAATTCTGACACGTACAGTTTCCCATAAGAGAATGATAAAGAGATAAAATACCTCTACCTGAGGTATAGGTACGATATTAGATTTAAAACAAAAAGCAAATAATTATTTAGACTAAGCTCATCGTATCGGATATCATGCTTCAGCCCCTTTTTGCACAACAAGTTTTTGGATTTCTCAAGCTTCTTCATCGGTAATAGTCGCATCAGGCTTTCTGATCAGCAGAGAGACAATGACTGATTTTTTGTCTTTACCGATATGTCCCTCATCACGATAGATTTCGTTGATGCTAATATCTGAAATCCACCCATGCGTTTTACCAACAAGATCAATTATGGTAGCAACTGGAGTACTCTCCGGCATGATGAAATTGAACTCTCGACGAGTGCCTGGAAATTCTGGAATTGCAGTGAAACAAATTGGTCGATGAAGAGTTGGCAATTTTATGATTTCAAAAGCGAATATTTCGAGATTATCAATTCCAAATAATGGCAACAGTGTAGGTCTGACAAGCCCAAAACGTAGGATTACTTCCCCTGAATCATCAACTATTTCCCCACATGCCTTCGGAGAAAAGAGAGGCATATCAATACCTGATTGTTGTATTACTCATTCTGTACCAAAAAATGTGATCATATAACTTCTGAGATGTTCTTGAAGCAATTCAAGGCTTCTTCCCCATTGAACTCCAAGTCATTGGAGTTTTTCTTCTCCATCAAACGTATTCCCAAATTCAAAAAATGCTCACTCATCATGACTGCGATAATTATTTGCCACAAGTTCTAAAAGATTTTCTGCGAGATGTGCTCGAAGATGTGTACGATTTTCACTTGTATTTACCACTTCAGAAGGAATTGCGCCAGAGAATCGAGCAAATCTCTCAGCCAATGTGAATGGATACGTGTATGCATCATAAAATCCCCTGTTCGCAAAAAATGTTGTGATAGTGTTCGTGAGGATATCATGCGCATCTACATGCGTTGTCTGGAGCGGTCCAGGAAGTGGAGTAGATGGGATATTTGAGTAACCAATATGACGAGCAATTTCTTCAATAACGTCCTCTGGAATAGCGACATCTCCCGTATTTCTCCATGAAGGAACAGTCACGATAATTGAATTTTCTTTTTTGTTCATGGTGACTTCAAAACCGAGATTGGTAAGAAGATCACTCGCATTTTCTAGCGTCACTTCTGTTCCTATTTTATTCAGGATTTGATCATGAGAAATCTCCAATAATGTAGGGGCATATTGTGTCGAGTGGTTGAAACTTCTCTCTGTTTTTGTATCAGAAATATAGTGCGTGAGGAGTGTTTTATATCGTGCTTGGGCCACAGAAGGAAGCATAAGATCCACACCTTTTTCAAAACGCATCGAGCTATCAGTACGGATTCCCAATCTTTGCGAAGTTTTCCGGACAGCCACAGGATCAAATGTCGCCGATTCAACGAAAATTCGTCTCGTAGTCTCCGTTGCTCCAGATGATTTCCCGCCCATAACACCAGCAATCGAGAGCACTTTCTCATCATCGACGATAATAAGATCTTCAGGCGAGAGTGTATATTCTTTGTCATCAAGCCCGAGAAATTTCTCATCTTTCCGAGCCATGCGGAGAACTACCTGACCCTTGATCGTATCAGCATCAAAGACATGCATTGGCTGGCCAATCTCTGTCATCACAATATTGGTAAGATCCGGAAGAAGTCCATGAGAACCCTGATTGGATCGACGAAGCAAAGTACGAATAATAAATGGTGATTCTGAAAGCTCTGGAAGTGTATATTCTGTGAGGAGATAGTTCAGTACTTTATCAGATTCAATTTTGACTGGAAGATCATTCTTGCTTTTGGCTGGCTGAATTTCTCCAAAAGGATTAGCGCTCAGTGATTTTTTATTGATGCATGAAATCTCACGAGCATTTCCAACAACAGAGAAGAGATCCGGACGATTGGTAATAAATTTGTTATCAAGATCAAATACAACATCATTCATCGCATATTTTATTTCATTGCCATAACCTGGAATCGTCAGTGTTAGTTCTCCAAAAGGTTTTCCCAGATTTTTACTGAGAGTGTCTTCATCCCACACAGTCTCGAGAGAAAAAATCTCCTCTGCACGATCTGATTGAAGTCCGAGCTCATCGAGACTGCAGATCATCCCGCAACTATCGATACCACGAATAGGACGACGAGTAATCACAAGTCCTCCAGGAAGAACCGCATTTTCAAGTGCCACAGGAACATATTTCGCTGTCTGCGCATTTGCAGCACCACAAACAATCTCATGCTGTCCGCATTTCCCAGCGTCTATCTGGACGAGTCCGAGCTTATCAGAGTCAGGATGAGGCTTCCATGCAAGCACTTTCCCGACAACGATTTTATCATCAAAAATATACGTATCAATGCCCTCTACTTCCGCAGTATAGGTAGAATACGTATGAGAAAAATTATTGAGAGATTCAGAATCAAAATCCGGAACAGCAGTCCAGTTTTGTGCCCAATTAAGAGAAATTTTCATGCAGATATGCTAAGAGTTTTTGCTATAAATCAACAGCATTCACTCTGAAAGATAACTAAATTATTGAGCCGTAGAAGTATCTGCTTCGTATGCCGTAGTACAACCAGTCAAAACCGCGAGATCAGAGAGTGTTCTCTGACCTGCTATACGACCGAGATTGTAGACAGGATTCTCAACGAGAGTACCATTTGGTCCTTCGGCAAGAGCAGTGAGTTTTTTAAGTTTCTCATACTCTGAGATATCAGAGTTAACAAGTGCTTCATTTTTCTTCGAATATGCTTCGACGACTTTCAGAAGCTCCGGTTTGTCTTTTACTGATTCCTGATACATCTTCGCTGAAGCACGAGTTTTCTCAAGCTCAGAATTGAAGAGATTGAGCATTGCCGTTTGAGGAAGTGCTTTGATAGTAGCGTCATCGAATTGCCAAGTAGGATAACTCGTAATACCTCTATCATTACACGCTTGAGTCTGTTGACCATTGACACTACATTCGAAATATGGAAGCTGCTTCACTGATTTACCAAAAAGTGCTTTTTGATCAGCACAATGTGGACACCAATAGGCACCAAACATAACTATTTTTTTGTCATTCAGACATTGTGTGAAGTTATCATGAGCACCAGTTGATGCACAGGAAGCAAGAAATAATGAACCTACTACAACAGCTGCAAGGAAAAATTTATTTGTTTTCATAATAAGTGATTAAAAAATACTAACAGGCACAAGTATCACATGATCCCGTTGAACAAGTCCCACATGAGTTTTTTTTCTCTTCATCTGCGCCAAAAAGTGAAATGAAAAGATTTACGAGCTCGCTATGTTCTGGTACGACTCACTCACAGATAGTGTCCTGAAATTGTATTGAAGGCTCGAGAATACACAAGGCTGGGAAATCCTTGATTTTGAGTTCTTCCCGAAATTCGGGCGTATCAAAGAGCTCAACTGTCGTATGAGAGAGCAATCCCAATTCCTCCAGAGCAACCTGTGCTCGTGAGAGAAGTACGTCAGACTCGGGTGATGGTCAGACAATGCGGATGATCATAGATTATTTGTCTTTTTTCTCTGGCTTCTCCTCAGGCGCAGCTCATTCTTCAGGCGCAGCTCATTCGGCTCATTCAGTACCTTCTTCCTTTTTCTCAGTGAGGACTTCGACTTCTTTTGGAGCTTCTTCAACGACATATTCCTGGAATTCTGAAGCAACAACGAGAGTATCTTCGAGAGTGTGGTGGAGTAATTCATGTTTCTCTGGATCCAGACCGAGATCTGAGATATGGAGTGAATCACCGATTTTTTCGAGTTTTGAGATATCAACAGAGAGCTCTTCTGGGATATCAGCTGGGAGACAGCGGATTTCGAGATCATGGAGAACCTGATCGATGATCGCACCGTCACGAGCAGCCTGTGATTCACCGACGAGCTTTACTGGGACAGTGACTGTGAGCTTATCAGTAGCGCTAACAGCGAGGAAATCTACGTGCAAAAATTGCCCTGAAATAGGATGAATATCAACGTCATGAATAATTGCTTGGTGTTTTTTACCTTCAAGTGAAACCTCAACGATATGAGAAAAACCTGACTGTCGGAAAACACGGAGGAGATCCGAAGTATCGACTGAGAGAGGCGTACTTGGTACTTTTTTACCGTAGATAACACCTGGAACTGAACCCTTGTTATCCGCATTTCCGCGGATAGTCCGGAGGTCTGTTTTGGGGTCACGAATGACCGCTACTAGAGACAATTGAGACATAAATAAAAAGTAAAAGGTAAAAAGCCACCGCCAAAACCTTTAAAAGGTTTAGCGGGACAAGTAAAAGGTAAAAAGGATTGAAACCTAGGCCTTTAACATGCGGGGATTATAGTGAGGATGCAAGGAAGTCAACTTTTAATCACGCCCTAAAGCCATTCTACCTCTACTCCTCTTGACCGAACTAAAACATTACGGAATTGCTCGAGAAATCCCATCACATCTTTGGCGCGGATAAGGATCTTCTGGCGATATTCTCCTGCTCTTTTCTCGATAAGCAAATGATCGTAAGAAATAAGCGTTTCTTTATCAGCTCTTTGCATCAGAGAAGAAGCGAGTGTGTTAATTCGCTGTTTGAGCATAGATTCACTTTTATCCGAGAGATAGATCGTCACCATTTGGAGAAATGGCGGGAGATGAAACGACTTTCGCTCTTGAAGTGTCCGCTGGAAAAATGATTTGAAATTCCCTTCCGTAATATCTTTGATGATCTGAAGTTTTGGAGATCGAGTTTGGAGGATAATATTCTCAGATCGCGTCGTGAAATGTCGGACTTGAGAAAAAAGATCTTCTTCAATGTCGTATGCTGGAACTGAGAGATCGGATTCGACGAGGAGAAATGCTGTGAGTCCGAGATTCTCAATGGGGAGCGAAGTGATCTTCTGAGTTCCGATAACAATCGTATTCTGGTCCAATGTTTTCTTGGAGAGTTTTGAGAGATCCTCAACTAACAGAATTTTAGCCTCAGGAAATATTTTTTTGAGTGAAGCTTCGATAGATTGAATTCTTGGTCCGCTCTGGACTAGGTGCGTCGATTGGCATTTCGGACAAACGTCAGGAATAGTTCCTTTCGTTTCACAAAAGTGACAGAGAAGATGTGTATTTGGTTTCGTGTGAACACGCATCAGGAGGTCACATGCAGGACATCGAGCTACCCATCCGCAATCACGACAAACAAGCGTGCTCATAGAGCCTTTACGATTGAGAGAGAGGAGGACTTTCTTATCTTGCTCTATCGTTTCAGTAATTTTTCACACAAGAACCTCTGAAATCAGAGGCTCAACCATTTTGATTTTGTTGATGTCTACGACGGTGATCATTCTTCGAATTCTTCGAGGATAAACTTGACGAAGTCACTATGACTTTCGAAGTGATTATACACCGAAGCGAAGCGTAAACAAGCGACTTCATCGATATCCTTGAGCTTGTGAAGGACGTCTTTACCAAT
>JADMIO011560838.1_pt1 | contig 10551 bp, 12 predicted proteins | sample 8958161 | NCBI WGS metagenome assembly JADMIO01 (sample SAMN16585339, study PRJNA669376) | soil metagenome | isolation source: Crop rotation soil | place: USA: Cullars Rotation, Alabama | collected 2011
CGCGACAACTTGTCCACGTGGAATTCTAAGCTTAGGATCCCAATGTGCTGGAAAGCCTGCAGCGACTCGGATCCGCGACCGTCGACCGCGTCGACCCTCGACCCGTTCGCCACGAGCTCGTCGTCCTCCGAACCGCGTCCGTCGACTCCGCCCGCGGTGCTCGCGGTGGCCGACTGCTTCGACGTCGACGACTTCACCCCGGGCGCCGCCATCTCGCGCACCGGCATCCATGTCGTCGACTGCGCCGGCCCGCACCAGCACGAGGTCTACGCGGTGGTCGTCGACCCCGACGGACCGCAGATCAGCTATCCGAGCGACGAGGGCATCGCATCGGTGGCAGACGACCTGTGCCTCTCGGCCTTCGCTCCCGCGCTCGGTGTCGGCTACCAGGCGTCCACGTTCGACTTCGCCACGATCCGGCCTGATCGCGCCGCGTGGGACGCCGGCGAGCGCACGATCGTGTGCGCGGTCCATGACACCGACTTCCAACCCTTGATCGGCTCACACATCACGACGACGACCACCACCACGATCGCGCCAAGGACGTCGACAACGGAGTCACTCGCCTCGGAAAGTGGGTGAACGGCGTTCGTGGAACGCGGCCAGGCCCTCCCGTAGGTCCGCGCTGCTCCACGCTCGCCGGAACGCGTCGGAGACCTCGAGATCGTTGCCGAGGTCGGGCTCGAGCTTGTTGAGCATCAGCTTCTGACCTTGGATCGTCAGCGGGGCCAGCTCGGCGATCTCACCGGCCCACACGAGTGCATCCTCGAGCGACCCCGCTCGCTGAGCGAGGCCGATGCGGACGGCCGCCTCGCTGTCGAGCACCTCGGCGGCGAGGAGCATGGCGCGCGCCGGGCCCGAGCCGGCGAACAGCGCGAGCCGCTGCACCGTCCAGTGGTCGACCATCAGCCCGAGCTTCGCGGCGGGAATGCCGAAGCGGGCCGTCGGTGACGCGACGCGGAGGTCGCACGCGATCGCCAGCTGCAGCCCCGCGCCGAGCGCGACGCCGTTGACCGCGGCGATCGTCGGGAAGGGCGCGTCACGCAGCCCGTCGAGCACCACGCGCAACGCCGCCGCGAAGCTCTCGTCCTCGAGGCCCGTGAGATCAGCGCCCGCGCAGAAGTGGCCCCACGACCCCGTCAGCACCAGCGCGCGTGACTCGTTGGCCACGGCGGTCTCGATCCACGACCGCAGCCCTTCGAGCGTCTCGAGGTCGACGGCGTTGCGGCGCTCCGGACGGTCGATGGTGAGGAACGCGACGCGGTCTCGCTGATCGAAATGGATCACGCGCTACTCGATGACGGCGATGAGGTCGCCTTCGGTGACCTGGTCATCAGGCGCGACAGCGAGCTGCGCGACGGTGCCTCCGAGCGGCGCCACCACCGGGATCTCCATCTTCATGGACTCGAGGATGACGAGCTCGTCACCGACGGCGACGGTCTGGCCCACCTCGACCCGGACCTGCCACACGTTGGCCGTGATCTCGGCTCGCACCTCAGGCATCGGGCCAACGTAGTGTCGCGATGCCGAAAGGAGACAACCGATGGACCTTCGAGGCAGGCGGGTGCTGATCACGGGCGCATCGCGGGGCATCGGCGAGGCGCTCGCCCATCGATTCGCCTCCGAGGGGGCAACCGTCGCGCTCGTCGCGCGCAGCGCGGATGCGATCGAGAAGCTCGCTGCCGACCTCGGCGGCACGGCCCATCCGGCCGACCTGGCCGACATCGCGCAGGTCGCCACGTTGATCAACCGCGTCGAGGACGAAGCGGGACCCGTCGACGTGCTCGTCAACAACGCCGGTATCGACGTGACGAAGTCGATCACCGATCACTCCGGCGAGGAGCTGCGCCGCATCGTGCAGATCAACCTCCTCGCGCCCATGGAGCTCTGCCGGCAGGCGATCCCGCGCATGGTGCGACGCGGTCGTGGCCACATCGTCAACGTGTCGTCGCTGGCGGCGTCCGGCGTGTACCCCGGGCTGTCGTCGTACGCCGCCACGAAGGCCGGGCTGAGCCACTTCACCGCCGGCCTGCGCGCCGACCTGAAGGGCCTCCCGATCGGCACGACCGTCGTCGAGATGGCGGGCGTGCCCACCGAGATGCTGGACAACGTCGACAGCTACGAGCCCACCGCCAAGTCGTTCCGGCGCGGGTACCGGCTCCACCTCGTGACCGACACGCCCGTCGCCACGATCGTGGGCGACACCGTCGATGCCGTGCTCGAGAACCGGCGCCACGTCCGCCACCCGAAGCGCGCCGTCCTGTTCCCGCTGCTGTCCGAGGCGCCGCGCCGCATGACCGAGTGGCTCCTGATCGGGGTGAAGCCCCGCCCGTAGACCGGTATCGCGCTCACGCCGCGCCGAGCGCCACTTTGGGCCGTTCACGACACCGGCTGTCGCGAAGCGCGCCACGAGTGCACGTGTCGTCAGTATCGGTGCGGCTGGCGACACGTCCTGTCGTGAACCGCGCCAAATGCCGCGTCCGCAGCCAGCCCGGTGAGGGAGCCGGACGCTCAGACGGGCAACACGCCGTGCTTGCGCCAGGGACGTTGGACGGTCTTCGTGGCCGATGCCTCGAGACCGCGCCAGATGGCGGCGCGCGTGTCGGCGGGGTCGATCACGTCGTCGACCTGAGCGTGACCGGCGGCGATGTACGGGTCGATGTTCTTGCGGAACTCCTCGGCCATGGCGATGCGAGCGGCGTCGCGCTCCTTGCCTTCGGGGATCTGCTCGAGCTGCTTGCGCATGGTGATGTTGACCATCCCGTCGGGGCCCATCACCGCGATCTCCGCGGTCGGCCAGATGGCGAGGTAGTCAGCCTCGTAGGCGAGCCCGTTCATCACGAAGTAGCCCGCGCCGTAGCTCTTGCGCAGGACCACCGACACCTTCGGCACCGTCGCTTCCGACACGGCGAACAGCATCTTGGCGCCGTGCCGGATGATCCCCTGCTTCTCGACGGCCGATCCGACGATGAACCCAGGCACGTCGTGCAGGAACACCAGCGGGATGCCGAACGCGTCGCACAACCACACGAAACGCGCCGCCTTGTCCGCGGCGTTCACGTCGAGCGCGCCGCCGAGGACCATCGGCTGGTTGGCGAGCACGCCGACCGGCCGGCCGCCGATGCGAGCGAGCACGGTGACGACGTTGCGGGCGAACTGTGGCTTGATCTCCAGGAACTCGCCGTGGTCGACGACGGCCGAGACGACCTTCTTCGCGTCGTACGCCCGGCGCGGTGCGGTCGGCACGATGTCGTAGAGCTCCTCGGCTCGCCGGTCGATCGGGTCGTCGCACTCGATGACCGGCGGCGCCTCCTGGTTGTGACTCGGGAAGTACGAGAGGTAGGCGCGCACCATCGCGAGGCACTCGGCGTCGGACTCCACCTCCTGGTCGGCACAACCGCTGATCTTGTTGTGGACCTCGGAGCCGCCCATCTCCTCCTCGGTCACGTCCTCGCCGGTGGCGGCCTTCACGAGGTGGCGGCCGCCCAACGCCATCGACGACGTGCCCTTCACCATGGGGACGAAGTCGGTCAGCGCGGGGATGTACGCCGTGCCCGCGGCACAGTGCCCGAGCAGCGCGCCGACCTGCGGCACCACCCCCGACAGCACGACCTGCTCGCGGAACAGTGCACCCGCGCCGGCGAACGTCGATCCCGACGTGGACTGGATGCGGGCGCCGCCCGAGTCGAGGAGGTACACGAGCGGGATGCGCTGGCGCAGGACGAGGTCGCGCATGCGAGCCGTCTTGTTCTCCCCGACCGATCCCATCGAACCGGCCATGACCGTGAAGTCGTAGGCGATGATCGCGACGCGCCGGCCGTCGACCTGACCGATGCCGGTGACGACACCGTCGGCCGCGAGCGATCCGCGGGCCGCCAGGGAGGGATCCATGTGGTCGGCCAGCAACCCGTACTCGGTGAACGATCCTGGGTCGAGGAGGATGTCGAGCCGCTCGCGCACCGGGAGCTTGCCGAGCTCGCGCTGGCGGGCGATGCGATCCGGCCCGCCCATCCCGAGCGCGGTCTCCTTGCGGGCCCGGACGTCGTCGACCAGAGGCCCCCAGTTGTGCAGTTCGTCGGCCACGTCAGCGCCCCTTCCAGATGGGCGCGCGCTTCTCGGCGAACGCGGCGATGCCCTCGGCCGCGTCGTCGGTGGCAGATGTGATCGTCAGCATCGGGTGGAGCACGCGCAACGCTTCTTCCGCCGATTGATCCCACACGGCGTAGAACGAATCGCGACCGAGCTTCATGACCGCGGACGACTTGGACGCGAGCGTCGTCGTCATCTCGCGCACCGCGTCGTCGAGCGCGTCGACCGGGACCACGCGGTTCACGAATCCGATGCGCGCCGCCTCCTCGGCCGGCACCCGCCGCCCGGTCATCATCAGCTCGAGGGCGACCTTGGGCGGCATCGAGCGCGTCAGCGGAACGGTGATCATGTAGGGCCACAAGCCGACGTCGATCTCGGGCGTACCGAACTGGGCGTCGTCCGCGGCGATGACGATGTCGCAGGCGAGGCAGAGCCCGAAGCCGCCGGCCAGCGCGTAGCCGCGCACTCGTGCGACGATCGGCTTGCCCAACTCCCACATCGAGCGGAACAGCCGGGCGAGCTCGCCCCGGCCGTCGTGCAGCTCGGCCCACCCAGCGCCCTCCCGCATGCCGGTGAGGTCGGCCCCGGCGCAGAACGCCTTGTCGCCCGCACCCGTGAGCGTCACCACGCGCACATCCGCATCGGCCTTGGCCCGCTCGAACGCGTCGCGCAGCTCCGACATCACCGTCCACGACAACGCGTTGCGCCGCTCGGGTCGGTTGATCGTCACGAACGCGACCCCGTCGGCGACCTCGTACAGCAACGACTCGTACATGCCACGGACCGTAGTTCGCACCTGGGTACGTTGGTCATGTGCTCCTGATCATCCTTGCGGTCGTGATCGGGGTGGGGACAGGTTTGGCGTTGCGGCCTCGCTCGACGAGGTTCGCTCGCCCACGAATGCGCGTGCCGGCCCTGCTCGCGGGCGGCGCGGTCGCGCAACTGGCGGCGTCGAGGACGAGTGGATCGGGCGCAGTGGCACTCGGCCTCGCCGCGCTGATCACGTTAGGGGCGTTCGCAGTGGCGAACCTCCACCTCACCGGCATGGGCGTACTGGCCATCGGGTTGGGTTGCAACTTCTTCGCGATGGCCGCCAACGGCGGCATGCCGGTCAGCCGGGAGGCGCTCGTGGCCGCCGACGTGGTGCCCGCACCCGACGTCGACCTGATCGACCTGAGCGGGCCGCGGCACCTCGAACGACCGGGCGACGTGTACCGAGTGCTCGGCGACATCATCCCGATCCCGGGCCAGGCGGTCTCCTTCGGCGATCTCATCATCGCGGTCGCGGCGGCCGACGTCGTCACCCACGTCGCCCGCCGGCAGCGACGCCGCGCCTACTCCATCAACATCGCCAGCCCGGTCCACGACTGGGGAATCGCGCCGAGCCCGGTGCCGTCGTCGGCATCCCAGTACTCCGCCAGCCCGGAGGACGATGCGCCCCGCACGCTCGAACTGGCGACATCGGCCCCGGCCCGCCAGAGCAGATAGGCCAGCTGCGGCCACACCGGGCCGCGCCAGTAGCGGCGAGGATCGAACGCGGGCTCGGCGCGGTGCACGCCGCGCGGGCCGAAGGGCGCGCCGAACGCCGACCGATCCGTGAGTTGTGCCAGGGCCTCGGCGTTCGGGATCACGAGCAGCGGCAGCAGCGCCTCGAGCGTCCGCGTGCGGCCCGACGATCTCTCCGATGCGCCGGCGTCGATCCACGTGAGCAGCGAGGCCTCCCAGCGCGCGGCGATCGCGCGCACGAGCGCGGTCGTGTCGATGCCGAGGAGCGCGCCGTTCCACGCGACGAGCGCCGACAGCGAGACCGGCGCGCAGTCGAACGCCGTCCGCTCGACGACGAGGTCGCCCTTCACGTCGTACCAGCGCGCGACATCGTCCGCGCCCCAGTGATCGAAGCGCGGACTGTCGTCGCACCCCGTCTCCCAGGGATGGGCGATGGCGACCAGGCCCGACGGGTGGCGTCGGTCGCGCAGGAAGAACTCGATCCCCGCCCTCGCGCGGTCGACGAGCTCACGGGGCAGGTCGACCCCCCGACGGGTCAGCTCCGCAACGGCATGGCCGTACAGCGGTGGCTGCGTGATGGTCGAGCACTCCGATTGCCCCCAGAAGGCCCGGAGGTGGTCGGGCTCCCGCTCGTAGTCGATGTGGGGCACGAATCCCGTGGTGTCGTCCTGGCAGCGGAACACGTGGGTGAGCTCGCGCACCGCACGGTCCTCGTCGCCGAGCGCCGCCCAGATGATCGAGTGGAAGCAGGAGTCCCACAACCAGGCGAACGGATACGTCGCCGCGTTCGGGACGGTGTAGCCCTCCGGTTGCCAGTGCGCCTCCATGACCGAGCGCACGCGGTCGCTCAGTAACGTCATCGCTCGATGCCGCGCTGCGCGATCGTCTCGTTCCGGCTCGGACTCTCCGACGGCGTATCGGTGGTGGCGGCGTCATGGCAACGGGCGCTCACCGACATCGGGTTCGACGTGGTCACCGTCGCCGGCGAGGGTCCTGTCGATCGCACCGTCGCCGCGCTCGCTCTCGGCGCGACGTCGGAGCCGACGAGATCCGACGTGCACGCGGCACTCGAGGATGTCGATCTCGTCGTCGTCGAGAACCTGTGCACGATCCCGCTGAACCTACCGGCCTCGCGCGTGGTGGCAGACGTCCTGCGCGACCGTCCCGCGATCCTCCATCACCACGACCCCGCGTGGCAGCAGGCGAAGTACGCCGATGTGACCGAGCTCCCGCCGACCGACGCCGCGTGGCGGCATGTCGTGATCAACCAGCTGTCCCAGCGCGACTTCTCGGCGCGGGGCCTCACGGCCACGGTCGTCTACAACGGATTCGACCCCGACCCGCCGCCGGGCGACCGGGACAAGACGCGCGAGATCCTGGACCTCGGCGACGACGAGGTGTTGGTGGTGCACCCGGTGCGGGCCATCCCCCGCAAGAACGTCCCCGCGGCGGTTCGGATCGCCGAAGCCCTCGGCGCGACGTACTGGCTCGTCGGGCCGGCAGAGGACGGCTACGGCGACGAGCTGGCCCGCATCCTCGACGCGGCCGCCTGCCGAGTGGTGCACCGGTCCGCGCCCGGCACGATGCACGACGTGTACGCCGCCGCCGACGTCGTGGCGTTCCCGTCGACATGGGAGGGCTTCGGCAACCCGCCGATCGAGGCGGCGCTGCATCGCCGGCCGGCGGTCGTGGGCCACTATCCGGTGGCGGACGAACTGCGCGCGTTCGGCTTCGAGTGGTTCTCGCCCGGCCGTCCCGAGGCGATCGCCCAATTCCTGGCCGACCCCGACGAGGAGCTCCTCGATCGCAACCGGGCGATCGCGGTCGAGAGGTTCTCCTTCGATCGCATGGCCGCGAGCGTGCGGACCGTGCTGGCCGACGCAGGATGGTTGCCATGACCGACGACCCGGTACGGCAGCGCCGAGCGCGCATCGCCAAACTCACCGAGTTGGGCCAGCGCGTCGGCTACTCGTTGTTCGGGCTCGCCATCGTGCTCTTCATCGTCGGGTTCGTCGGCAGCTACTCCGATCCGCTCGTGACGGCGATCGTCGTCTGCCTCGGTGTGGGCAGCGCGGTGCTCGCTCCTGCGATCGTCTTCGGCTACGCGGTGAAGGCTGCCGAGAGAGAAGATCGCGAACTTGGTCGATAGCTGACGCCGGTGCCAAGGTGACGGCAGTTCCTGCATCAAGACCCGGGGGAAATGTCATGCCGAAGGCTGCTGTGTGCGTCGGGCTCAACGAGCCGCTCGAGATCCAAGACGTGGACCTCGAAGCCCCGCACGCCGGTGAGATCCGAGTGCGCATGGGCGCGTCGGGTGTCTGCCATTCCGACCTGTCGATCCAGAACGGCACCCTCATGGGCTCGTTCCCGATGGTCCTCGGTCACGAGGGCGCGGGCGTCGTCGAGGAGATCGGCGACGGGGTCACCGGGTTCGAGCTCGGCGATCACGTGGTGGTGTCGTGGGTGCCGCAGTGCGGTGAGTGCTACTTCTGCAAGAAGGGTCAGGGCTTCCTGTGCGAAGCCGGCCAGATGGCGATGGTCACGGGCGGCCTGCTCGACGGTTCGACGCGATTCTCGCGAGGCGGTGAGCCCATCAAGCAGATGGCGTGTTCCGGCACCTTCTCGGAGCAAGCGGTCATCCCCGCGATCGGTGCGGTGAAGATCCCGAAGGACATCCCGCTCGACATCGCCGCGCTCATCGGTTGCGGTGTGCTCACCGGCGTCGGGGCCGCGCTCAACACGGCGAACATCCGCAAGGGCGACACCGTCGCCGTCATCGGCTGCGGTGGAGTCGGGCTCAACGTGATCCAGGGCGCGAAGATCGCCGGCGCCGACGAGATCATCGCCATCGACATGCTCGCCAACAAGCTCGACATGGCGAAGGAGTTCGGCGCGACGACGTTGGTCAACGCGAGTGACGGCGACCCTGTGTCGAAGGTGATGGAGCTCACGCAGCAGCGCGGTGTCGACGTCGCGTTCGAGGTGATCGGTCTCAAGCAGACGATCGAGCAGACGGTCATGCTCACCCGCCGCGGCGGCGAGGCGGTGCTGGTCGGTGTCCCCCGCATGGAGGTCATGCTCGAGCTGCCTGCGTTCTTCGGCGTCGTGCTGATGTCGAAGACGGTCAAGGGTTGCTGGTACGGATCGTCGAACGTGCAGACCGACGTGCCCAAGCTCCTCGAGTACTACAAGCGCGGCGAGCTCAAGCTCGACGAGCTGATCTCGCGACGGATCAGCGTCGACGACGTGAACGACGCCTTCAAGGCGATGGAAGCCGGCGAGGTCGCCCGGAGCGTCATCCAGTACTGAGTCGTTTGTCAGTACCGGCGGAACAGAACGGGGGGATGGTGCGTAGCCCGAGCGCGCGTCGCGCGCGGGGTAGTGGCCCGATCCCGAGCAAAGAATCAGCACCGCGCGAAGAAGGCGTGGCCGTGGCGGCCGCCGCCATCTCTGGGGCGCCGCAGCCACGGTTCTGGTGGATCCGCGTGCACAGAGTGAAAGGGCATCGACTCTGTGAACCCGCAGCCACCGTTCTGGTGGATCCGCGCTCACTGTGACCGGCCATCCGGCGCCGCCGTGGTGCGGGCGGTGTCGTCCAAAGCGCTGTTGCTGTTCGCAGCCGGGCCGTCAACAAGGTGTGCCTCCGGCCCGAAGAATGCTTCGCCGGTACCGACGAATGCTGGCGGCTACCAGCCGGAGTGGCCGGCGCGGGGCGGGAGCGTGCCTCGATACCGGCGACGACGGGCCTGCGTCGCGAGGAGGCTGACGCCCATCTTCCGTGCCGGGAGGGGTCGGAACGGCTCCGGTGGACGACGAGTCGTCGCCGGGGGCGTCTGACGGGCTGGCCTCACGACCGATGAGTTCGCCATGATCGTCAGCGACTCCTTCCGGTGTCCTCCACCATGTCCACACGACTTCCCGCTCCCCGACGCCGTAGACAACTGCTCGACGTCGCCCTCGAGGTCTTCGCCGAACGGGGCTACCACCCGACGTCGATGAACGACCTCGCGGAAGCCGCGGGTGTGACCAAACCTGTCCTGTACCAGCATTTCCGGTCGAAGCGCGCGCTCTACCTCGAACTGCTCGAGGATGTCGGCGGACGGCTACGCGACGAGATCGGCAAGGCGACGTCGGGCGCGACGAGCCCGCGCGAGCAGGTGCACGCCGGGTTCCGGGCCTACTTCCGGTTCGTCGCCGCGCAGCAGCCCGCCTTCCAACTGCTGTTCGGTGGTGGGGCGCGACGCGACGAGCAGTTCGCCGACGCGGTGCGCTCGGTCGAGCAGTCGATCGCGGAGACCATCGCGACGCTCATCGTGATCGACGGCATGGACGATGCTCGCCGCCTCCTGCTCGCCCACGGGATCGTCGGCGTCGCGGAGGGCACGAGCCGGCACTGGCTGGCCAACGGCGAGGTCGGCACGGCCGACGAGTTGGCCGAGCAGGTCGCGGTACTTGCCTGGGCCGGCCTCCGCGGCGTGCAATAGGGTTTTTGGCTGTACCCGCCACACAATTCTGTGTTGCGGGTACAGCCAAAACAGCAGGGTCAGTCCGGGAAGTCGATGCCGAGATCGGCGGCCTTCTTCGCGACCTCGTCGGGGAAGATGTTCTTCATCAGGAACAGGTCGCGGGCCAGCGCCCAGTTCGGGGCGTGCACCTTTGCGTACCGTTCGAAGTAGAGCAGCTGCTTGGTCACGAGCATCAGCTCTTGCGGGCTCGCCGCGCCGAACTGCTCCATCATCTGCACGATCGACTTGAAGACGTCGCCGAGGCTGACCGCGGAGATGCCGACGTCCAACATCGGGCCGAACGCCATCTGCATGCGCATGCCGACCTCGTCGTCGGTCCCGATGTCGTCCGGAAAGGCGCCCACGCGCTTGAAGGCGCGGGCGACGCGACTGAAGCTTTCCAGCACAGTGGGATCCGAAGCTTGGAATTCACGTGACTTGAAGTCGCGGC
>JADMIO010556703.1_pt1 | contig 10550 bp, 8 predicted proteins | sample 8958161 | NCBI WGS metagenome assembly JADMIO01 (sample SAMN16585339, study PRJNA669376) | soil metagenome | isolation source: Crop rotation soil | place: USA: Cullars Rotation, Alabama | collected 2011
CGCGACAACTTGTCCACGTGGAATTCTAAGCTTAGGATCCCAATGTGCTGGAAAGTCCTGGCTCGATGTACCTTAAAGATTGGGTGGAAAATGTGCCTGAAGCAAATCTGTAAAATCCATCCCATTCTATAAATCAGAAATTACAGTTGCCTCTGTATTACCTGCTACCCTACTTTTGCGGCCTGAAAAATCTGGGAGACCGGATTCAAAAAATAGCAGTTATGGCATTACAGGCAGGTATAGTAGGGCTTCCCAACGTTGGTAAATCAACTCTTTTTAATGCGGTAAGCAACAGTGCAAAGGCACAGGCAAGTAATTATCGTTTTTGCACTATCGATCCCAATATTGGCCTGGTGGATGTCCCCGATCCACGCCTGGACAAATTGGCTGAATTAGTAAAACCAAACCGCATTGTACCTACTCAAATTGAGATAGTTGATATAGCCGGTCTTGTACGTGGCGCCAGTAAGGGCGAAGGTTTGGGCAATAAATTTCTTGGAAATATCCGTGAGGTTGATGCTATTGTACACGTAGTACGCTGTTTTGAAGATGAAAATATTTTGAGAGATGAAGGTGCTATCAATCCGGTAAGCGATAAAGAGATCATTGATACAGAACTGCAGTTGAAAGACCTTGACAGTGTAGAAAAGAAATTATCCCGTTCTGAAAAACTGGCCAAGACCGACCCAAAAGCAAAAGTTGAGTTTGAAATCCTCAAACGTTGTAAGGAGCATCTTGAAAAGGGCAAAAGCATCCATTCACTTAAGCTCGATAAAGAAGAAACCAATGCTATAGCCGATCTTTTTTTATTGACCGATAAACCGGTATTATATATCGCCAATGTGGATGAGGCCAGCATGCATACCGGTAACAAATATTCCGATGCTTTAAAAGCTGCGGTTGCAGGCGAAGATGCACAGGTGATCATCATGAACAACAATATCGAAGCACAGATCGCTGAAATGGATAATGCTGACGATAAACAAATGTTCATGGATGAATACAAAATGACAGAACCTGCGTTGGATAAAATGATCCACTCGGCTTACAAATTGCTAAAGCTTCAAACCTATTTTACAGCCGGCGTACAAGAAGTGCGTGCCTGGACCATTCACGAAGGCTGGAAAGCTCCGCAAGCCGCCAGTGTTATTCATACCGACTTTGAAAAAGGATTCATTAAAGCTGAAGTAATTGCTTACAATGATTTTGTACAATATGGTTCAGAGTCCGCCTGCAGGGATGTTGGCAAACTTCGTATCGAAGGCAAAGAATACATCGTCCAGGATGGTGATGTTATGCACTTCAGGTTCAATGTATAATCGCTTTGAGATTATTTTTGTGCCCGGCGTTTGTGCTGCTATTAAACTCCGGCTGTGTCACTCACTTCATCCTTCGAAACTTTGGGGAACAAAGCGAAGAATGGACTTGTACTATAAATGGTTCAAGGCATCGCAACGCTTCTATCTTAGGAAGCTTGAGAACCCTTTACTGTATTCATTAAAAACTCCGACAGCTTTTCAGCCACATTTTCTATAGACACCTCTTTTACAAATTCCCTTCCATTGCTTCTTTGAGGATCTTTGAGTATTTCCAGCATTTTTTCTGAAAGCAAAGCTGCATCATATTCTGGCACACAATAAGAAGGTCTTACACCCTTTAACCGTTCCGCTGCATCACCAGCATTAGTTGCTACTACCGGGCAATTACAGGCCAATGCTTCTTTTATAGAGTTATTCGATCCTTCATGAAATGAAGTAAGCAACAGCAGGTCAGCAGCATTATAATAATAAATCAATTCTTCATTTGCAACGCCATCCACTTCTATTAATTCAGCTTCAGGCATTTTTAATTTGACCAATCTGAAAGCATCACGGGCAAGAGGAGCATTTTTTACATATACTCCACGATAAAAAAAAATAACTGTTGGTATTGTTTTTTTCCATCCTAATCTTTCCCTGCATTCCACTTTGTTTAAAGGATAAAACTTTTGCATATTCACTCCTTCCGGCAACACTAAAATCTTATGCTGATTTTTTCTTTTTATTTTCTCTTTCATTTTTTGGGACATTACCACTATGCCAGTTGCACGGTCGCATGCCAGTTGACTAAACCCTGATAATACTTGCCCAAAAAATGTTTTCTTTCCCTGCCTGGTATAGCTACCATGCAGGTCGCTGCCAAGCAGAGCCACTATTACCGGCACCTGGCTCAATAAGGTAACTGCCCATGCGGATATTCCACCCCAAAAAACATATACAGCATCTGCTGTTATTTGTTTTGCTATTTTTCTTACCTCCAGTCCTGCTCTCAAAAGATGTAATGGATTTTTTCTCTCAGAAAAACTCATTACTGTTATTGATTGTATTTCAGGCCCTTGCCTTAGCGCCTCAACAGTTTGAAGATTGTTCTGCAGTTCTTTATTTGCAAAGTATTGTTTTCCTTGGGTAAGGGTATCCAACAGGATCAGCTTTTCTGAAACAGTTGCAGCAGGATTAACAGGTGTTCCGGGCAGGATGATCAGCAACTTCATAAAAAGTTGTAGTTATAAAAACGACTCAGACTGGAAAAATATTTAACTGGCTGGGGAAGGAAGATCTCCCCCCGGAGGAGTGAATCTTCTTTTTGTTTTCAGGTGTGCTCTCCAATCATATCCATCCGGGACTATATACAAAAAAGCAAAAGAAAACAAAAGTGGGGTTATCATCGTTCGCATGGCATTATGAAAAGTACAAGAAAGAGACATCACGAAAAAAACGACCATGACGATCCTCCTGTAATTATTGGGCTCTCTGAGCACCTTCACTCCAGGATAAAAATATAGCATAATAACAAGGATAAAACCCAGGAACCCATGCTCTGCCAGCAACCGTGAAAATTCCAGGTGGGTACTGGAAATGCTTTTACCTCCATAAAGAGGCCGCAACCACTTTGACTGTCCGACACCTACTCCCAATGCCGGGTTTGCAAGAAACATGTTGAAATCTGTATTCATAATAGAAATACGGCCGGATGTAATTTGGTCTATCCCTACCGAATTGTCAAAACCAGTTTGAAGGCTACGTTCCGTCTTACCCTCGTACCTATAAACGAGGTAATTGTTAGTAAAAGCATTTACAAAATAGAAACATAGGGTTAAGCCCAATACAAGAACTAAAAAAGAACCAGGAGACACTTTCTTAAGTCTTACCTCAGCATCCTGGAAGGCTGCTTTTGCTTTAGGAATAAGAACGATCAATAAGATAGCCAGGGCAGCGCTCACCATCCCTCCTCTTGAAAAAGTGAGCAACCCTCTCACACAAAAAAGTAAAAGCAGGGAGATGTCCATCCACCTGTACTTAAAAAGTCTTTGCCCGCTTAAAAACATTATTACTATAACACATATTCCAGTACCAAAAAGCGTTGATACCTGGTTAGTAATAGATCCGCCCGATGATTCATAATTTGCGGTAAGTTTATACTCAATTTTTTCGAATGTTGCTGCTTTGAAAATAGTGAAACATGCAAGGGAAAAAATAGCATACACCATTATCCTGAGAAGCATTTTAAATTGCTTGTACGTAACAATTTGCCTGGAGCAGAAAATAACTCCTAAGAACAATGCTACCAATCCCAGGTAATTAAATACTATATCCTTCATCCGGTACTCAGGCATAATAAGAATGCCGGGCAGGGACAACAAGAGCATTCCGATACCGTATAAACTAACTTTTTTAATAGGCCCTCCAAGGGCAAGACCGATAAAAAAGAACAGGAATGCAGAATACTTGCCTACCTCCTGCGGAATAAAAGGAGTACATCCGGCACCTCTTCCCAATACCTCAATGCCGAGGACATATGCCAGGAAACATAAAACATTAAACTGCAGGTCTTTTTTGGAAAAAAAGCTTACAACAAATCCAAGACAAACAATATAAAACCAAAAAATAAGAGGCCATTTTGATTGGACACAGGCAAACCCAAGGCCTGCATGAAAAATGAACCAAAAGAGCTGATACTTTTCGCTTCCTAATAACTTAAGCATCTTTAATCCCAAGATTTTTATATGTGTAAACAACCTGCTGCATTACTGCATCGGCTGAATACTTCATTTTTACTAATTGCTGTAGTTCTTCCCCCATTTGAATGGCCGCTCCGTGATTATTCAACAGGGTCAACATTGCTTTTGCCAAAGCTTCTGCATTTTTTGACGGCACGAGCAAAGCATGAATTCCATCGGTAACCATGCCGGGAATTTCACCTACAGATGTAGCTGCCACTGCCAATCCTGATAATCCATACTCTATCAATGCAAGCGGAAACCCCTCCGATTCGGATGATAAAACTCCCATGCCGCATTTTCCTAAAATCTCTGCCGGGTATATTTGTTTTCCAAGCCAGGTCACATTTTCCTGCAGTCCATTTGCCTCAATGCTATGTAAGACCTGCATCTGATAATCATCATTTCCTCCAATTCCAACGAGGTAAAGATAGGTATCGGGCCTTTCTGACAAAACCAGTCTAAAAGCACTTAATAAATTTAGGTGATCTTTTTGCAGACGAAGATTAGCGAGGCAAACAAGTCGGTCTTTCTTCTCCCCTTTTAATTTGTAGGGTTCATCAATCCATGTTTCTGGCTTATCTGCATTTGAAAAATTGGGTAGGTAACTAATTTTGCTTTCAGGAATTTTAAAAAAACGGGTATTAGTTTCAAGCAATTGACGATTTACAGCAAAAGAAAAATCGAAGAACTTTGTAAACCCTTTTATTGGATAGTTCCTCTTGCCATTTTCCATATCAATCTTTGTACCCAAGTGATCGTGCCAAACCAATTTAAAGTTGCAAAAGGGTTTTAGTAAAACGGGAAAATAGAATGAAGTTGAATGGGAGTGAACAATATCGATCTCTTCACTTTTAAGAAACCTGTATAAACGGCGTAAAGCCTTCACATCTTTACTGCCTGTTTTATGAAGAATCAATTTTTTTACATTACTGTGAATTCTTTCTTCCAATAATCCTCCATTTCGGGATGCTATAAGATACGAAATAAACTCCTCTTTTTTTGCAAGCTCATTCGCCAGGTTAACAGCCATCATTTCAGCTCCCCCAGGATCAAGGCTGTCAATTATCTGCACCACTTTTATCTGCTTCATTCACTGTGCTTGCTTCGGAAATGCTTCGAAAGCGGGCAAAAGTATCAATAAATAACAACTTTGATTTTTGCAAACCACAAGAGCACGCTTTAAAAACCTGCATCTTACCTTCGCCCCATGACAAATTTCCTTACATCACTTTTCCAGGACCAATCGTACAATTCCAAAAATTTTTTTTTGATAGCAGGCCCTTGCGTAGTAGAAAGTAAAGACCTTGTAATAGAAGTTGCAGAAAAGGTATCGGGCATCTGCAAAAGACTGCAAATACCCTATGTATTTAAAGCAAGTTACCGTAAAGCCAATCGTACAAGTGCCGGTTCTTTTACGGGCCTGGGAGACGATACAGGTCTCGAACTAATCAAAAAAACGGGCGAAAAATACAGCCTGCCAACCACTTCTGACATCCATGCCCATGATGAAGCGGCTATAGCAGCAAAGTATGTTGACATTCTTCAAATACCAGCTTTTCTCTGCAGGCAGACCGACCTTTTGATAGCCGCAGCAGAAACTGGCAAGATTGTAAATGTGAAGAAAGGACAATTTTTAAGCGGCCCTTCTATGAAGTTTGCAGTAGAAAAAATTAGAAATGCCGGCAATGATAAAATAATGCTGACGGAAAGAGGTAACAGCTTCGGCTACCAGGATCTGGTAGTTGATTACCGCAATATCCCCTGGATGCAGGAGCATGGCACTCCGGTAATAATGGATTGTACCCATAGCCTGCAACAACCAAACCAAACAAGTGGTATTACAGGCGGCAATCCTCAAATGATAGGAACTATTTCAAAAGCAGCCATTGCTACGGGTGCCGATGGTCTTTTCATTGAAACGCATCCTAATCCTGCCACTGCAAAAAGTGATGGGGCAAATATGCTTCACCTTGGTCTGCTGGAAGATCTGCTATATCAACTGGTAGAATTGCGATACGCTACTGTAAAGGAATTCTTATCCAAAACCAACAACAACTTACCCGACGCTGAGGTACGTTTTTCTGGTTGAAATTTATTTATACCACAGAGGATTGCGCTTGCTAAAGAAGATATAGCGCTTGATATTCATCCAGAAAGCCACAAAAAAATAGATAATAACCGGCGAGCCAAAAGTGAGAAAGGACAGGTAGATAAAATACAGCCTTATTTTGGAAGTTGCAATATTGAATTTTTCACCCAGGTATGTGCAAACACCAAAAGCGTTAAACTCAATAAAACTTCTAAAACGTTCCATAAAAATTGCGGATTCTTTTGGCTGCAAATCTAAGCACAGCAAGTGAAAGCCAGCGCAAACCAAATTAATTTTTTGCATATTTTCTACGTTAATAGCTTTCTGCGACTGTCATTATTGAGAAAAATTCAAAAAGAGTCACTCTTTTTCCAACTCCATTTCATGCCTTGCCTTACATGCCGTAAATTCGCACCCTCAAGCAGGTGAAAGATGATAATTTACACATAAATGTCATATAATTTGACCCTTTTCACCTGTCATTTTTCAACCGTCAATTATTTTTATCCATGTTCGATCTTTCCATGATCAAAGCGGTGTATGAAAGCTTTCCCAGCCGCATTGATGCTGCCCGCAAAGCCGTTGGCCGCCCGCTGACATTGACCGAAAAAATATTGTACGCACATCTTACCGAAGGCAACGCCAGCCATGCTTATGAGCGTGGTAAAAGTTATGTAGATTTTGCGCCCGATCGTGTAGCTATGCAGGATGCAACAGCCCAAATGGCACTTCTGCAATTTATGCAGGCAGGCCGTACAAAAGTGGCAGTACCGAGCACAGTACATTGTGATCACCTGATCGTAGCAAAAGATAATAGCAAAGTTGACCTTGACCGTGCAGTCCACGAAAGCAAAGAGGTTTATGACTTCCTGGCTTCTGTTTCTAATAAATATGGTATTGGTTTCTGGAAACCCGGAGCAGGTATCATCCACCAGGTAGTGCTTGAAAATTATGCATTCCCCGGCGGAATGATGATAGGCACTGATAGTCATACTGTAAATGCCGGCGGCCTGGGGATGATCGCTATCGGTGTTGGTGGCGCTGATGCCTGTGATGTAATGGCAGGCCTTCCCTGGGAACTAAAATTTCCAAAACTTATCGGGGTAAAGCTTACCGGCAAACTCAATGGATGGACCGCTCCAAAAGATGTGATCCTGAAAGTGGCCGGTATTCTTACAGTTAAAGGTGGCACAGGTGCTGTAGTAGAGTATTTTGGTGAAGGTGCTGTTTCTATGAGTTGCACAGGTAAAGGCACCATCTGTAATATGGGGGCAGAAATAGGCGCTACTACTTCCACTTTTGGATATGATGCAAGCATGAGCCGCTATCTGAAAGCTACCGGCCGCGAGGCGGTTGCTGAACTTGCCGATGGCATTGCTGCACACCTTACCGGCGACCCGGAAGTGTACGCCAATCCTGAACAATATTTCGACCAGGTAATTGAAATAAATCTCAGTGAACTTGAACCTCACCTGAATGGACCATTTACTCCAGATCTCGCTACGCCAATCTCTAAAATGAAAGAGGCTGCTGCTGCAAATAACTGGCCAACCAAAATTGAATTTGGCTTGATTGGAAGCTGTACCAATTCCTCTTACGAAGACATCAGCCGGGCTGTAAGCCTTGCCAGGCAGGTAAAAGCGAAAGGATTGAAATTAAAATCTGAATTTACGATCACCCCCGGCTCTGAGCAGGTTCGCTATACCATTGAAAGAGACGGATTCCTGGATACATTTAATGAGATTGGTGCTACTGTATTTGCAAATGCATGTGGCCCCTGTATCGGCATGTGGGAACGTGTTGGGTCTGAAAAACAGGAACGCAATACCATCGTACATAGCTTCAACAGGAATTTTGCCAAACGTGCTGATGGCAATCCAAACACGATGGCATTTGTAGGTTCTCCCGAATTGGTTACAGCTTTGGCCATCGCCGGCGATCTTAATTTTAATCCCCTTACAGATACATTGCTGAATGAAGCAGGGCAGAATGTAAGACTTGACCCGCCAAACGGCGATGAATTACCGATCCGTGGTTTTGCAGTAGAGGATGCAGGCTACCAGGCACCTGCTGAAGATGGAAGCGCTATCCAGGTAGCGGTATCTCCCGATTCAAAACGTTTGCAATTGCTTGATCCTTTCGCTGCATGGGAAGGCATTGATCTTTTCGGGTTAAAGCTGCTCATAAAAGCAAAAGGCAAATGCACAACAGATCATATCAGCATGGCAGGACCATGGCTGAAATTCCGCGGGCATCTTGATAATATCAGTAACAATATGCTGATCGGCGCCGTGAATTATTACAATGAAAAAACTGACAGCGTACAGAATCAATTGACAGGCGAATACGGACCTGTACCTGCTACACAACGTGCATATAAAGCTGCAGGAATCGGCACCCTTGTTGTGGGTGATGAAAACTATGGTGAAGGCAGCAGCCGTGAACATGCAGCAATGGAGCCACGTCACTTGGGGGTACGTGCAGTGCTTGTAAAAAGCTTTGCCCGCATACACGAAACCAATTTGAAAAAACAGGGCATGCTGGCACTCACTTTTGCCGACAAGACAGACTATGATAAAATAGGGGAAGATGATACGATTGATATAGTTGGACTTATCCAATTTGCACCTAACGTACCGTTGCACTTAATACTTCATCATCCTGATGGAAGTGTTGATACGATAGAAGTAAACCACAGCTATAATGAACAACAAATAGAATGGTTTAAAGCCGGTGGTGCTTTAAATATTATACGCAGAGAGTTTGCAGCTTAACATTCGATAAGCTAATAGAAAAATCCCGTTGCCAGAAGGCTGCGGGATTTTTTTTATTTACCAATACAACAAAGATTTTAGAAATATTTTCCTGTAGACAAATAGTTTCTTACATAATCACCTACTCCTTCTTCGAGAGAAAAGAACGGCCTGGCATAGCCGGCATTACGAAGCTTTTGCATATTGGCTTCGGTGAAATATTGATACTTATCGCGGATGTCTTCAGGCATATCAATAAAAACGATATTGGGTTTAAGATCCAGCCCGTGAAATGTAGAGGCAGCAAGATCGTAGAAGCTGCGGGCCTTGCCCGTTCCAAGATTATACAGACCGGGTGACAAATTTTTTACCGAAGCCTCTTTATTGTCAACTGTCTTCATCATCCAGTACATCACCTTGAGGACATCTTTTACGTAAACAAAATCCCGCAACTGTTCACCATCTTTAAAATCGGGACGATGGCTTCTAAATAATTTTACAACACCACCTTTTTTAATTTGATTAAACGAATGCCATATAACACTCGCCATGCGGCCCTTGTGGTATTCATTCGGCCCATACACATTAAAGAATTTCAATCCTGCCCAAAAAGGTGGAGTTTGATCTTGCTGCAATGCCCATTTATCAAATTCATTTTTACTTACTCCGTAAGGATTCAGCGGATGCAATTTCTCTACTAATTCATGCGAATCATCATAACCGTTTTCGCCTGAGCCATAAGTAGCAGCAGATGAAGCATAAACAATTGGAATCTGTTTTTCGGTGCAATACTTCCACAACATCTGGCTGTACTCTACATTCAATTCCTGGTGAATGGCATAATCAAATTCGGTTGTGTCAGTCCTTGCGCCAATATGAAAAACAAAATCAATTTTAGGTTCATTTGCAGCAAGCCAATCTGATAAATTATAGCGTTCAACAATCGCAGTATATTCTTTTCCTTCCCAATTCTTTCTTTTTGATTCTTCACCAAAATCATCTACCAAAATAAGATTATGATAGCCTTGTGCATTTAAATAACCGGCCATACAACTGCCAATAAACCCTGCTGCACCGGTGATGATAATATTGGTTTGCCGCAATTGTTCCATAACCGCAAAGTAAATTGAAATTTTTATAAGCACCCCTACAACCAGTTGCCGTATTTATTTCATGTAAAACTAAAAAACAGCAGTAATACGATCCGTCCTACTCCAAACGAAATTGCAACCATTTTTCTAATCTAAAATGGTTTATCAAAAAAGTTTTGAGCTATCCGATACATATATAATATCTTGTTGCCGTATCTAAAAAAAATTTTATGAAATCCACCATTTGCATCCTGGCATGCATGATAGCCACAACTAACCTCCTTGCACAAAATGTAGGTATCGGTACCAATACACCTGATCCCAGTGCAACGCTTGATATCAGCAGTACTGAAAAGGGCCTGCTTATTCCCAGAATGACAACACTACAGCGAAATGACATTACAGGTCCAGCTATTGGGTTGATGGTTTATGACACGGATACCAAATCTTTTTGGAGTTACAATGGAGTGACCTGGGCTGGCGTTGGTGGGCTTTTACTTCCCTATGATGCAACCGTTAACCTCGCCAACTCAGCTTTCAAAATTACCAATAGCGGTAGTGGAGCCGCAATACACGCG
>JADMIO010768920.1_pt1 | contig 10549 bp, 4 predicted proteins | sample 8958161 | NCBI WGS metagenome assembly JADMIO01 (sample SAMN16585339, study PRJNA669376) | soil metagenome | isolation source: Crop rotation soil | place: USA: Cullars Rotation, Alabama | collected 2011
AATGACTTAGGCGTACCCACACAACCCGCAAAACTTGGCGTTACACTTACTGTAGCTGTTACAATGCCGGTACCTGTGTTGATACCATTAAATGCATTGATATTTCCTGAGCCACTGGCCGCAAGACCTATTGAAGTAACGTTGTTTGTCCAGGCATACGTAGTACCGGGAACCACGCCAGAGTACACAACTGCAGTTACTGGTGTTCCATTACATACTACCTGGTTTGCAATGGTGTTCACGTCAGGTATCGGGTTAACAGTAACCGTAACCTGCGTTGGATTACCAACACATGACCCAAGCAAAGTAGCTGTAGGTGTTACTGTATAAACTGTATTCGCCGGCGTTGATGCGCTCGGGTTGCTCAATGTTTGTGTAAAATTCGCCTGGTTAGTACCTGATGTACCACCGGTAATAGAACCCGGAGTCGTTACCGTCCACGTAAAGGTACTGGCGATACTTGGTGCCAAAGCCATCGTTGTGGTAACATTGTGACATACTGAACGAGTCACATTACCAAGTGTCGGCTTTGGATTTACCGTTATTGTGATATTGGTTGGTGAACCTACACATAAACCACCCGTTGAGGTTGGTGTTACAGCATAAACAATACTTCCGTTAGTGTTATTGCTTGGGTTGGTCAGTACCTGGTTGATAGAACCACCTGAGCCGGCCAGAGCACCCGTAATAGCACCGGTATTCGTACCTAAAGTCCATGTAAAAGTACTGGCGGCACTTGCTGTCAATGTTAGATTCGGAGTGGTACCGCTACAAGTACTTGCAGTAGTTGCATTTGTTACCGCAGGAGTAGGATTCACGGTTACAGTGATATTGGTAGGTGAGCCTACGCACAGACCGCCTGTAGAAGTTGGTGTTACTATATAAACGATACTACCTGGGGTAGCATTGCTTGGATTAGTTAATGTTTGATTGATGGTAGAACCTGAGCTGGCTGAAGCACCGCCTATAGAACCGGTATTCGTACCTAAGGTCCATGCGAAAGTGCTGGCAGCACTAGCCGTCAGTGCAACATTCGGGCTGGTAGCATTACATGTACTTGCCGTAGTTGCAGTAGTGACAGCAGGTATCGGGTTAACTGTAACCGTTATGTTGCTTGCTGTTCCGACACATGAGCCGGTCGTAGCAGTTGGCGTAACAATGTATACAATGCTGCCCGCGATAGCGTTACTTGGATTGGTCAACGTTTGATTGATGGTAGCACCCGAAGAAGCTGACGCACCTGTGATGGCACCCGTATTAGTACCCAATGTCCATGCAAAGCTGCTAGGTGCGCTTGCAGTAAGTCCGATGTTCGGGCCGGTACCGCTACAGATAGCAGCAGTTGAAGCATTCATTACAACTGGTTTCGGATTCACCGTTACCGTGATATTAGTAGGTGCACCCACACAAGATCCTGTGGTTGAAGTTGGCGTTACCGCATAGACGATGCTGCCTGCTGTTGCATTACTTGGATTAGTCAATACTTGATTGAGTGTAGAACCTGAGCTTGCAGAAGCACCAGTAATAGCACCTGTGTTAGTTCCCAGTGTCCATGCAAATGTACTTGCAGCACTAGCTGTCAGCGCAATGTTAGGGCTTGTGCCGCTACATGTAGCCGCTGTGTTCGCAGTCGTAACAGCAGGAATAGGATTAACTGTTACAGTAATATTCGATGGAGCACCCACGCAAGATCCACCTGTTGAAGTTGGTGTCACGATATATACTATACTACCCGCAGTCGAATTGCTCGGGTTAGTTAGTGTTTGATTGATCGTAGCTCCTGAAGCTGCAGATGCACCGGTAATAGCACCAGTGTTGGTTCCCAATGTCCATGCAAAGTTGCTGGCGGCACTGGCTGTGAGTGCGACGTTAGGACTTGTACCGCTACATGTTGCTGCTGTATTAGCAGTTGTAACCGCAGGAATAGGATTAACTGTTACTGTGATATTTGATGTTGCACCAACACATGAACCAGTAGTAGACGTTGGGGTTACTATATATACAATACTACCTGCAGTAGCATTGCTTGGATTGGTCAATGTTTGATTGATAGTAGCGCCCGAAGCTGCTGATGCACCTGTGATAGCACCGGTATTAGTACCCAGTGTCCACGCAAAACTACTTGGTGCGCTTGCGGTAAGACCGATGTTTGGACTGGTACCGCTACAGATAGCCGCTGCCGAGGCATTCGTTACAGCCGGTATCGGATTTACCGTTACTGTAATATTATAAGGTGCACCTATACAGGAGTTAGCTGTAGATGTTGGTGTCACAATATATACAAGACTTCCTGCAGTTGAATTACTTGGATTGGTCAATGCCTGGTTGATTGTAGAACCCGAAGCTGCTGATGCCCCCGATAACGAACCAATATTAGTTCCAATTGTCCATGCAAAATTACTTGCAACACTTGATGTCAGGCTTATATTGGGACCTACGCCACTACATGTGCTCGCAGTATTTGCATTTGTCACAGCAGGCGCTGGATTCACGGTTACAGTTATATTGCTGGCCGCACCCACACATGAACCTGAAGTAGATGTTGGTGTCACGATGTACACAATGCTACCCGCAGTCGTGTTACTAGGATTGGTCAGCGTTTGGTTTAAGTTAGAACCGGAACCGTTTGCCGCACCTGTAATAGCACCTGTGTTGGTACCTAATGTCCATGCAAAATTACTTGGCGCTGTTGCTGCCAGTGTTATATTCGGACTAGTACCGCTACATGTGCTTGCAGTATTTGCTGTAGTAATCGCAGGTATCGGGTTTACCGTTACTGTAATATTATAAGTAGCACCCACGCAAGATCCCGTAGTAGAAGTTGGTGTCACTATGTACACTATACTACCGGCAGTAGCGTTACTTGGGTTGGTCAATGTTTGATTGATAGTGGAGCCTGATGCTGCTGAAGCACCGGTGATGGCACCCGTATTTGTACCCAACGTCCATGCAAAATTACTTGCTGCACTGGCTGTAAGACCAATATTAGGTCCTGTTCCGCTACAGGTACTTGCAGTTGCAGAATTGGTTACCTGTGGAGTAGGGTTAACAGTTACGGTTACATTAGTAGCTGCACCCACGCACGAATTTGAAGTTGAAGTTGGTGTTACTATGTATACTATACTTCCGGCTGTTGAATTGCTAGGGTTTGTCAGCGTCTGGTTGATCGTAGAACCTGAAGATGCTGAAGCACCGGTGATGGCTCCTGTATTTGTTCCCAGTGTCCACGCAAAGTTACTGGCTATACTTGATGTTAAACTAATGTTCGGGCCAGTACCGCTACATGTAGAAGCTGTATTTGAATTTGTAACTGAAGGCGCCGGATTTACAGTGACTGTAATATTAAAAGGTGCACCTATACAGGAATTAGCTGTTGATGTAGGTGTTACTATATACACAAGGCTTCCCGCAGTTGTATTACTTGGATTGGTCAATGCCTGGTTGATAGTAGAACCTGAAGCCGCTGATGCGCCTGATAGAGAACCAATATTAGTGCCTATCGACCATGCAAAGCTACTGGCTACGCTAGCCGTCAGACTGATATTAGGACCTACACCACTACATGTGCTCGCAGTATTTGAATTTGTTACTGCCGGTGCAGGATTCACGGTCACGGTAATATTGCTGGCAGCACCAACGCACGAACCGGTAGTTGATGTCGGGGTCACGATGTAAACAATGCTACCCGCAGTCGTATTACTAGGATTAGTCAGCGTTTGGTTCAGACTAGATCCGGAACCATTTGCAGGGCCAGTAATTGCACCAGTGTTCGTTCCCAGCGTCCATGCGAAATTACTTGGAACACTCGCTGTCAACGAAATGTTCGGACCAGTTCCGCTACACGTGCTGGCTGTGTTCGAGTTAGTTACACTTGGCTTAGGATTCACCGTTACATTAACCACCATATTACTGGAACCACCATTTCCATCATCCACTTTCACAGTGAACGCATCAGCGCCACTATAGCCGGCCGTAGGGGTATAAGTTATCGTTCCGCCTGGTGTTATGTTGGTGCTACCTGAGCTAGCGGTAGCTGAGCTAAAACTTAGCGCACCATGACTTGGCGCCGATTGCTGGCTCCATGTCTCTGTCTGGCTGGCATCCGCGTCGCTTACATGCAACAAACCTTTGATGTCCGTTGCACTTGCATCCTGGCATACCGATAATGTTTGAGGAGTGCTGCTTACAAAGCTTGGTGTCGTATTAGGATTGATCAGAGTAACCGTAAATGCCACGCCGGGACTTGTACAAGTACCATCTGTTACAGTTATAGTGCCGTTATAAACACCGGGGGCTGCTGCTGCCGGTACTGCAAGCGTTATTGGTGACGATGGCAACGCCGTTGCAGGCACATTTGAAAAGCCTGCTGTGTTTGCGGCTGCATTGTATGTAATGCTATATGTTGTTATGGCGCCTGTGGTTGCTGTATAGGGCAAATTTGCGCTGGTACTACCTGCTAAAACGCTAGGCGAGGTGCCCAGCGTAATTGTTGGGTCTTGTATCTTAATGCTGATAGGCGTGCCGAAGCTGGTACACGTACCGTTACTTACTGTGATCGTACCGTTATAGGTACCTGCAGCTGCCGACCCCGGTACTGCAACCGAAAGTGGGCTTGCAGGCAATGCGGTTGAGGGAACATTAGTAAAGCCTGCTGTGAGCGCTGCTGCATCCCATACAATGGTGTAAGTGGTAGGGCTGCTTGTAGCGGTATAACCTACGGAAGCAGCGCTGGCGCCCTTACATACGACGTTAGTCGTTGTCGTGAGCACAATATCGATATTGCTTTTATTTCTAATACCTCTGATCGCGGTGCTATTATCCGGATAAAAAATATCGGGCAATTTATCTCCGTCAAAATCCGCAGCTATAACATTGATAGCTGTACCACCCGACCCAAGAGCGATCGGAGTGCCGAAACTTAGGGAACCAGAGGTAGAATTATTAGGAACAATATAAGAATTATTAGCTGTCAAGTTCGCACCTATAAATTCAGGCTTTCCATCACCATTCAGATCAGCCGCGGTTGCAAATAACAGGGTAGCTCCACTGGTAACGACATTCACCTCGCTGGCCACACTAAAGGTTCCGCTTGAGCTTGTATTTCGGAAACAAAACAGTTGATTACCAAACCTGTAGTGCCCAGTAATGTCAGGCATACCATCTCCATCCATGTCTGCCAGGGTTACACCCCACATATTGGTTGTCGTTGAGGTTATATTTTGTGTAGTAAACGTCAGGGCCGAATTGTTGATCAGCACATGTATAACTGCTGTAGATAATTCCGGCACTACAAGATCGGGCTTGCCGTCAAGATTCATATCAGCTACTTGCACATCGTTATTTTGTGCAGTGGTAGCACCAAATGTATAGTCTGTACGTGTAAAATCGGAGCTGCTTATAGCACCACCGGTATTTGCGTTCTTAAATATAGATGTATATCGAGAGCGATTGGCAACAATAATTTCGGGTAACCCATCTGCATCCATATCGGCAACTTGCACACCACAACCACTGCCAGGCAAGGTCAGTGTTTGAACTGTTTGGAAACTGATATTTCCTGAAGTGCTATTATTCTCATAAATATACACAGAGTTGGAAGTGAATCCGGTAACAACAATGTCGAGTTTGCCATCGCCGTTCAGGTCACCCACATTTACCTGGAACAAGTTTCCGCTGGCAATTGTCGGCAGATCTACCCGTGAGGCAAAAGAACCGGCAGTAAGTGAGCCAGGTGAAGCAATATTTCTAAATATAGACACTATGTTGCCAGCATTACTTGCAACCACAAGGTCCATTTTACCATCACCGTCCAGATCTCCAGCGCAAGAACCTTCAGGGGTGTTACCTGTCGTCATCGTAAAGGCGGGGGTGGTAAATGTGCTCGTGCTGAGTGTAGTACCACAGGGGAACGTTGGATTGAATAATTGCGTAGAATATGCCGTCTTGCTTCCTGTAGTCACTGAGATAGGGCCATATTGGGCACCCGATGGAACGGTTACCGTTAGGGACGTCGCACTTGCAGCGGTTACTGCCCCCTTCATGCCATTAAAATATACAACATTGTTGCTGGCGGTTGTATTAAAATTAGTACCGGTAATGACCACTGAACCACCGATATTAGCCGTGACCGGAGTGAACGAAGTGATGGTTGGCGCTTGGGCCAGCGTCCGGGGCGAAAAAATAATTGCTGTAGTGATAAGCAATACAGAGAATATAGCTTTTGCTATAGACATGGGGGTGTTACGCATAAGTGAGAAATTTAGCTTTAAAATAGCCAATCAATTAAGGATCAATAATCAATCGGGGGGACGAAGATAATAATTTAATAAATATAATCCAATCATTTTTAAATATTATCGACACTCTTTTGAGAAAAACCGCATAAACTTTTTTCTACTTGCATTCAGTTTTGCGATGTTCGAACTTAGAAGTGCCCATATTGTATTCGAACTGTATAGCGCAGCCTGCATCTTCATATTCCATTTCTTTTTTCCCCACTTTAGCCGGTACTATCCAAAAATCGTATAAGTTGTCATTATTGATGCCCTTATTCAGGATTTTGGTGAAATAAAGTATCACCGCTCCTTTTTTCTGTTCCTTGTGCAGCATGTCCAGGTCCGTTTCTGCATCTGCCATCTTTATGGCATAGCCATTTACCTCTGACGGCAAGCTATCAATATCCGCGGTCTTAAGAACATAAATGGTTTTAGTGTTCGGCTTCAGGTATTTTAACGCCAAAGGCTGCATCGTACCTTCCTTCTTTGCAAATTTCCTGAGCATAAAGCGATAAAGGTCGGTCTGGTAAAACAAACCCTGCCCCATGTCGGGGTCGCGTTGGGCAAAGCTTATGAAAGGAAGGAACAACAATAAGGCCAACAGATATTTCATATAGGCAAGATAAATAAAAAAGGGATGTCGCTGACATCCCTTTCCTCCTATTAAAGATTGCCTACCTTGTCACTTGTAACTTTTGGTTATAAACCTGCGTACCATTACAAACAACTCTGGCTATATACATGCCCGTTGGCAATGCATCGACAGCTACAGATGTAGTACCCCTGCCCAGTTGCTGCGATAGTTGCTTCCTTCCCATTGCATTATAGATCTCCAATACTGCAGGCTGATCCAAATTACCCACTCCCACGGTTAGCACATTTGTTGCCGGGTTAGGGTACATAGTTATCGAAGGCTCATTATTTACCTCTGTTATTCCTGCAGGCGGCAGCGCTAGTAAATATTTATGCAGGGGTTTCACCAGCCTGTTAAATATCGCGTCGTTCGCTACATAGTCCTGGTTAGTGAGTACGGTGATACAAACACCCGATACAGAATCTACCAGGTTCTCATTCAGGTAACCAAAGCAAGTGCCGCCGTGTGCATGAAATACACGATTATTCAATACACCTCTGAACAATCCCAGTCCATACATATTGTACCTGCCAAACGGCGCGGGCATAAAGGTCTTCATTTGAGTCAAAGAAGCATTATTGATGATTTGTCCGCTCATCAGTTCATGCCAAAATTTCACATTATCCTCAGCAGTAGAAACAATATCGCCCGCAGAACTTGCCATGCTTAAAAATGCCTTGTTACTCCATCCGACGTCCACCTGCATATCACCTATTGTTGTTGCTGAGCTGGAATACCAGCCATGTGGTATCGTGTCTGGTGGTGTCTCAGCAGGATAAGTGACTGTGTTACTAAACCCTTGTGGCGTAAGCACCATACTGCGTACCACTGCATCAAAAGGTTGATTCAGTATTTTTTTGATGATAAGCCCCACCAGCAAATAATTTGTGTTGCAATATTCCCATTTGGCTCCGGGCAATGCCCTGGGTGTGCTGATGAATTGCAGCATGTCTTCCGGCTGATAGATATGGTTATAGTCGCTGTTCATAGCAGCAAAAAAAGCACTGGTATCTGTATAGCTATACAGTCCGCTAGTATGGTTCAGCAATTGTCTTACCGTTATCTGCCCGCTCACGTTTTGGATATTCTGCAACCAGGTGCCAATGGTATCGTCGAGGCTCAGCAGGCCGTTCTCCTGCATTTTCAGCAGGATGGTGGAAGCAAATGTTTTGGTATTGCTGCCAATGGGGAAGTACATCTCTTTTCTTATCGGTTCGCCCGCAAACGATTCACCATACACACCCGTCCAGGTACCTTCGCCGGGTATTAAAATGGCTACCGAAACGCCTTTGATATTATTCTTTGCACAAACGCTATCCACTATATGTTGAAAATGCGCAGTGAACGCAGGTGCTATCTGCGCCCTTACGGCAACCGAGAGGAAGAGAATAACTAAGAGTAAGCCTGCCTTTTTCATAAAGAGTTTTTTTAGTTAATGGTTATAGCCCAAAGGAACTACTTGTTCCAAACCTTGGAAAATCATTGAGACAAAAGCAGGGAAGATTGCGACAAGCAAACTACCTGTTAATTCGTCGCAGATTATCATGATTTTGTCTCTTTTGCCGCAGGTAAACAAAAATTTTGTAGCTTTTTTGCTTTATGAATTCTTCTATAAATAAGGTTTGGGCATTTTTGGGCAGCCGGCTGGCCAGGAATATCTATTTGTGGCTGATCATCATTTATACTACGCTTAATAACGACAACGAGAGTCGCACATACCCGGACAGTATATATAACCTTGCGATAGCAGGAACACTATTCCTCCTTTTCGCTGCCACAAACATTAATAATTTTTACCTCATCCCTCGTTTCCTCGTACGCAAAAAACGAGTGGCCTACTTTACACTTGCTATCGCAGTAGCGGCATCTTTCTCCATGGCTTATTCTCTTCTTGTTAAGTACATGGTGACAAAATACCCCGGCGTACGCGTACACCACGTAAGTCTTATTTCATCACCCATGAGCACGGTATGGGACCTGCATCATGTTCTGGATGAATGGCAGACCTTTTTCTTCGGCATATTACTATTCATGATCCCTTTGACGGCTTCCTGGTTCATGAATGATTATTTCCGCCAGCAGAAAATGATGGAAGGCATACAGCGGAAGCAAGTTGAAACAGAATTGCATTTTCTCAAAAATCAGATCAACCCGCATTTCTTATTCAATACGCTCAATAATCTCTATGGGCTCATTCTCAAAAATTCGGACAAAAGCGGCGACGCAGTTTTAAAACTTTCTGCCATCTTGAGATATATGCTCTATGAGTCGGACATGGAGACTGTATCATTTGAAAGAGAAGAAGAGATCATCAAAGCCTATATTGATGTGGAACTCCTTCGCTTACCCCAGGGACAACACATTCAAGCCCGGATACAACAAGACAAAAACTACAACATCCCTCCCCTTCTTTGGTTACCGGTACTCGAGAATATGTTCAAGCATGCAACCAAACAAATAGCGGACAGTTATACGCTGGAATATAAATTCATCATTGAAAATGATATGCTTCATATCTATTCTAAAAACAACTACAAGCCCGGCAACGCAGACACCAAAGATGGGATAGGACTGGAGAACCTGCGCAAAAGATTAGCTTTGCTCTATCCCGGCAAGCACGACATTGAAATAAAACAGGATGAGCAATTCTTCACCCTATCAGTTCAGATAAAACTAGCTTAACGATGGACAAGATAAAAGTACTGGTGGTGGATGATGAACCGATAGCACAGGATATACTGGAGACCTACATATCCAAAGTGCCCGACCTGCAACTCATGGGCAAATGCCGGAATGCACTCGAAGCTTTTCACATGATCAGCAAGCAGCAAATAGACCTTGTACTCTTAGATATAAACATGCCTGAAATAAGTGGCATCGATTTCCTGAAGACATTGAAGAATGCGCCGCTGGTCATATTCACCACGGCTTATTCAGAATATGCATTGGAAAGTTATGAGCTCAATGCAGTAGATTACCTGCTGAAACCTATTCCTTTCGACCGTTTTCTGAAAGCCATACATAAAGTAGTTGCGCTGCTCAACACCGAAGCCAAACATACGGAAGCAAAAACTACAGCAGACAATACCATGTTTGTGCGGACTGATGGTAAGCTGATAAAATTGACCTCTCCCAACTATGGTTTGTAGAAGGACTAAAGGACTATGTAAAACTTTGGACCAATACCGGCAAAATAGTGATGCGCAGCACCATGACGAATATGGAAGAGACGCTAGCCAAATACCCTAACTTCATTCGCGTTCACAAATCGCACATCATCAATATTGACTACATATCAGAAGTAGATGGCAATATGATACGTATCAAAGACCAAAGCATTGCCATCGGCAATACCTATAAAGAGGAAGTACACGCAATGCTGGATAAGTTTAAATTGCTGTAGGTTGCCAGAACTGGAATTCTTAGAATTTGCAGAATAAACAAAATGAAAGAAAATTCTGTTCATTCCATTAATTCCATAAATTCGGGTTCAGACTATGCTCAGCTACTGGGAACAACAAAGTTTTATTCAATACGACCACATCGTCATAGGCTCCGGCATTGTGGGGCTCAGTACTGCTATTGAGATAAAAGACAAATTTCCTACCACTTCGGTCTTGGTATTGGAGCGAGGATTGTT
>JADMIO011711218.1_pt1 | contig 10548 bp, 12 predicted proteins | sample 8958161 | NCBI WGS metagenome assembly JADMIO01 (sample SAMN16585339, study PRJNA669376) | soil metagenome | isolation source: Crop rotation soil | place: USA: Cullars Rotation, Alabama | collected 2011
CGCGACAACTTGTCCACGTGGAATTCTAAGCTTAGGATCCCAATGTGCTGGAAAGGCGCCGGCCGGTGTCGAACAGCGCCTGGATCGCGGCATCGGAGTGCTGCGGCGAGTGGTGGATCTGCGAGACATCGTGCACCGTCGTGACGCCATCGTCGAGCTGGCTGAGGCCGCCGAACAGCTCGTTGATGTAGACGTCCTGCGGCCGGTAGACCGGCGCGAACTTGAGCAGGATGAACTCGAAGTAGGTGGTGCTGCCGCTCGGCGAGCCGGACCCGTCGTTGATGAGGACGCCGTCGGCGAGGAAGCTGCGCAGCGCGGTCTCGAACTGGTGGTGGTGGGTGTCGATGAAGCCGGGCATGACGATCTTGCCGCGCGCGTCGATCACCGCGGCGCCGCCGCCGACCGGCAGGCTCGGACCGACCGCGACGATCTTCTTGCCTTCGACGAGGACGTCGGCCTGCGCGAAGTCGCCGACCTGCGGGTCCATCGACATCACCGCGCCGCCGCGGATCACGTAGCGGCGACCCCGCGCACCGCTCTCCTCGGGTGGGCGCGCGTCGTCGTCCTTCGCCGCAGCGGGGCGCGGCGCGAACAGGGAAAGGCCCGAGGCGGCGAGCCCCGCCGCGGTGGTCGCCTTCAGGAAGTTGCGCCGCGAACCGTGATGGGCCTGCGGGAAGCCCGCGAGGCAGAGCTTGCACATGTCGTCTCCTCCGCTGAGAGTCGGTCGTCGTGCCGGCTCGTCGATCGATTCTGCGGCGCTTTGCGCGCGGACGCAAAAGAGATCGTGGCGCGCGGGCGCGGTCTCCGGCGCCGCCCGTGCCCGAGCGAGGACCACGGAACGGCGGTGCGTGTCGCTCCGTTCGGGATCGGCACGGCAGGGCGCCCTGTTTTGCGGAAGTAGAGGAGGAGGGCCGGCCGCGCAGGCCAGGCCCGGGGGACATGGAGCAAAACAGGGCGCCCTGCCGTCGCGATCCCGTGCGCCACGACCCCAGCGTCGCGATCCCGTGCGCCACGACCCCAGCGTCGCGACCCCGTGCGCCACGACGCCAGCGTCGCGATCCCGTGCGCAACGGACAGGATCGCGACAGTCGCTCTATTTCACAAGCAGGCGATCGATGCCGAGCACGTCGGATGCAACCAGCCGACCCGACGCCTGGCGCAACCGCAGCGTCGCGAGCAGCAGGTCGTAGCGCGCCCGCGCGAGGTCGCGGCGCGTCTGGTAGAGCTGGCTCTGCGCGTTGAGGACGTCGACGTTGACGCGGATGCCGACGCGGTAGCCGAGCTGGGTCGCCTCGAGCGCGAGCTGGCTCGACGCCTCGGCCGCCTCGAGCGCCTTCACCTGCGCCGCGCTCGACTGCACCGTGTAGTACGCCTGCCGCGTCGCCTGCGTCACCGCGCGGCGCGCGACCTCGAGGTCGTTGCGCGTCCGCTCCTCGAGGACGAGCGTCTCGCGGATCCGGTTCTGGATCGAGCCGCCGGCATAGAGCGGCACGTTGATCTGGACGCCGACGGTGCCGGCGCTGTTGTAGCCCGTCGCGTTCGCGGCGATCGTGCCGTGCCCGCCGGTCACCGACGCCACCGCGTCGACGGTCGGCAGCGCCTGCGCGCGCGCCTTCTCGGTCTCGAGCTGCGCCACCTCGTAGGCGACCTGCGCGCGGCGCACCGACGGATGCTCGTCGGCGGCGCGGCTCACGAGCTCCTCGAGCGGGACGTTGGTCGTCGCCGGCAGCGCGAGCGGCACCGCGAGCGGGCGCGGCGCGACGTTGCTGCGGCCGACGAGCTGGTCGAGCGCGATCTTCTTGCTGACGAGGTCGTTGTTGGCGGCGATCTCCTGCGCGGTGGCGAGGTCGAAGCGCGCCTGCGCCTCGCGCGTGTCGGTGATCGTCGCCGTGCCGACCTCGAAGTTGCGCTTCGCCGACGCGAGCTGCTCGGCGATCGCGGCCTTGTTGGCCTGCGTCGTCTGCAGCGTGTCCTGCGCGCCGAGGACGTCGAAGTACGCCTGGCTGACGCGCAGGATCAGGTCCTGCTCGGCGGTGTCGAGGTCGGCAAGCGACGATTCGAGCGAGCGCTCGGCCTGCGCGATCGTCGCGTTGTTGGCGCGGTTGAAGAGCGGCTGCTTGCCGCTCAACGTCGCGCTGTACGCGTTGCTCGAGAAGTTGTCGCCGACGGTCGGGTTGGTCTGCGTGCGGCCGGCGAGCGCCGACAGCGTTGCGCTCGGCCGCATCAGCGCGCGCACCTGCTCGACGCGGTACGTCGCCGAGTCGGCGAGCGCGCGTGCCGACAGGTAGGTCGCGTCGTAGCCGTGAGCGCCTTCGTAGAGCTCGAGGAGCGACTGGGCGCGAGCGCCGGTCGTGCCGAGCGACGCGGCGGCGGCGGCGAGCACCGCCGCGCGCGCGCGCCTGATGCGGCGCGTCCTGAGCGGGTGGGGGAGGTCGGCGGGCATGCGGGCTCCTGGTCGGTGGTCTCGACGTCGCGGGCACGCCGAGCCAGCGGCGCCGACGGCGTCGCCGGGCGGATTTATAGGCGCGCCGGGCCGCGCGCGGTGCGCCGATGCGACGGCCTGCGCGACCAGGCCGCCGCGGCCGCGGATTCGTGCGACGGGCTGCAGGCGGGCATCGTCGGCGGCGTCAGAAGGCGAAGCGACTCGGCTCGGGAAATCCGACCAGGCGCGGCGCGACGGTGTCGAACAGCTCGACCGTCGAGTGACCGCCGCCGTCCTCGCCGCGCGTGACGAGGACGGCGCGCATGATCGGCAACTGGCCGACGATCGCGGTCAGCCGGCCGCCGGGCTTGAGCTGGCCGAGCAGCGGCCGCGGCACCTCGGCGACCGATCCCGAGAGGACGATGACGTCGAACGGGCCGTCGACGATCAGCCCCTTCGAGGCGTCCGCCTCGATCACGCGCGCGTTCATCACCCAGGCGCGCTTCAGGTTCTCGGCGGCAAAGCGGGCGAGCTCGGGATCGATCTCGATCGTCGTGACGTGCTGCGCCTTGTGCGCGAGCAGCGCCGCCATGTAGCCCGAGCCGGCGCCGATCTCGAGGACGCGCTCGTGGCGCTGCACCGCGAGCTCCTGGAGCAGCCGCGCCTCGACCTTCGGCTCGAGCATCGACTGTCCGTTCGGCAGAGGCACCTGGGTGTCGACGAACGCGAGCGAGCGGTACGCCGGCGGCACGAAGTCCTCGCGCTTGACGACCGACAGCAGCGACAGCACGCTCTGGTCGAGCACGTCCCACGGGCGGATCTGCTGCTCGATCATGTTGAAGCGGGCCTGCTCGACGTTCATGGTGGTGGAGGTGCGGATTCGGCGACGCGGGCTCGTACTGTAACGTTCGGGTCGCGCAGCTCGTCGGGAACACAAGTTGCTGCGCCTTGCGCAGGACGACACCACCGATGGAGCGCGAACGACTCGTCGATTTCCGGGGCCGCATCGTCATGGTCGGCTTCGGCAGCACCGGGCAGGGCACGTTGCCGCTGCTGCTGCGCCACGTCGTCGAGCGCGACCGCGTCCTCGTGATCGCCCCCGATCGCGCCGACGTCGACGCCGCGCGCGCCGCCGGGGTGTCGGTGCGCGAGGTCGCGCTCATGCACGACAACCATCGCGCGTTCCTCGGGCCCGAGCTGCGCCCGGGAGACTTCGTCGTCAACCTCTCGGTCGGCGTCAGCAGCCGCGATCTCATCGCGCTCTGCCGGGAGCGCGGCGCGCTCTACCTCGACACGTCGGTCGAGCCGTGGCACGGCGCGTACACCGACCCGTCGCTGCCGGCGGCGACGCGGACCAACTACGCGCTGCGCGAGGCGGCGCTGGCGCTGCGCCGCCCGGGCACGCGGCAGCCGACCGCGCTCCTCACCCACGGCGCGAATCCCGGGCTGGCGTCGCACTTCGTCAAGCAGGCGCTGCTCGACATCGCGCGCGACAGCGGCGATGCGAGCGCCGAGGTGCCGGCCGACCGCGAAAGCTGGGCGCTGCTGGCAGAGCGGCTCGGCGTGCGCGTCATCCACGTCGCCGAGCGCGACACGCAGCTCGCCGAGCCGCGCAAGCGCTTCGGCGAGTTCGTCAACACCTGGTCGGTCGACGCGTTCGTCGACGAGGCGCTGCAGCCCGCCGAGCTCGGCTGGGGCAGCCACGAGCGGCGCTTTCCGGAGGACGGCGCGCGCCACGACAGCGGCGGCCGGGCGGCGATCTACCTCAACCGGCCGGGCGCCAGCGTTCGCGTGCGCAGCTGGACGCCGCGCGGCGGCCCGCAGCACGGCTTTCTCATCACCCACGCCGAGTCGATCTCGATCGCCGAGTACCTGACGATCGGCGACGCGCTCTCGCCGCGCTACCGTCCGACGGTGCACTACGCGTACCACCCGTCGGACGACGCGGTGCTGTCGCTGCACGAGCTCGCCGGCCACGACTGGCGCGGCCCGCACGACAAGCGCGTCCTCAAGGACGACCTCGTCGGCGGCCGCGACGAGCTCGGCGTGCTGCTGATGGGGCATCGCAAGGGTGCGTACTGGTACGGCTCGCAGCTCACGCTCGACGAAGCGCGCTCGCTTGCGCCGCACAACAGCGCGACGACACTGCAGGTCGCAGCCGGCGTCCTCGCCGGCTGCGTCTGGGCGATCCGCAATCCCGAGCGCGACGTCGTCGAGCCCGACCAGCTGCCGTACGACGAGATCCTCGCCATCGCTCGCCCGTATCTCGGCGAGATGCTCGGCGCCTACACCGACTGGACGCCGCTCGCCGATCGCGAGTGGCTGTTCAGCGAGCCGCTCGACCGCGACGATCCCTGGCAGTTCGTCAACTTCCGCGTCTTCTGATCCACTCTTTCTGCGCTGCGCTGCGCTGCGCTGCGCTGCGCTGCGTTGCGTTGCATTGCGTCGCATCGCGTCGCAACGCGTCGCGTCGCTCGCGGGCGCGGGCGGCGGGTGGCCGATTTCCTCCATGTCCCCCGGGCCTGGCCTGGACGGCCGGCCCTCCTCCTCTACTTCCGGAAATCGGCCACCGCCACCCGCGCCCGGACCGAGGCACACGCAAGTTGTTGGTGGTGCTCGGTGGGATCGGGACGGCAGGGCACCCCGCTTTGCGGAAGTGAAGGCGGAGGGCCGGCCGTTCAGGCCGGGCCCGGGGCACATGGAGCAAAGCGGGGTGCCCTGTCGTCCCGATCCCGTGCGTCCCGATCCCGTGCGCCGCGCGACGCCCGCTAACATCGCGCGCTTTCTGTCGCGACGGAGATTTTCCCTCTGGACCTCATCCTGCTCGTCAAGGCCGCGCTGATGGGGATCGTCGAAGGACTCACCGAGTTCCTGCCGATCTCGAGCACCGGCCACCTCATTCTCGCCGGCTCGCTGCTCGGCTTCAGCGACGACAAGAGCAAGGTGTTCGACATCGCGATCCAGACCGGCGCGATCCTCGCCGTCGTGATCGTGTACTGGTCGCGCCTCGCCAGCGCAGTCGCCCACGTCGGCGATCGCCCGGCGGCAAGGCGTTTCCTGCTCAACGTCCTGATCGGCTTCGTGCCGGCGGCGGTGATCGGGCTGATCGCGTACAAGGCGATCAAGGCGCATCTCTTCAACGCGCCGGTCGTCGCCGGCGCCTTCATCGTCGGCGCGCTGATCATCCTCTGGGTCGAGCGCAGGGCGCGTCCGCAGGTGCGCATCGCCGAGGTCGACGACATGACGCCGCTCGACGCGCTCAAGGTCGGCCTGGTGCAATGCCTCGGCATGATTCCGGGAACGAGCCGCTCGGGCGCGACGATCATCGGCGGCATGCTGCTCGGCCTGTCGCGCAAGGCGGCGACCGAGTTCAGCTTCTTCCTCGCGATCCCGACGCTGATCGGCGCCGGCGCCTACAGCCTCTGGAAGGAGCGCGCGCTCCTCTCGGCGGCCGACCTGCCCGTCTTCCTCGTCGGCTTCGGCTTCTCGTTCGCGTTCGCGTGGCTGTGCGTGCGCTGGCTGCTGCGCTACGTCTCGACGCACACCTTCGTTCCGTTCGCGTGGTACCGGATCGCGTTCGGGGTCGTCGTTCTCGCGACCGCGTGGAGCGGTCTGGTCGCCTGGCAGGGCTGAAGCGCAGCGGCGCTGCGCCGCATTCCGCCGCCGCATGCGAGTCATGAGAAACGACCGTTTGTGCGCCGCGATGGGCGTGCCGAGACTGCCGCCATCGTGCTGCTCGAACCCGTCGCCACCGCTCTGGCACCGTCGCTCGCGCCTTCGGCGCGCGCGCTCGATCCGCGGATCCGCATCCGTCCGATCCGGCCGAGCGACCTCGAGCTCGAGCGCCGCTTCGTCTACGGGCTGTCGGCGCGCAGCCGCTACCTTCGCCTGCTCTCGTCGCGGTCGCTGCAGCCGGGCGAGCTCGAACGCTGGACCCGCATCGATCCCGAGCGCGAGATCGCGCTGATCGCGCTCGCCAACGACGGCGCCGACGACGAGGAGGTCGGCGTCGCGCGCTGCGTCGTCGACGACGCCGCCGCAGGGCGCTGGGACTTCGCGATCGTGATCGCCGATGCCTGGCAGCGGCGCGGCCTCGGCGAGGCGTTGCTCGGCGAGCTCGTTCGCGCCGCGCGCGACGCCGGCGTGCGGACGCTTTCGAGCATCACGCTCGCCGAGAACCGCGGCATGGTCGCGCTCGCGCGCAGGCTCGGCTTCACCGTTCGCCGCGAGCTCGGCGACGCGACGCTGCTTCGCGTCGAGCTGCCGCTCTCCGGCTGAAGCGGCTCAACCGCGCCTGGCGAAGACGAGATCGCGTACGCCGTGGCCGCGGTCGATGCCGCGTTGCTCGAACCTGGTCAGCGGCCGCGCCGGCGGCCGCTCGGCATAGCCGGCGCCGGCGGCGTTGACGAGCGACGGCTCGGCCTCGAGCACCGCGAGCATCTGCTCGGCGTAAGGCTCCCAGTCGGTCGCGCAGTGCAGCGTCGCGCCAGCGGCGAGCCGGCTCGCGAGCAGGCGCACGAACGCCGGCTGCATCAGCCTGCGCTTGTGGTGCCGCTTCTTCGGCCACGGGTCGGGAAAGAAGACGTGGACGCCGGCGAGCGACGCCGGCGCGATCATCGACTCGACGACCTCGACGGCATCGTGCTGGACGATCCGCACGTTGGCGAGCGCCGCCTCGTCGATCCGCTGCAGCAGCGCACCGACTCCGGGCGGATGGACCTCGATGCCGATGAAGTCGACGTCGCGCCGCGCCGCGGCCATCGCCGCGGTCGCCTGACCCATGCCGAAGCCGATCTCGACGACGACCGGCGCGACGCGTCCGAACAGCGCCGCGAAGTCGATCGGCGTCGGCCGGAAAGGCACGACCCAGCGCGGCGCGAGCGTCGCGAGCGCGCGCGCCTGCCCCGGACCCATGCGGCCGGCGCGAACGACGAAGCTGCGGATCGGCTTCGCGCCGCCGCGGTTCGCTCGCTCCGGGTCCGAGGTCGTCATGCGATCGTCGAATTGGCTGGCGTTCGATGGTAGGGCGGCGGCGTGGGCGAAGCCGCTGCCTATAATTCGCGCGGGCTGCGGGTGTAGTTCAATGGCAGAACGGCAGCTTCCCAAGCTTCATACGAGGGTTCGATTCCCTTCACCCGCTCCAACATCGACCGGCTGCCGCCCCGCTCTCAGCAGCAGGACGAAACCTGCTTCACCGCAACGCCGACGGGCTTGCCGCGCGCGGGAGTGCTTGCGCAGCACGCAGCCGCTTCCTGGGCGTCCCCGCCACTGTCCTGGCTGAACGTCGCGATGCTGTCGAGCGTGTGGAAGTGCTCCCAGGCGATCCCCTGCGGGTCCGTGACCCAGTGCTTTTCGCTGCGCGCATAGCAGCACGTCGTCTCGCCTTCATCGAGCACGGACAGGTCTGCCGCACGAGCACGCTCCTTGAGCTCGGCGAGCTCCTCGTCGTTGTCCGTCTGGAAACCGAGGTGGTCGACACCGGGTTTGCCGCCGCGCGTCGAGATCGCGAAGTTGATCCGCGGGTCCTCGAGCATCCATTTCGCATAGTCGCTCTCGAGCCGCGTCGGCTCGGCCGCGAAGAGCTTGCTGTAGAAGGCGACGCTCGCCTTCAGATCGTCGACGTGGGCGTGAACGTGGAAGCGCTTCATGATTTCTCCAGATGAACGTTGGTCAGCAGCAGGACCCGGCCGTTGCCTTGACAGCGCATTCAGCGCCCCGACAACAGTTCTCCGTGAGGTAGCCGAGCAGCGCGTTCATGCGATCGAAGGCGGCTCGGTAGATGATGTTTCGACTGGCGCGCTCCTGCGTCACCAGGCCGGCGTGGGTCAGTTCCTTGAGATGGAACGACAACGTGTTCGCAGGGATGCCCAGCCCCTCGGCCATTGCACCCGGGGTCAAGCCCGACTGGCCTCTGACGACGAGGGCGCGGAAGACTTGAAGGCGGACGGGCTGTGCCAGCGCTGCCAGCGATCGGACGACTTCTTTCTCTTCCATGGTTCGAGTCTAGTCGAAATCTGGAATCGACGCCGGGCATCCGCCGCAAGGGTCGTCTCGGCCGCGCCGACGTGCTCGCTTGCCGAGCGCTCCGATGGCCGGCCGCCCGGCGGCTCCGACGGCGTCGCCTGATGCAGCGCAATGCCGCGCCACCTGCAGCGGCCTAGATTGATCGCATCGCAACCCGTGGGGCCGAGGATGAGGCAGGTGCTGATCGCGTTGTACTCGTACACCGGAACGTCGCGGCGCGTCGCGCAGCGGCTCGCCGCGGAGCGCGGCTGGCCGATCGGCGAGGTCATCGACGCGAAGCCGCGCTCCGGAGCACTGCGCTGCGTGTTCGACTCGGTGTTCCGCCGGCGACCTGCGATCCGCTACGCCGGCCCCGACCCGGCTCGCTTCGACGCGGTGGTGCTCGTGGCGCCGATCTGGGCCGAGCGTCTGTCGGCGCCGATGCGGACCTTCGTCGCCGAACGTGCGGCGCAGCTGCGCGAGTTCGCCGTCGTCTCGGTGATGGGCAGCACGGGCGCGCCGAACGCGGTCGCGGAGATCGCCAAGCTGACCGGCCGGCGCCCGTTGCTGCACGCTGCGTTCAGGAGGCGCGAGATCGAGGACGGCAGCGCCCTCGCGCGGATCGGCGCGTTCGCGCGCGCGGTCGAGCGCGCCGAGCCGGACGCCGCCGGGGCGGCGTCCGACGAGGCCTTGACGGCGAGCGCGCCATGACGCTGCTCGCGATCGTCGAAGCGTTCGTCGTCGTCACGGCCACGGTCGGCGCCGTCGCCGCCGTCGCGCTCGGCGCGATGACCTGGCTGCTGAACCACCCGCGCGACTGACCGGGTTTCGTCGCGACGCCCTCGCGTCACGACGGCATCGGCTCGACCGTCGTTCCCGCCGCCGCGAGGCGGCGCGCGAGCACCGCGCCCAGTCCGGTCGCGGGCGTGAGGACGCCGCCGCCGCGCGACCCGCCGGGCAGCGCGTCCGCCTCGGTCGCGAGCGCGAGCGCGGCTTCGCAGACGAACCGCGTCGTCGCGCGGTTGCCCGGATCGCCTGGTCCGGCGATCCGTCCGCGCAGCAGCTGGCCGCTCGCGCTGCGGCCGACGAGCTCGCAGCGAAACGATCCGCGGTCCATCGTCGTCTGCGACGGACCGCTGCCGGGCGGCGGCACGACCGACCTGAGCAGCGTGCGAACGACGTCGAGCTGCATCGCGGCGCGTCCGAAGCCCATTCCCAGGCTGACGCTGCCAGCGGCTGCGGCGGCGAGCGGCCCGGACCCGAAGCGCTGGTGCTCCTGGTAGCGGAAATCGGCGCCGTACGCCGGATCGCCGCTCGCCGCCAGCAGCGCGGCACTGCGGCGCACGACGCGCGTATTGACCGGTCCCATGACGAACGGCCCGACCCAGGCATCGAAATCGGCGTCGAAGTGCGGCGCGACCGGATCCGCGTGCTCGCCCGCGCGGGCCGGCACCGAACCCGGCGGATTGAGCAGGAAGGGATCGTCGATGCGCTGCGCCTGCCCGGAGTCGAGCATGTTCAGCGCCGAGGCGAGGGTGCCGCCGTTGACGCCGCCGCTCATCGAATGGCACGCCTTGACGCTCGCGCAGCGCTCGCCGTAGCGGGCGTGCACCGCGCGGGCGACGAGCCAGGCGCCGAGATCCGAAGGCACCGAGTCGAAGCCGCAGCACGGAACGATGCGCGTGCCGCTCGCCGCGGCGTCGCGATGGTGGCGATCGATCAGGTCGCGCACCCACGGCGTCTCGCCGGTGATGTCGACGTAGTGGGTGCGCTTCTTGACGCACGCCGCGACGAGCGCGCTGCCGTGCAGCGCGAAGGGACCGGCGGTGCTGAGGACGACGGCGGTCGACGCCGCCAGCGCGTCGAGTGCGGACGTGTCGTCCGACGCCGCGATGACGATGCCGGCCTGCGCCGCGCCGGGCCCGCACGTCTCGCGCACCTGCGCGAGCTTCGCCGCCGAGCGGCCGCCGACCGCCCAGCGCAGCCCGGCGGCGTGCTCGGCGAAGTACGCGACCGTCTGGCGGCCGACGAATCCGGTGGCGCCGTAGAGGACGACGTCGTAGGTGCGGCGGCTCGTGCTTCGTGGAGCATTCACGACGGGTTCTCCTGAGGGCGGCCGCGCG
>JADMIO011127053.1_pt1 | contig 10545 bp, 9 predicted proteins | sample 8958161 | NCBI WGS metagenome assembly JADMIO01 (sample SAMN16585339, study PRJNA669376) | soil metagenome | isolation source: Crop rotation soil | place: USA: Cullars Rotation, Alabama | collected 2011
GAAGCCGCGGTTGATCGGATGGTGGACGACCACCACCTCCGTGTTCGCCGCCGCCAGCCGATCCATCACCTCGCCCGTGGCGTCCCGGCTTCCGTCGTTGACGAGAATCGCCTCGTAGTCGCCCGCCCAGCGGCTCGCCCCCAGCACACGCCGCACTTCGTTGACGACAGGCTCGACGTTCTGTTCTTCATTGAACGCCGGGATGACGATGCTGAGCGCGGGCCGCGAGCGGCGATCGGACGTCATGCGCGGGCGGGCTCATGAACGTCGAAATCACTGAGACAACGGATCGCCATGGAATGTCCGGGCATGGCGGCGTCGATCCGGTTCCTGATCTTGTCGCCGAAAGCGAAGCTGAGAATGAGCAGGTGGGTCACCGGCTGCGCGATCAGGTCGGCCATGTTTTCGACGGCAATCGGAAAACCGTCGAAGTAACGATGCCGGATGCCCGGGTCGTCGTCGAAAAAACGGAGGCCGTGGGTGATGCCCTTGAGCGCGAGATACGGCGTCGCCCGCAGAGGCACGTAACAGCCGAGCGTATGGCCGGCGCGCATGCCCTCGTCCAGAAACGCGTCGACCTCAGTACGCAGCCGCCGCACGCCCTCGGCCCATTGACTGAACTTCCCGACACCCGATCGCGGCTGCCACGAGGGCTCCTCCGCGGCGGCGCGCGCGACACAGTAGAGGACGCCGCCGTAGCCGCCCTTGATGACCTCGAGCACCTCGAGGCCCGCCGCCGCGGCGACGTTGGCGAGAGACTCGCGGTCGTAGTAGTTGAGGTGTTCGTGCAGAATCATCGAGATATCGCCCCGCTCGATGTACGGCGTGCAGTCCGGCACCGCCGCGATCAGCAGACCTCCCGCGTGCAGGTCGCGGCGATGATGGCGCAGGAATGCGACGGGATCGCTGACGTGCTCGAGGACGTCGTAGTGAATCACGACATCCGACCGCGGGATGTCGCGGCCCGCCGGATAGAACTCCGGAATGACCTCGATCCCGAATTCCCTGCCCTTCTGAATCGCGACGGGACTCGGATCGATGGCCGCAACGTCGTAGCCGCGATCTCTCAGCTGCTTCAGCACCCAGCACCCGCCCGCGCCGATCTCGGACACTCGCCGGGTCGCGGGACGATGCCTGGCAATGGCGTCGGTGATGCACTTGATGAAGTCGTTGCCGTAGCTGTCCGCCAGGGCGTGACCTTCCTGCAGGTACCCGACGTTGTAGTTCTCGCGGTACACAGTTTCCAGATAGCGCCAGGTCTGCGCATTCCGTGTCTGAATGATCAACTGGCAGTCTTCGAGGAACGAGAACTCGAAATCCACGAAATTCGGCACCGGATTCGGAGGGACGTTCGGCGCGTCCGTCATGCGCCAGTAGAACTGCGGCTTGCCGAGCGGGATGTGCATGGACCCTCAGTGGAGCTTTCGGTAGGCGTCAGCAAGGACGTCGGTCTGAAAGAAGAGATGATCTTCCGCCAGCACGCCGACGAGGCTCAGGTTGGTCAGTCCTCGCTCGCGGATCGCCTGTCGATCCTCGCGCAGCGCCTCGATGTTCAGGACTGTCGGCATCGGGAATCCGGCGTCGAGCACCTCGGCTCTCGCAAACAGCACTTTCGTCGCGGACTCAGTGATGCCGAAACGCTCGAATTCCTCGATGGCCAACTGTCGCAGATCGACGCCGTGCGTCTCCGCATCGGGCATGAGCAGCTCGAGGCACACCGGATATCCGCCGTTTCGCGCGGCGCCGCGACAGTAATTGACGAAGTTCGTGACGCGAAACGTCCGGAAATTGCTGTCGTAACAGAAAAAGTAGAACAGATCCGCCATTCCGGCCGGCACACGATCGACGACGAGGTTCGCGACGATCGTGCGAAGCGGACGATCGACCGGACGCCGGACCCCAGAGGTACCCAGGAGCCTCGTCAACGGCGAAACGGCAGCGCTCCAGATCAGACGGGCAACGTCATTTTCGTGGCGTTCGCCGCCGGCGGTTCGAATGGTGACGGAACAGACACGTCCGTTCGCCGTGTCGACACGAGCGATCTCCGCGTTGGTGAGTAGCGTTGCGCCTGCATTTGTGATGCGCCTCACGAGCGCATCCACGACGCGATGGATGCCGTATCGCACCGGATATAGGGCGCGGCGGCCGGACGAACGCTCCAGCGGCAACGTGCGCTGATCGGACCACGCGATGCGCTCGCGAAAACACGGCGGTCCGGTCAACTCCCGCACTCTCGGCTCGTCGCACAACGCGATCCGCGACATCGGCGTCAGCATCGTCGCCATGACGTCGAGGTCGGAGGCGGGCTTCAAGTAGATCTTCTCAACGGCGGGAACCAGCGTTTTTCCGGCAACGGCGTCGCCAAATCGATCCGTAAGATACGCGCGCGCCGTGCGCGGCGCCGGCGGCCGTGGCGCCGCGCATTCATCGGCGGCGAGATGGGCGAGCAGCGCGGCCTCGGCGGCGGCCGACTCCGACGGCGAGAGGCTGCGAAGATCGAAGTACGGGGTGTTCGTCTGCAGCGTGCCGTTGACGTACAACCCGGCGAGGTCGCGACGCGGGCCCTCGAGCAGCTGCCATTCCGGTTCCTCGAGCAGTCCGTAGACGAGGCGATCCAGATCCTCGATTCCGGTCTCGAGGATGTTGTGCATGCCGTAGTCGAAGTCGCCCCACTCGCCGTAGTTGAACCGGCGGAGCAGCCCGCCAGGCTCGGGATTCCGGTCGACGACGAGCACCCGCGATCCCTCGCCTCGCTCGCACAAGACCAGGGCGGAGAGCAGGCCGGCAATCCCGGCCCCGCTGATGACGACCTGAGAGGGCACGATTCAGACCTGGGCGCGGAGATACTGAAACGGGATGACGAAAAAGTTCGCGTAATGCGAGAGAAGGAACTGCCGCGTCGAGCCGGCGATCGCGTCGCTGTTGATCTGCACGTGGTACGTGTACTCGACGTCGCGTGTCCCCCACCGGGACTTGAACAGATACAGTCCGTCCTGTGTCGCCCAGGTCCCGCCCCAGTTCCAGAGTGAGAAACCGCGCTCGGACGCGTCAACCATCGACTCGAAAATCAGGCGTGTCAGCGGCTGCTTCGCCCGATACGCTTCGCGGACGACGGGCGTGAAATATTCCACCGCGCCGCGGAAGTAGAAGAGCAGCATCGCCGCCACGGGTTCGCCGGCGTCTCTCGCCACCCAAATCCTGAAATCCCGATCGGGTTGAAAACGGCGGGGAAAGCATTCGAAGAACTCGTCCGATTTGGCAAGGCCGCCGATCGCACGGAGGTTTTCCTGGTGCACGTCGCGCAGAAACTCCACCATGTCGTTCTCTACGCGCACCGTCAGGCCAGATTTCAGGCTCTTCCGCACCATGTTGCGGGTCTTGTGATGGAACGACTCCATCAATGCGTCCGCATGACGGGCCACGTACGCGAGCGTCGTGAACTGCCCGATTCGATGGTCGGTCAGCGTCTGCGCCACATCTTCACGCGGCGCCGCCGCAAGCGGATTCCCGACCATCGTCGCCGATGCAACCGCCTCCGACCTGGCGAGCTCGTTATACGCGTCCACGAGCGCGGACTCCACGGCCGGCGTCGACGCCAACGGTCCGCCGTTGCTGCCGTAGTACGGCAGCGAGTTGACGATGCGGCCCAGTGGCCCGTCTTTGGAGAGTACCGGCAGCACGCCGTTGATATTTCCGTCAGAGTCACACGACACAATCGTGTCGTTCCTGGCCGCGGTCAGGCCGGCAATCATCTGCACGTACGGCAGCGAGTGGTAGAGCATCGCGTCCGGATGCGCGGCCACGTATGCGCCGTACGCTGCCTCATCGGCCGCAGTGATGGGTGCCACTCGGCAGCCGGTCATGAATGTTTCCAGACAGTCAGCGTGTACTCGTACGGCAGATACGACTGATCGATGACGAGCCGGCGCGACAGATGGTCGCAAGCAAAACGGTACACGTCTCCGACGTTCTGGTGGTAGGCGCGAGGCTGGCGATAGTCGACGGCATCGGTCATGAAGTCGACGGCGAGGAACGTCTCGGCCTTGTCGAAGAGCGCCGCGAGCATCTCGAAGACGCGTGTCCGGTGCGCCGCCTCCTCTGGTTCGTACAGAAGATTGAATGCTCCCGACGAGACGACGTAGTCGAAGCGGCCGGGCACGTCGCCCGGCGCTTCCGCATGGACAAACGGCATCGAGAATTTCTTGGCACAGGCATCGACAAATGCCTGAACGGCGTCCGCACCGGTGTAGGCGACGTCGTGATACCGGCTGTCGATGAACGGCTTCAGGTGCGCCAGGCCACATCCGTAATCGAGCAGCGAGAAGCCGCCCGTCCGCTCGATGTGGCGCGTCAGCGCGCGGAACCGCAGCTCCTGCCGTCCCTTCGGCCACAGGACGGCGGCTGACGAATCGCCGTGTTCGCGAAACGCCTCTTCGTAAAGCTCGACGATGTGCTTCAGAGAAACTGCTGGCACCAGTTCTCAAAACTCAGCAGCGACCAGATGAGCAGACGCCTGTTCTGCTGTCCGCTGAGGTGCTCATGAATGAGCGCGGTCACTTCTTTCCTGTCGAGGAACTCGTAGATCCTGGCGCGTGAATCGAGCAGCAGGCGTTTCACGTACTCGATGCTCTCGCCCTTGAACCAGCTTGCGTCGGGCGCGGAAAAACCCTGCTTCACGCCTTCGGAGACGTCCGCCGGCACGTAGCGCGCCAGGGCGCGTCTCAGCACCAGCTTCCCGTCGTTGGTCTGCCGGTAGTACATCCCCGTCTTCGGCCCCGGCTCGTTTTCGTTCAGGCGGACGATCTCCGAAAGATTCGCGAGCTTCATTCTGATGGGGACGCGCATGGCGAAGTCGACGAGGTCGTTGTCGAGAAACGGCACCCGCGACTCGAGGCCGTGCGCCATGCTGAGCTTGTCTTCGACCACCAGCAGTCCGTGCATGAACGTGCGCGCTTCAAAGTACAGCGAGTGGTTCACGTAGTCCTCGGGTCGCGTGAGCGACTCGGCGTGAGAGGAGAACACACTCTTGAAGATGTCGCGCGTCCAGACGTGCGACACGTCGCCCCAGATCGGCTGAAACACCTTTCTGACGACGCGATTGGGAAGCAGCCGCTGCCAGTACTGATAGTACTTGTCGATGTAGGCGTCGAAACTCTCGTTCACGACGGCGCGGTAGTACCTCCAGGGGTAGCCGCCGAACAACTCGTCGCCGCCGATGCCGCCGAGCACGACCTTGACGAACTTGCTCGCGAGTTGCGCCACGTAGAAGTTGGGATAGCTCTGTCCGATGCGCGGCTCTTCGAGGTGCCGGGTCAGCCTCGGCAACACCGACTCCATGTCTCCTGCCTTGAGCACCATCTCGTAGTGCTCGGTCTTGAAGAGGTACGACATGTGCTCGGCCTTCGCGCGCTCGTCGAAACTGAGCTCGAGACCGGACGCGGACCGCAGGTCGAAGCCGCAGGTGAAGGTGCGCAGATTCGGCAGCTGCTTCGCGGCGATGGCGGTGATGGAGCCCGAGTCCAGCCCGCCGCTCAGGTACGAACCGATATCGACGTCGCTCACGAGCTGCCGGTGAACCGCCTGCCGCAGCAGGCGATCGAGCTCTTCGACGTACTCCCGCTCGTCACCGCCGTTCTGCGGCTCGCTGAACGCGAAGTCCCAGTAACGCTTCGGCGCGACGGCGCCATCCGGCGTGACCGTGAGACTCGTGCCGGGCGGCAGCAGCGAAATATCCTTGAACAGCGTCTTCTGCGTCAGGAAATTCTGAAACGAGAAGTACTCGACGAGCCCCTCTTTGTCGATGGCGCACTGGCACGCGGGATGGGCGAGCAGCGCCTTGACCTCGGATCCGAAGAGAAAACTGGATCCGGCCATCCTGTAATAGAGCGGTTTGATGCCGTACCGATCGCGCGCAAGGAACAGGACACGGCTGCGCCGGTTCCAGATGGCGAACGCGAACATGCCGTTGAAGCGCGTCAGGCACGATTCGCCCCATTCGACGTACGCATGCAGCACGACTTCGCTGTCGGTTCGCGAATGAAACTGATGTCCTCGAGCTTCGAGCTCGAGACGAAGTTCCTGAAAGTTGTAGACCTCGCCGTTGTAGGTGAGGACGAAGTCGCCATCCGTCGTCATCATCGGCTGGTGGCCGGCCGGCGAGAGGTCGATGATCGCGAGACGCCGGTGGCCCAGACCGACACCACCGTCGATGAAGAACCCCTCGCCATCCGGTCCACGATGTGCGACGGCCGCCGTCATCTTCCGCAGGATCGGAGGAGCGACGGCCGCGCCGTCCAGATTCCACACGCCGGCGATGCCGCACATCAGCCGTTGAGCACGTACGAGATCGTCATGCCCCCCGCATAGCGCCGGAGCGGTGTCGCGTCGACAATCCGGCCGATCCCGCTGAGCAGCGTGTAGAGCCAGCCGGTGACGCCGGCGGGCGCGTATCCCCAATACAGGAGTCCGCTTCGCGTGAACCCGTGTCGGGCAAACAGGCCATCGCTTTCCGACGGCGTGTAGTAATGGTCCGAAGTGCAATGCGCCCCGGCGCGCCAGATCTTCCGCAGGCTGCCGTACCAAGGACAGAGTCCATTCGGTGCCGCGAAGACCAGCCGTCCGCCCGGCTTCAGCATCGCCCGGCAGTTGGCGACGAACTGGTCCGCGATAATGATGTGCTCGAGCAGGCCGAACCAGTAGATCACGTCGGCTTTCGGAACGCTGCCGGCGATGGTCTGTTCGAGATCGAGCTGCTGGATGCTCACATTCGGCAGCGCCCGGTGCTTGCGTGCGAGCACGTCGAGCATGCCCGCGGCGCCGTCGATGCAGCGCAGCGAGCGCACGCGCGGCGCGATGTCGGCGACATAGGGGCCGGTTCCCACGCCCAGCTCAATCGCATCGTCAGACCTGGTGAAGGCGGCCAGACGCACGACGCTGTCGAGGCGCATGCGATGAAACCGCCGCACGCTGTCGTCGGCGCCAAAGCGATCGTCCCAGGTCGCGGCGTATGCGTCGTAAAACCGCAGCACGTCGGCCGACGATGACGCCTGCTGTGTTGTAAAGGTTCGTTCGTCCACGTCAGCGCCTCGCCTCGATTACCTGATAAAAGCCCCACGGCGATGTCGTCAGCCGATCGATGGCGCCGAACAGGCCGGAGAGCGGCGACAGTATCGGCGACATGTCGGCTAATCGCCGGAAGCCCGGTTGATAGTTCCGGATGTCGACCTGCGAGAACCCTTCGAACATCTGTCGTGCCTGCCTGTTTGAAAACGCCTGCATCGTCGGCACGCCGAAGAGCTCCAGCAGTGCGGTCCCGCGATCTCCGTCCGTGCCCGTGCCCTGCCGCAGCCGGCCCGCGATGCGTGCGTCGTCGCCTCTCAACCTGTCGTAGAGACGAGACATCGTGCGGATGGTGCGCGTGGCCCACCATTTCGGATTTCCGGTCCGATACAGCATGACAATCGCGAGTCCGCCCGGTTTCAGCACACGCCGGACTTCACGAATCGATTTCGCCGTATCCGGCGTGTGATGCAGCACGCCGAAGGACACCACCGCGTCGAACCGCTCGTCCGGAAACGGCAACGACTCCGCGTCGGACTGTGCCACCGCGACGTGATGCCGCAGCTCGCGCGCGCCCTCGCGCGTACGCTCGATCGAGACCATGGACATGTCGACGCCGACCGCCTCGGCGCGCCGGCGCGCCAGGTGGTTGAGGACGGTGCCCTGGCCACAGCCGACTTCGAGCACGCGCTTGCCGGTCCAGTCGTGCTTCGCCAGCACGTCAAACGCGTAGGGTTCGGTGCGCTCGATCCAGTCGGCGAACGCCGCGTAGTTCGCCCACGTCCCGCCGCAGGGGTTCGAGTCCCAGAACTGCCGGCCCGCGCGTTTCTCGTCGACGCTCGATCCGGCCACGGTCATACCGTCGCCGCCCATTCGCGCAGCGTGCAGAACTCGTAGTCGGCGGCCATGACGTCCATCGCGCGCTGAAAGAGCGGCAGCTTCTTCGACAGCGGCACGCGAAGCGCCTGCGGCACGTACACGCCGTCGCCGGGCGCCGGCACCTGCTCGGCGAGGGCGGGCTTGGTGTAGTCCACGAAATCCGAGAGGTGGAACGTGTACTGAATCGGCAGCCCCATCGATTTGATCACGCGATACGATTTGTCGAAGAGCTCGAACCCGGTCGCGAGCAGGAACGTTGCCCAGAACGGCGCGCGGACGAACGGCACGACGGTGAGCGGCAGCTCGACGATCCCGTCCTCGCCGCGTCTGGCGAGGGCGTCACCGGCCGTGCGGTACGGCGTCAGCGGCGCGAACATATAATTCATCTGGCCGAGCGTCGAGCGATCGCCGCCCGTGCGGCTCGACGTATTCCACCAGTGCAGGAACTTGAACAGCGGCGTCAGCGACATCGGATGGATTGAGGAGTCGTAGGTGTAGCCGCGGCGCTTCAGGATCCTGATCGCGTTGTCCCCGACATTCCATCCGGGCGATCGGAAGCCGACCGGCCGCCGGCCGATCACGGCCTCGCAGGCCTCCTCCATTCCCGCGACCTCCGCCTCCATCGCCCGCTCGTCGAGCAGCCGGAAGCCCTGGGCGTGCGTCAGCGTGTGGTTCGCGATCTCGTGGCCCTGCGCCGCGACGTCGCGAATGGCCCCGTGGTTCTGCGGCAGCGCGAAGTCGTGCCCGACCATGAACAACGTGGCCTGGACACCGAACGGCTCGAGAAAGCGGCTGAAGTTCTCGAGCCCCTCGGCCAGCTCGGCGTGTGTATAGCCGCCAGGTCGACGGCAGCCGCGGCCGCCATAGATCGACCGGAGCGTGTCGATGTCGCTCGAGACTGCTGCGCGCAGAGACAAAGGAAAAAGAAAGGAAACGACGGCCGGTTGGCCGCGGAGCGTTACTGACGAACCGAGCGCGGGTTCGCCGTGTTGTTGGCGAAGCCCGTGGCGCCGCCCGAGACCGGATCGATGTACTCGGCGTGCCCGCGCCCGAGCACCGACGCCTTGAAGAGGCCGAACGCCATGCCGGCCTTCCGCCGCACTTCGCCGACGCTCGCCGTCTGGCGAAGCTGCTTGAAGATGTAGCTCGGACGGAAGTAGAAGCTGCGCGTCGCCTCGTCGCGAATCTTCAGCAGCTCTTCCTTGTTGAGATGTTCTTCCCAGAAGTACGGGACCACGAAATTCGGCGACGGCTTCTTCGCGAACTCGAGCCAGTAGTCGTGCGGGATGACGCCCTTGGCGAGGCCGTCGGTGTAGATCTCCGTCCCCGCGTACGGCACCGTCACCGAGAACGTCGCGTAGTCGGGATCCAGCTTCTTCGCGAAGCGGATCGTCTCGCGCATGTCCTCGACGGTTTCACCGGGCAGGCCCAGCATGAAGTACGTGAGCACCTGGATGCCGTGCTTCTTCGCGAGCCGGACGGCCTCGATGGCCTGGTCGGTATTGATCGCCTTCTTGATGGTCTCGAGCGTCTTGTTCGAACCGGATTCGACGCCGAAATGGATGCGCCGGCATCCGGCCTTCGCCAGCCACTCCATCGCGTCGGGCGTCGCGCTGCTCACACGGTCGCGGATGGCCCAGTCGAGATCGATGCCGCGCTCGACCATGCCCTTGCAGATGTCGATCAGCCGCTTCTTCGACCACGTGAAGGTGTCGTCGTAGACCTCGACCTCACGGATGCCGAGCTCGGCGATCTTCTCCATCTCGTTGAGCACGTCGGCCGCGCTGCGGGACAGCGTCTTCTGGAACGCGAGCTTGCAGAACGTGCACTTGTACGGGCACCCGCGGCTCGTGATCATCGTCGTCACGAGATCGCTCTTGGCGACGACGCTGCGGTACGCGCGGTACGGAAGCATCGTGCGATCCGGAAACGGCAGCGTGTCGAGATCGCCGTGGATGTAGAACTCGTTGCCGTCCTTCTGGACGCCGTGCTCCTTGAAGTGCAGTCCGGGTAGATGCGAGGGCTTGTAGTCGTGGGACAGCGCGTTCACGAGCCAGTAGAACGGCACCTCGCCGTCGCCCACGATGACCGAGTCGCAGCCCGAGTGCTCGAGCGTGACCTGCGAGTAGATGCCGATGTGCGGCCCGCCGACCGTGACGTGGATCTTCGGATCGACTTCCTTGGCGATCTGGATGCAGCGCCAGGCGTCGTACCAGAAGTCGGTCCAGGCGCAGACGCCGACGACATCAGGCTTGAAATCGCGAATTTCGTTCTTGATCTGCTCTTCGTTGAAGCGCGACACCTGGCAGTCGATGATCTTGACGACGTGCGGCGAGTTTTCCTTGAGGTACGCCGCGACGAACATCGGGCCGAGCGGCGGCTTCACGCCGATGCTGGTGTCCTCGTTGTCCTGGAACGTGTACATCGCGCGCACGGCGTGCGTATCGGGCGGAAAAATCAGCATCGCCCGCATGGTGCGCCCGCCGCGCTCGAGGCGCGGATCGCGGAAGTTCAACAGGTTCTCGGCTTTAAGCAGCATCTGATGTTGAAGCACTTTCCAGCACATTGGGATCCTAAGCTTAGAATTCCACGTGGACAAGTTGTCGC
>JADMIO011606118.1_pt1 | contig 10545 bp, 6 predicted proteins | sample 8958161 | NCBI WGS metagenome assembly JADMIO01 (sample SAMN16585339, study PRJNA669376) | soil metagenome | isolation source: Crop rotation soil | place: USA: Cullars Rotation, Alabama | collected 2011
GTCGTACGCCCGGAACGTGAGCACGTTGTCGTTGCTGCGGCGTTTGTAGAGCTCCTCGAGCAAAAACTCGAGCAGTGGCAGCGCCGCCGCGTTGCCGGCTGCCGCGTCGCGTATTGTCTCGTCGAGGCGCTCGGCGGTGTGCGGGCGCGATTCGAACCTGAGGCCGGCGGCCAGCGCCGGCAGCCGGATGATCTGGCCGATCTCGCGCAGGCTCGGCGGCAGCAGGTCGAACTGCCCGTCGCCCTCCTTGAGCGACAGGAGCAACGGCAATTCGGTCAGCTTGGGGTACAGGTCGCTGCGCAATGTCGCGATGATCCAGACGCAGCCCGTGCGCGCAAGCGCGTCGAGTGCGGCTGCAAACGCTTCACGCGGGCGCAGGTCGATCCGCTCGTTCGAGAAGATCTCCTCGAGCTGGTCGACCACGAGCGCGAGGTGGCGCGTGCCGAGCGCAGTCGATTCCGGATCCGGCCCGGGCGGCGCGTCGCGTTCGAGCTCCGCGACGACGCGCGCTGCGAACGCCGCGGCATCGCGAGACAAGAGCTCGCGAAGCTCGGTCTGCGTGTTCGTGTCGCCGAGCGAGGGCATCGCTGCGGCCTGCGCGAGCGCCTTGACGAGCGCGAGCGCAAGGTCGCCGTGCCCGTCGCTCGGGCGAAAAGTCGCGTGACGCCACTCCTGCGCGCGGCCGAGCACGCCCGGTTGCAGCATCAACGGCAGGACACCGGCGCGTGCAAGCGACGATTTGCCGCCGCCGCTCATGCCGATGATCAGCACGAACGCTGCACCGCGCTCGGCTTGCCGCCTGAGCTTCATGAGCACGCTCGCGATCGCGGCCGTACGTCCGAAGAAGATCGGCGCGTGCTCGGGCCCGAACGTCTCGAGACCGCGGAACGGCGAGCCCTGCTGCCACGCCTTCGTCGATGGCCGTGCAATGTCGATCGAGCCGAGTGTGCGCTCGATGATCCGCGTCAGGTGAGCCTCGAGCAGCTCCTCGAAATCCGCCGGCGACTCGAACGGATGAAACGCCGCCATGAACGCGCCGCTCTCGCGATCGACGAACCACTTGCCGATGAAGCGGTCGAGCGCGATTTTCTGCGCGACGCGCTCGGCGGCGAGCTCGTCATCGGCGGGCCAGGCCGGCGGCGCCGTCTTGCGATAGACGAGCAGCTCGGGCTTGCCGTTGCGCCGGAAGCCGTCGACGGCATCCTCGAACTCGAACTCGGTGCCCGATGAATACGGCGTGCCGTCGGCGCGCCGGATGTGGCCGGGCAGGGCGGTGCCCATGCGCGACCACAGGATCGCAATCGCGATGTCGGTCTCGGACGGGCGGGTGATCTGCTCCTGGAAGGACGCCGTCGCGAGCAGCGGCTCGTGCTCCCAGAAAAGCGGCTCGAGGTGCAGGACGTCGCCGAACTGCGCCTCCAGCCGGCCGATGACGCGGCGCGCGATCAGCCTTTCCTCGGCGACGTCGCCGGGTGAGGACACGAAAATTCGCAGGGTCTTGAGCGCCATGCCGCGGGCGTCCGCTCACATCCTGGCGCGACAGTGAGGTCAAGTCGCGCCGCTGTCGAGCGACTTTACAGAATATCGACTACAGCCGACACATATATACATGCGCAGGCAGGGCGATCGGTGGCTCAGGTATCGAGCTCCCGGTAGCGCCGGAACAGGTCCTGGTTGTTGTCGTCGAGACGACGCGCCGACTTCAGGTACCGCGCGATTCGCGGCCGCGCTGAGACGGCCTCGTGCAAGTCGCGCATGCGGGGATACTTGGGCCACACTCGCCGGCTCGCCTTCGGGAACGCGTAGTTGATTCCACCGACGATCTGTGCAAGCGAAAGGTCCGCGTAGGTCACGCGCGGGCCCACGAGCCACGGACCGCGCGCCGTGTTGCGCTCGAGCACACGCTCGAAGTAGCCGAAGTACTTCGGCAGGCGGTTTGCGAGGAAGTCTTGCGTGCGACGCTTCGCCGCGGGTTTCTGCTGCTCGTAATAGAGACCCGACGCGATCGGGTGATGCGTGTCGTGGACTTCGACGACGAGATCCGCAAGTGTGAGCTGCAATTGATGCGTCCATAGTCGTCCGGCCTGGTCTCGCGGTGCCAGCGCGAGCGGTCCACCGAGGAACAGCAGGATGTTCGCGGTCTGTCCGATGAGCTGGCGGCCCGCGCGCAGGAACGGTGGCGCGAAGGGCGGTCGCGCGACGTCGTCTCCGGAGAGATACCGCTCGAGTGCCGCAACGCCGCCGCCTTTCTTTTCGGGCACGAGCGCAGTGTCGAGGTAATCGGCCCCGCCTTCCTCGAGCGCGAGCCGCACGAACTCGCCGCGACCCTGGATCCCGGGCCAGTAATAGAGCTCGTAACGCATGGCGGACTCCTGTCGCTCGGTCGCGTGAGCGAGAGGCTATGGTAGACGCTCCGTGTCGACTCGAGCGCCGCGATTGATTAAGGTTGCGCGCGGAGCTGCGTTACGGGCGCGCCAGTGCGCCTTCGATGCTCCGCTCGAGCCAGCTCGGTCCCGTGCGCCCGTCGTAGAAACCGCAGTGACCGCCGAAGCGCGTGCGCGTGACGGACAGGTTGGGTAGCGGCGGCAACCGGTCCACATCGTTGACCGGCAGGATTGGGTCGTCGGTAGCCGCCACTACCCAAGTCCTGGTATCGAGGGGGCGCAACGCGTCGCCCACCAGCGTGTAGCCGTTCAGGTAGTTGTCGAGCGACCGATAGTTCGTGAAACGGCGCACGAAATGATCGGCCATCTGCGTCAGGCTCGACATCCTGAGCATGTCGCGGAAATCGTAACGGTTCGGCCAGACCGCGCTCTTCCGGATCAGCGAGCGGCGCCACTGCCTGATGAAGTAACGGCGGTACAGCAGCGAGCCGGCATCGAGTCGTGCGAGCGCATTGAACGGATCGACGACCGGGCACACGGCCACGATGTTTGCGAGCTCGATGCCCTCGGCACGAGCCTGCGCGCCGACGCGGAGTCCGAAGTTGCCGCCCAGCGAGAACCCGACCAGGCTCAGCTCGCGATGCGGATTGTCCTGCTGCAGGCGCCGTACGGCGCCCACCACTTCTGCCAGGCGGCAGGAATGAAAGAGCCCGAGGTTCAGGTCCTGTGTGTCTCCATGGTCCCGCAGGTTCAGGCGGATCACCTCGATGCCGCGCTCGAACAGGTGTTGAGCGAGCGACACGATGTCCGGGGAATCCGCGCTGCCGTGCCAGCCGTGCAGCAGGATCGCGAGGCGGCGGATCTCGTGCCGTGGCACGTACGGAACTGCATGGAGCCCGAGAAGCCGCACACCGCCGCCGCAATCGACGATCGTGCGCCGGGAGGCTTCGATGACTTCGCGGCAGCCGCGCAGCACGAACGGGCTCCAGATCGGCAGGTTCTGGAGAATCGACTGCAGGTGTGGATTGCGCAGCCAGCGCGGCGGTAAAAAGTCTTCGACGGTGCCCCAGGTGCACGTGCCAGCCGAAATTGTGCTTCCGTCCGCCATGTTGTTCTGCTCTGTTCGGAAGGAAAAATAACGTGTTGAATCAATGCTCCGAAAGACGAGCGCGGCTGACATCGAGCAAGTCAACGCGCAATTGCCTGAAGCGGCTGCACCGACAGGCGGAACAGAAACAGTCCTACAGCTCGCGTCGACTGGCGTGCACTGCATTCGGCACGCTGCGGCTGCCGTGCGGTTTTTCGAGCACATGCGGCCCCGGCCGGCGCCTGAAGTCGCCGGCCTTTGCAAGGCTTGGGTGTAAGAGTTACGCGCGCTGCAGATCGTGCTCGTCCGTCGGACGAGCACGGCAGCGGTTACAGCAGGCTACCGTCGGCGCGCTACTTCATCGCCTGGAGCATCGACAGGTGCTTCTCGAGCGTCGGCAACGTCTCCGTCGCGAACGCGCGCAGGTCGCTGTCGGTGCCGGTCTTCGACTGCTCGCGGAAGAGCGCGATTGCGTCCTCGTGGGCCTTGATCTGCGAAGAGATGTACTTCGAGTCGAAGTCCGTGCCCGACGCGGGGGGAGCTGACGCGGGCGTCGTGGCCACGGTCATATTCTTGCGATCGGCCAGTGACTTGAGCTTCGCGTTCGCCGCCGTGTGATCGCTCAGCAGTTGCTGCGCGGTGCGCTTGACGTCGTCCCGGTGCGTGGTTGCCAGCGCCTTTTTTGCATCGGCAACTTCGGCAAGACCCGCGGCACTCGCTTTTTGCACGAAAGCCTGTTCGCTGGTTTTCGCGACGGCCGCAGCCGGGGAATCCGCCGGCGGTACTGCCTGTGCGAAGGTGAGCAGCGGACTCGCGGCGAGCGCGAGCCCAAGCAGAGTCGGGATCAGGTTGCGTTTCATGGATCGTCTCCGAACGGTTCGCGGTACGCGTAGTACGGAAGCAAGGTTCGTACCAAACGGTCGGATTCTGGTACGACGCCCGGTACGTGCGCAGCGAAGTCTTCGAAGTCTGGCCTACGGATCTCAGGAAGCTCTTTGGCCAGGCTGGCGTGCCGCGACGGCAACCGCCACCCTCCGCGGACTGCGAGAACGGTTCGTTGCTCGGCCCGGCACCGCGGATCACGTCGCCCGTCACCGCCGTGACGTATACCGTACGCGCCCGGCGCGCAGGTCGCGACGAGATTCCACTGGCGGCCAATGCCGAGGTGCAGTAGCGTGGTCCTGCGCGCGCTACTTCCAGACCTGTCGCGCGAGCCTCAGGAAGTTGCCGCCCAGGATGTCGCGCACGTGCTCGGTCTCGTAGCCCTTGCGGAACAGTGCCTCGACGATGCCTTCGAGGACCTCGGGCGGCGCGAACTTGACGCCGTCGGCGTAACCGAGGTGAGCCGGGAACTGCTCTGGATGCTGGTGCACGTACTCGATGATCTCGGCCATGTCGTAGACGTAGTCGAGCCCGAGCCCGACGTGCGCCGGGCCGACGAGCTGCACGACGTGATCGATGTGCCGCACGAGATTGTCGGGGCCGATGTCGTTTGCGCCGAGAAACAGGCCGACCCCGTTGATCCCGACGACACCGCCGGTTGCGGCGCATGCGCGAATCAGCTCGTCGCCGATGTTGCGCGGATGATCGACCAGCGTGCGCGGATTCGAGTGCGAAAAGATCACCGGCCGTGCCGCGAAATCCAGCGTCTCACGAGTCGTGCGATAACCCGTGTGCGTACAGCAGACGAGCATGCCGACCCGTTCCATTTCGCGGATCACCTCGCGGCCGAACGGCGTGAGGCCGCCGTCCTCCGCGTCCTGGCAACCGCTGCCGACCGGGTTGCGCATGTTGTAGACGAGTAGCATCCATCTCACACCGAGGTCGTAGTAGAGCTCGACCAGCTCGATACGCTCGTCGAGCGCGTTGGCCCCTTCGATGTCGAAGAAGATGCCGAGCTTGCCGGCGAGCTTCGCCGCCTTGATGTCGTCGACCTTGCCGACCAGCACGTACTCGTCATCGTGCTGGCGGATCCAGTGCCGGAAGTACGCGAGCTGCTTCAGGTGCGACTCGGCATCCATCTGCCCGAAGCCGACGTTGAGCCCGATCACGTCGAACCCGCTCTCCTTGGCGCGCTTGAGCTGTGGCAGGAACTCGTCGTTGAGCCTGAGCGGCATGCACGTGTGGTTGTCCCACACGAACGAGGTGGCCATCAGCGAACGGATGTCCTGCGTGTCGACGCTCGCGCGAGTCTTCTTCGCTCGTCCGGAGACGTCCCTGGAACGCGCGGCCATCACGCGAACGCCTGCGGATAGTCGCGTCGCGCGGCGGCCTCGCTGACGAGACCGAGGCGCAGATCGGCGTTGACCGCCTCCACGTCGCGCTCGGAGGGTGGCCCATAACCGCCGCCGCCGCCACAACGGATGCGCACGACCGAGTCCGCCGGGACCGGAAGGCCGGTGACCTTCTTGATCTCGATCTCGCGCCCGTCGGGATAGGTCAGCACGAATCGGTTCGCGACGCCGGAGCGTCCGCCGGCCTGGCCCCACGACGGCACCTTTGTCCGCTCGACGATCGAGACGATCTCGACGGGCTTCAGGAACCGCCAGTGAATTTCCCACCCCATGCCGCCGCGGTGCTTGCCCGGACCGCCCGAGTCGGCCAGATACTCCCAGCGCTCGAAGCGGACGATCGGCCACTTGGTTTCCATGAGCTCCGCGGACGGCGTCTTCGATTGCGCAAGCGGGTTCACGAACAGGGTTGCGCCGTCGCCGAGCCGGCTCGCGCCCTGTCCGACCGGCAGCGAACAGCCGCCGTAGAACTGCTCGTCGCGGTCGTCGTCGTGACCCCAGTACTGCACGCCGCAGATGTCGCCGGCGCTGCCCGAGGGCACGCGGCCGGGCAGTGCACGCGAGAGCGCTTCATAGATCGCCTCGAACGCCGACATGAACGGCCAGCCGTACATGTAACAGGGCTGCGGCTTGACGGGGTGGAACATCGAGCCCCGTCGCGTGACGATCTCGATCGGGCGAAAATGACCCTCGTTCGGCGCCTCGCTGTTCCCCGCGAGCATTGCGAGCGCGATGCGGCAGCACGACACGGTCGACGGCAACGGACAGTTCAGCGGACCCTTGCGCGCATCCGGCACGCGCGAGAAGTCGACGCGCAGCGTCGAGCCCTGGATCTCGACCGCGAGGTCGAACGTGATCGCGTCGTCGGAGACACCGTCGTTGTCGAGGTGGCCCTGCGCCTCGTAGCGGCCGTCGGGCAGCTGCTCGATGTACGAGCGCACGACGGCCTCGCCGTGCTCGTACATGCGCTCGACACAGTTCCAGAATGCCTGCGAGCCAAAGCGTTGCACGACGCGCACGAGCTCATCGGCGCCGATCCGGCAGCTCGCGACCTGCGCGAGCAGGTCGCCGCGCACGGGACGTGGCATCCGGCTGTTCGCGACGACGATCGCCATGATGTCGTCGACGAGCTCGCCGCGCCGATACAGCTTCACGCCGGGCAGCACGACCCCCTCCTGGAAGACGTCGGTCGTGTCGGTGCAATACGAGTTCTTCGCGCCGACGTCGAGCCAGTGCGCCTTGTTCGCGGTGTAGCCGATGAGCTCGCCGTTCGGCATGAAGACCGGCATCACGACGGCGCCGTCCTGTGCATGCGAGCCGGTGCCGTACGGCATGTTGTAGAGGATCACGTCGCCGGGCTGGAGCTTCTGCTCGCCGCCGACGCTCTCGACCGCGGCCTCGACGCAGAAATTCATCGTGCCCATGAACGCGGGCAGCGTCGGCGCCTGCGCGAGCATGCGTGCCTGCCGGTCGTAGACGGCGACCGCGAAGTCCTGCGCCTCGTAGATGATCGGCGAGTAGGCCGTGCGCACGAGCACGCGCTTCATCTGGTTCGCCGCGGAGCCGAGTGCGTGGCGCACGACCTGTGTCGTGACCGGATCGGCGTCGGCCGCGCGTCCGGTGGCGGACTTGCGGTCGTGCGGGCGGTAGGTCGTCTCGTTGTGGTCCTTGCTGACGGTCATGTCCATGTCACGCTTCCTCGCGTCGCAGCGTGAGACAGCCGTGGTCGTCGACGCCGTAGTTGAAATCGACGTCGACATAGGTCGTCGCCGTCGGCTCGTAGATGATCGCGGGCCCGGCGTACCGTCGTCCGGACACGAGGTCGCCGCGGTGACGTGTCTCGAAGCGGCGACGCTCGTTCGCTGCAAACGAGAACGCGTTGACCTCGCCGGTCGAGCCCTGGGGCGCGTACGAAAGCTTCTCCCGCCGGCGCGGCAAGGCGCGGCGGCGGGCCGCGCGCACCGACACGAGCTGGATCCGGTCCTCCAGCTTCAGGCCAAAGCTGCGGGAATACGCGTCGCGATAGCGCTGCTCGAGGTCGGCGACACTCGAGGTCACGCGCCCGTTCTCGTGCTCGGGAACGATCGTGAGGCTGTGCTCCTGGCCGTCGAACCGCATGTCGAGCGAGACTTCGACGACCTCCTCGTGCGCGGTCGGCGGGTCGATCGAGCCGTCCCGCAGCACGCCGAGCAGCTCGCCGAGGATGCGGTTGATTTCCGGCACCGCGCCGCCGTCGAGCGGCATCACCCGCGTCCGCGCGCGGCTCCGCAGCAGGTCTGCGCCGAGCAGGCCCCACGCCGAGAAGTTGCCGGCGTGCGGAGGCACGATGATCTCCTTGAGTCCCAGCTCGCGCGCGAGCTGCGTGCCCATCATCGGCCCCGCGCCGCCGAATGCGAGCAGCTTGAACTCGCGCGGGTCGATGCCTTGCTCGATAGTGAGCTCGCGGATCGCGCCAGCCATGTTGCTGCCGACGATCGTTATCACACCCCTGGCCGCTTCGTCGAGCGAATATTCCAAGCCGCGTGCGAGCGGATCCAGCACCGAGGCGGCCGCATCGCTGTCGAGCCGCAACCCGGACGCAAGCAGGCCCTCGCCGAGCATGCCGAGGTGGAATGCTGCATCCGTGACGGTCGCGAGCGTGCCGCCGCGGCCGTAACACGCGGGTCCGGGATCTGCGCCGGCGCTCTGCGGCCCGACGGTCAGGAGCCCGCCCTTGTCGATGCGCGCGATCGAGCCGCCGCCGGCGCCGATCGAGCGTACGTCGACCCAGGACGTCTGCACCGGGAGCCCGGCCACGGCGCCCTGGTGCAGCAGTTGCGGCCGCCCGTTCAGGATCAGGCAGGTGTCGAAGCTCGTGCCGCCGACGTCGGCCGTGATCAGCCGGTCGAGGTTGAAGCGCCGCGCGTACTCCGCGGCACCCTCGGCGCCGGCGACCGGACCCGACATGATCGTCTCGAACGGCCGGTCCTGCGCCTCGGCGAACGTCATCGAGCCGCTGCCGGAGCGCGTCATCAGGCACGTGCCCTGGAAGCCGTGCTGCTTGAGCGACTGCTCGATGTGCTCGATGTAGCCCGAGAGCCGCGCGCGCACGAATGCGTCGATGGTCGTCGTGCTCGCGCGCTCGAAGTCGCGGTATTCACCCGAGACGCGATGCGAGAGCGAGATTGCGCCGTCGAACCCGGCGTTGCGCAGGATCGCCTCGGCCTCGAGCTCGTGCGCGGGGTTCGCATATGCGTGCAGGAACACGATCGCGATGCTCGAAACGCCTGCGTCGCGAAACGTCGCGAGCGCCGAGAGCACATCGGCCGGGTTGAGCGGCGTCAGGACTTCGCCTTCGAACGTCGTGCGCTGGCGGACGGGCCGCCGCAGGTCGCGCGGCACGAGCGGCGGCGGCGGCGACCAGAACAGGTTGTACATGTCGCGCGAGCCCTTGCCGATCTCGAGCACGTCGCGGAACCCCTCCGTGCACAGCAGCCCGACGCGCGCGCCGCGCCGTTCGAGCAGCGCATTCAGGCCGACGGTCGTGCCGTGCAGGAAATACGCGGATCGCGCCAGCACTTCGTCGGGCACGACTTCGCGCACGGCCGCGATGCAGCCTCGTTCCGGGCTTGCCGGCGTGGTCGGCACCTTGCCGACGAACACCTCGCCGGCTTCGTCGTCGAAGTAAACGAGATCCGTAAACGTGCCGCCGATGTCGACGCCGATTCTTGAGCTCACGATGCAGGTCCCTCGGTCAGATCCTGGAGAGCGGCGGAGTTGTCGCGCCGCCCGGATGGTGTTCGTGTCAAAGCCACACGCTCACAGCCACACGCGCAGCTCCACGCCGTACGTGCGTGGCAGGTTCTGCAGCAGCTGGTGCAGCCCCGGGCCGCTGCTGTTGACGCCGAAGAAGGTCGGCAGGCGCTCGTCGGTCAGGTTGCGGCCGAACGCGCTGACCGACCAGTGCTTGCCGTTCAGCGTCAGGCTCGCGTTGAAGAAGTCGGTTTCCGGGAAGCGGTAGTCGCCGAACTGGTCGTAGTAAATCGGGCCGCGACGCTCGTACTCGAGCCGCGGCATCAGCGACACCGTGTCCGTCAGGCCGAGCTCGTACTGACCCGAGAGGTTCAGCGTGTAACGGTGCGAATTCGGCGACGGCGCGCCATCCTCGCCGAACTGGCCGCCATCCCTGATCTCGCCATCCGCGAGGCCGAAGGCGCCGCGCAACTCGAGCCGATCGACCGGCCTCGCGATCGCTTCGAGCTCGGCACCGTTGATCTCGGTTTCCGGCAGCGTCAGCACGATCCGCGCCACGTGCTGGACATCGATGAAGTAGAACTGCTGGTTGTCGAACTGCGTGTGGAACACGGCGCCGTTCAGGCTCATGCGGCCGTCGAGCAGCGTGCTCTTGAAGCCAACCTCGTAGTTCGTCGCGGTTTCCTTGTCGAACAGCCGATCCGTGAGACCGACGGCGAGCGTGTCGGCAAGAGAGTTGAAACCGCCGCTGCGGAAGCCCTTGCCGATCGAGACGTAGGTGTTCAAGTTCTCGGTCCAGAAGTAGGCGAGCGAGCCGCGCGGCTGCAGCGCCGTGAACGTTTCCTCGATGTACGAGTCCGGCACGTTCCGGTCGCGCGATTCACGCTTGTCCTCGTCGTAGCGCAGCGACGCCGAGAGCTCGATCTTCTCGGTCGGGCGGTACGTCCCTTCGCCGAACACGGCCCAGGCCTTGCTCAAGTCCACCTGGTCGCTGTTGACGAAGAACGGCGGCTGCAGCGGCAGCGGCTCGAGCCCGACCCGCAGCACGTTG
>JADMIO011762071.1_pt1 | contig 10545 bp, 8 predicted proteins | sample 8958161 | NCBI WGS metagenome assembly JADMIO01 (sample SAMN16585339, study PRJNA669376) | soil metagenome | isolation source: Crop rotation soil | place: USA: Cullars Rotation, Alabama | collected 2011
CAACTTGTCCACGTGGAATTCTAAGCTTAGGATCCCAATGTGCTGGAAAGCTTTTGACGATGAATCGTGGGGCGACGACATGTCAACGGGAAGCCTGGAGCTGCCGAAGGGTTCCAACCCGGGTAACGGATCCGATCCCGGCACTAACATCTTTGGCTCGAGCGGTGGGACAAAGGGTCAAACTCGAAGTCGCAATGGAAATTCGTCTGTTTCCGGAGACACGATCACGACCGGCAGCGCTACTGTGCGCATCCTGAAGCCGCCGACTGAGGCTGGTGGCGCTGGACCAACCAAGTTGGAAAAGGCGAAGACGCTTACGAATGATTCCATCGTCGAGCTCGTTGAAGCGGGTTTCTCGGAAGGCACGATCATTCGCAGGATCGAGCAGTCGCCGGTGGAGTTTGATTTGGCGGCGGGGAAGGTGGACGAGCTGCGGAAGCAGCGAGTGAGCGAAAAGATCCTTGCGGCCATGAAGACCGCGATGGGCGACGAGCAGATTAAGTAGTCCGCCAAGAGTTGTCTCATTCTCACCGAGCTTTAGCCCGGTGCTATACGGGAGGGGCAACAGAAAACCGTTTCAACGGTTTTTCTGCGTTCGCCTCGGAAACCGGGCTAAAACCCGGTGAGAATGAGAGGGAGCCAACGCCTTCGGCGTTTCTTTCTGGAATTGAATGGTTTTTCGGAGTTTTTCATACTCCAGGCGCTTTACCTGATGTTACCGGCAGGAAGAAAAAGACCGCGTCCGATGAAATTCATGCTGCTGCTCAGTGTGGCAGCTCTTCTCCTGCTTTCGCTTTGCCTGGATCAGGTCGGTCTCGTTTCCAGTGCCCAACGAAAAACTCCGCAACGAAAGTCCTCCGCACAACCGAAGCCTACGCCGGCGCGTTCAGAGCTCGACTCACTCGGCGCTCCACCGCCCGTCCCGACGCTGAAAAAGCAGCCAGAACAGGAAGTCACTCCCGGCGACGTGATTTCGGTAATGACGACCGAAGTACTCCTGCCTGTCACCGTCCGCGACTCGAATGGCGCGCTCGTAAAGGATCTCACGCGCAACGACTTTCGCGTCTTTGAAGATAACCGCGAACAACCCGTGAACGATCTCACGTTGCGAGAAGTACCCGTCGATGCCGTGCTGATGGTTGACGCTTCTTCGTCAGTCGCAACCAACCTCGAAGACTTCCGCCGTGCGGCCGAAGGCTTTGCGGCAAGATTGAATCAGGAAGATCGCATCAGCCTGATCAAGTTTGACGATCACGTGGAACTGCTGCAGGACTGGACCAAGAGTCGCTTTCAACTGCGACGCGCGCTCGCTCGAATCGAAGCCGGAATGTTCACTCGATTCAACGACGCGTTATTGCTTGCCGCCCGCGATCAGTTTGGCGAAACAAAATCGCGTCGCGCCGTCATCGTACTGACGGATGGTATCGACAGTGGCCGCGGAACCACCACGCTTGAAGGCGCACTCGAGGCTCTGCTGCGAGCGCAGGTGACGACTTATGTTGTCAGCAACACTGAAATCTCACGCGACGCCAAACGCGCCGAGCTAGACAATCTACTGAATGGCTCCAGCAGCACAGTAAGATTCAATCAACTGCGGATAGACGATCTCAAAGAAGGACTGCGGGTGTTGGACCTGAGCGAAAAACGGCTCGAAGAACTGACTGCCGCCACCGGCGGACGCCTCTACAAACCGCGCACGTTTCAAGCTCTCGACTCCACTTATGCCGAGGTTGCTGATGAGCTAAGACATCAGTACGGTCTTTACTATCCTCCTTTAAATAAAAACCGCGATGGTAATTTTCGGCGAGTGCGCGTCGAGATGACAAACCCGTCCTTCAAAGCCCAAACCCGCATTGGATACTTTGCACCAGCGCGTTAGGACCGCGTTGTTGGTTGGAGCCTTCCCTTGGAGCACGGTTCGACAAACAGCATACTCTCCTCTACCGGTGTTTCATCCGATAGATGGATCGACCTGAGGATGATTTCGACGATGCGGCTCGTGCTCGCCTCGTCGGCGTTATTCATCGTCATGCTCGATTTTGCTGGTCCAAGGGCGACTCACGTCGCGCTCGTTCTTTACACCGCCTACAGCTTCGTGATCTACGTCCTCTCACTAAGACGCAGCGCGCTGCTGCCGCAAAGAATTCTGCACTGGCTCGATCTCCTGTGGTACATGCCTCTGATCGCCCTCACCGGCAGCGGCAACAGCATGTTCTTTTTCTTTCTCTTCTTCTCGATCCTCGTCGCGTCTTTTGGCTGGGGCTTTACCGAAGGCGTGCGGGTGACTCTCGCCGCTGCCTCGCTCTTCACGATCGTGAGTGTCTTATTTCCCGGAGACAATACACTCGAGTTGAGCAGGTTCCTCCTTCGCCCAACTTCCCTGCTCGCGTTGGGCTACATGATCGCCCACTGGGGTGGTTTCGAAGTAAAACTAAAACGCCGCCTTGGGCTCCTGAAGGATATTTCAGATTTCTCCGACCCGCGCTTCGGGTTGGACCAGACAGTGAACCGCGTAATGGATCGCCTGCGTTGTTTTTACAAAGCCGATTCGTGTCTCGCTGTGGTCCAGATTCCCGGAGGCAGCTTCCAATTGCGCAAAGTGAGCGGCACCACAGCGAGTGACTGGATCGTGAAAACGATACCGGATCAAATGGCGGCCATACTGTTATCGCCATCACCTCCGGCAGCGCTCATCTTTCACAATCGGAAATCAAAAAGGCTTATCTACGACGTCAGAACGTCGCTTTCTTCGCGCGATGTTCCCTCCACATTTGCCGCTATTGGAAACACTTTGGAAGCACAGCAATACATGTCGCTGCCGCTTTATTACCAGGGCCATCCGGTCGGGCGCTTCTACGTGATCGGCTCAGAGCAGTCGATGGACGATTCAGACATAGGATTTGTGCTTCAACTGATCGAACACGTCACTCCGGTTCTGGATAACATTCGTCTCGTCGATCGATTGGCATCGGAAGCAGCGGAGTACGAGCGCCAGAGGATCGCGCGCGACATTCACGACGGCGTAATTCAACCCTACATCGGCCTTCAAATAGGACTCGCCGCCATCCGTCAAAAGCTCGAGCGCGGAAACAACGACGTGGGCCACGATGTGAAAGAGCTCACCGCGATGACGGCGACTGAAATCGAGGAACTGCGTCATTACATTCGCGGACTTAAAACAAGCGAGCGGTACGACACCATGCTGTTGCCGGCGATTCGACGTTTTGCCTCGAAGTTTTCGGCGGCGACGGGAATCACCGTTGACGTGACAGCAACGAAAGAGATCGGTGTCAAAGATCGCCTCGCGGCCGAGATCTTTCAGATGGTTACCGAAGGCTTCAGCAACATCCGTCGACACACGCATTCAAATCGAGCCGAAGCCGAATTAGACTGCGGCAAAGATTTCTTTGTTCTGAATATCAAGAATGCAAATGAGAATGGCAGGCAGGCTGATTTTCATCCACGCTCGCTCGCAGAGCGCGCCACCGCACTGGGTGGCCAGCTTAAAGTCTACACAGACGATCAGAATCAAACAGTCGTAAGCATCCGGATTCCCCTGTGAGTTTGGTTTGGTATTGGGCTCGCAGGTAGGATAAGCTTCGCCTCGTCTATCCATGATTTCCGTGAGCAACACTATGTCAGAGCCGGATAAAGCTTCTTCCCCCATCCGAATCCTGATAGTGGACGACCACCTCGTCGTGCGCGCCGGTCTTCACATGCTCATCGAGAACCATCCGGGAATGACGGTGGTGTCGATGGCTTCCAATCGCGCCGAAGCAATGGAGCTTGCCGCCAGAGATGCTCCGAATCTAATCCTTTTGGATCTCGATCTGCGCGGAGAAAGCGCCCTTACTTTTCTGGCCCAATTACGTGAGACAACACCCAACGCTCGCATCCTCGTGTTGACGGGTCTGCGCGATACGGACGCACATCGCCAGGCCGTGCAACTCGGTGCAATGGGTGTGGTTCTGAAAGAGCACGCGCCGGATGTGCTGATCAAGGCAATTGAAAAAGTGCATGCTGGAGAAATTTGGCTCGACCGCCCGACGATGGGCCGCATGCTTCGCGAGATGTCGGCCAGGGACGAGAAAGAGGCTGATCCCGAGCTGACGAAGATCGAGTCTCTCACTCAACGAGAACGAGAGGTCGTTACGCTCATCGCCGAGGGATTAAAGAACCGGCAAATAGGCGAGCGACTATTCATCAGTGAAACGACCGTCACCCATCATCTCAGCTCGATCTATTCAAAACTGGGCGTATCAGACAGGCTTGAGCTCGTGATATACGCTTTTACTCATAAGATCGCGGCCAAGCCCACCTAGCGGCAGGATACTGCCAGAGAAAATAGCAAAGTCCTCTATTGTGGCTCCAATTGCCATCGCCTCATAATCGGCGCAGCTCACATCCTCTGCCACCACCGAGTTTTCGAAATGGAGCCAGCGCCGGCAAAAATCCGAATCTTGATAGTTGACGATCAACTGGTAGTGCGCGAAGGTCTGCGCATGTTGATTGAGAATCATCCGGGTATAAAAGTGGCGGCGATGGCAAGCACCCGCTCGGAAGCGTTGGACATCATCGCCCGCGAACCTCTCGACCTGATCATTCTCAATCTCGAGCTCGGCGGTCACAGCGCGCTCACGTTCATTCCGCAACTGCGCGAAGCCGCGAAGAATGCTCGAATTCTTGTTCTAACCGGGCAGCGCGATTCACAAACGCATCAGAAGGCCGCTGAACTGGGCGCCATGGGCGTGGTGTTGAAAGAGAACGCCGCCGATGTGTTGCTAAAGGCAATCGAGAAGGTCTACAAAGGTGAAGCATGGCTCGACCGTCTCACTCTGGGAAACCTGATCTTTCAACTTTCCAGCCACGAGAAAGACACAGTCGATCCGCGGACAAAGAAGATCGCTTCACTAACAGACCGCGAGCGCGAAGTGATCGCTTTGATCGCAGAAGGACTCAAGAATAGACAGATTGCCGAACGACTCTTCATCAGTCACGTTACCGTGACGCACCACCTCAGCTCGATCTATTCAAAGCTCGGCGTCTCCGATCGCCTCGAGTTGGTGATCTACGCCTTTGCCAACAAGCTCGCGAAGATGCCTGAGTAGTTCCTGCCAGCGCTGATCTGCCCCGCATAAACTTGCTTCATCGCCTCTGAAAAAATAGACAATCCCCGCCTGCAAAATCGGCAGCCTTGCCCCTTGTAGCACATCGACAAACTGAATATTCTTCACCCTCTGCTACCTCGTTGAAACTGAGCAGAGTGCATTTGACACCAAGGGGTAATTCCTCCATCCGCACGCGACGCTTCCCAACCCTGCACGGCGCTCGTAACCGGATAGCCTGAATTTCTCCATTCTTGAAAGAACACTCTCTATGCAATCCCGACTCCCAGTGTCTCTAGTTGTCCCTATTGAGCCGAACTGTGCCCAGACACACTCTCAATAGTCACTAAAGCCTGGCAGCGTAATTAGGAGCACTCCCATGACTAAAAAACCAAGCTTTTGGAAATATGTTATGGGCGTAGTTGTGCTGAGCCTCTTGTTCATCGCAACCCTCGCCACTACGTCCATTCAATTAACGAGCGCCAGGATCACTGACTTAAAAACGGCGCTCAACCTCAACCACACAGCAACTCCAACTGGAACAGATCCCATTACCGGAGTGATCGAGCTTGACGGCGATATTATCGACGCCGCGCCTGGTCCAACGCCCGACGACTGGAACACACTCAATTGCGACGGCGGCAACGCCCTTGTTAAAACCGGAGTAATTCACGACGGCCTCGGCACCTCGATCTTTACCGGCGGCGGTTCGAAAGATGCGGAACAGCTCGGTTCGTGGAGACACAAAAACGGCTCGGTACCGGACAAGGATGAGATCATCAACGCGTACGCGGCCAAGTACCTCGGCTCGCCTTCCGGCGACACTATCCTCGCTTTCGGCGCCGATCGTTTCGACAACAGCGGCACCGCCTTCATCGGTTTCTGGTTCTTCAGAGATCCAGTCTTCGCTGCGGCTGATGGCCGGTTTAGACAAGGACCGCTCGCTAGCGATCCGCTGTCATCACACCAGGTTGGTGACATACTCATGCTCATCGAGTTCACAAATGGTGGCACAGTCGCCACTCCCAAAGTATTCGAGTGGGTTGGTTCGGGTGGATCGGAATCTGGCGGCACACTCAACGACATCACCATGACGGCCACTGCGGCCGGCAGCATTACATCCAGGTCCAACGGCGTTGCTCAGAACATACCCGGTTCATGTCCGGCGTGGAACTACACTCCGAAAGGCGGCAGTCCAGGCGGCCCAATACCGGTCAACGCGTTCTTTGAAGGCGCCATCAACCTCGACGCCTTTCCGGCACTGGCGGGCGCATGCTTCTCAAGCTTCATGGTGGAGACGCGTAGTTCGGCAAGTGTCACGGCAACTCTTAAAGACTTCGCCCTGGGCCAGTTCAACACCTGTGCTTCGATCGAAGTCAGCAAGACTGCGGACAGTAATGCCGTCTGTACAGGACATTCGACCACCTACACATACGTAGCTCACAACACCAGCGGCGTCGTTCTGGACGTCACCCTCGTTGACAACAATGAAACCGCGAGTACAGCGGACGACATCGATGTTCCGACTTGCATGCCACTTTCAGCATTGCCGTTGGGACAGCCGACACACTTTTCGTTACAGCCAAACGACAATGCGCCTGGCGGCAGCGACCAGCAAAGCTTCACTTGTAACCGTCTGTTAGCAGTGGGTAGCCACACGAATATAGTGACGGCAACAGGAAAGTTTGGCAGTTCAACTGCAACCGACACTGATAACGAAACAGTCGTCGTATCTCCGAATCCAACGGCGAATGCCGGATCGGATCAGAGCGTCTGCGACACGGCGCCGCGCGTCTTCAATATGGCGGCAACCGTTACGGGCGCGCCTCCAGGAACGATCACGTGGTCTGTCGACAGCAACTCAACCGGAGCTGCCGTGCAGATCTCTGACACTCATGCGGAGGATCCGTCAGTCACCTTAAACGGCTTCGGCTCCGTGACACTCAAACTGTTTGTCAGTAACCCGGCCACTGGCCCAAGCTGCGTGACCGCGGAGGATACTGTCACGCTCACGCTAAGCCAGAATCCGGCGTCGAATGCGGGAGCAGACAAGCAGGCATGTGAAACGAATCCGTCGCACGTGTTTGCTTTGTCTGATGCGACATCAACAGTGCCGGCAGGCGGTACTCGCACGTGGTCAGTCACTAACAACACGACTGGCGCGGCTGTGCTGATTTCGAATGTCAACGCAGCGACTCCAAGCGTCACGCTTCAGGGCTTTGGTACGGCAACATTGACGCAGGCGATCACAAACCCGGCGACTGGTGCCGGGTGTACCGGAGCGTCTGATTCGGTAGTGCTAACGCTGAATCAGAATCCTGTAATCACTATCGCGGATGTTGCGTGCAATGCCGCGGGTGGAGGGACCACTCTGATGCTGAGTGCAGTAGTGTCGGCAGGAGGTGGACCAGGCACCACGTTCTCGTGGACCGGACCGACAGGCGGGATCGTTTCCGGCGCCAGCACCAACACGATCACTGTCAACAAACCCGGCACATACACAGTTACTGTAACCAACGGGACCACAAGCTGCTCGAGCATTAAGTCGAAGAACGTCGGCTTATGCGCGGCGGACGCAGGTCCTTAATTCAACGTTCAATCGCGTAGGCGTGCGGCGGCCTTACTGAGAGGGGGGCAAACGAGGAAGGGTCGTTCTCTTCGGAGAACGGCCCTTCTTGATCGATTAATTGTCATTGCGAGGCTCTCGGCACAAATGGTCGCCATGTACCTGAATGTTGCTCACAGTTTCGTGAACGGAAGTGCATTTGTATTCGCCGGCGCCAACCCCAGCGGGTGCAACGTTCCAGTGAACGCCAATGGGTTTATCAGCGTGAATGCCCTGATAAACGATGCGAAGGCGGAACTCTGTGCAAACGGATTGGTGCTATCCGGCAATCCCGAACGTGCTTGTCAGGAATTCAAAAAGACCACACTCGACAGGGGCAACAACAACCTGAACTTCGTTCAAGGTCCCGGTGCTTGTCCCGTTCCAACGGTGTTCACTTATACCGATCTGAGTGCTCCCGCGTGTCCGTAGCGCTGGCACTTGAATCTTGAAGCGGCGAAAGCCGGGTAAGCTGTTAGGCTTATCCGGCTTCCGTTTTTCGAGTAAATCTCGGCAGCATGATTATGCCAGACGTATCCTGCCTGTTTCTAACCGTACAAACTGCATGATCCTGCCTGCACTTTCGGCAAACACCTCCGTTGTAATCTCATCGCAATAAAAATAACATCCAGCCCATCAAACTAGCTTTGATCACGGGATGGTCCAACGCGCTGTGTTCGCTAGGACCGCAAATTAAATTTCTTAAACCCGCCCGGACGCTTTCCCAACCTTGCTCAAGCGTCACTGGCAATCGAAGACCCAGTCTATGGTACCCGATGCCACAGATGTACCTGCCGCAGTTCACTGCGCTCAACTATAAGGAGTTGCTCCCATGAAATCCCTGATTTTTAAGACCCAAACACGCACCGTTCGAGCTATCGCGGTGTTGATGATATCTCTCGGACTAATTTTTCTCGGTACATCTGCGTCAGCCAGATTGGCTGTCGGGAATTTAGTCAATAAAGCTTTGACCGCAGTTCGTGTACCAGCGAAACCCAAGCCGGCGCCGCGAAAGAACAATGCAACTCTACCGGCGTCGCTGGTGAAGAAGTTGTCACCGGCCAGTCTCGCGCTCTTGCCGCAAGCTGCTGAAGCGAGTGTGGCGACGGATAAGTTGCACTACGAACCCGGCGAAACTGTATCAATTTCCGGTTCGGGTTTCCGTCCCAATGAAAAGGTGACGCTGCAAGTCAGACATCACGATCGCAGACCTGAAGTCGGCTCAGCTTATGACCCGTGGGATGTGAACGCTAACGGCGACGGCGCGATCTCCTCGTCCTGGCTGGTAAACCCACAGGAACAACATGGCACATGGTTGGAAGTGCGAGCAAAAGGCGCTGAGTCCGGGCTGTTTGCGATGGTGTTCTTTACTGATCCGGCAAGCGCGGACCTCGATCAATGCGCGAATGGCCAACCTTCAGCGCCCGTGCCCTGCACACTCGACGCTTGGCAGAATGGAAACGTCAACCAAAACCAGGCGCACTACAAAGAAGGCGATTCAGTTCCCTACCGCATGAAGTTTGACCAACTCGTCGTCGGCTCCAGCAACACACTCACTATCTCTTATGACACTACTAAACAAGGCAAACACGCTCTCGATTATCTAACCGACTACGACCGCACAGAGAGCGTAGGCAACAATCCTTGCTCGGGCGTCGCAGGTTGTACGCTCGCATCCGAAACAACTTTTCCAATCCCTGTTGATCCAAGAGTTACAAACGGCCAGAACCAGGTGCCGGGAGGTGGCGACGACATTACACAGATACCTGGCAGCTTTTCGATATTTGGTGGAACCATAACCGCGGTATCCGGCTACACAATTACCGGAACTTATGCAGGCGACAGCACGACCTTTATCACGATCACGTTTACTCCAACCGTCACCAATCCCGTGATGGCCTGGGGCGGCCACATCAGCACACGGCTCGACTGGGGCACAGCAAACTCTGCCATCAACATATCCGGATCGCCCTATCACATGCGCCTCGAAGATCTCAACGGAAGCGGCGGCAATCAGGATCGCTCGTTATCGGCAGGCGCGGTGTTCTTTCCGATTTCAGTGACCATTGTCAAAGAAACCAATCCCGACAATGCGCAGGTCAAAACTTTCAACTACACCACTACCGGAGCTGACCTCAGCGCATTCCCACTTACACCGCCTAATGGTCTAACGCCAGACAGCAAGAGTTTTAGTTTGAACGATGAGACGGCACGGACAGTGACCGAGTCAGATCCGAACGCGGCGGTTCCCAAGTTCACCTTGACTGGGCTCACCTGCACACAGACGGACGGTGGCCTGGGAGTAGGAAGTTTTACGACCAATCTCGGCACGAGAACGGTGAGCTTCACGCCCACGGAAGGACAGTCAATCACGTGTACGTTTGTAAACACCCAAGTGCTCGGCAAGATCATCGTCGACAAAGTTACAGTCCCTGGTGGCGATACGACGAGCTTCAACTTCACGACTACTTATGGCAGTCCATTTAGTCTCACCGACGCCGCGACTCCGAACGATAGTGGCGACCTTGTGCCTGGCACGTATCAAGTTAGCGAAGCAGCGAATGCAGACTATTCGACTACGTCAACCTGCACCTCGAGCCTGGGCCAGGCGGCAGAGAGTCCGAGTTCGATCAGCCTCGATGCCGGTGAAACAGTCACTTGTACTTTCACTAACACGAAGAAGCCAAAACTCACCGTCACGAAGATCCTCGTACCATCAAACGACACGGGTCTGTTCAATCTACAGATTGATGGCGTGACGCAAGCGGCCAATGTAGGCGATGGCGGCACCACCGGTGCGCAGTTTATCAGCATCGGCTCGCACACGGGGGAAAG